>Ga0209108_10001635_pt1 | contig 13000 bp, 11 predicted proteins | sample Rifsed10ft1_FD_184003 | JGI IMG/M metagenome (GOLD analysis project Ga0209108, IMG submission 184003) | Soil microbial communities from Rifle, Colorado, USA - sediment 10ft 1 (version 2) | ecosystem: Environmental > Terrestrial > Deep subsurface > Rock core/Sediment | place: Rifle, Colorado...
GAAACGCCTCGGTGTGCTCGAGCTGCCGGTTCCCGCCGGCGAGCCGCAAGCGCAAGTCTGCGCGACGAACGTCGCCTTCGGCGACAATGACAGCCGCATGCTCTATATCACGGCTTGCGAGCACGTTTATCGAATTAGTTTGAACGTGCCCGGCGTTCACCCGGCAGGCGATTGAATCAAAACGAAAGCGACGGAGGACAATCATGAAATTAGGCAGACGAGACGTGCTCGGCGGGCTCGCGGCGATTACGGCCGCCGGCCTCGCAAGCGGTGCCGGCAACAGCGCCCAGGCGCAAACCCGCGGACGCGGCCGCGTCAAGAAAATCGCGACCGAAGAAGCGTGCTCGATACCGGAAGTCGCGGAACGGCTCGGCGAGGTCGCGCGAAGCGCTTGGGATAATCTCGACCTCAAACTCGTGAACAGCATTTACAACGCACCCGCGGACTCCCCAAACGCGCTGCTCGCGCAGTTGCTCGACCTCGAATCCGAGCGGCTTCGCGTCATGGACGAGAACGACGTCGACATGCACCTGCTCTCGTTGACGGCGCCCGGCGTGCAGATGTTCGATGCGGATACGGCCACTGCGCTGGCAGAACTTGCCAACGACCGGCTGGCCGATGTCGTCAAGCGCCACCCGACGCGTTTCGCCGCGCTCGCGAGCTGCGCGCCGCAGGACCCGGCGCGCGCGGCGAAAGAGATGGAGCGTGCGATCAACACACTCGGTATGAACGGTTTCGTCATCAACTCGCACACGAACAACGAGTACCTCGACGAGCAGAAGTACTGGCCGATTCTCGAGGCCGCCGAGGCGCTCAACGCGGCCATTTATATACACCCGCGAGCACCGTCGGACGGCATGGCGGCACCCTTCGACGCCTACCGGCTCGAGGCCGCCGTGTGGGGATACGGTCTCGAAGTCGGCACACACGCCGTCAGGCTCATGTTGAGCGGCGTGCTCGACCGTTTCGAAAACTTGAAGATCGTGATCGGTCACATGGGCGAAGCCGTGCCGTTCTGGCTGTGGCGCCTCGATTACATGGGCGCGCCCGGACGTCAAGGACGTACACAGAAGCTCAAGGCGAGCGAATACTTTCAGCGCAACTTCGCGATCACGACGAGCGGCGTGGAGGACCCGCTGGCGTTGCGCTACTGCATCGACAAGATCGGGGCCGACCACATCATGTGGGCGATCGACTATCCCTATCAGCCGACGGCGCCGGCCGTCGCGTGGATCGACGAGGCGCCGCTCACCGATGACGAGCGCGAGCAAATCTGTCACGGCACGGCCGAGCGGATTTTCCATATCGCGGCCTCGTAGGAGCGAGCTTCGCTCGCGATTCTTCTTATATCGCGAGCGAAGCTCGCTCCTACACCCTCGCCGGAAGGCCCACTTGTGACCCCGGTCACGGACTCCCCACGCCGCACCACGCAGAGTAGCTGCAATCCAAGGAGGGCTAACAATGAACAAGTCGATGTTGACCGGCGTCGTCGCGGGCATTGCGGTTGCAACTGCAGGCGGTGTCGCCGGCTACGCGTTTCTGGGCCAAGGAGAAACCCTCGAGCAAGGCAGCGCCATCGTCATGGAGGAACCCGCGAGCGACGCAGCAGCAGCGCCTGAGCCGGTGCACACGGTCGCAGTGCCCGCTGCGGCCCAACAGCCTGTGGCAAGACCGGCCCCTCGCCCTCAACCGGCCGTCGCCCCGGCGCCGGCACCGGCGCCTGTCGAAGAGGAATGCTGGGACGAGGAAGTCACCGTGCAAGCAGAGCCGCGCGACGATAACGCGATCGCCGGCACCGCGATCGGTGCCGTGTTGGGCGGCGCGCTCGCGAAAGAGATCGGTGACGACAACGATCTCGCCACAGCGGCCGGTGCCGCGGCAGGCGCATTCGCCGGCCGAAGGATGCAGCGGCGCTATCAAGAGAACAACACGACCACGACGATCGAGCGCCGCTGCGCGCCTGTCGGCACGCGCTAAGTCGCGAACAATCGCCACATAGGAACGAGCTTCCAATGTGGGAGCGAGCTTCGCTCGCGACGAAAAGATCGCGAGCGGAGCTCGCTCCTACAAAACACGAATTGACAGGGGTCGCTCTATTTGGGGCGGCCTTTGAATCCCGCGGCCAGCATCTCGAGCGTGTAGATCGTCATGGCCGTATTGCGAATGCCTTCGGGCGTCATCCACGCCTTGCCATCAGGACCGACGGCACCCATCTGCGGCACGTAGAGCGTTCGCTTGTCGGGGCCGGAGAACGCGATCGTGATCGGACGCCGCGGCGTGGGGATCATTCCTAAGTGCTCGCCGCGCGGCGACAGCACGTGCACGCCCGAGTTCGCCGTCACGTACAAGCGTCCCTCGGCGTCGATGGCCATGCCGTCGCCGCCGTCGTCGCCGTCGAGCGTGCCGAAAACGCGCCGGTTCGACGCCGTGCCATCCTCATGCACGTCGAACGCGAGCACTTCGGTCACGTTGGTCACATAGAGAGTGCGCCCGTCGGGGCTCATCATAATGCCGTTCGAGCGAATGTCTTGGTCGACGACGGTGGCGACGACGCCCTCGGCACTGACGTGGTAGGCGCCACCGACCGTGAAGTACGCGCCGCCGCCGCCGTCGGCGATGAGATCGTTGAGGCGGCCAAGTGGCGCATCGTTTGCGAAGCTCGTCGCGAGCACCCGGCGTTCCGGCGCGAGCTGCACGACCCGCGTGAGCTCCAAGCAGCCGGCGAGCTCCGAGTTCAACGGCTCCGTGCACGTGCGCTCGACTGCGAACAAACGGCCCAGTGCATCGAGCGACACCGAGCCCACACCGTAGGCGCGCATGAAGACGCGCTCCATGCCGCTCGCATCGAGCTTGCGTACGGTGTCCGTCTGCTCCTGCGCGAACAGGACGCCGCCGTCGGGCGTGCCGACGATGCCGTCCGCAGTCTCGAAGTCGGCCCATAGGAGTTGCCACTTCGCATCGGCCGAGACGACGCCCGGGATCGCCGTGATCTCCGCCTCGCGCTCGCCAGGCAGTAGCTGCGCGGCAGCTCGTTCGGTCGGAACAGTCGATGACAAGAGCACGAATGTGAACGCAATTGTTGTCGTTGTTTTCACGCGAACCTCTATTTGCACCATGCGGCCGAGGCAGATGCTAGACCCGCAAGCGCACCCAGTAAATACACGGCACCCGACCGGCGCCGGTCGTCAACCGAACGGCAGGGATTCGAGCCACTCGCCAAACGGCAGGACCTTGATCCCCGACTTTTCCCGGCTGCGATCGAGGTGGAGCACGAGCTGCAGCGACTCCTTCGGCCGCAACTTCTGCGTGTAATACTTGAGGCTCGTGCCGATGTCGGCGTCGGACGTTTTGACCTCGATGAGCCAATGCACACGCCGGTTGAGCGTGACGACGAAGTCCACCTCGCGGCCTTCCTTGTCACGGAGATAGTACAGATTCCAATTCTCGCCCGCCGTGTCCTTCCTGAACTGCGTCAGTTTCAACAGACTGCAAGCCGCAAGGTTCTCGAGCTGGCCTGCACCTGTTTCATCGTACGCCGCGGCACAGTCGAAGAAATAGACTCGACGGTCTTTGCGTATGCTGCGTGAAAGACTGGCGGAGTACGGCGGCAACAGAAAGACGAGATAGAGCTTTTCGAGCAGCTCCACCCAGGACTTGGCCGTCGGCGCCGAGATACCGAGACTCTGCGCGAGATTGTCATAGTTGGTGGGCTTGCCTACGCGCTCGCGCAACAATTCCACGAGATCCGCCGGCCCGCGCCATGAGCTCACGCGGGACAAGTCCCGCAAGTCCTCGCGAGTAACGAGCTCCATGCGGTCCTCGCGCAGCCGAGCCGCATCCTCTGGGTTCAGAAACGCTTCGGGGAAGCCGCCGGTGGTGAGGAGGCGCTGCACACGGGCACCGAGCCCAAGATCAGGCAAAAAACGTTTGGACTCGGCGACGTCGATCGGATGCAGTCGGTAGAAATAGTGCCTGCCGGTTAGCGCATCGCCGGTTCCGCGGAAAGCATCGAGACGAGCGCTGCCGGTGACCAATAGGCGAGGCCGATTGCCGAATTCGTCGACGGCTCCTTTGAGCAGACTCTTCCATTTGGGCGCCTTGTGCAGCTCATCGAGCACCACGAGAGATGCATCCTTGGCCCACGCGAGCTCGCGGATGATTTTGCGGTCCTTGACGATGTCCCAGTTGAGATACTGCCCGCGCTCATCCAGTAACGATTTGGCAAGCGTTGTCTTCCCGCATTGACGCGGCCCGGCGAGCAAGACCATCTTCTTGACGAGGTCTCTCTGCAGAAAAGGCTCGACATATCGCATCTGGCCATTCTAAGGACAATGTTATTTTAGTCAAGGCTATTCTAAAGGTGCCCTCGTTTTGGCCACCAGCAGGACCGGGGCTCCCGGGACACTCACTAGCCGAACAGCACCCAGCAGAGCGCCGCGCCAACGAGCGTCATCGACAACCCCCACGCGAGCAGCGCATTGAAAAGCCTGCGGACGTCGCTGCCCGGCACAGCACCCGCGATGTATAGCGCGCCGACAGTCGAGAGCGATGACAAATCGACGAGACTCGCGCTCACGTTCATCGACCAGGCGATGCCGAGCGGATCGAGTCCGCCGAGGCGTTCGGCGAGCGCGGGCGCCATCGGCAAAAACGCCGGCAGGACGACGCCGGAGGTGCTGCTGTAAACGGAGACGAGCCCCGTGCCGAAAGCGACGATGGGCTCGATCGTCGTCGCTGTCGACACGCTCGCGATGCCGGTTGTGATGAGCGCCATTCCCTCGGTCCTCTGCAACAACGCGACGAGCACCGTGACTCCCGTGACCATGAGAATCACGCCCCACGGCATGCGCTGGATCGCTTGGGTTTCTTCGACCGTGCGGAAGAGAATCAGCAATGCGGCGACGGTCAACGCGATCATTCCGACGTCGAGTCCGAAACCGGCGACGGCGACAATGAGCACGCCGATGCCGCTTGCCGTGAGCCAGTGCCGCGTCTCCATCGCGGCGGGCGCCGAGCTCTCGCCTTCCGCCGCCGCCGTGCCCCTGCGCCACAACTTCCACCCGCCGAGCGCCAGGAAGCCGCCGAAACCGACGAGCGCGTGCGCAAGCGCGTTGTAGGCGAACGTCTGCCACTCGACGCCGCCGAGGCCGATTCGCTCCATGACGCCGTGCGCGACGATCCCGGTCGGCGCGAACGGCGACAAGGTGCCCGCGAGCGCGCCGTTGCCCGTCATGATCGCCATGAGCAGCGGCGGAATGCCGGCTCTTGCCGCGACGGCCATCGCGGGCGGCGCGAGCAGCGCGCTTGCGGGCGTCGCACCCGCTCCGATCGTCGCGAGCGCGAATCCGATGACGAAGAACATGATGGGGAGCACGCCCGCATGGCCACGGCACAGACGCACGGCGCGGGCCGTCAAGCGCGCGAGCGTGCCGTTGCACTCCGCGATCGCGAACAGCAGCGTCACGCCGATCAATGTGACCAAGAGGTCCGTGGGAAAGCCTTCGAGCACGGCACCCGGCGTCATTCCCGCGAGAAACACACCGACGAGCATCGCGAGCACCAGAGCGAGCACGCCCACGTTGATCGCGGTCGTGCACGAGAGCGCCACGGCGAGCACGAGGGCGCCGACCGAGATCCACGCGAGGCTCATCGATGCGCGCCGGGCGCGGCGCCTTGCGGTGCGCTCAAGCACCGCGCGAGCTCACCGATATCGTCGAGCTGCTCGAGCGCCTCGATGCTCGCAAAAATCTCGTCGGCTCGCTCGGGTGAATGCACCAGCGACGCACATTCACTGAACTTCTCATGAAGCTCGGCGCGCGTGAACGGCAGCTCCGGGCCGCCGCGGTAACGTTCGTCGGCGTGCGCGACGAGTGTGCGGCCGTCGTCGAGATCGACCTCTACGGTGCTCAAGATCTTAGCGTACCCTTGCGCCTCGATTTTCGGATCGAGCACGCGCTTCACTTTGCGCATGAGCTCCTGCACGGGCGCGCTCTGCACGAAGGCGTCGTCGAACTCGCGGATCCCCGCCTTACGGCGCAATGCGATGGCGCTGACCATGAACGCCGGACAAAATTTCGCCTCGAGCTCATTTCGCGCGATGTCGAAGCGGAGCGGATTCAATATATTCGACCCGGCGCGCACGCGAATCGCTTTGATGCGCTCGGCTTGCACGTCGTTGTCGATGACGAGCCGGCGCATCGCGTCCATGGTCGGATGACCGAGCACGCCGCAAGGATAGGGTTTGATCGATACGCCCGGCCAGACGATCGTATGGGGCTGTCCCAGTTTGCCGACGATGCGGTCGGCGTCGAATCCGCCACCGTGGCTGAATGCGCCGAAGAACCCCCACGGCGGATCGAGGGCATCGGCGCCGCCCGTGAGCCCTCGTGCCGCGAGCTCGGCCGCGACGACACCGTTCTCTGCGGCGCGCCCGACGTGCAAGGGCTTCGTCATGCTGCCGAAGCTCACGCGAATCCCGGCGGCGAAGCTGGCGGCAATCGCGAGCGCGTGCGCTAAGCGCCCGCGATCGAGTTCGAGCAACTTCGCAGCTGCGACGACGGCGCCGAAGGTGCCGACCGTACCCGACGAGTGAAAGCCCATCCGGTAGTGATTCGGGTGAATGGCCTCGGCGATCTTGCACTCGACCTCGAAGCCCGTGAGAAACGCCTCGAGAAACTCGCGCCCCGAGACATGGTGCAACTCGCCGACCGCGAGCGCGGCCGCGAGCGCGGGAATCGTGGGGTGCGTGAGCAAGCCGAAAATGCGCTCCGCGCTCGTCGCGAGCTGCGTGTCGTCCCAGTCGAGCGCGTGGCCGCTCGTGCCGTTGGCGAGCGCCGCGGACGCGGCCCCGCTCTTGAACGACAGCGGGCCGAGCACGGTCGATTCTTCGCGGTGGTCTGCGTCGCGCACATAGTCGCGCACGATGCGGCCGGCAGCCTGCGTGGAGCCTGCGAGCATGACCGCGAGACCGTCGGCAATGCAGCGCTTGGCGGTCGCCGCAGCCTCGGCGGGAAAGTCGACAAGCCGCGCGCGAGTCGCGAAATCGAGAACGGCGGAAGTGACGGACGTGGATTGATTCACGGAATTTTCGAAACGTGGTTTGACGCCAACAGAATGTCATGATAAACACGGCATCAAAGCAAGGTCGCAGCCATACGTGGCTGTTGCCTTTTTCCAACAGTAGATGCCTTAGGGGGGATTCATCGTGGCAATCAACGCTCGTTCTGGGCTTCAAGCGCGTTTCGGAAACAAAGAACAGTCTACGCTCGTACTCTCGTCCCTCGCGGGCTCCATCCTTCTTGCGCTCGGTACGGCCGCAAACGCGCAACAGGACGTGGGGCCCGTCGAAGAGGTAACCGTCACGGGCTCGCGCATTCAGCGCACGTCAGGCTTCACGACCGCCGTGCCCGTCACGGCCGTCACTACGCAAGACTTGACGTCCTTCCAGCCGGGCCGAACGATCGCAGACCAGCTCGATCAATTGCCGCAATTCTATAACACGCAGAGCGCTCAGCGCGGCGGCGGGGCGTTGTTCGGCGGCGCCGGCCGCAGCGCGCTCGATATGCGCTCGATGGGACCCGCGCGCACGCTCGTCTTGCTCGACGGCGCGCGCGTCGCACCTGCCGATCGCGACGGCTCCGTGCACATCGACAACTTCCCGACGGCATTGCTCTCGCAAATCGAAGTCGTGACGGGCGGGGCATCCGCTGCTTACGGCGCCGATGCGCTGGCCGGCGTCACGAACTTCAGATTGAACAGGAACTATACGGGCCTCGATATAAACGTCGGTGCCGGCCGAACCGATGCGGGCTTCGGCGATACCAGTGATCTCTCGATCGCCTACGGCACAGAGATCGGCGACCGCTTGCATTTGATCGGCTCCGTCGAGCGGCAGCACATCGACCCGATCGACCCGGAGCCGCACGAGCTCGGCGATTGGTTCCAACGATGGGGCGTCGTCGGCAACCCCGCGTGGACTACGGGCAATACATCGGTTCCACAGAACCTAATCCTTCCCGACGTGCATTCGACCGTGCACTCGCCGACGGGCAGAATCTCGACGGGCGCCAACGCTGCCGGGGCTACGGTCCCGTTCTCGCTCGTGGGATTCAACTTCACCTATGACGGCGAGGGCATCACGCCGTTTCGCGCCGGCGACGTCGTCGCGCGCCCGGCCAGCACGGGAAGCCAGTCCGGCGGGCCCGAAGCGGGCATCGCGGACGAGGCATTCTTCAGTCCGGTCTACGGAGCCGAAGTCGAGCGGAGTAGCGTATTCCTGGGATTGACGTTCGACGCCAACGAAAGCACGCAATTCTTCTTGAACGCGTTCACCGGGGAAACCGAATCGAACGACTATAACCAACGCGGCATCCCGCATCTGACGTCCCCCTGGAACGGAAGGCTCTACGTCGACAATCCGTTCCTGCCCCAAAACGTACGTGACGCGATGATTGCCCAGGGCGTCGACTCGTTCATTCTGCAAAAACAGGGCACGGTGTTCGGTCAGGCCGGCAACTGGAACGACGACGAGACCCGGCACAATCAGTTCGATAGCTGGACGCTCCAGTTGGGCATCGACAAGGACTTCGGCGACAACTGGAACATGCAGGCGCGGATCCAACGCGGCGCGACGGACCGGTTCACGACCGTATTCAACGAGGTCCGCGTCGACCGCGAGTACCTCGCGATGGATGCCGTCGAGGTCTACCCCGGAACGACGACGCTCGTGGCCGAGGCCGACCGCGGCACCGGTGTCATCATGTGCAACGTGCAGCGGTTCAATCCGACGCCGGCAGAGTTACAGGCGGCCGTCGCAGGCTACCTTGTCCCGTCCGTGCAAGGCGACGACTCGTTGGGTGGACCCGACGAGCTCGTCCCGATCCCGGGACCCATCGGCCCCGACAACTCGGTGCGGGACTGCGTGCCCATGAACGTGCTCGGGCAGGGTAACGTAGACCCGCGGGCCGCGGCCTACGTCGTGTCGCCCAAGGCCGGCGACGGCGCCGTCACGCAAGAGTTCGCCGAGATTCTCTTCACGGGCGATATCTATCAGGGCTACGGTCCGGGCGCGTTCTCGATGGCGGTCGGCGCGACCTGGCGCGAGCAATGGTTCTGGCAACGCGGCCTGCCGCGCGATCTCATGGCCTACGGCCCGCCGCGCAATGCGCCGCAGATCGGCATTCGCGGCCTCCCGGCGGGCTTCGAGAACGGCAGCGCGAATCTCCACGAGTTCTCGACGGTCCCCGTGATCACCGGCGGCTACGACGTCGCGGAGGTCTTTGCGGAGTTCAACCTGCCGCTGTGGGAATCCGAATCCGGGGCGCGGCGGTTCGAGCTCGACATCGCCGGGCGCCACTCGGATTACTCGACGAGCGGCGGCATCGTTTCGCACAAGACGGGCCTCAACTTCCAGGCGTCCGAGTCTTGGCGGTTGCGTGCGACGACCTCGCGCGACGTCAGGGAGCCCACGTTCGCGGAGCGCTTCAATCTGCAAGGCGGCGGCGGCAACGTCAACGATCCGCAGTTCGGCAACCAGAACTTCGAGATCACCGTCACGAGCGGCGGCAACCCGGAGCTCAATCCCGAGGAAGCGGATACCGTGACGGCCGGCTTCGTTTATCAGCCTGTCAACACGGGTCTCCAGCTATCGGTCGACTGGTACGAGATCGATCTTGCCGGCGCCGTCGGCACGCTCGGACAGCAGAGAATCGTCAACGATTGCGCTGCCGGCGTTACGGCGCTTTGCGGGTTGATCACGCGCGATCCCAACACCGGTGTCATCGGCAACGTGCGCAACGTTTTCTTGAACATCGACGCGGCCAAGGTCCGGGGCATCGATTACGAGCTGCTGTTCAATGCGGAGCCCGATTTGTTCTCGGGCGAAAGCGAATCGTTGACCTTCCGGCTGCTCGCGGGCCGGCTGCTCGAGGACAGCACGACGCTCCTGTCGGGTGTCGTCCCGGTCACGACAGACCTCGCCGGCCGACACACGGAGCCCGACACGAAGATACTGGCCACGGTCCGTTACCAGATCGGTGCCTTCGGCTTCAACTTGCAGCAGCGCTACATTCCGGAATCGACGTGGGACAACGCAAGTGCGATCGGACCCGCGTGGCGGCAATGGGAGCCCGGCATCGTTCTCGGCCCCGGCGAGATCACCGTCGACGACAACACGATTCAGTCGAAGTCGTACACCGATCTCACGTTGTTCTACGACACGGATCTCGACAACGGCCGGAACATGCAAGCGTCGCTGGCGATCACGAACCTCTTCGACGTCGATCCGCCCGTGGTAGCGTCCTTTGGCCAGCGGTTCAGCTCGCAGACGTTCGGTTCGGGGCCGAACAACTACGACGTGTACGGGCGTAGGTACATGCTGAACTTCCGCTATAGCTTCTAGGCAGCATTCCGAGCCGGTGTAGACCGGCCGGCCTCGTTGCGCGACAGGGACGTCGCGCCGGCGGCCGGCCGGAGCTGATGCGAGTCCGCCGGTTCCTTGGGCTACTGATGCTCGCCGAGAGTGATGCGCGGCCGCAAGCGTTGCTCGTTGATCAAGCCGCGCACCATCTCCACATGATCCGCATTGGGGCTGATCGCGGCCGACGCGTCGTTATCGAGCTTTGCCTCCTCATACATTCCTTTGAGCAAGTAAGCGTGCGAGCGGTTGCTGTACGCGCGCCAATTGCGGCCGTTGAGGCTCAACGATTCGTTGCAGTACGGGATCGCGGCGTCGGGCTCTTCCTTCGCGACGTGAGCCGCACAGAGATTCGCGAGGCCGGCGGCACGGTTCATGACGCTCGGCGAGTCGTGCTCGAGACCGATGAGCGTCAAGCGAATGCCTTCATCGTAACGGCCGAGCCGAATCGCATCCGCACCGGCGGAAAGGTATTGGCCGGCGCCGATGACGATGACCTTGCGAGTGTCGGCAGGCTCGGGCTGCGCCCAACCCAAGCTCGCCATCAAACCAATGATGAGGCCGCCCAAGACCGCGCGGTGCATAAGGGTCACCTCGTCGCGCCGGAATCCGGCCGTGGCGCCGTTCCGAACCGAAGCCTATGATAAAGTGACGCGGGAACCGGTGGAATACACGCCGGTCTTAAGGTCGAGGGAACAAGATGAGCAAACTGACGACGTTCGCGTTGATCGCCGCCGTCGCGGCGCCGGTGGCGGCTTTCTCGCAGACCGCCGACGAGCGCCGCGAGCAGTTGAGTCGCATGATTCCGCAGCATCCGGAGTATCTCGGCGCGCTCGCGCCCGAGAATCTCGATAAAGAGCGGCCCGAGCCGCCGTTTAACCTAACGGGAACCTGGTTCGTCGACTTGAGCGAAGGCTTCGCAAAATTCATGTTCGGGCCGCCCTACCCCGAGTTCATCGGCCAAGGCAAAGCGGATTTCGAGGAAGGTCAGCGCATGCGCGAGCAGCGCTTGCCGTACCGCGACGCGATCGGCCAGTGCTTCCCCGCCGGAATCCCGATGATCATGACGCGCGTGTGGCCGATCGCCATGGTCCAGCTCCCGACCGTGATCTACATGGTGTCCAATTTCAACAACAGCTTCCGTCAGATCTACTTGGACGGACGCGATTACTCGGATCCCGATCTCGTGATCTACACCTACAACGGCGAGTCGCTCGGCCACTGGGAAGGCGATACGCTCGTCGTCGATACGCGCTATATCGAGACGCACAACCATTACATCGACACCGGCATTCCGATTTCCGAGGAGTTTCGCGTGCAGGAGCGCATGCGGCTGCTCGAGGACGGCGAGATTCTGCAAATCGAATACATCATGACCGACCCCGTGAACTGGGTCGGCGAGTGGCGCAACACCAAACAGTGGCTGCGCGTCGACTACACGGACATCGGCGAAGTCGAATGTCTACCGGACTTGAACGACAACTTGCCGAGCACGCAAGCGGGCCAAGTGGGGCTCGAGAATTGAGCGCGGCACCGTCGGCGTGCAGAGTAAGGAAGGAAATGGGAGTATGAATAGAAAGCAGGTAATCGCGGCTTTTGGCGCCCTACTCGTCGGCGCGGGACTCTTGCGTCTAACACCGGCCATCGCGCATCACTCGACGGCTGCGTTCGACAATACGCGAGTCATCAAGATCGAAGGCACGATCACTCAGTTTCGTTGGATCAACCCTCACGCGTCGATCAAGATCGACGGCGTCACCGAAGGCGATTACCCCGACGGCCTGTGGACCGTCGAAATGACCGCGCCGAACGTGCTCATCAACCAAGGTTGGAAGCGCAGCTCGCTCGAGGTCGGCGACCATGTCACGATGTTCGTGAACCCGCTCAATAACCCGATCACGCTGCGCGACGGCAGCCAAGGCTCGCTTTACGTCGGCGTCATCTTGCGGGACGGATCGACGCTCGGCCAAACGGACGGCAAGGGCGCCGGCACGGACGACTGAGCGGACCGCCTGGTTCGGCGCAGCGACATCTACGCGATCGTACGGCGCATTCCCACGGGCCGCGTCGCGACTTACGGTCAAATCGCGCGCCTGGCGGGCATCCCGCGTCATGCGCGGCAAGTGGGTTACGCGTTAGCGGCGTTGCGCGACAATGACGAGCTCGCGGTGCCGTGGCACCGCGTCGTGAATGCGAAAGGCGAGATCAGCCTGCGCTCGACGTCGGGATTCGACGACCTGCAGCGCAGGCTCTTGGAAAACGAGGGCGTCGTCTTCGACGACTCGCATCGAATCGCATTGCGGCGCTTCCAGTGGCGGCCCGAGGCCTGAGCGCCGCGGCATCGACCGAGCTTTTTTGGCAATAGGGAATACGCAATGAACAGGCCGACGCTAGACTTGGGCGCACAAGATCCCGAGCGCAAGAACTCCCCGATCGCTTCGGAGATAGACGACGATACGGAAACTCCGCGTGAGGCCATGTCCGAGGAGCCCGTATGTTTCTTCAACGATGAAGCCTACGCGCACGGCACGGTGATCAAGAGCGGCACGGCACTCTTGCGCTGCGACTTCGGCCTGTGGGTTCCCG
>Ga0209108_10001637_pt1 | contig 12986 bp, 1 predicted proteins | sample Rifsed10ft1_FD_184003 | JGI IMG/M metagenome (GOLD analysis project Ga0209108, IMG submission 184003) | Soil microbial communities from Rifle, Colorado, USA - sediment 10ft 1 (version 2) | ecosystem: Environmental > Terrestrial > Deep subsurface > Rock core/Sediment | place: Rifle, Colorado...
GCTCTGTTTGACCTCAGTGGCGGTTTCATGCAGGTGGATATGGATCTGCAGGTCGAGTTCTTCCGCGAGTGTTCCAATCTTCTTTAGCGGGGCGTCGGCTACAGTGTAGGGGGCATGTGGGGCGAAAGCTGTCCGGATCAGGGGACTGTGTTTGAAGCGGTCGTGCACGTGTTCACCTTTTTCGAAATACTCCTGCGGCTCCCGCGCCAGAACGTCGTGGCACCAGTACACCTTGCTCCGGTCCGGGGTCTGCACCCCGGCCTCGAACGTCGGGGTGATGGTGCGCAGCGCGTACACCAGGCCGTAGATCATGAAGGCCAGGAAGACGAAGAACAGGAGGACGGTCACGATGGTCAGCACGCCGCCCATCCCCGGCGCCAGTCACCCCGCCAGCGACCAGGACGTCATCCACGGCGGCGACGGCGACGACCTGCTGATCGGCAACCCGCATCTCGACCGGCTCCACGGCGAGCGCGGGACGGACGCCTTCGTGGCCGAGGCGTTCGAGGTCAACGACCTGGAGGCGGGGGAGTTCCGCGGGGCCGTGGCCGCCGGCGAGGACACGGCCACGAGCCAGCGCGACCTCCATCCGCTCGACCCGGTGGTGGACGGGTACATCCACGACGAGCGGCTCCAGGTCGCCGTGGCCCGGGCCGTCGGGATTCCGGTGACGACCGATCGCGGCGGCGCTCCGGTGGTGCAGGAACACATCCGGGCCAGCCAGATGGCGGGGCTGCGGCGTCTGGACCTGACCGGGCTGGGGATCGCAGACCTGCGCGGGCTCGAGTTCGCCACGAACCTCGAGGCGCTCGCGCTGGCCGGCAACGGGGTGACGGATCTCTCGCCCCTGATGCCGGCCACCGTGACCAGCGGTGATGCCGTCGGCAGCCCGGTGGGGCTGGCGCGGCTCGCGCATTTGAGCCTCGACCTCAACCCGGTGACCGATCTCGGCCCGCTGGCCGAGCTGGTCGCCTTGAAGAGCCTGAGCCTGGATGCCCGGCCCGACCTCGACCCGCTGGCCTCGCCCAACCTTGGCGGTGTGCTGCATATCCTCGGCAATCCCACGCCGGGCGTGTTCGACGAGTTCGGCCTCGTGGTCGCGGCGTCCGAGGACTACGTCGTCGTGACGGCCCACCTCGACGACACCGGGGCCACCGATGCGGGCGCCGTCTACGTGTTCGACGCCGCGAGCGGGAGCCTGCTCCGGACCATCACGCATCCCCTCCCGCAGGTCGGCAGCCAGTTCGGCGCATCGGTGGCCATCGACGGCGACCTGCTCGTGGTGGGGGCGCCGTTCGACGACGCCCCGGCGGCCGACTCGGGCATGGCCTACGTCTTCAACGTGCGGACGGGCGCCTTCATGGCCCTGTTCAATCCCTTCCCCGGTGTCGGAGACCGCTTCGGCACGTCGGTCGCCCTCGCTGACGGACGCGTCCTCGTCGGGGCCCCCTTCGACGACACGGCCGCCACCGACGCCGGCGCGGCCTATCTGTTCGACGCCTTCACGGGCACGCTCCTGCTCCCGGCCATCATGAAGAGCCTGCCCGCGGCGTCCGACAACTTCGGCAACGCGGTCGCGCTGTCCCACGACCACGCGCTGGTGGGCGCCCCGTTCGACAAGACGGCTGCGTCGAACGCCGGGGCCGCGTATCTCTTCGACGCGCAGCGCGGCACCCCCGTGCGGACGTTCGCGAACCCCGAGCCCCTGGCCAACGACCAGTTCGGCTCGGCGGTGGCCCTGTCGGGTGAGCAGGCGCTCATCTCGACGCCGTTCCACGGCACCGGGGTCGCCTACCTGTTCGATGCCCGGACCGGCGAGCGTCGTCGCACGTTCCTCGACCCCTCGCCGACGGGCAGCGATCGCTTCGGCACGTCCTTGGCCCTCAGCGGCACGCGGGTCCTGATCGGCGAGAATCTCGATAGCACCACCGCGCTCTTCGCGGGAGGGGCGCACCTGTTCGACGGGAAGACGGGCGGGCTGCTGCGCTCCTATCCGAATCCCGAGCCAGCCGTCGCCGACATCTTCGGCTTCTCGGTCGCCCTGGGCGCCGGGCGTGTCGTGGCCGGAGTGCCGGGCGACGACGTTGGGGCCGGCGGCTCCGGGATCGCCTATGTGCTCGAAGGATCCAGGCTCGCGGCGCTCGACGCGCTCTCGGGATTGACCGGTCTCCGGTTCCTCAGCCTGTCCCACCAGCAGATCGCCGACGTGACCCGGCTTGCCGGGCTCGACGCGCTCGAGGAGGTCTTCCTCGACGGCAACGACATCGCCGACATCGGCCCGCTGCTCCGGCAGGGCGTCGTGGACGACGGCGATGCCGGCTACCGCGAGGAAGCGCTGAGCGTCAGCGACACGGGCTGGCTCGGGAGCCTGGAGCCCACGCCCGGCGCCTTCGGCCTCGACTACCGCTTCCACGCCGGGGCGGCAGGGAGCGCGACCGCCCTGGCCCGGTGGGAGTTCACGGGGCTCGTCCCCGGCACCTACGAGGTCTCCGCGACCTGGTCCCCCCACGAGAGCCGCGCGAGCGACGCGCCCTACACCGTGGTCACCCAGGTGACGCAGCCGGGCGGCGGGCTCGCTGACGAGTCCACGGCGGTCCCGGTCAACCAGAAGTTCGCGCCGGACGGCGCCGTCGCCGGCGGGCGACCGTGGCAGAGCCTCGGCGTGTACGCGACCGCGGGCACGAACCTCCGGGTCGAGCTCCGGAACGTCGCCGACGGCCTCGTGGCCGCCGACGCGATCCGGATCGTGGCGGTCGATCCCCTCACGCGGCTCCCCCTGACGGTCAAGCCCGAGCTGGCTCGGCTCGACCTCCGCGGCAATCCGCTCGACGACGCCTCGCACGACCTCTTCGTGCCGCAGTTGACGGCGCGAGACGCCGCGGATTCCGAGTTCGTCTTCCTCTTCGACCCGAACGCCCGGCCCCAGTGGGTGACGACGGTCGAGTCGCAGTCCGTGCCACGGGGTGGGAGCCTCACGCTGTTCCTCGAGGCGACCGATCCGGATGCCGGCGACTCGATCCGCTTCACGGCGGAGAGTGACACCCCGGCGGTGTTCACCGCCGTCGCCGGCAATCGGGTGACCCTCACGCCGGCCGCGAACTTCTCGGGGACGGCCCGGATCACCCTCGGCGCCCACGACGGCCCCGGCGGGCCCGGCGACTGGCGCGGCCGGAGCGTGGAGCAGACGTTGCTCCTCAGCGTCGGGCTCGGGACGGTCACCGGCACCGTCTGGCAGGACCTGGACGGCGACGGCGTCCGCGATGCGGGCGAGGCCGGGCGCGAGGGCGTGGAGGTGTTCCTGGACCTCGACGGCAACGGCGCCCTCGACCGGCCGGCGACCCCGACCGCGACGACGCCGTGGTTCGCCGTGGACCACCTGGCGGGCGGGAGCCACGTCGGCGACGCCTCCTCGGGCCAGATCGCCTTCGATGCCTCGGGGCGCCTCTACGTCAGCGACAACCAGACCCACCACGTCCACCGCTGGGATCCCGCGCTCGGCCAGTTCGTCCAGTTCACGGCCAGCGGGGGCAGTCAGGAGGCGCGCGGGCCGCGCGCGATCGCCTTCGGGATCGACGGCGACCTCTACGTGGCCTCGAGCTTCGACCGCAACGTCCGCCGGTACAACGGGACGACCGGCGCCTTCGTCGAGGAGCTGTGGTCCGATGGGGACGGGATCCTCGTCTCCGACCGCGGCATCATGGCGGCGAGCCCGGATCGCCGGATCCTCTACATCGCGGACTTCAACCCGGCCGCGGGCGCGCCGGTCCAGATCGTGCGCTACGACACCGAGACGCACGCGCTCCTCTCGAACTTCACCCTGGCGCGCGTGGCCGGTGTCTTCGACGAGCCGTCGGACATCGCCATCGGGCCCGACGGCCACATCTACGTCAGCGACCGGACGCTCGGCAGCGTCATGCGGATCAGCGGGGTCGATGGCACCCCGCTGCCGGCCCCTGGCCAGACCGGCGCGGTCTTCGTCGCCCCCGGCACGGGAGCGATCGGTGTGAACCCGCGGATCGCCTTCGATCCGTCCGGCAACCTCCACGTGGCGAGCGACCTCGGGGCCGTGGCCCGCGTGAGCCGGATCACCGGCCTCCTGCTGGGGACGGCGCCCACCGGTCTCAACGACTTCACGTCAGCGGACATCGCCTTCGACGGTGCGGGACGCCTTTACCGCAGCGTGGGCGGCACGCGCATCGCCGTGGCCCTGCAGGGCGAGCCCGTCGCCTTCACGGACTCGAGCGGCCGCTACGTTTTCGGCGGCCTCGAGCCCGGGACCCACACCGTGATGGAGCGGGTCCCGGCGGACTCGATCCAGACCTTCGATCTGAGCCTGGCTCCGGCGGCTCCCATCGACATCTTCCCGGGCGGCTCGTCTCTCCCATTGGTGTTCACGCTCTTCAACAACACGCTCTACTTCAGCGCCTTCGACGCGACGTCCGGCCGCGAGCTGTGGCGGTTCGACGGCCGGACCGCGACCCGGGTGACCGACCTGGCACCGGGCGCCGTGGACTCCAACCCCGCCAACCTGATCGTGTTCGACGGTGCCCTCTACTTCACCGCGACCGACGGCGTCTTCGGCAACGAGCTGTGGAAGTACGACGGGACCGCGGTCACCCGGATCACGGACATCGCGCCGGGCCTGGCCGACGCGTTGCCCACCGAGCTGACGATCTTCAACGACGCGCTCTACTTCGCCGCCACCGAGGGCTTCGGCGCCGGGCAGACCGGCCGGGAGCTGTGGCGCTGGGACGGGACGAGCGTGACGCGGATCGCGGACATCAGCCCCGGCACCAGCTCGTCGTCGCCGTCCTCGCTGACGGTATTCAACAACGCGCTGCACTTCGCCGCCGCCAACGCGACGGTCGGCCGCGAGCTCTTCCGCTACGACGGGAGCAACGTGAGCGTCGTCGCCAACATCAACCCCGGGTCGGCGAATTCGTCGCCCGCCCAACTCATGGTGCTCGGCGGCAGCCTCTTCTTCAACGCGACCAACGCGGCGGCCGGCACCGAGCTGTGGCGCTTCACCGGCTCGAGCCTGATTCTCGTCGACGTGAACCCCGGCGCCGCGTCCTCCTTCCCGTCGAACCTCACCGCCTTCAACGGGCTCCTCCACTTCACCGCCTCGGACGCGTCCGGGACCGAGCTGTGGCGCTACAACTTCGTGAGCCCCACACGGCTGACGGACATCAACCCTGGCGCCGGCTCCTCCTCGCCGCTCTCCCTCACCCTGTTCGACGGCGCCCTCTACTTCAGCGCCACGGACGGCGGCGCCGCCGGCACCTTCGGCCGCGAGCTCTACCGGTGGGACGGCGCGGTCGCCACCCGGATCACGGACATCAACGCGGGGACGCTCTCGTCCTCGCCGAGCAACCTGATCGTCTTCGATGACGCGCTCTACTTCGCCGCGACCGACCAGAACACCGTGGGGAACGAGCTCTGGCGCTGGGACGGCGCCGTGACGCTGGCCGCCGACATCAATCCCGGGTTCCCGTTCGGGTCGCCGGCCCAGCCGATCGTCTTCGACGGCTCGCTCTTCGTGCGGGCCGATCGAGCCGACGTGGGCACCGAGCTGTGGCGCTACACGCGCCGCGGCGCCGCCGGGACCCACACGGTGGTCCTGCCCGCGGGCCAGGGCGCGGTGGCGCGCGACTTCGGCAATTTGCGCGCGGTGGATGCGGGCGCGGACCGGCGCGCTGTGGAGGGCACGCCCGTGAGCCTCACGGCCGCCCTCACCGACCCGTTCCCGCTGACGCCGGGCGGGTTCGGCTTCTCGTGGCAGGTGACCGCCGACAACGGCCAGGTCGTCCCCGGGGGGACCGCCCAGGACTTCACGTTCACCCCGATCGACGACGGCCGGTACGTGGTAACCGTCACCGTGACCGACGCGAACGACGGCAACCGGCAGTACCAGGACACGGTCTTCGTCTTCGCCGACAACGTCGCGCCGAGCCTCGAGGCCGGGGCCGACGTCGCCCTCGACGAGGGCCAGACGCTCACCCGGTCCCTGACCTTCACGGACCCCGGTGGCGATGCGTGGACCGCCACGGTGGACTACGGGGACGGCTCGGCGATCGAGACGATCCCGGCCCCGGACCTCACCGACCGGGCTTTCGACCTCACCCACACCTACACCGACAACGGCGTGTTCCCCGTCGTCGTCCGGGTCACCGACGACGATGGTGGGACGGCGACCGACTCGTTCCTGGTGACGGCGAGCAACCTCCCGCCCACCGTCGACGCCGGCCCGGACCAGACGGTGCCCGAAGGGGCCAGGGAGCTTCCGCTGCGCGGGCGAGTGGACATGATCGCCGCGGTCAGCGACCCCGGTGCCGGCGACACGCACGCCTATCGGTGGAGCGTGGTGGCGAGCAACGGGCAAGTGGTGCCGGTGGGGACCACGCCGACCTTCCGCTTCACGCCGAGGGATCAGGGCACCTACACGGTGACCCTGACCGTGACCGACGACGACGGTGCGGCCGCCAGCGACGTCGTCGTGATCACCGCCACGGATGTCGCCCCCACGGCCACGCTGAGCGGGGCCGCGACCGTGCCCGAAGGCAGCCCCTACCTGCTCGCGATCGGGCCGGTCGCCGATCCTGGCGCCGACACTGTCATCGAGTACCGGGTGAGCTGGGGTGACGGCACCCCGGTCGACGTGGTGACGGCGGCCGCGCTGATCGCCAACGACCGCAAGCTCACGCACACCTACCAGGAAGGCACGGCGGCGCGGACGATCACGCTCGATCTCGTGGACGAGGACGGGACGCACGTCGGGGCCGGCAGCCTCGCCATCACCGTCCTGAACGTGGCCCCGGCGCTCACGGGCCTCTCGCGCAGCGCCACGACGGTCGCCGAGAACGGGAGCCTCACGCTCGGTGGTACCTTCGTCGACCCCGGCCTGCTGGACGGGCACACGGTCCGGATCGACTGGGGCGACGGCACGGGCGAGCAAGCGGTGGCGCTGGCGGCGGGCGCCCTCCCGGAGTTCTCGGTGGCGCACCAGTACGCGGACGACACGCCCTCGGGCACGACGGCCGATCCGTACACGATCACGGTGCGGGTGAGCGACGGGGCGGAGGACTCGGCGCCGCTGGCGACGGCGATCACGGTGGCGAACGTGGCCCCGACCTTCGCGACGCTGACGCTCTCGGCGGCCGCGGCGACGGAAGGGGCAGTGCTGACGCTCACGGGTGACGTGGATGACGTGGGGGCGCTGGACACCCACACGGTGACGGTGGACTGGGGGGACGGGACGGCGGTGGAGACCCCGGGGCTGGGCGCCGGCGGCACGTTCAGCGTGAATCACGTCTACGGCGTGCCGGGGAGCTACGCGATCGCGACGACGGCGACGGACGACGACGGCGGGGTGGTGCGCGACACCCGGCTGGTGGTGATCGCGAACCTGCCGCCGGTGATCGCGCCGGCGAGCCCGGGGCCGGTGGCCGAGGGGGCGCTGTTCAGCTTCACGGGGAGCTTCACCGATCTGTCAGGGGCGGAGGACGGGTGGACCGGGACAGTCCGGTTCGACGGGGGCCCGGCGCAGCCGCTCAGGGTGAATGCCGACGGGACCTTCACGCTGGAGACGGTGTTCGCGCACGACTCGCCGCACACGGCGGTGGTGACGGTGACGGACCGGTTCGGGGGGAGCGATACGGAGACGTTCGGGGTGGAGGTGGAGAACGTGGCCCCGGTGGTGGCGGCGGGGGCGGACCTGACGCTGGCGGTGGGGACGGCGTTCACGCGGACGATCACGTTCACGGACCCGGGGGCGGATGCGTGGACGGCTCAGGTGGACTTCGGGGACGGGGTGCAGCAGACGTTCGGGGCGCTGGCGCAGCGGCGCTTCGACATCACGCATACTTACACGAGTCGGGCGGTGAACACGGTCACGGTGACGGTGAGCGATGGCGCGGCGACCGGGAGCGATCAGTTCGTCGTGAGCCCGCCGAATGTCGCGCCGGTGCTGAATGGGCTGCCCGGGCAGCGCGTCGTGCTGACGCACCCATTGCAGGTCACCGTGAGCGCGACGGACCTGGACGTGCCGCCGCAAACGCTGACCTTCAGCCTCGGCCCGGGCGTCCCGAGCGGGGCGGCGATCGACCCGGTCACCGGCCTGTTCTCCTGGGCACCGTCACTGTTGGTGAACCCCGGCGTCCACCCGGTCACCGTGCGCGTGACGGACAACGGCACGCCGGCGCTCTTCGCGGAGGACACGTTCAACGTCACCGTCCTGCCGAATCTCGACGTGGACGGCAACGGGACGGCGAATGCGACGGACGGCCAGATCATCCTGCGCTACCTGTCGGGGGCGCCGAACGGGCAACTGCTCACGGGCGTGACGCTGGGCGCCGGGGCGACGCGGACCACGACGACGGCGATCCGGACTTATTTGGATTCCGGCAAGGCCCTGTCGCCGAAGATGCTGGACGCTGACGGGAACGGACAGTTCGGCGCGTTGACCGACGGTCGGCTGATCTCCCGCTACCTGTCGGGGATCACCGGGCCAGCGCTGGTGGGCGGCAGCGTGCTCGGGGCGGGGGCCACCCGGACGACCGCTGACGCGATCGCTACCTATCTCAGCGGCTTCATGCCGGTAGTCCCGGTGAGGTCCGCCAGCGCCGAAGGGGGGCTCAAGAGCGCCACGGCCGCCGTGGTCACGGCGGAGTCCGGCTCCAGTGCGCCGGCCTCGGTGGCCTCGTCCCCCTCCACGGACACGTCCCCGACGACCCCCACGAAGTCGGCCGACGGTTCCAGTGCGCCGCTCACCACCGAGGCGACCCCGAGCAGTCTGGCACAGCCTGGCTCACCGGCACCCAGCACCCCGGTGGCGCCCGCCAGCGCCACGCCACTGCCGCCCTCCATGCCGACCCCCACGGAGCACGGCACGCCGCTCCCCAGCCAGCTCCTCGCCTTCGCCGCGGACGCCGACCTCCCGGCTGTCCGCCCGGGGGCCTTCTCCTCGCCCACCTTCTTCGGGACGACCCGGTTCGCCTCCACGGTGGGCGACCGAGTGGCAAGGGGCGGGGCCGGGAACGATCCCCTCTTCGGCGAGGCCGGCACCGATGTCCGGTCGGGCGGAGAGGGTGATGACCTCCTCCTGGGCGGCCCCGGGCAGAAGCTCTTCATCGACTGGTCGCGGCCTTGGGAGGGGTGGCGGACCGGCCATCAGCCCGGCAAGGAGTTCAAGAGCGCCTGGCTCAAGCCTTTCCTCCTGGACCTCGCAGAAGACGATCCGAATCTCGGGATCCAGGTGGTCCTGGTGGACCACGCGCTGGCCGCCGGACCCGTCAACGGGAAGAGCGGCCACACTTCGGGACGGAGCCGCTAGTCCCGCCTGCGGCGGGACCAGAGGAAGGGAGCCGATCAACCCGGGAGAAGCGTGTGCAACCCCTTCATAATATGTCGTGAGGCTCCCTGACGCCGTGTGTCGGAGGAGGCTACACTCCGCGGGCACCCCTTGGGTGGGCGGGGTACCCGCCCTCAGATTACTCGTGAGATTATTTTTCAGGCCATTCTCCCTCTTGACATCGGTTGACCTCTAAGATATGTGAGCCATGCGTAGTCTCCTGTAGTTTATCGAGTGGCCAGCAGGTAGCTGCACCAAGGACCCCGACCCGTTAAGTTGGGGCTGCACCTCTGACCTCAGAAGCTTCTCGCCTGAAGTTGCCGGGTCGGTTCGGGAAGCGAAGGTCTTCACGGTGATGTCTCCACCCACACAGTCTCTTCCCACATAGCCTGGCCTTCTTTCATCTACGGCGCTCCGCGGTGACGGCCAATCGCCGAGTGGAGGGGGATGATGAGTCTCGCAGAACTCTTTTACGCCAAGCAGGCCCACCGCGCTAATCGCGCACAACCGAGCATCCGGTCCCGGGGATGGAAGCTCCCCCGGAGACGGTGTACGGTTCCGCCGAGACGAAGGACCCTCCTCATCGAACCCCTCGAGGCCCGGCTGCTCCTGTCGGCGACGCCCATTCAATTGCTGCAAGCGGACCTCATCAATCCGCCCCCTGCCGTGCAGGTCGTGGCGCCGGATTCGGCGTCAGCCTCGCAGACGGTGCTCCCGGGGTCGCCGGTCAACGTGACTGTCGAGTATTCGGCGGATGATCCGACATTGGCCGGCCTCAGCCTGAGGGTGCACCTCGATTCGACCAAGCTGACATACGAAGGCCTCACCAACGTATCGACCGCGTTCCTGAAAACGACACCGCCGACGCCCGCCGAGCTCTCCGACGACGTCCTCGACTTCGATGGGAACCCGGCCACCGACAAGTTCTTCGTGATGGCGTGGATCGACGTCGATGGCGATCCGGGGACCGGAGACGACCGGTGGCCCGGCGCCGTCCCGGCCAACCTGTTCACGCTCGACCTCGTCACGACCGCGGGCTTCACCAGCGGGAGCACGACGATCAACTTCACGGCCGCCGAGACCGCGGAGGGCTACGCGTTCCAGGCCGATCCGGCCACGATCACGGCGCAGACGGCCGGTGTGCCGCTGTTCGACATGACCGTGGTCAAAGCGCCGACCGCGACCGACGCCAACGGCGAGGTGGCGGGGCTGCCAGCGAGCGCCTCCTTCGTCCACGAGTGGGAGCCATTCTTCGTCGAGCTGTGGGGGAGCACGCCGATCGGGGCGGAGGGCATCGCGAGCTTCCGGGCGGACCTCTCGTACGGCTCCGCGCGCACGACCGCGTCGTCGATCGCGTACGGCCCGGCGTTCACGCAGACCCAGACCGGCGCCATCGACGACGCCACCGGGGTGATCAACGACATCGGGGCGGCGACCGCACTCACCACCGTCGGCGACGACCAGTTCGTGCTGCTCGCGCGGGTGCGCTTCGACCCGGCCGTCGGGGATCAGGCCGCGGTGAACGAGGCGAACCATGTGGTCGGCCCGTACGACCTCGGATTCGGTCTGGCCGACGGGCAGTCCTCGTTGGTTGGCGTGGGAGATGTCGCCCCGCAGCTCGGACCTGCTGCCACCACCCCGATGTGGGGGGTGGTCTACGACATCAACGACAGCCAGGCCATCAACGCCGCCGACTTCGCCTTCTTCTCCCAGGCCTTCCTGCAGCCGGTCAGCACCACCGTCCCCGAATCCGCCCCGTTCACCTGGTGGGCCGACTTCAACAAGAACGGCGTGGTCAACGCCGCGGACTTCGCGTTCTTCGCCCAGAACTTCCTCAAGGCCCGGCCGAGTACGACCATCTCGTTCCCTCCGACCTTCCCCGCGGCGTGGGCGCCGCCGGCCCCCGGTCCGGCCTCCCTCGAGACGCTCAGCCTCGATTCGACACTCCTGACCGCCGGTGAGTTGACCCCGCAAGTCATTATCCCCCTGCTGGACTTCGAGCTCACCGCGGGGTTGGCCGCCGCCTCCTCCGATCGAGTCACCGTCTTGCCGGCATCGCTGGCGACCGTGACCGCGGGCCAGGTGGTCTTCGTCGACATCTGGCTGCAGGACCTGGGCGATCCGGCTCGGCTGTTCGCGGGCGTCAACACGGGGGCGCTGGACCTGACCTACGACACGACCCTGCTGGACGCGCAGAGCATCGTCCACAGCACGGTCTTCAGCACCCTGGTGCAGGGCACCATCGACGATGCGCAGGGCCGGGTGAGGGACTTCTCGGGATCCACCTTCAACCAGGGCGAGGGGGTCCAGCCGAACTGGGTCCGGCTGGGGACGGTCCAGTTCCAGGCCACGGGCGATGGGCGGATGACGTTCACGGCCGGGCCGGCCTCGAATGCCCTCCTGGTCAACGCGCTGTCGGACGGCACCGAGCTGACGGCGGACCAGATCGACTTCGACGTGCTGGTGCTGAACGACGTCGTGTCGAACGTCGCGCCGGTGGCCGTCGGCGACTTCTATCGCACCAACGAAGACACGCCGGTGAACGTCGGCGGCCCCGGCTTGCTCGTCAACGACAGCGACGCCGACGGCGATTCCCTGCGGGCGATCAAGGTGAGCGACCCGGCTCACGGGACGGTCACCATCAACCCGGACGGATCGTTCCTCTACACGCCGGCGCCGAACTTCTTCGGTGTGGATACGTTCAGCTACCGGACCAACGACCGTGCCGTGGGCGCCGCCGACGGCCTGGACTCGAACGTCGCCACCATTCGCATCGAAGTGGTGCCCGTCAACGACGGCACGCCGCTCCTGGACCTCGAAGTCGTCGTGCTGTCGCAGACCTCGGCGTCGGATCGTGTCACGACCCTGCCGGCGCCGCTGACGAACGTGTCCTCGGGGCAGATCGTCTTCGCGGAGATCTGGGGGCAGGATCTGGGCGATCCGGCTCGAGCGTTCGCGGGCATCAGTACCGCGGCCTTCGATCTCGTGTATGACACGAGCCAGGCGGACGCCCAGAACATCATCCACGGCGCAGTGTTCAACACCCTGGTGCAGGGCACCATCGACGACGCGCAGGGCCGGATCAGGGACTTCTCGGGGTCCACCTTCAACCCGGGCGAGGGGGTCCCGCCCAACTGGGTTCGGCTGGGGGTCGTGCAGTTCCAGGCCACGGGCGATGGGCCGATCAGCTTCACCGTGGGCCCGGCCACCAATCCCCTGCTGATCAACGCGCTGTTCGACGGGACGGAACTGACTCCCGACCAGGTGGATTTCGACCTGCTGACGGTCAACGCTCCCGCCGCGGCGAACACGGCGCCGACCCTGGCCCCGGTGGGCAACCGGACCGTGGACGAGCAGACGCCGCTCACCATCACGCTCGCCGCGACGGATCCGGACGCGACTGACACGCTCACCTTCACCGCGGACGGCCTGCCGGCCGGCGCGACCTTCGACGGCGGGACGCGCACCTTCGCCTGGACGCCCAGCGAGGCGCAGGGGCCGGGCGCCTTCCCGGTGACCTTCACCGTCAACGACGGGCAGGGCGGCAGCGACAGCGAGGCGATCACGATCACGGTGCAGGAGGTCAACCAGGCCCCGGTCCTGGCCGCCATCGGGGACCAGACCGTCGACGAAGGGG
>Ga0209108_10001638_pt1 | contig 12983 bp, 9 predicted proteins | sample Rifsed10ft1_FD_184003 | JGI IMG/M metagenome (GOLD analysis project Ga0209108, IMG submission 184003) | Soil microbial communities from Rifle, Colorado, USA - sediment 10ft 1 (version 2) | ecosystem: Environmental > Terrestrial > Deep subsurface > Rock core/Sediment | place: Rifle, Colorado...
TCATCGAACGCGCGGCGGCGCTGGAGGGCGCCTCGGAGCATCCGCTGGGGCGCGCGGTGGCCGCTCACGCGCAGGAATGCGGCCTCGTCCTCCGCCCGATGCACGCTTTTCGTGCGTGGCCCGGCCTCGGCGTGCGCGGAATGGTGGGGCAGGAGGCTGCGCGGAGCGTGCCCGACGATGTGGCCGTTGGCAGCCGCCGCTTCATGGAACGCCTCGGCTGGACGATGGAGGCGAGTTTCGCCGCTGAGAAAATGCGCCTCGAGTCCGGGGGTCACACGGTTGCCTGCGTCGGGTGGAATGGCAGTGTGCGCGGGCTGATTGGTTTTGTGGAGGAGATTCGGTCCGAGGCCGAGGCGACCGTGCGCGCCCTCATCGCGGACGGCGTCGCCGTGAACGCGCTCACGGGTGACGACCTCGCCGCCGGCGGCGTGTTGTCGCGGCGGCTGGGGATCGTGGTGCATGCGCATTTATTGCCGGAAGATAAGGTGCGCCTGCTGACGGAAACGCAGGCGAAACTCGGCCCGGTGGCGATGGTCGGCGACGGGCTGAACGATGCGCCCGCGCTCGCCCGCGCCGATGTGGGGATCGCGCTCGGCTGCGGGGTGGACGTGACGCGCGAAGCCGCCGACGTGAGCCTGGTCGGCTCCGACCTGCGCCGGGTCGCGTGGACAATCCATCTCGCGCGGCAGACCTATCGCACCATCCGGCAAAACCTGGGGTGGGCGTTCATTTATAATATCGTCGGCATCGGGCTGGCGATGGTCGGCGTGCTGCATCCGATTGTGTCGGCGCTGGCGATGGTCGTCAGCAATCTGTTCGTCGTCGGTAATTCCCTGCGGCTCGCGCAGCGCCCGGTGCCGGAAATGGTAGAACATGCTGAAGAAACGTTCGTGGAAAGATTTGCTGTCTCAGGCTGATCCGGAGAAAGATTGTGTCCCTGCGCCGGTCGTAGAGGCGGATGAGGAAGAGCACGAGGCCGAGTGGCAGGCCGTTGGGGCGAGGCAGGAAGCGCTTCCGGCGCCCCAGGGGGGTGCTGCGCGATGGCCATGGGCGGAGCGCCCCAAAGTCACGGGGCGCGGCCTCCTGCCGGGGATTGAAAAGATCAACCTCGCCGTCGAGAGTCTGGTCAACCGGCTCATCGGTGCCTCAGTAGAGACGCAGCCGGTTGCGTCTCTACTCAACCCCTTCTATCACACCGACACCCTCGCGGTGTTTTTGCTGATCGTCGTCGCCGTGACCGGACTCTACCTGACAATTTTCTACGTCGTCCCGGGCCTCGGCACGACGGTCGCCTACGATGCGGTGGCGGCGCTCGACAATCACTGGCTGGGGCTGGGGCGCATCATGCGCGGTGTGCACCGGTACGCCTCGGGCGCGGCGGTGATTGCGACCCTGCTGCACGCCCTCCGCACGCTGTTTCAAGACCGCTTCCGCGGCGCGCGCTGGCTGGCGTGGATCACCGGCATGCTCCTGCTCGGCGCGGTGTGGTTCGAAGGCCTCACCGGCTACTGGCTGCCGTGGGACGCGCGCGCGCAGTTGATTCTGGACACGGTCATCCGGGCGGCCACGACGTTCCCGTCGGTCGGCATCCCGTTCACGCTCACTTTCCTCACGAACGAGGCGACGCAGCAGGCGTGGCTGTTCTTCCTGCTGCTGCTGTTCGTGCACATCGCGCTGTTCACCGTGCTGGGCGCGTTTTACTGGTTCCACGTCCTGCGCCTCAGCCGCGCCAAATTCCTGCCGCCGCGCTTTTTCATGTGGGCCTTCGGCGTGCTCCTCGTCGTCGCCGCGCTCATCTGGCCTGCGCGCAGCGCGCTGGAGGCCGACCTCAGCCGCCTGCCCGGAAAACTGACCTTTGATCCGTTCTTCCTTTTTTATTTGCCTGCCACCCTGCGCGTCAACCCGATTTATTTTTGGAGCGCGACGCTGATCGCCTTTGGGCTGGTCACGGCGATCCCGTGGCTCTTCCGAGGCCCGGCCCGGCGGCAGCCCGGCAAGGTGGTGATTGACAAAGACCTGTGCACCGGCTGCACCAAGTGCGCCGAGGACTGCCCGTACAACGCCATCGTGATGCTGCCCCGCACCGACGGCCGGCCGCACAAACTGATCGCGATTGAGAACCCGAACCTGTGCGTCTCGTGTGGCATCTGCGTGGGCTCGTGCGACGGGATGGCGGTGAGCCTCACCGACCTGCCCGCGATGGCCTACTATCAAGCCGTCCTCGCCCGCGTCCGCTCGGCGCACGCGGCGGCCGATGAGCCGCTGAAAGTCGTGTTTACCTGCGAGCGGCACGGGGCGCACGGCGCACGGACCTACGCGCATCAAGAGGGCAGAGCGGCCACGGTGACGAAAAGCGAAGTGATCACCATGCCCTGTGTGGGCGTGCTGCACCCGAACGTGGTGGGGCAGGCGCTGGATGCAGGCGCGGCGGAGGTGCTGGTGGTCGGCTGCCCGGCGGATGACTGCGCGCAACGCGAGGGCAACCTGTGGATTGACGCACGCCTGAACCGGACGCGCGCCCCGCGCCTGAAGCGCAACTACATCGGCGCGCCCATCCGCACTGCCTTCCTGCCCCCCAATGAATTTGCGGAGGCGCTCAAGCCTCCAGCCCCGGCTGCCGCTCCGGTGACTGCGGTGCCACAGGCGAAAGATAGCCCGGTCAGGTCGCCCGTCAAGCCCATTCACTTTGTCCGGGGCGGGCTGTTGCTCGCGGTAGTACTCGCGCTGCAGGTGGCGCTGACCGACATCCCTTATCAGCCATTCGGCCCGAACGAGGGCCTGCTGCAGCTTGGGATGCGGAACGACGGCCAGTTCCGTGACAACACCACGCCGTTGACCGGCCCGGAGCTGGCGCAGTTGCCGCCGGAGGAACAGGCTAAGTATCTCGGCGAGCAGCAGCAGGGCGGGCGCTTTCCCACCCGGCTCCGGCTGGAGATTGACGGACAAGTGTTTCTTGAGGAGACCTACGCGGCCCTGGGCCTGCGGCACGAGGGGTCGGCGTTTGCCTACGAAAAGTTCTATCTCGCCCCGGGCGAACACGCCGTGCGTCTGAGCATGGACGACGCCGGAGGCGAGCTGCAAACGGTGATTGAGCAAATCGTCAACTTTGGTCCCGGCCAGATTTATACGATTATTTTTGACCGGCTGACGAACAGGTTTGAGCTAAAGTAGTCGGGCTGTCATGACGATCGTCGAATTGCTCCTCATCTTCACGGCCAGCGCCATGGCCTCCGTGCACTGTGCGGCCATGTGCGGCGGCTTCACGCTGAGCCTGGTGCGGCCCGGCCAGACGGGCGCGTCGCTGGTGCGCATGGCGACCTACCACATCGGAAAGCTCTTCACTTACATCTTCATCGGCGCCATCGCGGGCCTGGCGGGCGCGGCGTTGCTCAACAACCCGGCTATCCGTGCGGCGCAGGTCGCGTTCTCGGTGACGGCGGGCGTGCTGATTGTGGTCGTGGGCCTGCAAACCCTCGGCCTCGTGCCGGGGCAGAACCTCGTCAATCGGATCGCCGCGCGCCTGTGGCTGGGGCCGTTCCTTAGCCCGTTCTTCAAGACCTTCCGCGAACAGGCAGGAGGGCAAGCCTCACGAGGGCGAAGCGTCGTTTCACCTCTACCGGCAGCCTTTTTTCTTGGTCTGTTCAACGGCTTCCTGCCGTGCGGGCTGGTGTACTCGTTTGCGCTCGCGGCGGCGGGGACCGGTTCGCCCGGCGCGGCGATGCTGACCATGCTCGCGTTCGGGTCGGGGACCGCGCCGATCCTCGTGGCCGTGGGGTGGGGCGGGGCGGCGATGGCGGCGTGGCAGCCGCTGCGCCCGGCCCTCGCGCGCGCCGCCGGGGTGCTGGTGATCGCGCTCGGCGTGCTCACCGTGGTGCGCGGGACGCCGCTCGTCACCACCTTCGCCGCGAGCGGCGGTCACTCCAGCCACGGCCATGCAACAGTGACCACGAGGGCCACGACGAGCACGGGAATAGACCTCGATCCCGCCCCGGCCCCGCACTTCTCGCTCATCAATCAGGATGGCCAACGGGTGAGCCTGCACGATTATCATGGAAAAGTCGTCGTGCTGGATTTCATTTACACGTCTTGCACGACGACCTGCCCGCTGCTGACGGCGACGTTCCAAGCCGCGCAGGATAGCCTCGGCGCAGACTTCGGAAGGACTGCGGCGTTGGTTTCGATCACCGTTGATCCGGCGACCGACGCGCCGGAAGTGCTGAAAGCGTTCGGCGAAAAATGGGGCGCGGACTTCGGCGGCTGGGCATTCCTCACCGGCAGCCCGGCGGAGATTCAGTACGTGACCTCTGCCTACGCCGTGTACGTCGAGCGCACGAGCGACGGCGTGGCGCACACCGAAACGATCGTGCTGATAGACCGGCGCGGCCAGCTCCGGTCGGTCTTCGGCTTGCAGACAGACCCCGAGACGATTGTGCAGAAAGTTCGTGAGTTAGCGCGTGAGCCATGAGAGAGCGCCTGAGCGGTCGTCCCCACCACTTTGCAGTATAATTCACAATCAACGACCAATAAGGAGAAACGTGTAATGAAAGCACTGCGCATCACCGTCTTTGGCCTCATTGTGGCCGCCATGTTCCTCGCCGCCTGCGGCGGTGGCGGGTCGGATTCCGGCAAGCCCACTGTTTCCGCCGAAGCGGAAAAATACGCTTCGCTGAAGGGCGACGCCGCGGCCGGCAAAACTAAGTTCGAGAGCACATGCGCCGCGTGTCACGGCCCCGACGCCAAAGGCATCGCCGGGCTGGGCAAAGACCTGACCACCAGCGAGTTTGCCAAGGGCCTGCCCGACGCCGAGTTCATCCTCTTCATCACCAAGGGCCGCCCGGCCAGCCATCCCCTGAATACCACGGGCGTGGACATGCCCCCGCGCGGCGGCAACCCCGCCTTTACCGATCAGGACCTCGCGGACATTGTCGCGCACGTCCGCTCCCTGCAGCAGTAGCCGGCGCGAGGTGAGGGCCGGGAGGCTGACTCACCATGACCACTCGGGAAGCCCGGGTAGGGCGAGCGAAGACCCTCTGGCAATTCGCCATCTATGCCCTGCTCGGGCTTTACTTTGCTTCGATCTTCTTCTTCGCGCTCAAGCCTCTGCTCGGCTGGCCCATCCCGCGCCTGCTCGGCCCGGTCTCGACGCTGCTCGTGTGGGCCTTCGCGCTCGGGCACGCGGTGTGGACGCTGGGCTGGCGGCACGCGCTCGTCTTCTTTGGCCTTGCCTTCGTCGTCGGGCTGGTGTTCGAGGCGGTGGGTGTCGCCACGGGCTGGGTGTACGGCGGCTACCACTACGGCCCGCGCCTCGGCCCGCAGTTGTTCCACGTCCCGGTGCTCATCCCGCTCTCCTGGTTCATGGTCATCTATCTGGCCTTTGCCGTCACAGAACGGCTGCTAGGCGACGACCGCCAGAGGGTGGGCCGCGCTCTGCTGGCCTGTGTCCTCGGAGCGGTGGTTGCGACCGCCTGGGATGTGGTGGCCGACCCGCAGATGGCGCGCACGAATTTATGGGTCTGGGAACAGCCCGGCGAATTCTTCGGCGTGCCGGTGCAGAACTTCGCCGGGTGGATGGCGACCTCGCTCGTCGTGCTCGCGGCCTATCGCGCGGCGACGTGGCGGTGGCCGACGCGCCCCGTGGGCGAGAGTTCACCGTTATTCGCCGCGCTTCCGGTCATCGCCTACGGCGCGCTCGCGCTCTCGTTCCTCATCGGCTACAGCGTGCAAGGCGAGGGCGCGCTGGCTGTCGTCGCCTTCTTCACAATGGGCGCGCTCTCGCTGACGGCGCTGGCGCGCGGGAGCGGATGAGCTTTGATGAAACTCGCCTTCAGCGTATAATCCGCCTCGCTCCCTAACAGAACCAAATCTGCCAGTTAGACAAGCCCGCCCGGCCTCGTTGACCGACGACGGGGCGGGCTTTTTTTGTGCAGCCATCCAGACTTCCGAAGTCTCCGGAGACTTCGGAAGTCTGAGTTCATACCCACAGGAGTGTCTATGCCTCGTCGCAGTTTGCCTGAACTTTGGAAAAGTGAGTTTACGGGTTACACGCTGGGCAACTTCCGCCAGGATTTGCTCGCGGGCCTGACGGTGGCCGCCGTCGCGCTTCCGCTTGCGCTCGCGTTCGGGGTGGCGTCCGGGGCGACCGCCGCCGCCGGGATGGTCACCGCGATTCTGGCCGGGGTCATCATCGGCGCGTTGTCGGGCGCGCCGTACCAGATTTCGGGGCCGACGGGCGCGATGAGCGCGGTGCTGATTCTGCTCGCGCAGAAATACGGGCTGCCCGGCATCTGGATCGCGGGCGCGTTGGCGGGTGCGCTCATGCTCGTCATCGGGCTGCTGCGCCTCGGGCGGTTCATCGCTTACATTCCTGCACCGGTCATCACAGGATTCACGTCAGGGATCGCGCTCATCATCGCCATCGGGCAGATTGACAATTTTGTGGGGGTGAAGACGCCGGGAACCGACTCGGCGGCGTTGAAGTTGATCGGCTACTTCAAAGGCGGATTCGCCCTGGACTGGCACGCGATCGCGCTCGGGGGCCTCGTCATCCTCACGATGATCGCATGGCCGAAGAAGTGGAACGCGCGCTTCCCGGCTTCGCTGCTCGGCATCGTCCTCGCTACGCTCCTCAACGCGCTCTCGGACTGGCCGGTGAAAGTCATCGGCGCGATTCCGCAGACGCTGCTGCTGAGCGACCGATTGACGCTCGCGGCAATCCCGTGGGCGAACCTGCAGGATTTCGCCGCGCCCGCGCTGACGATTGCGGCGCTCGGCGCGGTCGAGAGCCTGCTGTGCGGCGCGGTGGCGAGCAACATGACCGGCGTCCGGTTGCAGGCGAATCAGGAGTTGATCGCGCAGGGCGTGGGCAACATCGTGATCCCGTTTTTCGGCGGAGTCCCGGCCACGGCGGCCATCGCGCGGTCGAGCGTGGGCATCAAGTCCGGCGGGCAGACGCGGCTGGTGAGCGTCATCCACGCGCTCGCGCTGCTGGCTTCGATGTTCGTGCTGGCCCCGGTCATGTCGCGCATCCCGCTCGCCGCGCTGGCCGGGGTGCTCATCGTCACCGCGTGGCGCATGAACGAGTGGGAGGCCATCCATTACATCTTCGGCCGCCGCTTCAAGACCGCGATGATCACCTTCGGGATCACGATGCTGGCGACGATCACGCTCGACCTCACGCAGGCGATTCTGATCGGCGCGTTCCTGTCGGGCGCGGTGTTCCTCAGCCAGATTGCGAACATGGAGATTGACGTGCAAGACGTTGACCCGGAGAAATTACGCCAGCGCGGGATCGAGAACGCGGGCCAGTGCCGCCACGTGCGTGTGGCCTACCTGACCGGCCCGCTGTTCTTCGCGGCGACCGGCAATTTCAACGAAGCCTTTGCGAAGCTCGGCGACACGCACGCGCTCGTCCTCTCGATGCGGGGCATGCCGCTCCTGGACACCTCCGGCCTGCAAGTGTTGGCGACCCTGCACGAGCGCCTGCGGCACAACGGCAGCACGCTCATGCTCGCCGGGGCGCACGACGGCGTGCGGCGTATGCTGGAGCGCGGCGGGCTGCTGGAGGCCATCGGCGCGCAGAACGTCTTCTGGAGTGCGGATCAGGCGATCGTGGCCGCCGAGCAGCGCGGGTGTGCACACTGCCGGGCGGAGCAGGGCACAAGGCTCAAGGCATAAGGCACGAGGGGGTGAAGGCCGGGGTATGCAGGTGTGTAAGTGTGTGGCGCATGCTCCCACTTGCACACGTTCTCACCTACATACTCACACACGATTTTCACCCCGCCACGTTGCCGAAGAAGCGGATGTATGCCTCGATCCCGTGGTAGTAGTTGGGGAGGTGCTGCTTCTCGTTAGGGGAGTGCAGATTGTCGTCCGGGAGGCCGAAGCCCATGAGGATGGAGTCCACGCCGAGCTTGGCCTGCACCATGCTCACCACCGGCACGCTCCCGCCCTCCAGCCGGAACACCGGCCTGACGCCAAAGGTGGCCTCCAGCGCCGCCGCCGCCGCCTGCGCCCCCTCGGTGTCCTGCCGCACCAGCACCGCCGGGCTGCTCACCAGCCGCTTCACTTCCCACTTGACGGTGGGCGGCGCGTGCTTCCGCATGTATTCTTTCAGTTGTTCTTCGACCGCCTTGTCGTCCTGATACGGGACCAGCCGCGCCGAAATCTTGGCCATGGCTTTGGCCGGAAGGACGGTCTTCGACCCCTCGCCCGTGAACCCGGAGAGGAAGCCGTTGACCTCGAGCGTGGGCCGCGCGCCCAGCCGCTCCAGCGTCGTGAACCCTTTTTCGCCGTACAACTGCGGCACGCCCGCGGTCTCGCGCCACGTTTCGTCGGTGATGGGAATGCGGGCCAGGTCGGCGCGCTCCTCGTCGGAGAGCGTGCGCACCTTGTCGTAGAAACCGGGCAGCGTAATGTGGCCGTTCTCGTCGTGCATCCCGGCGATAAGCTCGCACAGCACCTGCGCCGGGTTGTGCACCGAGCCGCCGAAGAGGCCGGAGTGCAAATCCTGCCTGGGGCCGTACACCCAGATTTCAAAATAGGCGAGGCCGCGCAGGCCGTAGACGATGGCGGGCAGGTCGGGCCGCAGGATGCCGGAGTCGGCGTTGAGGGCGAAATCGCACTTGAGCTTGTCTTTGTGCTGATCCATGAACGCCCCGAGGCTCGGCGAGCCGATTTCCTCTTCGCCCTCGACGATGACTTTGACGTTGACCCTCAGCTCGCCGTTCTTCAGCAGTGCTTCCAGCGCCTTGAGAAAGGCGTGGTCCTGGCCCTTCATGTCCGATGCGCCGCGTGCGTAGATGTTATCGCCCCGGATGGTCGGCTCGAAGGGCGGCGAGACCCATTCGTTCAACGGATCAACCGGCTGCACGTCGTAGTGACCATAGACGAGCACAGTCGGCGCCGTTTCGCTTGCCGCGCCGAGCCATTCGCCGTACACCACCGGATGGGCGGTCGAAGACCCCGCTTGCGGGGCGGTGGGCATGATTTCGACGTTGCGCAGGCCTATGTCTTTCATTTGCCGGGACACCCATTCGGCGGCGCGCTGGATGTCGGGCTTGTGCTCGGAGAGGGTGGAAATGCTGGGGATGGAGAGGAATTCTTTGTACTCGGCCAGATAGCGGTCGTGCTGACTTCTGGCGTAGGCGAGGGATTTGGCGGGTTCGCTCATAGAGACTCCTGTGGGAAGTGTGGTCGCTCGGATTGTAGCACAGAGGGTGAGCGCGAATCGGACGCTTTCTATCACGAATGGTGCGAATGGGCGAATATCACGAATGGTGTGAGTATGCGTGTCATTCGCGAAGCGGTTCGTGCCATTCGTGATTACGGCCCGGCGAGAAGATCAGAGATGATCGCCTGCAGGATGGGGTCGTCGGAGGCGAGGGTGCGGGAGGCTTCGAGTTCGGCGGCGTCGGGGCGGGGGAGGGAGGGGGTGAGGAGGAGTTGGAGGTATTTGGCGATCCTGGAATTGGGATCGCGGTTGAGGGCGTCTTGCAGGTCGGATTGCGCCCCAGCGGGGGCGTTGAGGCGGCGGAGGTAGCCGCGCTCGGCGTAGAGCGTGGCCTGCGCGGTTGCATCGGCCTCGAGGCCGAGGGCGGCGGTCAGGTCGTCGCTCGCCGCGTGGAAATCGCCGAGGGCGAACTGGATGTGCGCGCGCAGTTCACGGTCGGTCGTGGATTGCGGGTCAAGCTCAATGGCGCGGTTGGCGGGCGTGAGCGCGTCGGCGGGCTGGTCCGCGGCGAGAAACGCGCGGGCGAGGGTGAACTGCGCCTCGGCGTTCTTCGAATCGAGAGAAACGGACTTCTGCAAGTCGTCGAGGGCGGCGAGCGGGTTGGGGGCGCCGTCCACGAGCGGGAAATTCAGGATAGCCCAGCCGCGCAGAAAGTGGGCGTGCGCCGAGCCCGGTGCGAGCTGCACGGCGCGGTCGAGATCGGAGAGGACGGCGGCGGGGTCGGCGAAGAGGCCGTATTGGGCGTTGAGGCGCGCGCGCTCCAGGTAGCCGGCCGGGTCATTCGGCGCGAAGGCGACGACGTGCTCGACGTCGGCGAGCGCTTCGATCACTTGTTGCAACTGCTCGTAGGCTTGCGCGCGGCCCAGCAGCGCGCGGACGTTTTGGGGGTCGGTCTGCAGGGCGATGGTGAAAGCGTCGGCGGCGAGTTGGTAGTTACCGGCAGCCAGTTGCGCTTCGCCATCGGTGAGGGCTTTCTCGGTTTGGGATGGGCCGAGGAGGCGCGGGATGGCAAAGAGGGCCGCGAGCGCGATCACGACGACGGCAAGGGCGGCTGTGCCGAGGAGGACGGGCCGCGGCGCGCGCCCGCGAGTGGGGAGGGTGGCGCGCTCGGGTGCGCGAGACGATACGGGGGCAGTCACGGCGGGTGAGGCCGCGTCGGCGAGCGGGGTCGAATCGCCGGCCGGTTTCGGAACGGCGACCCCAATGCTGGTCATCGCCTGTGAGGCCGGAATGAGTTCGGCGAGCGCCTCCCACATCTCGCCCGCAGTTTGAAAACGCTCGTCGGGATTCTTCGCGAGGGCTTTGGTGACGGCGCGCTCGAGGGAGACGGGCAGTTCGGGGCGCGTCTCGCGGAGGGGCGGGATCGGCGCGTTGAGGTGCTTGAGGAGGACGGCGACGGTGGTTTCGCCCTGGTAGGGGACTTGCCCGGTGAGGCACTCGTAGAGCATGACGCCGAGTGAGTAGAGGTCGGAGCGCGTGTCGCCGGGTTCGCCGGAGCATTGTTCGGGACTCATGTAGGTGGGCGTGCCCACGGTGACGCCCGAGGCGGTGAAGGTGCTGCCGCCGAGAATCTTCGCGATGCCGAAGTCGGTGAGGACGACACGCAAGGATGAAGGATGAGGGGTGAAGGATGAAGACGGTTCATCCTTCATCCTTCCGCCTTCATCCTTGACTTCGAGCATCACATTCGCCGGTTTGAGGTCGCGGTGGATCATGCCCTGCGCGTGGGCGTAGCCGGCGGCGTCGAGGAGCGCGTGGAAGAGGCCGAGGACTTCGTCCACCGGCATGCGCTCGCCGCGCACGAAGAGGTCGTCGAGGTGCGCTTTGAGCGAGACGCCCTGCACACATTCCATGACCATGTAGTGCTGCTCGCCCTCCACGTCGAAGTCGTAGACCTGCACGATGTGGGGATGGCGGAGGCGCGCGACGGCCTGCGCTTCGCGTTTGAAGCGGCCCAGGAAGTCGGAGGCCTCGGCGAGGTGCGGGTGGAGGACTTTGACGGCGACGAAGCGGTCGAGGCCGGGCTGGTAGGCTTTGTAAACCTCGGCCATGCCGCCGCGGCCGAGGCGCTCTTGCAGTTGGTATTTGCCGAGGGTGCGACCCGTGAGGTCGGACATGGCGGGGATTATAGATGACGAGGGGGAAATGACAAATTCACAATGTGCAGTGCTCAATGCACAATTACCACTTGTGAAATGCGAATTGCGCATCAAGCATTGACGCTCGCGCCATGTTCGGGTAAGATTTGCGGCGTCGCAAGATTTCCCGGGGCTTCTGCCGGAACGTGGGCAAACCCCTTTTTTGCGCGGAGAAAGCCCCATGCCGAACTCGTCTGTCACCGAACACGACTCGCACGATGAGCACGCCGCGCAGCTGGCGCAGACCGGCACGGAGATAGTGCACGCCGAAAGTGTGGACATGGATCAATCGCTGGTGAGCCATGTGCATGCGGAGAGCGTGACGACGAGTTTGAGCGCGATCATGCTGTCCGAAACCGAAATGCTGAAGACCTCGGCAAGTGCGGTGGGCATGGCGCGGGTGAAGACGCTCACGGCAGAAGGGAGCGCCGTGGGGGTGGCTGTGGCCGAAACGGCCTCACTCACGGACGCCGTGACCGGGGTGCTGGTAACCTCGCAGGCTGACCTCCACAACGCGCGCACGGTGGTGCTGCTCGCCCGCGAGGTCAACGGGAACGTGGAGACTGTGCTGGACACGCGGGGGGCCGCAGTCGCCGGGATACTGGCCGGGGTAGGGGTCGGACTCATGTTGATCGTCGGCAGCCTGCTGGGCCGCCGCAAGTAGCAGATGGCAGATGGCGGCCATACGCTATCAGCCAACATAGTGGAGCGAAGGTAACCCGCGCGTGCCGGGGGTTGTGGAAACCCCGGCCGCACCGTGGGTGAGAGGCGCTCCGGGAGAGAATCAAAAAATGGACACTGTTCAATTGACCGCCACAAAACGCTCGGTGCGCGGCAAGCAGGTGGGACAACTGCGCCGGGCCGGGCAACTGCCGGGGGTGCTGTACGGCCCCGGCCTGGAGCCGATGCCCATCCAGTTGGATGCGCGCGAAGCGAGCCGCACCTTCCGCAAGGTGCACGGGGCACAGCTCATTGACCTGACCGTGGACGGCCAGACGCGGAAGGTGCTCGTCCACGACCTGCAGCGGGATGCGATCCGACTCAATTACCTGCACGCCGACTTCTACGCGGTGGACATGAACCGCCCGATCCGCGTGCGCATCCCCGTCAACCTGGTGGGCGCGTCGTACGCGGTGAACTCGCTCTCCGGCGTGCTGGTGCGCGGCCTGCAGGAGCTCGAAATCGAGTGCTTGCCGGGAGACCTGATTGTCTCCGTGGACGCCGACCTCGGCGAGCTCAAGGAAATCGGCAACGCATTGTACGTGAAGAACCTCTACACCCCGAAGACGATCAAGGTATTGAGCGACTCCGACGAGATGATCGTGCGCGTGACCTATCAGGCGAAGGAAGAGGACCTGAGCACGCCGGTCGAGGCGGTGAGCGCGGAAGTGGAAGTGATCGAGAAGGGCAAGATCGAGGAAGAGGGCGAGGCTGCCGAGGGCGAGGCCGGGAAGGCCACCCCCGCAGCGAAGGCCGCCCCCGCAGCGAAGGCGGCCCCGGCGGCCAAGGCCGCCCCGGCTGCGAAAGCGCCCGCGGCCAAGAAGTAGCCCCGCGGTCTGCGAATGCGAACGGGCCGGTAGAGACGCAACATGTTGCGTCTCTACCGGCCCGTTTTT
>Ga0209108_10001640_pt1 | contig 12980 bp, 11 predicted proteins | sample Rifsed10ft1_FD_184003 | JGI IMG/M metagenome (GOLD analysis project Ga0209108, IMG submission 184003) | Soil microbial communities from Rifle, Colorado, USA - sediment 10ft 1 (version 2) | ecosystem: Environmental > Terrestrial > Deep subsurface > Rock core/Sediment | place: Rifle, Colorado...
GGTGTACGTGCCGATGCGCGCGGCGCTGGTCACGTAGGCCGGCACGATGGCGGGGTCGAGCATCGCGCGGAGCGACATCGTCAGACCCGCCGGGCGTCCGCCTCGATCTCGACGAGCAGGCCCGGCTCGATGAGCGCGGCCACGACGACGAGGGTCGAGGCCGGACGGACGTCGCCGAAGACCTCGCCGTGCACCGTGGCGACGGCGTGGGCGTGCGCGGGGTCGGTCACGTACATCCGTGTCCGAACCACGTCCCCGGTCCCGAACCCGGCCTCGGCCAGTGCCGCCTCGATGATGGCCAGCGCGGCCCGCGCCTGTCCCGCCGGGTCACCGGGATGACGACCCGACGGGTCGGTCGTGCCCGCGACCCAGCAGTCGTCACCGGCGACGACCGCGCGCGAATAGCCGTACGGACCCTCCCAGCGACTCCCGGACGAGATCCGGCGACGGCCCGTCACGCGGGCGTGTCGCGCCATGCGAGGATCCCGGGGTCGCGTGCGATCGCGAGCAACAGCCCGGCGAGCATCGCCGTTCGCGGCACGATCGACTCGACCTCGAGGTACTCCGCCGGCGAGTGGTCGTTGCCGCCGATCGGGCCGAGGCCGTCGAGCGACGGGATCCCCATGCCCGAGGTCGTGTTGGCATCCGAGGCGCCACCCGTGGCGGTATCGCGCACCTCGAAACCGAGGCCACGGGCAACGGCCTGCGCGTGCTCCACGAGTCGGCCGCTCCTGGGCAGCTTCTCCATGGGCCGCCAACCGGCCATCACGTGGAGCTCCACGGTCGTGTCGGGGACCTCGGTCGCGGCGGCGATCTCGCGCACGGCAGCCTCCACGAGGTCGAGGCCCTCGGCCGTCGCCGATCGGACATCGACCTCGAGCTCGCAGCGCTCCGCGACCACGTTGGGCCGTGTCCCGCCCGAGATCCTGCCGACGTTGACGGTGACCCCCGGCCAGCGGCCGTTGAGCGCATGGAGGTCCTCCACGATGCGCGCGGCCTCGAGGATCGCGTTGCGTCCCTTCTCGGGCTCCACGCCGGCATGCGCGGCCCGGCCGTGGACGGTGATCCGGGTCTCGAGGATGCCCTTGCGGGCCGACACGATGTCGCCGTTGGCGCGGGCGCACTCGAGGACGAGGGCGACATCCACGTCCGCGGCGAGGTCCCGGATGTGTGGCGTCGAGGTCGGCGAGCCGACCTCCTCGTCCGGGTTGGCCACGAAGGTCACGCGCTCGAACGGGAGCCCGCCGGTCTCGCCGACGAGGGCCTTGAGCGCGTACAGCCCGGCCAGCAACCCGGACTTCATGTCGGTGACGCCGGGCCCGTGCGCGATCGAGTCGTCGATCCGGAACGGCCGCTCGGCCACCGTGCCCGGGTCGAAGACCGTGTCCATGTGCCCGATCAACAGGACCCTCGGTGCGCCGGGCCTGCCGGCGAACGTGCCGACGACCGTATTGCCGAACCCCCCGGCCGGATCCGGTCGGATGTCGATGTCCGCCCCGAGCTCGGCGAGGAAGCCAGCCGTCCAGCGCCCGACCTCGTTGACGCCGTCGGGGGTGTACGAGCCGCAATCGATGTCGACCAGCCGCCGCAGGTCCTCGAGGTAGGCCGGGAGGTCCGCGGCGACGACCGCGCGCAGACCCTCGAGCTCGGCGACCGACACCGCCGGGAGCGCGGGTTCCGTCGTCACGTCGGCCGTGGCATCGCTCGTCATCGGCGGCCAGTCTACGCGTCCGGCCGCTTGCTATCCTGCCGGGACCGTGCGACTGATCGAGATCCGTCTCCTCGAGGGTCCCAACGTCTACCGGCTCGAACCGGTGGTCAAGCTGGAAGTCGCGATCGGTCGCCGACGGACCTGGTACGGCCAACGGGATCCCGCCCGCCACGCCCTCGTCCGTCTCGGCGCGGCCGTCCCGTCGCGTGACTGGCCTGACCCGATCGCCGCGGTCGTCGCCTGGATCCGCCGGCTGCGCGTCGACCATGGCGAAGGGCGCTCCGGTCTCGCCGTCCACCGCTCGTCGGATCCCGGCTACTGGATCGTCACCTTCCCGTGGGTCGGTGAGGAGCGCGTTCGCCTGCTCACCGAGGCCGCCATCGCCCTGGCCGACCGTGACGTCTCGCCCTCACGCACCGCGCAGCTGACCGGCGCGCAGGAGCGGCTCGTGACGCGCTGGTCGGAGCGGATCGCCGAGGCGCGCACCTCGCCGCCGGCATGGATCCGCGACGCAGAGCGGCGGATCCCGGTCGTGTCGATCTCGGGGACGAACGGGAAATCCACGGTCACCCGGCTCATCGCCCACATCCTCCTGCTGGCCGGTCGCCACGTCGGTATGACGACCTCCGATGGCGTGCTCGTCGACGAACGGATGGTCGACCCGGGTGACTGGACGGGTCCCGGCGGCGCGCACATGGTCCTGCGACGGGGCGATGTCGACGTGGCCGTGCTCGAGACCGCGCGCGGCGGCATCGTCCTGCGCGGCATGGGCTACGAATCGAACGAGGCGAGCGTGCTGACCAACGTCTCAGCCGACCATCTCGATCTCCAGGGCATCCACACGCTCCCCGAGCTCGCCGAGGTGAAGGCGACGGTCTGCCGGATCACCCGGCCGGACGGCTGGGTCGTGCTCAACGGGGACGACCCGCTGGTGGCGGCGGTCGCGCGGCGGGTCCGCGGACGGGTCGCGTTCTTCTCGGGCGATCCGCGTGGTGTCGGATCCATCGTGGTCCGCCGGCACGTGGCCGCCGGTGGCCGGGCCTACCTGCTGCGTGACGGCTGGCTGACCGAGGTGGACGGCCGCACGGACGTGCCGATCGCAGAGGTCGTCCGGATCCCGCTCACGATCGGCGGGCTGGCGCGGCACAACGTGGCGAACGCCCTGGCCGCGGCCGGTGGCGCGCGCGGTCTCGGCGCGACGATCGAGCAGGTCCACGCGGGCCTGGTCGACTTCCGGCCCTCGGCGGAACGCTCGCCCGGCCGGCTCAACCTGTACCGGGTCGGCAGCCGGCTCGTGATCGTCGACTTCGCCCACAACGAGGCGGGCATCGCCGCGGTGCTCGATGTCGCCGAGGGGATCGCCGCCGGTGCCGCCGGTCGCGCGGCGCCGATCACGGCGATCATCGGCACGGCCGGCGACCGCCCCGACGACACCCTGCGCGGGATCGGTCGGATCGCGGCACAGCGGGCCCAGCGGGTCGCCATCAAGGAGACGCGCCACTACCTGCGCGGACGGAGTCCGGCGAGCGTCATCGGCGAGCTGCTGGCGGGGGTGGCCGCCGGCGGCGGTGCGACCGGTGACGTGCCGGTCTACGAGAGCGAGACGACGGCCCTGCGCGCCGAGCTCAACGGCGCCGCCGGCCACGGGCACGGCCGGGGAGCGGATGCTCCCCGGGTCATCGTCCTGATGTGCCAGGAGGATCGTGAGGGCGTCTTCCGCCTGCTCGACGACCTCGGCGGTCGCCCGGTCGACGTCGCGAGCGAGCTGACCACGCTCGTGCCGCGCCTCCAGGATCGTCCGCGTCGCGCCTGATGACGTGCGGTGGCGGCGCGCCTTGCGGCGCGGCGTGGGCGCGGCGCATGATGGCTCGGGCCCGCTCGGATCTACCGATCGGCCCCTGGTCGGAGGGATGACCCGTGGAGATGGCCGTCGGCCTGGTGCTCATCGTGATCTCGGTGGCGATCATGGTCCTCGTCGTTCGGACCGTGCAGTCGAACCTGCCGCGCGGCTGACCCGCGCCCAGCCCCGTCGCGGGCATCCCTGCCGCGTCCTCCCCGCCGCCGCGCAGGCGGCGCGCGCTGCTCGCGGCTCGCGGGACACACGAGGGATCAGCCTTCAGGCGCCTCCAGTTCGCCGGGATCGGCGAACGCGGTCCCGCGGGAGGCCCCGGCGGCCGCCATCGCCTCGCGATAGACGCCGATCGCGTCGTCGACGCAGCAGACGACGAGGTCGCCCGGGATCGCCCGCCGCAGCGCGGTCCGCACGGCGGTCATCTCGTCGAGCACCTTCTCTGCGCGCGTCGTCCGGGCGCTGCCCTTGGCTCGGGCTCGTCTGACCCCCTCGATGACGTTGGCGGCCGTCTCGCCCGCCTCGCGCCCGCGCAGGTTCGCGTCCTCGCGGACGATGACCTCGTCGAACGCGGTCGCGGCGATCGCCCCGTACTCCGCCTGGTCCTCGTTGCGACGATCCCCCGGGATGCCCAGCACGCCGATGGCGCGCCCGTTGCGGATCGTGGTGGCCGCAGCGCCGATGCGTCCGGCCTTGGTCTGCGGCTCGACCATCATCCGATCGACGAAGTCGGCCAGCTGGCGCATGCCATCGACGTTGTGGCAGTAATCGATCACCACACGCACGCCTGCGACATCGAGCAGGTTGAGCCGGCCCGGCGCCTGGAAGAACGACGTCGAGAACGTCCGCAGGCCCTGCCGGATGTCGTGGAGATGGGCGCCGGCGGCCCACGACGCGGCCGCAGCGGCGAGCGCGTTGGCCACGTTCATCCGTGCCCGTCCCCCGAACGTCGCCGGGATCAGGTGTGTGTAGAGCACCGGCATCGTCCGCGGACCGTGCTTGAGCACGATCAGCTCACCCTCGCCCGACGGCTCGATGCAGAAGGCGGCGCCGCCGCGCCCGGTGTGCCCGTCGACACGATCGAAGCCGTCCTCGCCCTTGGTCGTCGACATGCTGAACAGGACGACCTGGCCCGAGCAGTGCCGGCCCATCCGGTAGACGTGGCCGTCGTCCGCGTTGAGGACCGCCGACCCGGAGCGCGGCACCGCCTCCACGACGACACCCTTGACATTGGCCAGCTGGCCGAGTGAGTTGATCCCGCCGAGACCGAGGTGGTCCCCGGTGACGTTGGTGACGACCGCGACGTCGTTGCGGTCGTACCCGAGACCCTCCCGCAGCACCCCACCGCGGGCAACCTCGAACACGGCCGTGTCCACGGTCGGGTTCTGGAGGACCATCTGGGCGGATCGCGGCCCGGACATGTCGCCCTTCTTGATGAGCCGCCCGTCGATGACGATGCCGTCCGTGGAGGTCATCCCGACCCGGCGCCCCTTGAGCTTCATGATGTGGGCGATCATCCGGACGGTCGTCGTCTTCCCGTTCGTGCCGGTCACCGCGATGATCGGGATGCGTGCCGAGGAGCCGGGTGGGAAGAGCGAATCGATGACCGGGCGGGCGACGTACTGCGGCTCGCCTTCGGTCGGATGGGTGTGCATCCGGAAGCCGGGCGCCGCGTTGACTTCCACGATCGCGCCACCGGTCTCGCGTACGGGCGTCGCGATGTCCGGGCAGATGAAGTCGATACCGGCGACATCCAGGCCGACGATCCGCGCCGCCGTCTCGGCGATCTCGACGTTGTCGGGGTGGGCCTCGATGGTGCGGTCGATGGACGTGCCACCGGTCGACATGTTGCCGGTGAGCGCGAGCTTGACCCACATGCCCGCGGGCAGGACGTCGTCCATGGCGTAGCCCTGGTGACGCACCAGCTCCTCGGCGGCCGCGTCCACGCTGATCCGGGTCAGGACCTTCTCGTGGCCGATACCGCGGCGCGGGTCGCTGTTGGCGATGTCGACGAGCTCGCGGACCGTGTGCTCGCCGTCGCCGGTCACCGACGCGGGCACGCGCTCGGCGATGGCCGCGACCTTGCCGGCGATGACCAGGCAGCGGTAGTCGTTGCCGGCGACGTAGGTCTCGACCACGACGTCCCCCGAGCGGCTCTGCGCGAGCGCGCCGTGGAATGCCGAGCGGACGGCCTCCTCGGACCGCAGGTCGAGGTGCACGCCACGGCCGTGGTTGCCGTCGAGCGGCTTGACCACGCACGGGAAGCCGAGGCGCTTGGCCACGGCCACCGCCTGCTCCTCGGTCGCCACGACGTCCGCGCGCGGGACCGGCAGGCCGGCGGAGTCGAGAAGCCGGTTGGTCAGGCTCTTGTCGGAGGCGACATCGACCCCTATGGCCGAGGTCTTCGAGGTCATCGTGGCGCGGATCCGCTGCTGATGGACGCCGTGCCCGAACTGGACGAGCGAGTGGCGGTCGAGGCGGATGAACGGGATATCGCGGCTGGCCGCCTCGTCGATGAGCGCCTGGGTGGACGGCCCGAAGGCCTGGCGCTCGGCGAGGCGGATGAGCTTCTCGAGCTCCGGTGCGAAGTCGAAGAAGACCTCGGGATCGTCCGGCGCGACGAGATGGTTGACCAGCGCGACGGCCATCCGGCCGGCCTCGAGGCCGACGCTCTCCTCGCGGTACTCGTAGATGCAGTTGTACTGGCCGTGCGGGCCGGCGGAGCGGGTCTTCCCGTGGCGGACGTACGTGCCGGCGAGGTTCTGGAACTCGAGTGCGATGTGCTCCGCGATGTGCCCCGCCCACGTCCCGTCGCGCAGGCGCGAGATGAACCCGCCCCGACGGCCCAGCGAGCAGGCGTGGTCCTCGAGCGTCGGCAGCAGCGCGACGAGCGCATCGGAGAAGCCCGGCAGCTTGTTCGAGGGGTAGTCCTCGAGCACGCCGAGATCGACCAGCATCCGGATGACCGGCTCGCCCGCCCAGTAGTTCGGACCGCGCAGGACGCGTGTCTCGATGATCCGCAGCGTCGGTGCCGGCCCGGGTGGGCTCGCGACGGCGTGCTTGGTGCGGGGACGGCGCGTGCGGGTCCTGACTGGCTCGGCCGTCTCGGTCACGCTCTCCTCCGGGATAGGCGTCTGCGACGTGCGTGGGTCGCCAATATACGGCCCATCGCGCGTCGCGCGACCATGTGTGTGCCACCCGGCGGTGCAACGGACGAACGAACACGGCTGGCACGGCCCCAGCACGCCGGTTCGTCCGTCCCGTGGCACGGACGACCGACGAACGGCCCTTCGACACGCCGGCCCGACGGCGCACCGGTCCGTTGCACCACGGGATGGCACAAGGGCGTCATGCGCAAGATCGCGACCGCACAGGCCGAGGTCAGGCGCTCGGACGGGCGCGACCCTAGCTCGACGCCGCCTCCGTCCCAGGTAGGGCGTGCAGCGCCGGCGTCACGACCCGTTCGCGCCGGCGCAGGTCGAAGCGGTAGCCGGCCGGCAGCGAGTGGAGGACGACGCCGCTGATCATCAACGGCCGATGACCGTGGACCTCCCAGGCGTCGGTCTCAGACTGTGCGCCGTCGACGACCGTGATCGACCCACGGCCGATGACCTCCATGACGTGATCCGGACCGACCACGCCGGCGGTGTCCTCGTCCACGCCAAGCCCGAGCAGCGACGGGTTCTGGGCGATGAGGCTGAGCAGCCGGCCAAGGCGGTTCCGCTGCTGGAAATGCTGGTCGATGATGACGCCCGGGATCACCCCGAGTCCGGCGGCGATCTGCGCCATCCGATGCTTCGGGGTCGCACCTGACGCGCCGAACGCGATCATGTGGCTCGACATCGCGGACGCACCGGCGCTCGTGCCCGCGACCACGGCGCCCTGGCGGAACTGTTCGAGGACCGCGTCCGCGAGCCGGGTCCCACCGATCGTGGACGACAGGCGGAGCTGGTTCCCACCGGTCATGAAGATGCCGGTGGCGTCGTGCAGCGCGCGGGCGGCGGTCTCGTCGTTCGCCTGGGGCCGCGTGACGGCGTGGATCGTCCGGACACGCCCCACGCCGAGGTCGCCGAACACGCCCTTGTACTTCTCGCCCGCTTCCTGGCCGAGCGAGGACGCCGTCGAGATGACGGCGACCGTTGCGTCACGGCCGCCGGCGAGGGCGACGAATCGGTTCAGGATGACGCGGTCGCGGACCTTGTCCTCCGCGCCGCCGATGATGATGACGGATCCTTCGGCCACGAGACCGCCGTGCTGCGGGAACGAGTTCCCGCGAAGGATACCGGATGGCGGCGCCTCCACGGCCGATGGCCGCGGCCTGCCGTGCGAGAATGCGGCGGCGATGGCCGACGTTCCGCCGCCCTCGGAACTCCGTCCGGTCCCGGGCACCGCGCGCGGTCGGGGCCGGGTCGTGGTCGACCTGACGGACCTGGTCGGCCCGCCGACACGACGACGTGCCGGGGTGTTCCGCCGGGCCCTCCGGCGCGAGATCTCGCGGCTGGGCGACCGGCGGCGTCTCGCGGCCATCCTGATCCTGAGCGTCACGTTCTCGATCGTCCTCGCGGCGCTCGTCGGCCGCGGCGAGGCGGCCGGCGCAGATGCGCGGGCGTACTGGGCTGGCGTCCGGATCTGGCTCAACGGCGGCGACCCATACCACCCGACGGGCCCGTTCCTGCCGTATGTCTACGCCCCGTGGATGCTGCCGATGTTCGCCCCCTGGGCGGTGCTGCCGTGGGACGTGGCCTGGTTCGTCTGGCGCGGTGCGACGATCCTGCTGCTGCTCTGGACGATCCACTGGGCGTACCGCCGCCAACCGCTCCCGACGGCGATCATCATCGCGATCCTCGCCTTTCCGTTCGGGGCCAACCTGGACACGGGCAACATCAACCTGCAACTGACCCTGATGCTGTGGGGCGCGCAGTTCAGTGGTCCACGCCTCGCCGGATTGCTCTGGGCGCTCGCGACCTGGATGAAATGGGTTCCGGTCATCTTCTGGCCGATCCTGCCCGACCGTGCCCGCCGGTGGGGCCTGGGCTGGCTCGCCCTCTCGGTCGCGCTGAGCATCGCCCTGCTGCCGTTGACCATCCTCCAGTTCCAGGCACTCTTCGGCTTCGGTGAACGGCCCGTCCGCCTCGACTACCTGGTCTTCCTGTGGGCGTTCGTGCCCTGGCTGTACCGGCGACCCGATCCATGGGACTTCCTGCGAGCCGCAACGTGGCGCCGCTGGCTCACGGACGCGCGGGCGCGGGTCAGGCGACCGGCTCCGGGCTGACCTCGGCCGTCGGCGGCTCCACGGGCGCGTCGCCTTCGCGGCGACGCGCATCGACGGGGCGCAACAGCAGCGCGCCGATCGCGAACCAGATCGGTGCCAGCAGGAACGCGGCACGCGGGCCGGCGCTCGGGTTGCCCATCCGGACGAACAGGTCGATGACGATCCCGCCGATGAACTGCGAGACGACGCCGTTGGTCGCGGTCGCGACGTTGGAGATGCCCATGTAGCGGCCGGACGACGCCTTGGGGATGATGTCGGTCATCAGCGCCCAGTCGACGGCGAGAAAGCTCCCGGCCCCGACGCCGACCAGCACCGCTCCCCCGATGGTGACCGCGATCGTTGGCGCGAAGGCGCAGATCGTCATCCCGACCGCGCCGATCGCGCACGAGGCGTAGATCATCGGCTTGCGCCCGAACCGCTCGGAGAGTCGCGCCGCCGGCAGCGTGGCGACCGCGGTGCACAGCGCCACGACTCCCGTGGTGACGACGATCCAGGTCGCACGTTCGTCGGGATCGACCATCGCGAGTGCCCGCTCGAGGTACGGGACCGACAGGTTCACCAGGAACGCCGTGCCCCCGAGCACGAAGAAGCGCGACGCGACGAGGAAGATGAAGCTGCGCTGCTGGAGGATGTCGGTCCCCCACGCCTCGGCGGCGACACTCGGCCACGAGCGGCCGGCCCGGTCCTTCGCCTTTCGTCCCTCGTCCAGTCGGAAGAACAGCGAGAGCATCGTGACGAGCTCGATGACCCCGAGCGCGATGGTCGGCCAGGTGAAGTCACCGGTCGCCAGGCCGATCGACGCCAGGATCGTACCGGTCATGACCCCGAGGACCTGGAAGAGGCCGACGAGTCCGCTCGCGAGGCCGACCTGCGGCGCGGGCACCAGGTCGGGGACGTAGCCCTGGAACGGCCCCTGCGCGAAGTTCGAGCTCAGCTGGAGGAGGATCACGAACGCCGCGACCGTCAGCACGCTGTCCGAGGTCGCGAGGCCGATCAGGAAGACAACATCGAAGATCGTCCCGATCAGGATGTACGGCTTGCGGCGACCGAACCGGCTGATCGTGTAGTCGCTGATCGAGCCGACGGTCGGCTGGACGACGACCGCGATCGCGACGCCCAGCGCCTGGATGATCCCGAGCGTCGTGTACTGGACGTTCGGGTCGGGGACAAGATCCTTGATCCGCTCCTGGAGGATGATCCCGATCCCGCTGAAGACCGCGACCAGCCCCAGCCAGTACACCGACAGGCGGATGAGCTGACCGGTCGGCAGCGGGCGCGTCGGCCGGCCGTCCATGTCGCTAGGGCCCGGCCATCGGGCGCCCATCGGCGTCGAGACCGACCGTGGACCGCATCCCCACCAGGCGGCGCTCCGCGGCGCCCGGCGCCACGAATCGGAAGAGCGAGCGGTCCAGCGAGTAGATGCCCGTCGCGGCGAGGCCGATCCGGCCCAGGCGGAAGGTGAAGACCGGGTTCTCGCTGTTGCCGGCGTAGTGCGACGGGACGCCGTCCGCCGTCAGGACCGCGAGGTTGGCCTGGCCGCCGAACCGGTCGTGGAGCGCGGCCAGCAGGTGCGCCGCCGGCTCGTCATCGCGCCAGGCGTCCTCCAGCCAGCGCGCACCGACCTCCGTGTCGGCCCGCCCACCGATCCGGCCCTGGGTGCGATACGTCGCCCGGAGCCCGCGGTAGTCGCGCAGGTCGCCGTTGTGGCTGAAGCTGTACCGCCCCGCCGGGTCGTCGAATGGCTGCGCGTCGGGGAGCGCGAGGGTCGAGAGCTTCGAGGGTCGGCGCAGGTGTACGAGCGCGGCCGTGGTCTCCTGGCGCCCGACGTACGCGGCGCCATCCGGGTCATCGCGGAAGGCGCGGACGTCGCGGTGGCTGCGCAGGCGAGTATCGGCGGTCACCCATGCCGCGCCCCAGCCGAAGCCGGCGATCCCGAACCGCTCCAGCCGCTCGGTGAACGGCCACAGCTCGTCGAGGCGGAACGGTTCGCTGGCGCGGGCGACGTAGTGCTCGCACATGTCGCGCGATGATACGCGGGCCTCCCTAGCGTGCCAGGCGCCGCCGGATCTCGCCTTCGTACTCGGGGAAGTAGCGGCTCACGACATCGATCTCGAAGCGGTGGAGTATCGACTCCTTCGGCTCGCGCTCGAGCAGGAAGACGAACGTCTCGCGCACGAGGCCCTCGATCGCTTCGGCGTGGGTGTCGCCGTTCGGGATGAGGCGTGACACCGCGGCCGGAGGGACCGTCACCTCGTGGGCGGTCCACTCGCCCCCATCGTCGACGCGGACCCCACAGACCCAGCTCCCGGCCTCCGGTGCGCACGCGACGTCGATGGTGGTCTCGGTCATCCGTCGTCTCCCTGGCAGGCGGGGCACCAGTAGGTCGTGCGCGGCAGGTCCGTGCCCTGACGGACGGAGCGGATCGCGGTACCGCAACGTCGACAGGGCCGGCCCGCCCGACGGTACACGTACAGCGGTCCCGGCGCACCCCGGTCGCCGGCCGTCGTGACCCGCTCCGGGCCGCGACGCGCGTCCACGTTGGCGCCAAGCAGCCGGCGCGCCGTCCCGATCAGGCGATCGATCGTGGCGTCGTCCAGGTCACCGACCTGGGCGAACGGCGAGACCCGCTCGATCCAGAGCACCTCGTTCTTGTAGACGTTGCCGATGCCGGCGAGCGCGCGTTGGTCGAGCATGGCCTCGGCGACATGGACCCCCGACCGCTCCGGCGCCCGCAGCCTGCGATGGGCCTCGGCCGGATCGAAGCCCGGATCGAGCAGGTCCGGGCCGAGACGGGACAGGCTCGGGTGGAGGTGCGCCGCGCGCGCCTCGAACAGCTCCACGACGGGCGCATCGAAACAGACCGCGACCGAGCCCGGCACCTCGAGCACGAGCCGCGCGCGGGCAGCCGGCCGTCGCCACGGCTCGCCGGGTCGGTAGCGGTGCCACGACCCGTGCATCCGCAGGTGCGTCCGCAGCTCCAGGCCATGGTCGAACCGGATCAGCAGGTTCTTGCCCTGCGACTCGACGGCGTCGATGCGCCGCCCGATGACCCGGTGGATCTGCGGGACCGCGCCCGGACCCTGCGCCCGTGCGGCCGTCACGTCCCGGCCGACCAGGTGCGGCCGCAGGCCGGCAGCGGTGCGGAACAGGGTGTCGCCCTCGGGCATCGCCGACGCCCCGCCCTACCGCGCCCCGCGCAGCACCAGGCCGCGGTAGCCGCTGGCAAAGCCGGCCGCGAGCAGGCGGTCGCGCCACGGTGATTCGGCGACCGGCAGCCCATCGACCTTGCGGATGACGAGCTCGCGCGATCGACCGCTCCCGACGAGCGCCGCGAGGGCCCGGATCGCCGCGTCGGCGACCTCGGGATCGTCGGCAGCGGGGAGCGTCTGGATCGTGGCACCTCCGCGCTCGAGGTAGATGGCGGCAGCGCCGTCGACGATCGCCACGTAGGCGCCCGCGGCCCGCTGGAACGGCCGTCGGTCGTCGTCGCCACGGCGCGGCCACGGGAGGGCGGCGCCGTACGGGTTGGCCGGGTCGGCCGCCGCCAGCAGGTAGACCGAGCGTGCTGGCGCGGCGTCCGTGCCCTCGCGGACCGCGCGCAGCCGATCGAGGGCACCGGGGAGGGCGAACTGCGCGGCGCCGAGGCCGTCGACGAAGTAGCCGCGCCGGATCCGGCCGGCCTCCTCGAGGGCCCGCAGGATCGGGTACACGCCACCGAACCCACCGGCGATCCCCTCCCCGACCACGGCCTCACGTGTCAGCACGCCGTGGCGTTCCAGCAGGGCGAGAGCCTGGGCATGGGCGCGTTCCGTGGGTGTCGTCGCGCGCGCGTCGGCGACCTCGACGAGCGACCAGCGGCCGGCGGCCTCCGGCGGTCCGAGCGAGGTCAGCCGGCCGGCACGTGGCCGTCGCGCGGCACCGGTACCGCCTGACGGGCGCTTCCAGCGCAGTGCGCGCAGCGGGGCGAACGTGTCGTTGGTCACCTCGCCCGCCCAGACGAGGTCCCACAGCGCATCGAGCATCTCCCGGTCCGAGCCACCGCCCGCGGCGGCGTAGACCTCTCGATAGAAACTCGCTCCGCGGCGGGCGAGATGCTCGCGGATCCGCTCGTGCCGGTCACCGGCCGGTGCGTCGACGGCATCCACCGG
>Ga0209108_10001643_pt1 | contig 12962 bp, 9 predicted proteins | sample Rifsed10ft1_FD_184003 | JGI IMG/M metagenome (GOLD analysis project Ga0209108, IMG submission 184003) | Soil microbial communities from Rifle, Colorado, USA - sediment 10ft 1 (version 2) | ecosystem: Environmental > Terrestrial > Deep subsurface > Rock core/Sediment | place: Rifle, Colorado...
CCCCGCCGTCAATGGAGTCTGGTTTACGCCCTCCAACCCGCAGCTCGATGTCGTGTTCACCAAATCGATGAACCGCACCTCCGTGGAGCAATCAGTGAATATCGATCGGGGCGTAAACTACCTGGCAGAGTGGATGAACGACGCCCACATCATGATTCTCATCAAGACGCCCCTGGCGGCGGGTGCCGCCTATCACCTGACCATCGAACCCGACGCCGCCGACCGGTACGGGAATCCCCTGGCTAGCGGGTTCACGTTCCGTTTCGAGGTCACCGCGGAGCCGCAAGGAACGGGCGGTGTGCCCCTCGGCATCGTGCTTGGACTCCTTGCGGGTGTCGTCGCATTGGTGGTCACGGTGGGATGGGTCCCGCAGTTCCTCTTCCTCGCCCGAATTAAGCGCAAAACGCGCACACTGCAGAACATCGTCACGGCCCAAGCGAAGCGGATCATGGAGCTGCGGAGCCGAATCCTTCCGCGGAGAGTACCGCCCGCGAAGGAAGTTCGCTCGTATGTGGGCAGGAAGTAGGACGCCGCATACGCCTGCCCGACCTGAATTTCCGGTGACCTGGCTGAGGCCGGGCCCGCGGGCTCCTCACGCCGATTCGAGAAGTCGAGTTCCCCGGACATCACGCAATCGACTCCGTCATTCCCACTCCGAGTCAGTTGGGACCGAACCCGCTGGATAAGATATCAGGCCTGATATTGCGGAGGGTGGAGGTGGCCGAAACCCTTATCCGGCTATTGGTGAATCAAATCGGTCGGCCCCCGAGCAGGTCGGGAGAGGAGGAGGGCCAGGGTCATGGCGAATTCCCCCGGAGCCGGAAGCATACTTCACACGCACCACGAGTGCGGCCGCGGGGAGCGCGTGTGGCTGGCGCGAGAGCGGAACGTAACGGCAAGCGCCGCGCTCCACCCGTATTGCGTTGCATGCGGAACGGTCCGGAACGTGGCGTGGCCGCCGGCGAAGCAGTTGGGATACTATCTGAGCGGCCTCGAGGCGTTGCGGGAGTACCTGGACCACGCCCCTCTCCGACCCAAGCTTGCCCAGGTGCAGCGACACTTGATCACGGTTCAGCTCGCCGGCCGCGCCGAGTTCGAAGACCCGTACGGCACGCCGGGTCAGGTCCAGCTGGACGCGTACGTGGACGTCATCCGTTCCGTCCGTTCCGACCTGGACGAGGAACTCATCGTTCGCTTGCTCCCAGGTTTGCGCGGGCGTCATCGGAGGGAGGCACCTCAAGGCACCGCCTTGAATCGGTCCGCCCCGCACTCACAGTACTGACCCCGGGGAGCCGGGGGATGAGGGATAGCGTGCGGGGATTCAGCGGATGCTAGGAAGGAGAACATGAAGGCCGTCATTCCGGCTGCAGGATTGGGCATGCGTTTCTTGCCCCTTACGAAGGAGCAGCCGAAGGAAATGCTGCCCGTCGTGGACCGGCCCGCGATCCACTGGGTCGTCGAGGAAGCCGTCCAATCGGGAATCCAGGACATCCTGATTGTCACAGGGAGAGAGAAGCGAGCGATCGAAGACTACTTCGATTCCTCCTATAAGATCGCGCACTTCCTCAAGACCTCCAACAATGGGAACGGCCTGGAAGCGCTGGACGCGCTCCGTGCGAAGGTCGACATCCATTACATCCGCCAGAGGGAGCCGCGAGGTCTCGGGGATGCGATCCTCCATGCGGAGAAGCATGTGGGGAACGAGCCTTTCGTCGTGATGCTCGGGGACACGATCAACGTCTCTCGCGTTCCCGTCGCGAAGCAGCTCATCGACGCGCACTCGTGGCTCGGGGGCAGCGTGATTGCGATTGAGAAGGTGCGGCCGGAAAAGATCTCATCCTACGGGATCGTCGCGGGAACGATGAAGAACGACCGGGTCCTCCTCATCGATCAGCTCGTGGAGAAACCCGATCCCGAGGAGGCACCGTCCGATTGGGGAATCTCGGGCACATATGTCCTTACGCCGCGGGTCTTCGACTGTATTCGACGTACGCAACCGAGCCGGGGGAACGAGGTTCAGCTCACGGATGCCCTCCGACTGCTGCGCCACGAAGAGTCCATTTACGGGTACGTGTTCGAAGGGCGCCGGTACGACATCGGCACGAAGCTCGATTGGCTCAAGGCACACCTCGAGCTGAGTCTGATGCGGGAGGAGTTCCGGGAGCCGCTCACGCGGTTGATGAAAGAGTTGCTCGAAAGCACAGGGGAATAGGGATGGAATTCGTTGTCCGAAGTGAGGGGAAGACGATGCCAAGAGTCCTAGCGGCGATACCGGCCTACAACGAGGAAGTCGCGATCGGCAGCGTCGTCCTCCGGTGCCACCCGTACGTCGACGAGGTCCTCGTCGTCGACGACGGTTCCGAGGACCGCACCGCGGGCGTCGCGAAGCTCGCGAAGGCCGTCGTCCACCGCAACCAGGTGAACCAAGGGAAAGGGACCGCGATTCAGACCGCCCTGAATTACGCGCGGGAGAACGGCTTCGACGTGATGGTCCTCCTCGACGGGGACGGGCAGCACAATCCGTCGTACATTCCCGATTTGCTCAAGCCGATCTTGCGGGGCGAGGCGGACATCGTCGTCGGCGTCCGGCAGAGGAACACAAGTAAGATGCCCGTTTATCGTCGCGGGGGCCAGCGCATTCTCGACTTCCTCACTGCGCTCGGCGCGATGAGCCCCGTGACGGATTCACAGTGTGGCTTCCGTGCCCTCTCGAGGGATGCGATTGAATCGCTCGATCTCACGGAACGGGGGTTCAGCGTGGAGTCGGAGATGCTCATCGAAGCGAAGGAGAAGAACCTCCGCGTCGCGGAAGAACCGATTCGCGTTCGGTACGATGTCGAAGGATCCACAAAGGGTCCGTTGTCCCATGGCTTCGGCGTTGTTGATCGGATTCTCAGGATCATCGCTGTTCGGCACCCGCTCCTGTTCTTCGGAGTCCCCGGCCTCGTCCTGTTCCTCTTTGGGCTCTGGTTCGGACTTAGGACAATAGAACTGTACAATGTTGACACCATCTTCTACCCCGGCCCGGCGTTGCTGACGATAATCTTCCTTCTCTTAGGGGCGTTGGCGGTCTTCGCGGGCCTTATCCTCAACGTGATGCCGAAGGCGGTCGTTCGAAGCTTGAACGGTCGTACTTCCAGCGGTCCAGGCCTCATGGGGAAGTAGGCAGGCATGGCGAAAGACATCATTGCGCTTGGTATTAACGACGGCCACAATGCGGGCGCGGCTCTGGTCCGCAACGGGGAGGTGACGGCGGCCGTCCAGGAGGAACGTCTCGTCAACGAGAAGAACTACAGCGGAGTTCCCCGCCGCGCGATTCACGAGGTTTTCCGGATCAGCGGCATCCACCCCGCGGACGTTGACGTCGTGGCGATCGTAAGCCTCAACCGCGTGTACGCCCCGTTGAAGGAACTGCCTTGGAAAGTCCGGTTTTTCGAATGGGTGTCCCCGTATATCGCGAGCCATTGGTGGTCGCGGTTCTATGTCCGCCTCCTGAGCAGACGTCGGAGAACAGACGAGCTTCGAGAAGTTCTCCGGGAGTTGGGCCTCGGCGACAAGGAGCTCATGTTCGTGGAGCACCACCGCGCTCACGCCGCCACGGCGTTCTATCCGCGTCCGTGGACCGAGCCCACGTTGGTCCTCACCGCCGATGGGGCCGGGGACGGCCTCTCCTCCACCGTGGGGGTCGGTGACGGCTACGATATCGAACGAATCGCTTCGTCCACGTACTACGACTCCGTCGGCAACAGCTACTACAGCGAAGTGACGGCCTACCTGGGCATGAAACGATGGGAGCACGAATACAAGGTGATGGGGCTCGCCCCCTATGGCCGGCCCGAGTACTGCCTCGACGCAATGCGCTCCCTGATCCGCATCCATCCCGGCCGACCACTGGAATTCCAGAACACGAGCAGGAAATGCGGGACCCGAGTCCAGAAGGTCCTCCGCAGGAAACTGGCGACCCAGCGGTTCGACAACATCAGTGCGGCATGTCAGCAACATTTCGAGGACCTCATGGTTCAGTGGGTCCGGAACGCGATCGCCGCAACCGGCATCCGCAGGGTCGCATGCGCGGGGGGATTGTTCCTGAACGTGAAGGCGAACAAGCGCCTTCGGGAGCTTCCCGAGGTCGAGGACATCTTCTTCTATCCGGCCTGCGACGATGGCGGGACGCCGGTGGGAGGGGCGCTCGAAGCCTACTATCGGTTCTGCGAGCGAGACGGGCGCAAGCCGAATCGAATTCCGCTGGGCCAAGTCTATTACGGTTCCACGTACTCCGACGAGGAGATTGAGGCGGCGCTCGCCCCAAAGGGATACGGTCCTCGGGCGCAGCGGATGGACCACCCTGACGAGGTAATCGGTGAACTCGTGTCGAGAGGCAAGATCGTTGCCCGATTCGCGGGGGGAACGGAGTGGGGTCCCCGTGCGCTGGGGAACCGGACGATCCTCGCGGATCCGCGCGATCTCCGTGTCGTGAAACGCCTGAACTCCGCGATCAAGCAGCGGGATTTCTGGATGCCGTTCGCGCCGTCGATCTTGGAGGAACGGATTCATGACTACCTCGTGGACGCCCGTCCCGCACCCTACATGATCGAGGCGTTCGATACGACGGAGCGAGCAAGTGAACTTGCGGCGGCCCTCCACCCGCAGGATGCCACGGCCCGGCCCCAGAGTGTGAACGCGTGGAACCCGGGATACCGTCGAGCGCTGGAGAGCTTCGAGCGAGAGACGGGCGTGGGAGGGGTCCTGAACACGTCGTTCAACCTCCACGGATACCCCATCGTGGGGACGCCGGATCTCGCCGTGTGGACGTTTGAGAACAGCGCGCTCGACGCCCTCGCGATCGGCAGCTATCTCGTGACGAAATAGGATTCTTGTCCATGACTCCCTCTGCTCCGAAGGTTTCCGTGGTCGTCCCCGCGTACAACGCGGAAAGCACGATCGGACCCCTGCTGGAATCCCTCCTCCAACTCGACTACCTGGACTTCGAAGTCATCGTGGTCGACGACGGTTCGAAGGATCGAACGGGGGAGATTGTGCGGCGGTACCCCGTGCGTCTCATCGAGCAACCGAACCGAGGTGCCTCGGCGGCCCGTGACGCGGGGCTCCGAGCGGCCTCGGCCGAGATCGTGGCCTACGCCGACAGCGACGTGACGGTGACGCGCGAGTGGCTGCAAAACTTGGTCGAGCCCTTCTCCGACCCGACAGTCGCAGCGACGACCGGAAGGACGATCTTCCTGAGGAACGAACATGTCACATCCTGGCTTCGGAGTCTCGACATCGAGAGACGGAACGCCAACAGGCGAACCTACACTCGACTCGCCAACGGCCCGAATTCCGCCTTTCGAAGGGCCGTCCTCTTGGAGGTCGGTGGCTTCGACCCGCGATGGTATCACGCGGAGGATACCGAAGTCAGCTACAGGGTCTGGCAGAAGGGGTACCGCATTCGCTACGTTCCACTGGCGGTCGTGCATCATGTGCCCGAAGGGGACTGGAGAAACTATCTCCGGAAGAGGTACCGGGACGCCAAGGCGTTCACGAGGGTGTTGGCGAAGTACGCCCGACATGCAACGCTCGAAGACGATTTCGTATCGATTGGGATGAAGGTACAGCCTCCCGTCTTTCTCTTCACGGTATTCCTCGCCGCACTCTCGCTGATCCTGCTCCCCACGCCCTGGGGGTCACTCGCAATGATAGGATTGCTCCTGTCCCTCCTCGTCGCTTTCGTCCTGAACGTCCCCGAGGCCCTCGCCGTGGCCCGCGCGAGTCGGCGAACCACCTTCTTTTTCAAAGGGATCGGTCTGAACCTGCTTCGCGGCTTTGCGTGGGGGATGGGGCTCGGGGTCGGGACTGTACGGAACGTGATCAGGGGCTAGGCCGCGACCGCGAGAGTGTCCCTTGAAAATCCTCCAGGTCACCCCATACTTTCCTCCCGCCTGGGCGTACGGCGGCCCTCCCCGAGTGATCTTCGAGCTTTCGCGCGAACTCGTTCACCGAGGCCACTCCGTAACGGTCCTGACAACCGATGCAATGGACTCGGGCAGAAGAGCGAGGCCCCTTCGCGAAACCCTCGAGGGCATCGAGGTATTCCGTCTTCGCAACCTCAGCAACGTCCTCGCCTGGCATCAGGCCTTCCTGCCGATTGGGGTCACGTCCTTCCTCCGGAAGCGCCTCCGGGATTTTGACGTCACCCAACTGCACACCTTGCGAACCGCGCAGAACCTCGTCGTCCACCGGTATGCCAAGCGATACGGCATTCCCTATGTGCTCTCCGCCCACGGATCGGTACGGCGGATCGTCCGTCAGAGGACTTTGAAGGCGATCTATGATCAGATCGGGGGAAAACGTCTCCTCCGAGATGCTCGCAGGCTCGTCGCTCAGTCGAACGTTGAGCGAAGGGAGTACGAATCTGCCGGGGTTCCTGCATCAAAAGTGGCAGTCATCTCAAACGGGATCGACGCGTCGATCTACGAAGACCTGCCACTTCGGGGGGCCTTCTCGAAGCCCCACGGGCTCGACGGCAAACGACTCGTGACGTACCTGGGACGTTTGAGCCCCGGAAAAGGCCTGGACTCCCTTCTTGCTGCCTTCGGGGACCTCGTTCGCCTGCAGGACGATTGCATTCTCGTCGTCGCGGGCCCGGACGACGGATACAGAAGCCGGCTCATCCGACTTGCGGAACGCTTGGCGATCTCCGATCGCGTCAGGTTCGTCGGCTATGTGGAAACCCCCGAAAAGCTCCAGCTTCTTGTTGACTCCGACGTGATCGTGTATCCGGCCGCTCATGAATCGTTCGGGCTCGTCCCGATCGAAGCCCTCCTCTGCGGGACACCGGTTGTCGTCACGAGTGGCTCGGGGTGCGGAGAGCTCATCGAGCGCGCCCATGCGGGAATTACCTTCCCGTTCGGTAACGTCCCGTCGCTTCGAGAGGCGCTGTTGGCGGGCCTGGGCGACGACCACGCCACACGCGAGATGGTGCGCCGAGGCCGCGGCTTCATCCGGGAGCAGTTGAACTGGGGCCGAATCGCGACGCACATGGAAGAGGTCTACAAGGGCGCGATGTCGGAAGCGAGCTGAACATTGGGTCCGTACGTCTATGAAGAGAGGTCCGCGAGATGGATCGCTTCTTCGTAGGTGGAAATGAGCTTAGGAATGACCGTATTCCACGTAAAGCGGCTCTCGACGCGATCCCGACCTCGTGCCCCGAGTTCCGTCCGTCTGCGCGGGTCCTCTGCGAGCTCTCGGAGGATCTCCGCCAAGGCCTCGGGATTCCGTGCTGGAAAAAGCACACCTGCGTCACCGACGACTTCCGGGATGGCCGAAATGTCGCTGGCGACGACGGGGAGACCGCTCGCCATCGCCTCGACGAGCACAAATCCAAACCCTTCCGCAAGGGAGGGGAACACGAATACATCCGCCTGTGAGTACAGTTGAGGAAGTTTCTCGTCATCCGGATCCGGAAGATGCCCCAAGAACGTAACGAGTTCCCCAATGCCCAGATCGTTTGCCACCCGCCTGAGCTCGGCGAGCTGCTGTCCCCCTCCGACGGTCGTGAGACGGACCGGAATCCCCTGCCGACGGAGGATTGCGACCGCCTCGAGCAGATAGATGAGCCCCTTTCTTCGCTCGTGGTGGCCCACGTACAAGATCCGGGTTTCGCTCGAATCGCGCCGGATTCCCGGCTTGAACCGGTCAGAGTTAACCCCCCAGTACACGACCCGGATTTTCGGTTCCGCGACGCCAAAGGTCCGCTCGACCGCGCGCGCGCTCGCACGGGAGGGCGTAACGAGAAGCGTCGATGCGTGATATCCCCGCGACTCGAGAATTCGGTGAAAGGGTCGATGGAGCAGGTCCTGCAGCTGCCAGATTTCGTCCGGGTGGTGGAAGGTTGTCACAACGGGAAAACCGGCCTTCGTCAGGGCTGGCGCCCCCGCGAGCGGAATGAGGCTATGCACTACGTCGGGACGAACTCTCTCCTGCAGGACTCGCGCGGCCCGAAACCCCCAGCTCCAATAGTGTGAATCCCCGAGGGCCGCCCATCGTCCGAAGACGGTCGAGGTATCCTCGACTCGGTATATCGTCCCACGCCCAAGGCGTTCGGACGCAGGCCCGCCATTCCAAAAGGTGGTGACGACCGTGACGTCGACGTCTCGGGCCAAGAATCCCTGGGCCATTTCTCTGGATAGTCGTTCGATTCCCGCGTTTCTCCCCGACCGCGGGAGTGGGAATGCCGGTGTAGCGATTGCAACATGCATCCGAGTTCGCATGGAGGAAGTATCCTGTCGCCCTTGAGTTTTGTCATGCGAGCGGAGGTACGAGCCCTCTATGTCCGGCGGGCAGCGAGTTCGAACAGGGCGGACGGACCCGTGTGGAAGACGCCCTCCGCAGCAAATTTCGGCCCCGCCCGATGATTCTGAGGATCTGAAACCATGGCACGATTGATTCGCACCGTCCTCCTGAAGAAGATTCACGTCCCAGGTTTGTTTCAAGCCGCCCTCGTCGGCACGGGTTTCGTGACACTCCGCCTGCTACAGTCGCCTTCAACGGTGACGTTTTTCATCTTCGAAGTCGCCCTCGCGATCACCCTGGGCATCTTCCTCTCCGGTCGCCTCGGTTACGCGAATCACAGGCCCGCGTCCGGCCTCCGCGAACCATCTGGCGCGGTAGACGACGCGGACACCCCTCTCGCGCTTTCGCGGTTGCGCATTCTCGCGGCCCGACTCGACATCGACCCGAAGGGAGAAACTGGGGAGTTGCAGAATCGGATCAAGTCCGAATTGCCATCGAAGCCAGGAAAATCAGTTCGAGTGAAACCCGGAAGGGACTTTGGCGCGCTCTTCGTCGAACATATCGCCCCTCGCGCGCACCTGCCAGAGGTGACCCGTGCACCCTCATCCGCTACGCGCTACCTGAGCTCATTGGCTGAAGAAGGCAGACGCCTTCTCTTACTAGCCCAAGACCTCGATTCGAGCCCGAAGTCCTATAGGGAAGTATTGAGACAGGCTCGCACTGCCGCCAGGACTGGCCGCCTGGTCCATGCCATCACACTCCTGGAAAACGGCAACCAAGAGCTCCGTGATCGACTGAGCGGAGTGATCGATCGGGATCTGAGGGGCTCGTACAGGGGGTCATCGCGCCCATATCTCGTCCTGAGTAGCGCTTTCTTTCTGCTGACCGCACTGGCATTGTGGGCCCTCTCCACGGGAACGTACGTCGCTCCTCTCGCGTTCTACGTTGTCGTCGCGTGCGCCACAGGCGCGCTAGCTCTCAACGCGCAGCTAAGCGGGAGTCGTCGACCTCTCGGCGTCCTGCTGCAGATCACAATCTTGGCCGCGCTGCTGAAGTTTTACTTCTTCTATCTCAACCCGTACCTCTACACGTCTGACACATTCTTTCACTATCAAGGGCTGCTGGGCATTGCAACAACCGGCCATGTCCCCGGAGACTTGGTCCATTACTCCTACTTCCCTGGCTACTATGGGTTTGGATTCGCGGGAGTGAGCGTCGGTGGACTTCCCCTCGCCTGGTACGGCATATTCGCCTTTATCGCGCAACTAGTCGCAATCCCCGCCGCGTACCTCATTGGCCGCGAAATCGCAAACTCCCGCGTGGGACTGTTCGCTGCAATGCTTACCCTGTTCTCGGTCTTCTTCTTCCTGCCGACGATTCCCCTTCCGTCATTGTTCGGCTTTGTCTTCCTCTTCATGGCAATCTATGCACTGATCCGGGTGCGAGGACCCGGATGGCAGGGCTGGTTCGCTATCTTCTGGATCTCGGCGCTGGGAGCGTTCTTTTCCCATGCGGTGACCGCGCTCGTCCTGCTGCTCGTACTTCTCCTCCGATTCGTCCATTTCCACGTCCTGGACCGAAAAGCGGTCGAGGCGCGCCCCTCTACGACCCCCGTCCTCTCCTATGGGGTCGTGTACGCCGGGTACATGGCGTTCATCGCGTTCGTCTCCTTTGAGCTGTTCGTCAGGACGATCTTTGCTCCGACACAAGTGCCGGCGCTGGCCACGGCACCAACCGAGACGTTGAGGACCACGGGGTCGTATCTTCTGCAGAGCGCCATTGCGCCGCTGAGCGTCGCGATTCTGTTCTTCTTCGCGGCCTTCGGGATGGTTGCTCTCCGTGGAATCTCGACTTCCGAGCGACGATTCCTAGTGCTGCTCGGGTTCGTTTTCGTCCTGATCCCCGCAATCGAAGTCGTCGCGCAGAACTTCGCCGCGCAGTCAACCCGTTTCCTAAGCTACCTGACCATTCCGTTTGTGCTGATTGGCGCCCATGGTGCCGCTAGCGCCTCGCGCCTGATCCGGACCCGGCGCCGCGCCGCGACCATCCTGGTTACCGTGTTCACGATCTTCGCGTTCGTCGGTGCATCGAGTTACTTGACGAACAACGACGTCCGGTATCTCTATGATGCGATTCCGACGATCCCAACGCATATCACGGAGAGCGCTCTTTCCAGCAGAACGTTCCTGGGCCTGGCGGACGAAGGGACTCTCGTGTACATGGACTTCGGCTCGTGGCTGTATTTCAACGAAAACGCCCAGCGCGCTCGAAACGCCCTCGAGTTGCAGACCGGAACGCTCGATGGGTTCAATGGCACAGTACGATCGTTTGTTGTCCTGAACGCACACTTCATCCCCTACGGTAATCCATACGTGGGCATCATCTACGACAGTTCGAGAACGTTGGCACTGCTCGAATCCGCCCGGGCCTCTAGACTCTTTGATGCCGGAGAAGTTCAGGTCTACCTGACGCCTTGAATCGCGGCCATTCCAGGGAGAGCGTTCTTGGGAGACCCATCAAGAGCTTGTGAGTTCGTGAAAAGAGTGCACGCAAAGCCGAAACGTCTCTCGGCTCATCAGCGGTGGCAACGCAGACCTTCGTCGTCTCTCGATTCCTGCCGTCGAACGTGACCCGCAAATGGTGTCTTGGATCCTCGTAGGTCACGGGCTTCCCCGGAGTCGCAGACACAGGACCTTTCGGCGATAGCGCGTACAATCGGAGACTGAGATGGCGCGTTCAGATACGTTCAGCCGCCGGAAGAGAGCGGAAATAGGGAGTCACAAGATTGACACCTACGATGAAGCGCGTCTCCGATGGCATCTCGAAAGGCCGGATAGTTACGGGCCCTTCGACTCGGTCATGGCTCGCTTTCGAGTACTCACTGTGTCTCGGCTACTTCGGCTACGTGCTGGCGATTCGATCCTTGTCATAGGCGCAGGTTCAGGCTGGGAGTCCGAATTCTTTGAGACCACCGGACTCCGGGTGATTTCGAGCGACATATCCGCGGACATGTCCAAAATCGCTAGGATCAGGCGCGATCTGTATAGGAAAGCATTCGAGGTGGTTGTCTGCGATGGCGATTTGCTTCCCTTCGCGGACCAATCCATCGATGCTGTTCTTTTTGCCGACTCACTGCACCATTTCGAGGATTTGAAGGCGGCAGTGACGGAGGCTATGCGCGTCGCAAGGGCCGCCATCGGTTCGTTTGGTGACCCCATGGATTCCCTCATTCGCAGAGTCGCCATCACGCTTGGGCACGATGCGACCGAATATTCAGGGTTCCTGCCCCACCTGATTTCCAGGCACGATTTGGAGGCAACACTTGCCCAGGGCGGTTTCCACCTTCTCGCCTTAAGGGGCTTTCTCGACTGGCTCCCGAAGTCTGCTCTTCAAGCCATGCCCGAATCAATCCAACGCGCAGTCGCCTCTACCCTTCGACTGCTCAACTGCCCTCCGTGGAAGGTTGGCTCAACGCAGATCTGGATGGCGGAGAGAAATGGTGCCATCCCCTCCGCCTCATGATTCTCGCGTAGCGATTGGTGCGAGCCGCCTTTGCCCCGAGCCCACGCTCGAATTGGGCTAAGAGCGAAGGACAATCTCCGACGGTGACACTATGCGTCTTCTCTGGATTCCCCATACCCGCTGGTCTCCTGGTGTCGGCCACCGGGCTCAATATCTCATCAACCGCCTAAAGGAAAGACATGAGCTTCACGTCATCACGTGGTCAGAGCCTCAAACGCCGTCCCCCTTGGACTTTGCAGATCCCGCCATTCACCTGCGGGCACTGATTCCGGGGAACGTCATTGACGACGGCATCATGCTGCATCACGTACCCCGTTGGTGTTTCCACCGGTTACCCTATCTGTGGAGAAGGAACCAGCACATTCTAAACGAAGCAGTTCGAAAGATTGTCCGGGACCATGGCATCGAAGCCATCATCTTCGGGCCGAGTGCCTACCTTGTCGGATACCCGCCGACAGGAACAGGTGCCTCTCTCATCTTCGATTACGTCGATTACACTCGAGACGAGATCCTACAGGAATACTTGGGTCGCGCGGAAGCGGTAATATGCGCGTCGCGGAGGCTCCAGAAACAGGTCTTAGCGCTGAAGCGGGACGCAATCTATCTCCCGAACGGCGTAGACGTCGAAAGGCTGCGTCGCGCGGACGGCTCCCAAATCCGGGCCGACTACCGCCTCGAGGATCGGCTGGTGATTAGCCTCATCGGGCTGACGTGTTCTCCCGATCTCTATTTTGTCGATAGTCTAGAGCACGTGAGCAATAGGTTCCCCAACGCGGTTTTCCTTTTTGTGGGGATGGGGCCTCTGTACAAATCTCTCCGCAGGGCACTTCGCGGGATCCGTAGCAGATGTATTTGGACTGGCTGGATTCCCCAGGAAAGGATTTACGATTTCTTCATGGCGTCCGACATCGGCCTTTACCCCGGGGGTAACAACGAATACTTTCGATCCGCTTGTCCAATCAAGCTGCTGGAATATGCCGCCGCCCGGAAGCCGAGCGTGTCCTCCCCTGTAGAAGAGATCAACTCACTGGGCCTGGGAAGCGTGCTCCAAGTAGACGCCACGGCAGGGGGCTTCTCTGACGGAATTGTGAGGGCAATGTCGTGGACGGCCGCAGACGATACTAAGAAAATCCCATCATGGCAGAAAATCG
>Ga0209108_10001645_pt1 | contig 12955 bp, 16 predicted proteins | sample Rifsed10ft1_FD_184003 | JGI IMG/M metagenome (GOLD analysis project Ga0209108, IMG submission 184003) | Soil microbial communities from Rifle, Colorado, USA - sediment 10ft 1 (version 2) | ecosystem: Environmental > Terrestrial > Deep subsurface > Rock core/Sediment | place: Rifle, Colorado...
GGCGACGAGGGCCAGCGCGAGTCCGGGAGCACGGAAGGCCTGGCGCCGGCGCGTGGGCACTGGCTAGTCCACCGGTTCAGAAGTTCGATGACGTATTGTCATGCGGCGGCCTTGAGCGACGCGGGCTCAGCCAGGCGCCAGCGTTCCAGGAGGCGGTGGAGATCTCGGCGCGTGAACTTCCACGCGACGGCCCCGGGGCCCGAGCCGGGGCCCGGCGAGCTGCCGGACTCGGTCGAGGTGCGCCAGCCCTCGTTGCTCGGCGGCGCGGCTACAAGATGGGCGGCAATGTCGTCGTGCGGTGCCGCAAAGGTCATCTTCTCAAGACGATCTGGGTTCCTGGGGTGTCACTCAAAGCGGTTCGCCTCGGCTGGGTGAGAGCACAGCACTGCCCGGTCGCCAACCACTGGAGCCTCGTCACTCCCATCCGGGACACCGACCTGACCGATGAGGAACGGCGGATTGCTGGGGAGCACCCCGACGTACGGATTCCGTGACAGACTTGGACGGGTGAACCTGCTCCGGTTGTGGCCTCTCATGTTGGCACCAGCCCCTATGGCCGTACCGATATGAGCATGTGACAAACCTGAGGCTTCTTGCCGGTCCCCGGAGTCCGGGTCTCACCGCATCCAGGCAAAGGTGACCCAGGAGGGAAGCCGCCCGCTCCGGCAGCACGTCTAAAGAAAGGGGGAGGGACTGCGACCGGGGCGATTGGGCCGTAACGGCTGGTCCCGCTGTCCTCACGGATGCCGTAATAGAAGAGTCTCTATCTATACGGGAAACGTGAGAAACCCGTTGGGGTGGCGAGGCGTGAAGCAGGCCGTGAAACGAGGGAACCAGCGCCCATGCGACCGCCAGCATCTACCGGTCGACCCGGACGACACCCAGGTCGCAGCGGTCTCTTCCGATCATTTCTCGGCCTTGATATCTCGACCCGCGATTGCCGAGGTAGTGGTGTTCATCGACGTAGATCTCGTTCCCGGCCACGCTGGTGGTCGAAACCACGATGCCCTCTTCGGCCAGCATTTCATTCAGGATCGTGAGGGAGGCGCGCAACGGACCCGGCGATGAAGTGCCGACCAACCCGACCAGGCCGACCGGGTAGCCGGTTTCGGCCTCGAGGAGGCCATCTTCGGATCGCAGCAGGGCGACGCCGAGGGCGCCGTCCAGATACGCCACGAAGTCGTCGATGGGGTGAAAGCCGAGTTCCTCAGCGAAGGCATCGAGATCCTCCTCGTATCCCGGCTGCAAGCCAACGATCGAGGCCGCAACAGATGACCAGAGCCCGGCTGGACTCCCGTACTCGAAGAAGGCCAGCGTGTCAGTTGGCAGCAACGGTGGAACGGATCCCGTGCCGAGCAGTTCCGCGTAGTAGTCGGGGACCCGCCCTTCCTCGAACAAGACGACGGCATCGAGGGCAACCCCTGCCTCGGTGACGGTGACCGCCAGGGAGGCTCCCTTCCAGCCGTCCAACAAGCCCTGAGCCAGCTCGGCATCCGGCGACGTTTCCCCACCCGTGGTGAGCAGCTCCTCATAGACGACACGGTAGAAGCCGGCATTGATCCAGCCGGTGAACAGGCGCGATCCCGGAAGGGATGCGGTGGCTTCCGTGAATCCCGGGTTGTCGGCCAACGAGGTTCCGTTCTGAGCATCGATGCCACGCTGCACGGCCCGGGTGGTGCCGGCCAGCAGCGTCCCGTCAGACACGGCCATGGCTACATCCGCGCCTTCATCTGCCCATCCCAAGAGGTCGACATCGCGGTACGTGGTTGGTGCGAGAACGATGCCCTCGGCGGCGGCGGACGCCTGTAAGGTCTCCAGGAATTCCCGCGCTTCGTCATCGTTTCTCACTTCGACTGCCACCAGGACATCGGGGGTCGATGTGTAGTCCATCGGATCCCAGTTGCCGCCGAGAACTCCCACTCCGACCGTGCGGCCGATCCAGGGTCGGATGTCGTTGCTGAAATCGAATCCTGCTGAAGCCCGCAGCGCGTCGTCGAGATCAGCGATCAGATCGTCCGGATCGTTGACGTCTTCGCCCAGACGTTCGAGGACCGCTCTGATCGTTTCGACCAACGCACCGGTGGTGTCCTCGCCGGTCAACTGCAGGAGGTCTATCGACAGGTAAACGTCTGTTTCGGGTGGCATCGATGCGGCCGGTGCCTGACTGACGGTGGTGAACGCCTGGACGGCAAGGAACGCTCCTCCACCGACCAGCGTGAGCACGGCCGCGGCGCTGGCCAACAACACCCACGGACCGCGTCGCTTGGTGATGAGCAGTCCGGGTGTGGAGTCCGCCTGAACCATCCCGGAGGCCGAGGACGGGTCGAATGGATCGGGAGGCAGCCCGTAGGGATCCGGCGGCAGATTTTCCATAGGAATGCCTATCGGCATTCGGCCTGTCGGTCTTTACCAACTGATGGCAAGGAGGCAGGGAGGTGCTGCGGCTGGGCCTGGTCTCCGGTCGGGGGGTTTCGCACGGCGATCGGCTTTGTTGTTTCGTGCCTCCACCGTCGTCGACGCCGATCCGCCGCCTGATTGACGCCGAATCGGCAGGTACGATTCCGTGCCGGGGAGCGGATTGTGATCGTACGACTAATGACTCTCGCGGATTGGGAACAAGTGGCTTCTGTCTACCGCCAGGGCATCGCCACCGGCAACGCCACCTTCGAAACGGACGTCCCCGCCTGGGAGGAATGGGATGCCGGCCACCTCGACGCCCCGCGCCTCGTCGCCGACGGCGAGGGGTACGTGCTCGGCTGGGTGGCACTCAGCCCGGTGTCCGATCGGTGCGTCTACAGCGGCGCAGTTCGGTCGTGGGCGTCTAGGCCCTACATCCTCTCCACCGGCCGGGTCACCGCTCCGTTGCCGCGACAGCGATCTTCCATGATCTGGGTGGGGCCTCACTCGTCGCCGGGACGATGACGTAGGGGACCTCAGGGCGGAGTGCCGCCGAACCGGAAACGACGCTGGAGGGACCAGCCGCCCTCCCGGCCGACCATCAACCAGGCCTGGCGGGCCGTGCAGGCCACCGGCAGGGCCGGTTCGATGATCCTTTGGATCTCTTCGGCCGCCCGGGCATCCGACGTGTTGGCAATGGTCAGGTGCGGGACGACTTCGTTGTGGATACCGCCGTACGGTGGTGCCTCGGGCCACCGGGTGGCGATCGCCGCGGTGAGCCGGGAAAAACCATCGGCCGGGTCGGGAGCGAGGTAGACCACCTGCCGGAACCGGGCGATTCCCGAGAGGTTGAACGGGAAGGGAGCCACACCGGTGAAGATCATTTCCACCTCGGCCAGTATCGATCCGGATAGTGCCTCGGGTACGATGAACGGGTAGAGCACGGTGACATGGGCAGGAACGCCGGCCGGGGCGGCCGGGTCGTAACGGGCCCGGAGCTCTTTCACCACCCTTTCAGCCTCCGGAACGGGGACGATCAGTGCCGACTCGGAGGTCAATAGGCGCCTCCCAGGTTGCGGTGATAGCACTAAACGACCCCTTCCGGTTCGACCATAGCGGCGGTGGTCTGGGCGGCGTACCCACCGAACGGCACCTCGAGCCGATCATGGGCATCGGCCTCGATCTGCGCGGTCAGGTCCCGTCCTGCAGCAGGGTGAGGAGCATCACACTCGGCTCGAGCGCCTCGACCGAATGCGGCAGGTGGGCGGCCATGTGGGCCCAATCACCCGGCGTGACCACGACCGCTTCCTCACCCATGGTCAATCGAAGACGTCCTGATAGAACCTGCACCACGGCTGGTTTCGCCGCGGTGTGTTGGGTGAGTTCCTGATTCTCGTCGAAGGCGAACACCACCACTCGTATCCGGTCGTCCTTGAACACCACCTTGCTGAGGGTCCCCTCGGCGGGGATTTCGGTCGTGGCGATCAGGTCGGCGAGGAACGTGTACGGTTTGGTCATGGCCGTCAGCGTACCGGGAATTCCAGAACTCGCGCCGGTCCGGGAGGGTTTCGTGACCACGTCCGGTAATGTATAGCCTGGTTCTCGAGCACGGCTGACCCGGAGTGGGCTGCTGAGGCTCAAGAGGGCCTGACAAGACCTGAGATTTCGTGGAGTCCCCCAACCCGTCGCGGTGGGGAGAGAGGAATCGAACATGGCCGACAGAATCACCGTCCCGCACGTGCGATCGCGCAAGGGCGGTCCCAAGTTGACGATGGTGACCGCCTACGATGCCCCGACGGCGCGAATTGCCGATGCAGCCGGGGTCGACATGATCCTGGTGGGAGACTCAGTCGCCAACGTAGTCCTCGGCTACGACGACACACTGGCCGTTGACATCGACGTGATGATCCACCACACGGCCGCGGTGGCCCGGACGGAGCCGAAGGCGTTGGTGGTTAGTGACATGCCATGGATGAGCTACCACGTTTCGATCGACGATGCAGTGCGAAACGCCGGGCGGCTCGTGCGCGAGGGTGGGGCTGAGGCCGTGAAACTGGAAGGCGGCCGCAAGCGTATCCCGGTAGTAGAGGCGATCCTGGCCGCCGAGATTCCCGTCATGGGCCATCTAGGGTTGACGCCTCAGTCGGTGCACACCATGGGCGGGTACCAGGTGCAGGGGAAAGCATCCGACGCGGCCAGGGAACTGCTACACGACGCCCGAGGCCTGGCCGACGCGGGCGTCTTTGCGATCGTTCTGGAGGGTGTTCCCGCGGTGCTCGGGCAACTCATAACCAAAGAGGTCCCGGTTCCTACCATCGGGATTGGAGCAGGTGAGAACACCGACGGTCAGGTTCTGGTTTTCCACGACGTTCTGGGACTACACGATGGCCGGGTGCCCAAATTCGTCCGCAAGTATGCGAATCTCTTCGATGACGCGGTGGCGGCATTGCGGGCTTATGTCGGCGACGTGCAGGGGGGGGCCTTCCCGGGCGATGAGGAGAGCTATCACATGTCCGAAGAGGCGGCCAGGGCTCTATTCAAGGAGGAGCCACGCGACGACTTGTCCTGGCCCTTGTCCTGGTAGCGGCTGCCTGCAATCAAACGACGGGTTCTCCCCCGACGACTGCGGCTGAGCCTGCCTCGCCGAAAACGACCACGACTGCCGGGACCGATGCCACCACAACCTCCGTCGTGGAAGGGCTTGCCGGCTTCGACACGGTCGAGATCCTCCTGGGCGGCGAATCGCTGCTCGTCGCATTGGCCGATACACCCGAGCGGCGAAGCCGGGGTCTCATGGGCGTGGCCGATGTGGGAGACCTCGACGGCATGGTGTTCGTGCTGCCCAAGCCGTCCGGTGGCCGGTTCTGGATGAAGGACACCCTCATCCCCTTGGACATTGCATTCTTTGCCACCGACGGGTCGCTGCTTGGGGTTCGGAAGATGGAGCCCTGCATAGCTGATCCGTGCCCCAAGTACGGTGTTGAGGGGTTGTGGCAATGGGCTATCGAGGTGCCGGGGGGCGTTTTTGACGATCTTTCGGCCGATGCCTGGCTGGACGTCGGCCGGGATCCCTTTGTGGCGCTGATCGAAGACGAATAGGCCGCCGGTTTCCGGACCGCTTCGCTCCCTCCGCTCTCTCCGCGAAAACTCCCTTGCCGGCGGGCTTCCGCTACCCGTCGATCATTGGTTACACTTCCAGCGCTTCCCCGGGTATCCAATGCTGTACCCGAGCCTGCTCCGTCAGACGGCGGGGCCTTCCGCATCAAGCGGTTGTCCACAGGAGGAGGTTGCCTTTGCGCAGCTATGAGCTGATGACCATTCATCGACCTGAATTGGCCGATGCCGACTACCGAACGCTGGTGCGCGAAACAGAGGAGTTCCTTCGTAGCCGCGGTTCCACCGTTCTCGAAACCGACCTTTGGGGCAAACGCCGCTTTGCCTATGAGATCAAGCATCTCAACGAGGGCTACTACTCGGTACTCAAGTTCAGGGGGGAACCGGACGTAGTCGACGACCTGGACCGGGTGCTGTCGCTGGCCGACCTGGTGATCCGGCACAAGATCTTTCACCTCGACAAGACATGACTGATCGGCGGGTGTCACACCCCCCTGGCACAGTGAGGTGAACCTGCCTGGTAAGGAGAGAGAAGAATGGCGATGAATAGTGTGACCGTGATCGGCAATCTTGTTGAGGACCCCGAGCTTCGTTTCACCCCGTCGGGGGTGGCGATGGCCAAGATCCGAGTGGCCGTGAACCGCAGATGGCGTGACCAGGCGGGTGAATGGCAGGAGGAGACCAGCTTTTTTGGTGGCACCCTGTGGCGAGAGGCGGCGGAGAACGCCGCCGAGTCGCTCACCAAGGGTACCCGGGTAATGATCGCCGGCAGCCTGGAGCAGCGGCAGTGGGAGACCCAAGAGGGCGAAAAACGATCCGTCGTTGAGATCCGCATCGACGAGATCGGCCCGTCGCTTCGCTGGGCGACGGCCTCGATCACCAAGACGGCCCGTTCTGGCGGTGACGACTGGGGTGGTGGACGGCAGAGCGTGCCGGCCGCGCCGGTCGCCCGGGACGACTACGGGCCTGATGAGGCACCATTTTAGGTAGGAGGAAGACACAAGAATGGCTGCAAAAACACCTCGGCGTCGACGGGAGAACCCCAAGAACGCCAAGAAATTCAAAAAGAAGGTCTGTTACTTCTGTCGGGAGAAGATCGACCATATCGACTACAAGGATGTTGCGGTGCTCCGCAAATACATGTCCGACCGGGCCAAGATCCGGGCGCGACGCGTTACGGGTAACTGCACCCAGCACCAACGCCAGGTGGCGATTGCCATCCGCAACGCCCGCGAGATGGCGCTGCTCCCGTATGTGGGGCGAGGATGAAGCTCATACTGACCGAAGACGTCACCGGATTGGGCGGCAAGGGAGAGGTCGTCGAAGTTGCCGATGGCTACGGCCGCAACTTCCTTCTTCCCAAACGGTTAGCGATGAAGGCGACGCCCGGAGCTTTGCGAGACGCAAGAGCCATCAGGAAAGCCCACGAAGAAGGCCTCCGCAAGGTCTTTGAAGAAGCTGAGGCAACCGCCAAGACGCTGGTCGGGACCAGGGTGGTCATCGCCGCCCAGGCGAGCGATGAGGGCAAGCTCTTCGGGTCGATCTCTGCCACGGACGTGGTCGACGGGGTTCTGAAGTTCACCGGTGTGCGTCTGGATCGCTCCACCATCCAAACGGCCGGTCCGATCAAGAGCATCGGCCTTCACGAGGTGATGGTCAAACTGCACCCGGAGGTTCAATTCGCTCTGACTCTTGATGTGATCCCTGCGTGAGGCTGTCATGACCGATCTCGACCGGATCTCTGCTCCGCGGAGGAGCGTATCCGGTCGGGGCCGTGTTCCACCCCACAACATCGAGGCCGAGGAATCCGTGCTCGGTGCCATCATGTTGTCGGCAGAAGCCGCCAACCTGGTGATGGACAAGCTCGAGCCCGAGGATTTCTACGTTCCGGCTCACCAGGCCATCTTCGAATCGATCGTCCAGCTGTACAACGCCAACCAGCCGATCGACCCGCTGACCGTGTCTGACGCACTCCACCGAAAAGGCGAGCTGGAGCGGATCGGCGGCGCCGGGTATCTCACCGACATGATGGAGGGGGTGCCCACCGCCTCCAATATCGAGTACTACGCGGAAATCGTCGAAGAACATGGGTTACGCCGGCGCTTGATCGGCGCCGGCGGCCTGATCGGCGACCTTGCGGTCATGACCGACCTAGAGATCTCGGCAGTTCTCGATCGGGCCGAACAGGCCGTGTTCGGAGTGGGTGAGCGACGCATCGGCGAGGGCCTCATCGCGATGAGTCCGCTGCTGCACAGCACCCTCGAGGTGATCGAGGAGATGGAGGCTCGCGGTTCCGAATTGACCGGGCTGGCCACCGGATTCCGGGATCTAGACCGCAAACTGGCTGGGTTGCAGCCCGCCAATCTGGTGATCGTGGCGGCGAGGCCCTCCATGGGCAAGTCGGCCCTTGCCTCCAACATCGCCACCAACGTGGCTATGTCGGGCGGGACCGTGGCCATGTTCAGCCTGGAGATGAGTCGCGAAGAAATCGTGCAGAGGTTGCTGTGTTCGGTGGGGCGGGTCGATTCGATGAAACTTCGCACCGGTCAGCTTGGCCCTCAGCTATGGCAAAAAGTGGTTCACGCTGCTTCGCGCATGTACAAGGCGCCGATCTTCATCGACGATTCCGGGCAGCTCACGGTTACCGATATCCGGGCCAAGTGCCGCCGGCTCAAGCGCCAGCACGGGCTGGACCTCGTGATCATCGATTATCTCCAGCTGATGACCGGGTCTGCCCGCGAGAATCGTCAGCAGGAGATCGCCGAGATCAGCCGATCGCTCAAGAACCTGGCCCGGGAACTCGACATCCCGATCGTGGCGGTGTCGCAGCTGAACCGAAGCCTGGAAGCGCGCGAAGACAAGCGCCCCAGGCTGGGCGACCTCCGAGAGAGTGGCGCCATCGAGCAGGACTCGGATGTGGTGATGTTCATCTACCGCCACGAGTACTACCACCCGGAAGCCCAGGACACCAAGGGTCTCGCCGAGGTGATCATCGCCAAACACCGGGCGGGAGCGACGGGCAGGGTTGATATGACTTTCCTTCCCGAATTCACCCTCTTCGCCGATCTGGGCCGCGACGTTACGGTGTGAGCACCACCGACACGCCGCCCATTTCCGGCCTTCAGAATTTGGGGGATGGCCGGGGACGGGTTGGCTAGCTTCAATCTCATGACCGGCCAATCCCGGTTTCCATGGATCGTCGGTCTCATCGTGGCTCTCATCGTGCTCGGACAGCTGCTCGCCATCCTCAGGTGGGTGATCGGGTTCGTGATCCTGATGGCGGTGATCGGTCTTATCGTCCGGTCGATAGGCCGGGGCTCGGACCGGTGATACCGCCCACCAGCGGTGCACCGGGCCCGCATTGGTCGAGTTGGTAGACACCCCGAAACTACGCCGGACCAGCGACAGAGAAGAGGGCCGTCGCCGGTGATGCGCCCCGATGGTATGCAGCCGTTGCATAAGCCGTAGGATGGCTGGGAGAAGCACCGTCGGTTGGAGGATTCAGTGGCGCAGCGCAACCTGGTCATCATCGGAGCAGCAGGGCGGGACTTCCATAACTTCAACACCCGCTACCGGGACGATGAATCTTCGAACGTCGTCGCGTTCACCGCTACCCAGATCCCCGACATCGAGGGTCGCCGCTACCCGCCCGAACTGACCGGCCCCCGTTATCCGGATGGCATCCCGATCTACGCCCAGGAATGTCTCCCTCGTTTGATTCAGGAACTGAGCGTCGACGAGTGTGTGTTCTCCTACAGCGACGTCTCCTACCAGCATGTGATGGGGGTAGGCGCCATTGTCCAGGCGGCTGGAGCAACCTTCACGATGCTGGGTCCGGGTGACACCCAGCTTTCCAGTACCAAGCCAGTCGTCTCGGTGTGTGCGGTCCGTACCGGATCGGGGAAGAGTCAAACCTCCCGACGCGTCATCGAGATCCTCATCGCCCGCGGTCTCAGGGTGGTAGCCGTGCGCCACCCGATGGCGTACGGGAACCTCAGCACCCAGACGGTGCAACGGTTTGCCGAGTTGGCCGACCTCGAGAAGCACGGTTGCACGATCGAGGAGATGGAGGAGTACGAGCCGCACATCGTGCGTGGCAACGTCATCTATGCCGGGGTCGACTATGAGGCCATCCTGCGCGCGGCCGAGAACGATCCGGCGGGATGCGATGTGATCGTCTGGGACGGGGGCAACAACGATTTCTCCTTCTTCAAACCCGATCTGCAGATCACGGTGGCGGATCCCCATCGACCCGGTCATGAGCTCCGCTACTACCCGGGCGAGGTCAACGTTCGGGTTGCCGATGTTGTGGTGATCAACAAGGTTGACAGTGCAGATCCGAGAGGGGTCGAGACTGTTCGGCAGAACATCAAGGCGCTCAACCCCACCGCCGTCATCGTCGAGGCCGCCTCGACTGTGCGCATCGACGACCCTGACGTGGTGCGCGGCAAGCGGGTACTGGTCATCGAGGATGGGCCAACGCTGACGCACGGTGGGATGAAAATCGGGGCGGGGGTGGTGGCCGCCCGACGGAACGGAGCCATCGAGCTGGTTGACCCGCGCCCGTTTCTCGTTGGACGTCTCCGAGAGACCTTCGAGATGTACCCCGAGATCGGCACGATCCTGCCGGCGATGGGATACGGGGAGGAGCAACTGCGCGATCTCGAGGCGACTATCAACGCAACCGATTGTGAGGCGGTGGTGATCGCGACCCCCATCGATCTCAACCGGATCGTCGACATCCGCAAGCCGAACACCCGGGTCTTCTACGACCTGGAGGAGTTGAGCAAACCCGATCTCTCCGATCTGCTGGCCGGGTTCATTGAGAAACACGCCCTCGGGTAGACCCCTCCCCCCGCTTTTGGCGCCTATGTTGCTCGCTATGTCGGGAACTTAGGCGCAAAAACCCGGGGAGAATAGGCGAGACCCCCTCCGCCGACGAGGGGGTCTCTTGTTCTCGTCCGGTCCTCTCGGGAAGAGTCGGAGGAAGGGGGAACTCCGTATTGCTCGGCGTGCATGAGACCGGGCGAGAACTTGTGCTTCAGTCATCGGAAGCTTGCGGTGGTTTCTTGAGTACGAATCTTGCGGGAACTTCTCGCTCCGCCGCGACGTCTTTCCGGTAGAACAGATCCCCTCCGCGACGATCCCCGGGTCCCACAGCTCGGGGATCGTTCGCGCCCGATATCCTCCTCCTGTGCCGTCCCGCTCCAACGCCATGGTGTCCCTGGTCGTCCTCACCGCCGCGTGGGGCACGATCCCCCTGATCGTGCGGTCGGTTGATTTGTCTACTCAGCAACTGGTCGCCATGCGGTTGTGGCTCGGGGGGCTGCCTTTGCTGGCCGTTCTGCTCAGCCGCGGCGTGCCGCTTCTCAGTGCTTCGCAATGGTGGAGGGTGATCGGTCTTGGTGCATTGCTGGCCTTCCACTGGGTGGCCTTCTTTTGGTCGCTCAATACGACCACCGTGGCCATCGCGCTGGTGCTGGTCTACCTGGCGCCGGTGGCTATGGCCACCCTGGCGCCGGTCGTGCTGGGAGAGCCCCTCCGAGCGCGAGCAGCAGTGGCGCTGGCGGTTGCCCTGGCCGGGGTAATACTGGTGGCCAGACCCGGCGAGGGTGCCACGACGGAGGGAGTTGTCTCGGGTTTGCTGGCGGCCGCAACGTTCACGGGTTTGGTGCTGGTCGGCAAACCGATTGCCCAGCAAATCGGGCCGCTCCGGCTTGCCGCCCTGGAGACGTCCGTGGCAGCGCTGCTCATGACCCCGTGGGCTGTGACCGCTCTTCCGGAGGCGGCCCAATCCTGGTGGCGTCTTTCCATCCTCGGCGTGATCCTCACCGGAATCGCAGGATTCGTGTACTGGAGGAGTGTTGCCGCTCTGCCCGTCGCAACGGTTGCAGTTCTCAGCTACATGGAGCCTGCCTCGGCTGTGGTGTGGGCGGCGCTGTTCCTCGGAGAAACCGGTGACGGGATCACCTGGTTGGGGGTCATCCTGGTCCTGGTTGCCGGCGCCGCAGCCGGCTTTCAGGTACGTGAGACTGCGTCGGCGGAGCAACCGGTCTCGGGGTGAGTGCCGGGCCCAAGGAGGCAGCGAAGCGGGCATGGGGCGCCCTCGAAGCAATGACGCGCTAGAACAGAGCCGATGGACATGTGGCACGAAGTCGGTGATCGAGTATTTGTGCGCCGCTACGCGTGGCTGGCCTTGACGATAGGAGCCGTCATTGGCGACGATGGAGTCCTACTGGTCGACACGCGGGCCTCGCACCGCCAGGCCGGCGAGTTGATCGACGACCTCGCAACGCTGACCGATCTGCCCGTCCACTGGGTCATCAATACCCACTACCACTGGGACCATTGCTGGGGCAATGCCCTATTTCGCACGGCCCAGCTGTGGGGCCACGAGAACCCCCGGCGGGCCTTGCTCGAACATGGGGAGGACGCCCGCCGCTTGGTCATCGAACACCTCCCGATTGAGCACCACGCAGCGATCCGCCAAGTCGAGATTGTTCCCCCGGACCACACCTTTTCTGATCGGGTATCCCTCGACATCGGTCGGGCGGTCGACCTCAGGTATCACGGACGGGGCCACACCGACAGCGACATCACCGTCGACGTAGCCGGGGTGCTGTTCGCCGGCGACCTCGTCGAGGAAGCGGGACCGCCGGCCTTCGGGGACGCTTTCCCGCTCGAGTGGCCCGACACCCTCGACGGACTGGTCGACCATGTGCGAGGCACGGTCGTTCCCGGCCATGGCGAGCCGGTCGAACGAGCGTACGTGGAGCAACAGCGAGACGACATCGCGGCCACCGTCGAGCTGGCCTTCGGGACCGCCCGCGCCGGCCTGGACACTCCGCCGCCGGTGCCGCCACCGACTCCGACCTCGAGACTCCGTCGCTGCGCGTCGGCAGGAGACGCCGCCGGAACGCTCACCGACTCGTGCAGTGCGCCGACCGCCATCTTGAGCGCCAGGCGAACCGCGCCGCCTGCGCGGACTGACACCTGTTGTTTGACCTCAACGAATCCGGGCAGCGTCGCTTTCAGCTCGTATTGGCCAGGACGCACACCCTCGAATGCGAACTCGCCTCGGTCGTTCGTGATGGCGGTGCGAGATTCGGCGCCCGACAGGCTCACGGTGACGCCAGGAAGAACGGCGCCACTTCCATCGGTGATGACGCCCGTGATCCGGCCGCGATCGGCCTGGGCGCTGATGACGGCAACAAGCAGACAGACAACGGCAACAACAACGCTCATGCGCAGGCGCATGGCTACACCTCCAGAGTAGGTTGTGTGCTGCCGATCCGGATCGGGTCTTACTCCCCGAGCGCTGGAGGCAAGGCCTGTACCTGCGCCGTGGCCTCCACTTACCTTAGACCCCGGCGCAGGCGGTTCGGCCGGAGGCGCTCAAACTCAATCACGTCAGGGCCGTGCGAAGCAGTAGATGCGGCCCGCG
>Ga0209108_10001646_pt1 | contig 12954 bp, 11 predicted proteins | sample Rifsed10ft1_FD_184003 | JGI IMG/M metagenome (GOLD analysis project Ga0209108, IMG submission 184003) | Soil microbial communities from Rifle, Colorado, USA - sediment 10ft 1 (version 2) | ecosystem: Environmental > Terrestrial > Deep subsurface > Rock core/Sediment | place: Rifle, Colorado...
ATGCAGCACTGCGAGTACGGCTTCACCGTCAACATCCCGCTCGAGATCGCCCTGGCCGACAACTTCCTGCTGGCGACGCACTTCGAAGGCGAACCGATCTCGCCCGACCACGGTTACCCGGTGCGCGGCATCGTCGGCAACATCCCCGGCGTCGATCTGAAGACCCCCTACTTCTGGAAGGGCGGCAAGTGGGTGCGGGCCCTGGAATTCATGTCGCAGGACCGTCTCGGATTCTGGGAGCAGGCCGGCTACCACAACGAAGCCGACATCTGGAAGGAACAGCGCGTCACGGGGATGTGGTGACCGGGGCGCGGGGCGAAAGGTCGTCACCTGCAATTGTCATCCCTCCCTTCCTTGGCTGAGGAATCCCTCGGGCGCGGCGACCGAGGCGACCCTTTGAAGTTGCCTGCGCGCAAAATGGGCATCATAGGGATTCCTCGCCCCCTTCGGGGGCTCGGAATGACATTCACAGGACACCCTCCCCAACTGTCATTCCGAGGGCCGCTTGGCGGCCCGAGGAATCCCCGAAGCGCGCCGAACCCAAGCATCCGTCACTGGCGGCTAGGCCCCGCCCTGAGGTTGGGTAGACGATGCAAAGCGCCGCTTTCTATCTCCTGACTTCGCTGATCTGGGGCTCCACCTGGCTGGTGATCACTTTCCAGCTCGGCGTCGTACCCCCGGAAGCGTCGATCGTCTATCGCTTCGCGCTGGCGGCGCTGCTGTTGATGGTCTACGTGCTGGCGCGGCGGCTGCCGATGCGTTTCACACTGCGGCAGCATGCCTTCATCGCGCTGCAGGGGACATTCCTGTTCAGCCTGAACTACATCCTGGTGTATCTGGCCGAGCAGAACCTGACCAGCGGGCTGGTGGCGATCGTCTTCTCGATGTTGATCCTGAGCAACGTCGTGCTGGGGGCGATCTTCTTGAGGGCTCCGATCCGCCCGCGGGTCGTGCTGGGCGGCGTGATCGGGGTGGCCGGGTTGGCCCTGGTGTTCCGTCCCGATCTCAGCGGATTCGTCGGAGGCAGCGGTTGGCGCCTGGGTTTGTTGTTGTCCGTCGGCGCCGTTCTCTCGGCGTCGGTCGGCAACATCCTCTCCGCCCGCAACCAGCGCGCCGGACTGCCGGTGGTGCAGACCAACGCCTATGGCATGGCCTACGGGGCGGCTGTGACCCTGATCCTCGCCGTCGTGCGCGGCGTGCCCTTCACGTTCGATCCCACCCCCAGCTACGTTCTCTCGCTGGTCTACCTGGCCATCTTCGGCTCGGTGATCGCCTTTGGCACCTACCTGACCCTGATCGGTCGGATGGGCGTCGATCGGGCGGCCTATATCGGCGTCATCTTTCCGCTGGTGGCGCTACTGCTGTCGATGATGTTCGAAGGACTGGGCCTGGGGGTCGTAGGGTTGGCGGGCGTGGCGCTGGTGGCAGCGGGGAACGTCCTGGTGCTCAACCGAAGACGACCGGCGTCGGCCCCGAACCCGGCGGAACGCTAAGCCCGGGTTTGTCCGTGGCGCAGGGCCGGCGATGCCGCCGGCCCGTTTCTTCTTATAATGACCTGGGGCGCGCATGGTCCAGATCGACGCTTTTTGGCAATTGCGCGAGCGCATGGTGGACGAGCAGTTGGGCGGCCGCGACATCAGCGACCGACGCGTGCTCGAGGCGATGCGTTCCGTTCCACGACATCGGTTCGTTCCGCAGGAGGCGGCGGAGCTGGCTTACATCGATGCCCCGCTCCCCATCGGTTTTCGCCAGACGATTTCGCAGCCCTACATCGTGGCGTTGATGACCCAGATGCTGCGCCTCCACGGTGACGAGATCATCCTGGAGGTCGGCACGGGTTCGGGCTATCAGGCGGCGGTGCTGGGGAGGCTGGCGCGGCGCGTCCACACGGTCGAGCGGATTCCGGAGCTGGCCGAGACGGCGCGGCGGGTGCTGGCCGAAGTGGGGGCGGAAAACGTCGAGGTGCACATCGCCGACGGCTCGACCGGGTTGCCCGAGGAGGCGCCCTTCGACGCCATCTTGGTGGCGGCGGCCGCGCCGAGAGCCCCCCGGCCTCTGCTGGAGCAACTGGCCGAGGCAGGCCGCCTGGTCGTGCCGGTGGGGACCATCGAAGGTCAGATCCTCGAGCGCTGGATCCGGCGCGGGAACGATTTCACCTGCGACCGGTCGGCGCCGGTCTGCTTCGTCCCCCTCTTAGGTTCCTTTGGCTGGGAGCAGGACGAGCGGCCGGACCGAGGCGCGTGAACGCCGCCGGACGGGCGGCCTACCCGGCGATGACCACCACGCCGTTTCCCGACGGGTCGTGGGTCACAAAGCCGCCGTCGTGCGCCGCGGGTGCGGCGCCCCTTGAGCGAAGGCTCTCCCGCAACCGGTCCACTTCCGCCTGATCCGGGACGACGACAGTGAAATGGCTCAAGCCGAGAGAGCCGGCCGGCGGCGGCGGAGCGCCTTCGCCCAGCCAGGTATTCACTCCGACGTGGTGGTGGTACCCGCCGGCGGAGAGAAAGGCCGCCTGGAACGCGGGGGCCAACCCCATGGTGTCGAAGCCCAACCCGTTGTGATAGAAGTGGACGGCCTCGGCCAGGTCGGCCACGTGCAGGTGGACGTGACCGATCTTGGTTTCGAGCGGCAGCGGCGCGTTCAAATCCTGCGACGGCGACAGGTGGCGGAAGAGCTCGTCGAGGTCGAGCGGATCGCGGCCGGAGCGCAGGTTGCCCTGCGCGTCGCGCGCCTCGAAACGCCCCCCGGCGAAGCTGAAGGTGCCGTCCTCGGGCGTGTCGGTGTAGACCTCGATGCCGTTCCCTTCCAGGTCGTCGAGATAGGTGGTTTCGGTCATGAGGTGGTCGGTGGGGTAGGTGGGATAGCCTCGCTCGATCAAGCGCGCGATCACCCGGGCCAACTCGCGGCGCGACGGGACGAGCACGGCCAAATGGTAGAGGCCCGTCGTCCCGCGCACGCGGCGGGCCTGCGGGCGCTCGATCAGCCGCAGCAAGGTCTCGCCGCCGGCGCCGAGCTCGGCCCGTCCCGCTTCGCGCAGCTGCTGGCGCAAGCCGAGCAGGTCCTGATAGAAGGGGACCAGGCGATCGAGATTGGCGGCCGTCAGCTCGACCGGCCCGAGGCGGGTGCGCGGGTGGATCGAAGCCGTTTTCTGCATCAGGACCTCGGTCTGAGGTTCCATTCTCTCACGGCTTGCCGCCAGTGCCTGGAAGTGCCTCGTACGGCGCGCGGCTGGCCTAGAACCCCAACAACGAGTCGAGGGACAGGCTGCCAGCCCCGGTGAAGAGCAGCGTCAAGGAGCCGCCCATCAAGATGAAGTCGAATTCCCATCCCGTGGCCTCTCGGGCCGAGAAAGCCACCTTCATGACCCGCCGCTTGGCCACAACGATCGCCACCAGCATGTTGATGGCAAACAACAAGCCTAAGATGCGGGTCCCGAAGCCAAGCACGAGCAAGACCGCGCCCACGGTCTCCAGCAGCGCCACAACCCAGGCGAAGAAACCCGCAAGGGGCACCCCCATCTGCTTCAGGCCAGCGCCGAAACCCACGGGACCCTTCATCGGCGAGTTGGGGTTGAGCTTGGGCCAGCCGTGGACGACGAAGATGATCCCCATCGCCACGCGCAGGATCAGCAAGCCCACATCGCTAGATAGAGAGAATACGCTTTCTTGCATGGTCGTTCACCTCGATTCGATATCGTCGTTCAAGGGGCGAGCCGCCTTCGACGATCTCTTTTCCCCGCTCGGCGCTCTTATGCGAATCCGACGACGACTGTTGTAAATGCGACGCTTGTCGTATATAATACAGTTGCTGAGTTTCCGGTCAATCCACAGCCGGGTCGATTTGTCGCCTAGACGACACAGGAGTGGGAATGTCGCCGATCGATATGCCGAATACGAACGACCCGCGGGTCCGGCGCACACGCGCGGCGCTGCAGGAGGCGTTGCGGGCCCTGATGGCCGAAAAGAGCTTTTCCACCATCACCGTCCTCGACCTGGCTGCACGGGCCGGGGTCAACCGTGTGACGTTCTATGCGCACTTCCGCGACAAGTACGACCTGCTCGAGTACGGCATCCGGGATTCGTTCCGGGACCGGCTGCAGGCGGGACTCGCGCCGGACGCTCCTTTCAACCCGGACAATCTGGCGCTTCTGATTCAGATCGTTTGTGATTTCCTGGCAGAAACCAACCGGCACTGCCCGCCCCCGCACGCCCAGTTCGAACCGTTGATGGAAAAGCAGGTCAAGGCCGAATTAGTGGGAGTCCTGCAAGGCTGGCTGAGCGAGCGCCCGGCCAAGGCCGCTCCCGACCTGGCGGCGAAAGTCGCCTCCTGGGCGATCTATGGCGCTGCCGTCCAATGGACCGAACAGGACCAGCGGGTATCCTGGAAGCGCTTCATCCATCAAGTGCAGCCGATGATCCTGGCCAGCCTCCAGGCTCCGCCGGCGTCGGCCGCATAGCGGAAAAAGCTTCCGGGGAGCTTCAAGCTCCCCGGAAGCTGCACCGCAAGAGAAACGCCGCCCGAAGGGGCGGCGTTGGTGTTGACGAAGACTGACTCAGCTGCCGATATGCATCGGCATCACGACGTGCAGGAAATCGTCGCGCCCGACCGGGCGCAGCACCCCCGGCGAGGCGGCGGTGGTCGTCTCCAGGACGACGTTCGGGGTATCGACGGCCGACAGCACGTCCACCAGGAAGCGGACGTTGAAGGCGATCTCGACCGACACGCCCTCGACGGTGGCGTCGACGGAGGCCTCGTTCGATCCGGTCTCGGCCGACGTCGCCGAGACGATCATGCGCCCCGGCTCGAGTTCGTTGCCGGGGGTGATCCGCAGCCGGGCGGAGTGCGCCGCTTCGCGGGCGAAGATGTCGGCGGCGCGACAGGCCTTGAGGAAGCTGGCGGTCGTCAGCACCGTGCGCGTGTTGAAGGCGCGCGGGATGATGCTCTGGTAGTCGGGGAAGGTGCCTTCGATCAGCTGCGAGACCAGCTCGATATCCTTGCCGCGGAAGACCACCTGGCCGCGGTTGGTCGGCAGCGACATGCGCACCGTCTCCTCGCCGTCGGTCAGAATCCGGCCGAGCTCGATCAAGGCCCGCGCCGGGACGATCGCCCGCGCCCGGGCCGGGCCGTCCGGCGGCAGGCCGACGGTGCGCACCGACAGGCGGAAACCGTCGGCGGCGGCCAGCGTCAGCTTGCCGTCCTGAATCTCGAACAGGACGCCGGTCAGCACCGGGCGCGAGTCGTCGGTCGAGGCGGCGAACGCCACCTGGGCGATCACCTCGCGCAGCTCGCTGACCGGCAGGGTCAACCCGTCGTCGCCCGGCGCCGGCGGCATCGGCGGGAATTCCTGGCTGTCGATGCACTTGATGTCGCTGCGGAAGGAGCCGCAGACCATGTGCAGCGTCTGCGTCCGAACCGCCAGGGCCATCTCCACCTTGTCGCTGGGCATGGTGTTGACCAGGTCCACCAGGGTGGCGGCCGGCGCGGTGGTCGAGCCTTCGTCCTCGACTTTGGCGCCGATCCAGCAGGTGATCCCCATCTCGAGATTGGTGGCCGAAAGCCGCAGGCGCCCGCCCTCGGTGGCCAGCAAGATGTTGCTCAGCACCGGCAGCGTGCTGCGCCGCGAGGCGGCGCGGTTGACGACGCCGAGCCCGCGGGCGAGGTTTTCTTGCAGACAGGAGACTTTCATTGCGGCGGATTCCTCCGAGAGGAAAACGAGGCGAGGGAAGTATACACGAAAGACAACGGCCCCAAGACCTTCGGGCGCCGTCGCCGCTCCCGGCGGCGCCGCCCGTGGACAGTGGCCGGGCTCTGACGTATAGTAGGCGCCATGTCCGAAGCGGATCTGACGCGGCAAGTCGAGGAGCTTCGCCAGCTCATCGTGCGCCTGTCGCGGCTGGTCGAGGTCAGCGTCACACTCAACTCGACGCTCGAGCCCGAACCGTTGCTGCAGTTCCTGATCCGTTCGGCGGCCGATCTGCTCGACGGCGAAGCCGCTTCGATCCTGCTGTTCGACGAGAAGACCCAGCGGCTGTATTTCGCCGCCTCGACCGGGGCCGATCCGGCCGAGCTGCGTAAGATCCCCGTGCCGCTGGAAGGGTCGATCGCCGGCACGATCTATCGCGACGACAAACCCCTGATCATCAACGAGGTCGCCTCCGACCCGCGCCACTACCGCCAGGTGGGCGAGAAGATCCGTTTCGAGGCGCGCACGATGATCGGCGTCCCGATGCGCATGCGCGACCGACGCATCGGCGTGCTGGAGGCGCTCAACAAGCGCGGCGGACCGTTCACCGAGAGCGACCTGCAGACCCTGTCGATCATCGCCTCCCAGGCCGCCGTCGCCATCCACAACGCCAACCTGGTCTCGGCCCTGCAGAAGGCCTACGACGAGCTGGGCAAGGTCGAGAAGCTGAAGAGCGACTTCATCGCCATCGCCTCGCACGAGCTGCGGACCCCGCTGGGCGTGATCCTCGGCTACGCCGCCCTCCTAAAGGAGGATGCCGACCAGGCGACCTCCGAGCACGCCGCCGCCGTGCTCAATTCGGCCTTGCGCATGCGGGCGCTGATCGAGGACATGACCAACATGAACATGCTGCGCGTCGGCTCGGCCGAGATGGCCATATCGAGCCAGGCGCTGCAGCCGATCCTGGAGGCCGCCTACCAGGAGATGCGTCCGCTGATCGAGGCCAAGGGGCAGCAGGTGTCGCGCCATGTCGCCGCGGAGCAGCTGCAGGCCAACGTCGACGCGCCGAAGTTGACGATGGCGCTGACCAACCTGCTCAACAACGCCATGCGTTTTACGCCCGGCGGCGGGCAGATCGAGCTCGGGCTGGAGCGGCACGGGCCCGAAGCCTGGATGCTCGTGCGCGATAACGGGGTCGGCCTGCCGCCCGACCAATTGGAGCATGTCTTCGATCAGTTCTATCAGGTGGAGCACCACATGACGCGGCGCCACGAGGGCATGGGGCTCGGCCTATCGATCGTGCGCGCCGTCGTGCGGGCGCACAACGGGCGGGTCTGGGCGGAAAGCGCCGGCCGGGATCAGGGCGCCACGTTCACCATCGCCCTGCCCCTCGCCCCCTGACGCCTACTCCTTGAGGAGATAGACCGCGTCGCCGCGTCGCGCCGGCTGGCTGAGCTTGACGGCCACCTCGCTCCCGGCGGCGGCCGCCTCCACCGGTTGATGCTCGACCTGCATGGACGTGATCTGTTCTTCGAAGTCCGTCAGGCGGCCCAGGAAGTGGAGGCGGTCGCCCTGACGGATGCCCGCCGTCAGCCGCAGCACCGCCACCATGATCTTGTCGAACACGTGCACGACTTCGCCGACACGTTCGCCGGTGGCCATCGCCGTCCTCCTTTTCCCGCTTGAAGAAGGTCGGGCTGGATTCATTGTACAGCCGATGGCGAGCCGGCCTTTTCCCATCTCGTCCGGCTGACGCTTGTCTCCCGGTCTGCCGGGGAATAATGGACTTCGCCTGGTCGCCCGATGGGCGGCGGATTGTGCTGGTCGTGAACCGCGCCGGGAATGCCGCCCTGCATCTGATCGACACGGCGGGGGGCGATCTCAGTGTGCTGCGGGAAGGTGGTGGCTGGCACGCCCGTCCGCAGTGGGCGCCGGATGGGAAATGGTTGACGGTTGAATTCGAAAGTCCGATCACCCCGCCCGATATCTACCGCCTCGATCTGGCCGGGGATCGCCTGGCCGGCGAGACCCGGCTGACCGAGTCGCGTACGCCGGCGCTCCAATCGGCCGGCCTGGTCACGCCTCAGATCGTCCGCTATCCGAGCAGCGATGGGACGGTGATCACCGGTTTCCTGTACCGGCCGACGAGGGCTTCGGCGGCCAATCGCCGACCGGCGATCGTCTACCCGCATGGCGGCCCGGCGGATTCCTGGCGCTGGTCTGGTCGCTCCGTCTGCAGTGGCTGGTGGCGAAGGGCTATGCCGTGCTCGCTCCGGATTACCGCGGCAGCACCGGACACGGGCAGGAGTTCCAGCGGGCGCTCTACGGGGCGTGGAGCAGGGTCGACACCGAGAACGTCCTGGCGGCGGCGGATTACCTGGCGTCGCTCGATTGGATCGACGGGAGCCAACTGGGGGTCTTTGGGACGAGCTACGGCGCCTATCTACCGGTCCTGGCGGTGGCCCGCGACTCCCAGCATCGCTACCGCTGCGCGGCGGCCGTCTACGGGGACTCGGACCTCCGGCGCTCCTGGGCGACGGGGGACCGGTTAGGCCGTGAGGATCTGGAGCGCCAGATGGGGCATCCTTCGCACAATGCAGACGCCTATCGGCACGGTTCTCCCATCGTCGACGTGGCCAGGATCGATCGGCCTCTGCTGATCTGCCATGGGCAAGAAGACCGGCGCGTCCATCCCCGCCAAAGCGAGGAATTGGTCAACGAACTGCTACGCCAGGACAAGGCCTTCGAGTACTTCGTCTACACGGAGGAAGGCCACGGGATCCTCCACCCCGAGAATCTACGGCACTTCTACCGCCGCCTTGAGCGGTTCCTCGACTGGCACATGATGTAGGGCGGCCGACCTTCCCGCGAGCTTGAAGCTCGCGGGAAGGTGATTGACATAATCACGATACGGTAAATTACAGATCCGATACAAGGTGCCTTCCCCCGGCTCCATGCGGGGGATTTGCCCGATTCCCCCTTGCGCCGGTGGTTCTCCTTATACTTGTCGCTGCCGGCAGAAAGGGCCGATCGGACGCCGCGGCCGGAGTTAGTTGGAACTCCCGGTTCGACGTCCATGGGGTCCCGGCGGCCAGGCCAGGGGGACAGAACGTGTGTTCGAAGGCGGGGTGGAAGTTTCTCCCGCCCGACGCGGGCGCTTCCAGAGGCGCCCACCGGTTCACCGCCGGGACCTCGACCCGGCGTTGAAGGGCAATCTGAAGTGGACATCCGAATGAGCGAGAGTCGGCGGCCGGCCGAGGCTACGCAGTCCCTTGGCATCCTGCCTCTGGTACACGCCCGGGGCCGGCATGGAGACCTTGGATTCCACGTGGGCAGCGATCGGGCCGACCAGGTGCATCACATGGTCGAGACCTACCGTCGGCTGTTCCGAGATGGGAGCGAGGAACTGGGTGTGGCCGACTGGGCCGAGGGGATTCGCATCGCCCGCCGCTACCTTCCATTCGTCGAATCCGCGTTGCCGCAGTACGTCGATGAGATGCGCGGGCTGGCCGAAGGGGCCGGCCTGTCCTTCGACGACATCCTGGTGCTCAACACGATCGAGTCGATCACGTCCGATCGGCTCCACCTCGGCTGCACCAGCCTGGCCGCGGGCGGGGAAGCCACCGCCGATGGCAGCGTGCTGGTCGCCCACAACGAAGACTGGTATCCCGACGATCTGGAGGATGTCTTCCTGGTTCATGGCGAACCGGAGGGCGAGCCGCCTTTCCTGGCCGTGAGCTATGGCGGCCTGCTCCCCAACATCGGCTTCAACGCCGCCGGGATCGCCCAGTGTTGCGACACCGTCTACGCCGCCGACGTGCGCCTGGGGATCCCGCGCACAATCGTGGCGAGGCACGTCTTGTCGGCCACCAGCCTGGAGCAGGCCGCCCAGGCCGCCCTGCACGCGCAGCGAGCGGCCGGCTACAACCACCTGCTGGCATCCGCCGCTGGTGAGATCGTCAATCTGGAGGCCTCCGCCACGTGCCATGGGCGCCTGCCGGCGCTCGACGGCCTGGCGGCCCACACCAACCATTACGTGAGCTCGGCCATGATCGCCATGGAAGAGGACCCCGAAGGACGTGTGCACTCCCGGGCCCGCTTGAACCGGGCGCACCGGCGGTTGACCGACCTGCGCGGAACGATCGACTCCTCCGCGCTGGTGGAAGTGCTGTCCGATCATGACGATTTCCCCCATTCGATCTGCAGCCACGTCCTGGACGAGCCGTCCCCTCTCGACAACCAGGTGACGATCGCTTCCCTGGTGATGAACCTGACCCAGCGGACGATGCTGGCCGGCTGGGGCAATCCGTGCCAGGCGGCCTTCGCCGAATTCGCACTGCCGGACACCTGGTGAGGCCGCCGGACTTGTTGCGTGCCCCGAGGATGGATCTATGTTGAGAGAACTCGAGCTCAAAGGGAAGTACGAACGTTTCGGCTGGCCGGCCCAGCCGCGGCCGGACGTCAAGCCCCCCGAGGGGTGGAGCCTGCCACTGATCACGTCCGTCGGGCGGCCGCGCCATCACGTGGCCTCGCCGGATGGCGCCTGGCTCGCCTATCTGTGGGATCGGGCCGACGCCTCCGACCTGTACGCGCTGCCCACCGCCGGCGGCTGGGCGAACCGGCTGACTTTCGACCGCGAGCCGCGCCCGTATTGGCTGGATGAGGGACCGGAGTGGTCCCCCGACGGGCGCTGGCTGGCCTACACCGACCGGGACCACGTTTGGGTCGTCGAAGGCCGCGGCGGTCTGCCGCAGAAAATCAGCAGCTTCGCCGCCTGGTCGAGCTCGCCGCGCTGGATGCCCGACAGCTACCACCTGTTGATCGGCCTGGAACGCGACGACCGCTCGCGCATCCTGCTGACCGACCGCGACGGATCGTGGCCGCGCCCGATCAGCGAAGGCCCTGGCCACGACTTCAATCCGGAGCCTTCGCCGGACGGGAAGCTCATCGCCTACCTGCATGGCCCGCTCGACGACCTGGAGCGGGGCGACCTGATGCTCTTCTATCTGGAGACCAACCGGATGGTGCGCCTGAGCAGCGCCGTCGGCTGCGGCATTGGCCAAGTGCGCTGGTCGCCGAACGGCAAGCAGCTGGCTTTCTCCAGCGAGCGCCCCGGCTTCTACGAGCTCTCGCTCATCGATGTGGCTACCGGCCAGGAGCGGCAGGTGACGCACTTCGGCCACGATGTGGAAGAGTTCGGCTGGTCGCCGGACGGCTCACGCATTGTCCTGACCGTCAACCGCCAGGGATCGATCGACCTGGCGGTGGTCGAAGTGGAAAGCGGCCGCGTCGACGATCTGCGCCGTGGGCCGGGCGTCCACCAGAGGCCGAACTGGCTGCCCGACGGCCGCACGATCACCTTCGAGTACGAGGACCCGCTGCACCCGGCCGACCTGTTTCGCATGGACGTCGAAACCCGTCAGGTGACGCAGTTGACCTTCAACAACCCGCCGGCGCTGGCCGGCCTCGACCTTGTGATGCCGGAGCCGATCAGCTACCGCAGTCTCGACGGGTTGGAGATTCCGGCCTTTCTCTACCGCCCGCTGCATCCGAACGGGGCGGCCATCGTCTACCCGCACGGCGGACCGACGTCGCAGTACATCATGGAGTGGGACATCTGGGCCCAGTACCTGGTGGCCAAGGGCTACACCTGGCTGGCGCCCAATTTCCGCGGCAGCTCGGGCTACGGGATCGAGTTCGAGCGCGCCAACCACAACGTCTGGGGAGTCAAGGATACCGAGGACTGCCTGGCGGCGGCCGACACCCTGGCGGCGCTGCCCTGGATCGACCGCAAGCGCCTGGGGATCTATGGCGCCAGTTACGGATCCTACCTGGCGGTGTGCGCGCTGGCGTACGATCCCCAGTACCGCTTTGCCTGCGCCGTGGCCAAGTACGGCGACTGCAACATCCTGACGTCCTGGGCCCAGGGCGAACGCGAGGCGCGCGAGGAGATGGAACGTATGATGGGCCATCCCGCCGTGCGCCGTGAGAACTACGACCGGGGCTCACCCGTCTGGCAGGTGGCCAAAGTTCGCTCGCCGCTCTTGATCGTGCACGGGCTGCAGGACCCGATCGTCCACCCGCTGCAGTCCGAGGAGCTGGTCGAAGCGCTCAAGCGCGAAGGCAAGACCTTCGAGTACCGCACCTATCCGGATGAAGGCCACGGCTTGTTGCTGCGCAAGAACCAGCTCGATTTCTACGGACACATGGAGCGCTTCGTCGACTGGTACCTGCTGTAAGATCGAGGCGTGATCGAGCAGCACGCCTACAATAGCGTTCCGCTTGGGAAGTGCCGAAACCTACTCTCGGGCCTCACCCCCCGGCCCCCTCTCCGCGGAGAGCGCCCGGTTCCGACGATGTGCGTGGCGGAGAGGGGGAGGAACTTCTAAAGGGTGGGGGGAGAGCTGCTCCCCCCACCCTTTGTGAATACCCTCCCCTCCCCCTGCCCGACTCGATGGGTCGCGAGGCCCAATGGGCGCAGGGGGAGGGGCAGGGGTGGGGGTTCTTCCGCAGGTCCGCATTTCTCAGAACGGCGGTCGCATCAGGCGCGGCGGTTCGCGTTATTCGATGAGGCAAACTGCCATGAGACCGTTCACAGCAAGATGAAGGTCATCCCCTACGCCGACCTGACCTGGCCGGAAGTTGCCAAGCTGCCGCGCCAGATCCCGCTGGTCATCCCTCTGGGCGACGAGTCCTACGATCTGAAGGCGGCGGCGCGCGCCCTGCGGACCGACACCCTCGTGACGCTCCCCGCCGTCCCCTACGGGTTCCCTCAAGCGGGCGGCCTGGGGGATCTGACGGCCGGCCGCGGCTTGCTGCGGCGAGTGCTCCTGGGCATCGTCCGGGAACTGCGCGCGCAAGGCTTCACCCGCCCCATCTTTCTGGACGGGCTGGGCGTCGCCCGGCATGTCGACAGGCGCGGACTGCGCTTGCTGAAAGCGGCCCTGACCGGGGCTCGGCGCGCGGCGAGAGCGGCGGCCGCCCCCGGCGGCTCCAGCCCTCCTTGGCCGGCCGATCTCGGCGAGCGAGTGGTCGTGATCAGCACCGGCCACACCGAACAACACGGGCTCCATCTGCCTCTGGAGACCGACACGCGCATCGTGGCGGCCATCGCCGACGGGCTGCGGGCGGTGATTCCCGAGAGCGTCGTCTGCCTACCGGCGTGGCCCTATGGGGTCAGCACGCACACGCGCCAGTATCCCGGGACTCTGAACCTGGGCGGACGCACCTTCGAGGATTTCTTCCTGGCGATGGTCGATCGGCTCGTCCGG
>Ga0209108_10001649_pt1 | contig 12946 bp, 9 predicted proteins | sample Rifsed10ft1_FD_184003 | JGI IMG/M metagenome (GOLD analysis project Ga0209108, IMG submission 184003) | Soil microbial communities from Rifle, Colorado, USA - sediment 10ft 1 (version 2) | ecosystem: Environmental > Terrestrial > Deep subsurface > Rock core/Sediment | place: Rifle, Colorado...
TAATCCGCCCGTAGCCCGCCGACGATACGATCGGGCTAAAGTAAGGCGCCAGCCCGGTGCGCGCCATCACGCCTGCGATCAGGCCGTGGTCGGAGGCGTTGGAGATCAGCCCCAGCCGAAGGCCCATCTCCCCCAGGGCGACAAGGGCATCGAATGCGTCGGGGTACGCCTCCACCATGCCGACCTCCGGCTGAAAGAAGACCCCGGAGGCCTCGTCGAGGAACGTATCGTCCCGTGGCCAGCCCAACCGCTCCGCCGCGCGCGCCATGGCGTCGCGGTTGAGCAACTGGCGGCCGGTGGCGTTGGTCTCCGCCCATATCCAGCGGCGGGCCTCGCGGACGACCTCCGCCGCCTCCGGAGGGGTGGGCAGGCCGCGCGCCGCCGCCCAGCGGAGGAGGCCCGCGGTGTTGACGTCCTCAAAGGCATCGCTGCTGTTGGGTCCGACCGCGGAGACGTGCAGCCGCTGCGGCCGGATCAGGGTGCCGAAGAGGTCGAAGATCACGCCCTGCAGGAGCGGGGCGGTCTCGGGTCGAATGATCATCGGAGTCGGATTGTCATAGTGACGCTATGTCAAAATCGCTGCCCGCGCCGGTGCGCCTCACGCTCCCCCGACCTTCCCGGGACGGCCGCGCCGCGCCCGGCGACCAGTTGGCGGCCCAGCTGCGCTACCGCATCCTGACCGGAGACCTGCGCCCGGGGGACCGCCTGCCGCCGGTGCGCCGCCTGGCCGCCTTCCTGCGGGTCAACCGGAACACGGTGGCCCGTGTCTACCGGCGCCTGGAGGCGGAAGGCTACCTGGTCACGCGCGGCCGCCGCGGCACGTTCGTCCGCCGCGCCTCGCCGCTTTCCCCGGAGGTGAACGCCCTGATAGCGCGCCTCCTCCGCGAGGCGGCGCGCCGCCGCCTCAGCCCCGCCGATCTGCAGACGCTGCTGGCGATGCGCGCCCGCCCCCGTCCCGCGCGGTTGCGGGTGGGCTTCGTTGAGTGTAACACGGTGGACCTGACCTACTTCCGCCGGCTGCTCGAGCGCGAGGTGGGAGCGCCGATCCGTCCGATTCTGCTGCGCCGGCTGCCCGTGGCGGCGCGGGGATGCGACCTGCTGGTGACGACCTTCTTCCATATTGAAGAGGTGCAGCGCAAGGTGCCCTCGCGGGAAGTGCTGGGTCTGGTGGCGCTCCCCGATTTCCGCACGCTGGAAGAGGTCGCCCGGCTGTCCCGGACGGCGCGCGTGGCGCTGGTCTGCGCGACGGACGAAGGCGTGCGGAGCAAGGCCCGGTCGCTGCGGGCGGTCGGTCTGCGCCGCCCGCGGTTGGTGACGGCGACGCTCGGAGAGCGCACCCGCCTCCGCGCGGCGCTGGGGCGCGCCGAAGTATTGCTGGCCTCCCCCAAGGTCCTGGAGCGCCTGCGCGGGACCATCCCGCCGCGCGTCCGCGTGATCCCGTTTGCCAGCGTCCTCAGCGACGGCGCGGTGGCGCTGCTGCGCCGGCGTCTGGCGGAGGCACCCGCATGAGCCGGCTGCGCGTCGCCGTGTTAATGGGTGGGCCCTCGCCGGAGCGGGATGTCTCCCTGCGCACCGGCCAGCAGATCATGTCCGCCCTCGATTCGCAGCGCTACGACGTCCTCTCCGTGGAGGTGCTGCGCGACGGCCGCTGGGTGTTGCCGGGACGGTCGGCCGCGGCGCTGGCCGCCGAGGCCTCTTCACCCACGGGCGGGACCGGCGCGCCCGGCAGTAGCGCAGGGGCCAGCCCCAATGACGGCCGCGCCCTGGTCCCGGCACGCGTCGATGCCCTGGGGATCGACCGTGTCATGGAGGAGGGTTCCATCGACGTGGTCCTGATCGCGATGCACGGGCCCTATGGCGAGGATGGCACGGTGCAGGGCCTGCTGGAACTTGCGGGCATTCCCTACACCGGGTCGGGCGTGCTGGCCAGCGCCCTGGCGATGGACAAACTGCGCAGCCGGCAGCTCTTCGGGTTCAACGACATCCCGGTCCCCGCGTACCTGGCCGTCACCCGGGAGCGCGCCGCGGACCTGGAGGCGCTGCGCGCCGAGGTCGCCACCACGCTGAGCTATCCCTGCGTCGTCAAACCCAACGCGCTCGGCTCCAGCATCGGCGTGACCATCGTGCGCGACCCCGCCGCTCTGGACGCCGCGCTCGACGTGGCCTTCGCCTACGGCGCCCTGGCGCTCGTGGAGGAATTCATCCGCGGTACGGAGATCACGTGCGGCGTGCTGGAGGACCCCACCACCGGCCGCCCGCACGCCCTCCCCCTTATCGAAATCGTCCCCCAGCGGGAGTTTTTCACCTACGAGGCCAAATACACGCCGGGCGCCAGTGAGGAGATCTGTCCGGCGCGGCTGCCGGAGCAGATTGCCACAAGGGCTGCGGCCCTGGCGGTGCGGGCGCACGAGGTGCTGGGATGCCGGGACATGTCGCGGGTGGACATGTTCGCGCGCGGCGAGCAGGTGATCGTGCTGGAGGTGAACACGATCCCCGGGATGACCGGCGTGAGCCTGCTGCCGCAGGCGGCGCGCGCTGCCGGCATCGAGTTTCCCGCCCTCCTGGACCAGCTGATCACCGGCGCCACGCAGCGGAGGCGGCGGCCGTCCGGCTGATCCAGAGGCGCGTCCCCCGATGACGTGGGCCACGCCCGCCGCCGACGGTCGCTGGGAGCGCGTCGTGGATGCGATCGCCAAGGTGCTGGTCCGCGAAGCCGCCGTCGAAGGCGTGTTTCTCTCCGGGTCGCTGGTGGCGGGGCGCGACTGGTTCTCCGACATCGACCTGGGCGTGGCATCCCGGAACAGCGCGGCGGCGTTTCGGAAGGCCTGGTCCCTGCGCGGTCCGATCGGCCAGGCGGTGGGTCCGCCGGTGCGGGTACTGGAGCGCGGGTGGGGACACTGCCGCATGGTCGCCCTCCTCTACGGGAAGTCCCTCTTTCCGCCGATCGGGCTGCAGGTGGACGTCGTGTTCAGCCAGATCAAGCACGTGGGCGAACAGATGCCGTACACGCCCCACAGGGTCGTCTTGGACCGCCGGGGCCGCCTGCGTCGGGCGCTCGGCACTCTGCGGCGGCGCAAACCCCCGGATGAGGTGCGGCAGGAACTGGAGCAGCGGATGCACTGGTTTGCGTTCTTTGTGCACGACGCCCTCAAAGCGTATGGTAGGAGGGACCTCTTCAATTTCCAATCCCTCGTGGAGGGGATGCGCCAGGCCGTCTTCCACGCGGTCGGGGCGCGCGCCGGCCGGTCGATCTACGGGGGGAAGTGGGCCTTTCGCGCCATGACGGCGTCCGAGCGGAGCGTTGTCGAGGCGTCGTACCGAGAGTTCACGCCCCAGATGGTGCGCCGGCTCGCCCGGACCTATCGCGCCTCCCTGGCGCCGGTCGCTGCCCGGTTTGGGGTGGGAGATGAGCTGATTGCGCTCGAGGAGGCGCTGGCCGAAATCCTCTGATGATGAACGTGCGTCATGACTGAGACGAGATTGCGGCCGACCGTGGGCGTGACCATCGGCGATCCGGCCGGCATCGGGCCGGAGGTCGTCGTGCGCGCGCTGGCCGAGGACGCGGCGCGCCAGTCCGTGGACGTGGTCGTGATCGGCGACCGCTGGGTGCTGCAGCGGGCGATGGGGGCGACCGGCGTCGGCGTCGAGTTTGTCGCGGAGGGATCGCCGCGCCTGATCGACCTGGCCAACGTGGACCACCGGCTGCAGTGGGGCAAGGTGCAGGCCACCGCCGGGGCGGCGGCGGGGCAGTTCATCGAACGGGGCGTGCAGGAAGCCCTGGCCGGACGGGTGGACGCTCTGGCCACGGCACCGATCAGCAAGGAAGCGCTCTGGCGCGCGGGATATCGGTACCCGGGCCACACCGAGATGCTCGGCGCGCTCACCGGCCGGTCCGATCCCCTGACGATGTTTCAGGTGCGGAATCTGCGCATCTTCTTCCTCACGCGCCACCTCTCGCTGCGCGAGGCGGTCGATCAGGTGACACGGTCGCGCATCGCCGCGATCCTGCCGCGCATCGACGAGGCCCTCCGTTCGATTGGCTTCGAGCGCCCGCGCGTCGCCGTCGCCGCGCTCAACCCGCACGCCGGCGAGGGTGGGGCGCTGGGCCTGGAGGACCAGGAGCAGATTGCGCCCGCGGTGGAGGAGGCGCGGTCCCGCGGCATCGACGTCCACGGTCCTGTCCCGGCGGACGCGGTGTTCGCGCAGGCGATGGAGGGGCGCTATGATGCCGTCCTCTCGCTCTATCACGACCAGGGGCACATTGCCGCGAAGACGGTGGACTTCCACGGCGCGGTCAGCGTGACCCTGGGACTGCCTTTCATCCGGACCTCGGTGGACCACGGCACGGCGTTCGACATCGCCGGGCAAGGCGTGGCCCGCGCCGACTCCATGGCCGCGGCGATCCTGGCCGCCGCGGACCTGACCCGGCGCGTGCGGGCGGCGGCGCGATGAAGGCGCGGCCGCGCAACTGGTTCGTCAAGGGCCACGGCTTGGGGAACGACTATCTGGTCGTCGAGCCGAAGGATCTTTCCTTCAAACTGACGGTGGCGGCGGTGCGGGCCATCTGCGACCGCCACACCGGCGTCGGGTCGGACGGGATCCTGGCCCTTGTCCCGTCACGGCGTGCCGACTTCGGCGTGCGCATCTTCAATCCCGACGGCAGCGAGGCGGAAAAGAGCGGCAACGGCCTGCGCATCCTCTCGCGGTTTCTCTACGACCACCGGCATACAAGGAAGCGGAACTTCACGATCGAGACCCGCGGCGGCGTGGCGCGGGCCGCGCTGGCGGTGCGCCGCGGGCGGGTCGCCGCCATCACCGTGGACGTCGGGCGGGCGACATTTCACAGCGACGAGATTCCGGTAGCCGGGCCCTCCCGGGAGGTGCTCGACGAACCGTTGACGGTCGAGGGCGAGACGATCCGGGTGACGGCGGTGTCGGTGGGCAATCCCCACTGCGTGGTGTTCGTCGATGCGCTCGATGTGAGCCAATTGCGCCGCCTCGGTCCCCATCTGGAGACGCACCCGGCGTTCCCCCGGCGCACCAACGTGCAGATGGCGAAAGTGCTCGCGCCGGACCGCCTGGAGATTCTGATCTGGGAGCGCGGCGCCGGGGAGACGCAGGCCTCCGGCACCAGCGCCGGCGCGGTCGCCGCGGCGGCGGCCCGGTTAGGGCGCGCGGGTCGCCGTGTCGCCGTGGCCATGCCAGGTGGGCAGCTCGGGGTGACGATCGACGCGGACTGGACGGTGCATCTGACGGGACCGGCGGAGGAGGTGTGCGCCGGCACCTTCAGCGGCGGGCTGCTCCGGCGGCTGCGCCGTGCCCGCTGATCTCTGGTCCGCAGCGCACGGCGTGTCTGCAGGTGTGGCGGGCGATTCCGTAGCATACCTGGAGTGGAACATTCCTGGAGCCCCGAATGAAGAAGATCCTCTATGTCATCCTGGACGGGGTGGGCGACCGCCCCATCGCCGCGCTGGGCGGGCAGACGCCGCTGGGCGCCGCCCGGACGCCGAATCTGGACCGGCTGGCGCGCGAAGGGCGTCTCGGGCTCGTGCAGACCGTCGGTCCGGACATCGCGCCCGAATCCGACGTCGCCGTGATGGCGATGCTGGGCTACGATCCTCAGACCTACCACGCCGGCCGGGGGCCGCTGGAGGCGCTGGGCGCGGACCTCGCCTTCGACGACGGCGACCTGGCGCTGCGCGGGAACTTCGCCACGCTGGGAGCGGGCCGGCGCATCGTGGACCGGCGCGTGGGGCGGAACCTCACCTCCGAGGAAGCGCGTCGGCTCGCCGAGGCCGTGAACAGCCAGGTGCGCGTGACTGCGGCGCCCGCGGAGTTTATCGTCCGGGCCACTATCGGCCACCGCTGCACCGTTGTTTTCTACCCAAAAGAAGGACGACTCTCCGCCAACATCACCAACACCGACCCCGCCTACGCCCGCCTGGGCGGCCTGGGCGTGGCTAAGGCGGTGGCCGGCAACGAGGTGGAAGAGTGCCGCGCGCTGGACGACAGCGCGGAGGCGTGGGTGGCGGCGGAACTGGTCAACGAGTTCACGCGCAAGAGCCGCGAGGTTCTGGATGAACATGAGGTGAACGTCCGCCGCCGGGCCGCCGGGCACATGCCGGCAAACGGTATCCTCGTGCGCGATGCCGGCGACCATCTGCCGACGGTCCCACCGTTGGCGCAGCGCTTCGGCGTGCGCCTGGCCTGCGTCGTGGAGATGCCGGTGGAACGCGGCATCGCCCGCTCCCTGGGGATGGACATCGTGGAGATCCCACCCGGCGCCGGCTACCGGGCGTGGGCCGCAAGCGCGCTGGAGGCGAGCGCGGCGTACGATGGTCTCTACCTGCATCTGAAAGGACCGGACGAGCCCGGGCACGACGGCGACTGCGAACGCAAACGCGCGAGCATCGAGCAGATCGACACCGACTTCTTCGGTCCCCTGCTTACCGCCGCGCCGCGGGACTGGCTGTGGGCGGTCACCGCCGACCACGCCACGCCCTGCGAGACCCGCGGGCACAGCGCCGATCCCGTCCCGCTGCTCGTGGCCGGGAGTGGGAGCGACGGGCGCGCCCGCTTCACGGAAGCGGAGGCGGCGAGGGGGACGCTGGGCACCCTGCGGGGAACCGCCGTCCTGCCGCTGCTCGTAGAACTTGCAGGGTCGTAGGTGGAGGGGGACCGGCACGTGCGGCACGTCTTAGGGACAGTGTTCGTCTGCGTCCTCTTGATGCTCCAGGCGGCATCTCCCGCGCAGGGCCAGCAGGCCGTCGCTGCACTGGCGGATGCGGTCGCGTTCGCCCTCGAGCACAACCCGCAGGTGGCGGCCAGCCGGGCGGCCGTGCGGGCAGCCGAGGCCCAGGTGCAGGCAGTGCGCGCCGGTCTGGCCCCCACGGTGAGCCTGAGCGCGGGCGGCAGTCTGGGCAATTCGACCGGGTCATCCACCACGTCTGGCCAGGTGAGCGCGGGGGTCACCTACCTGATCTACGACGGGGGATTGCGAGAGGCCCAGATTCGCCAGGCCGAAGCGCAGGCGGAGTCGGCGCGCCAGGCGCTGGCCGCGGTGATCACCGACGTGGCCATCCAGACGGTGCAGGCCTACATGGGCGTGATCGTGGCCGACCAGGTGATCCTCCTGCGCGAGCAGGCGGTGAGGCAGGCACGGACGCAACTGTCCGCGGCGGAGGCGAACTTCCGGGCGGGCCGGGTGGCGCGCGCGGACGTGATTCGCGCGGAGTCGGTGCTGGCCGCGGCGGATTACGACCTGGTCAATGCCCGTGGGCAGGCAGAGACCAACCGGACGACCCTGCGCACGGCCATGGGGCTGGAGGGCGCCGGACCGCTGACCGTTACCGCCCCGGCAGAGCCACCGCCGCAGGAGATCTCCGAGGCGGACGCGCTTCAACGGGCGTTGCAGCGCCCTGAAGTCCGGCGCGCCGAAGCGGACGTGCGGGCCGCGGAGGCGGGCCTGGCGATGGCGATGATTCAAGGAGGAGTGACCGTGACGCTGGACGGGCGTTACGTCCTCATTGGTACGGGTGGCACCGGCACCAGCGCCTCCGGTACATGGTCGGTCGGTGTCGGGATCACGATTCCGCTCTCTGACGGTGGCCGCCGCGCGGCGCAGGTTGAAGCGGCGCGCGCCAACCTGGATGCCAGCCGCGCGCGGCTGGAAAGCCTGCGGTTCCTGGTCCGGCAGGAGGCGCTGCTGACCCGGCTGCAGGTGGCCACAGCGATCGCGAAACTCGAGGCCGCGCGCCGCTCCGCGCTTGCCGCGCGTGAGGCCTTCAACGTGGCGCAGGGGCGGTACGCGGCGGGCGTGGGGACGATCGTCGAGGTCACGACGGCGCAGACCGATCTGGCCGCGGCGGAGGTGGCTCTCGTGCAGGCTGCGGCGGACCGGTGGACCACAACGGTGGGGCTCCGCCGCGCTGTGGCTATGGCCGTGTTACCCTGATCTGGTCTGATCCTGGGGGGACCGGATGCGCAGAGTTGTTGTGATCATCGTCGCCCTCGCCGTGGCCGGGTTGGTGGGCTGGCGCACCGCCGAGGTCATCAGGACTCGGCAGGCGCAATCCGCCCCCGCCGGTTCCGCGAGGGCACGGGCTGTTGCCGTCCGCGCCGTGCCCGCGGCGCGGGGGACCATCACGACGCGCGCCTCGTACGCTGGCGAGGTGACGGCCCGCGCCCGCGTGGACGTCGTCTCACGAATCGGCGGGATTGTGGCCGAGATCCCCGTGCAGGAAGGCGATCTGGTCCAGAAGGGTCAGGTCGTGGCGCGACTGGATCCGAAGGAACTGCGGTTCCAGGTCGAGCAGGCGCGGGCGAGCGCCAGCACCCAGCGCGTGCAGGTCGAGCAGGCCCGGGTCACGCTGGCGACCCAGGAAGCGCGCCTGGCCCAACTGCTGGCAGGGGCGCCGCCAGAGCAGATCCGCCAGGCGGAGGAACAAGTCCGGCAGGCGCGCGCCAACCTGGAGTACAGCCGTCAGCAATTGAAGCGCGCCGAAGAGCTGTACGCGCAGGGCTTCGTCTCCGGCCAGGCCGTAGAAGCCGCCCGTCTCGACGTCGTCCTGCAGGAAACGCGCCTGCGCAGTGCGGAAGAGCAGCTCAACCTGCTGCGCGGAGGCCCGCGGCCGGAAGAGATCGACGTGGCCCGAAAGCAGGTCGAGCAGGCGGAGGTGGCTCTGCGTCAGGCCCAGAGCCAGCTCGCGCAGGTCGAGGTCACCCTGCGGCAGGCCCAAGCCCTGCTGGCGGAGGGTACCGTTCGCGCGCCGGCCGCGGGTGTCGTCAGCCGCCGCCTTGTGGACCCGGGGGCCACCGTGACCCCGTCGACGGCGCTCTTGCAGATGGTCGATGTCGATCCGGTCGTGATCAGCATTCCCGTGGCCGAGCGGGAGACGGTGTTCCTCCGGCCGGGCATGTCGGCCGCCATCAGCGCCGATGCGCTGCCAGGGCGAACTTTTCAGGGCAGCGTGACTACGATCAGTGCGGTACTGGCGGCCGCCACCCGCACCGCCGAGGTGAAGATCGAGGTCCCCAACCCGGAGCGCCGGCTGCGTCCGGGGATGACGGCCCGGGTGGACCTGGTGCTGGCCCACCGCGTGAATGTGGTCACGGTCCCTGTGGACGCTGTGCTGGAGCAGGACGGGATGAAGCGTCTCTTCGTTGTGCAGCAAGCGACGGCGCGCGCCCGCGAGGTTGAGACCGGCGTCAGCGACGGGGAGCGGGTGGAGATCCGGCGCGGCGTGGCTGCAGGGGAGCTCGTGGTGATCGCTGGCCAGCTTACCCTGCGTGATGGCGCCGCCGTCGTGGTGTCGGGAGGGCAGCCATGAATCTTTCCCGACTCGCCGTCGCGCGGCCGATCGGTACGCTGATCATCTTCAGCGCGGTGGTCCTCGTCGGCCTCAGCGCGCTGGCCGGCCTCCCCATCGACCTGCTGCCTGACATCTCATTCGCCCGGCTGACGATCTCCACGAGCTACTCCGGCGCCGGCCCGGAGGAAGTCGAGAATCTGGTTACGCGCGTGGTGGAGGAAGCGGTGAGTACGGTCGCGGGCGTGCGGGACGTGCTGTCCACGTCCAGCGAAGGGAGCTCGCGGGTCACGGTCACCTTCCCCTTCGGCACCGATCTGGACGCGGCGGCGAACGACATCCGGGCGGCCCTCGAGCGCGTCCGCCGGCGGCTGCCCGACGGGGTGGACCCGCCCGTCATCTTCAAGTTCGACCCCTCCCAATCTCCGATCATGCAGCTGGGCCTCGTCGCCCGGGATGCGCAAAACGTGGCGGCGCTCCGCCAGCTCGCGGATGAGCAGATACTCTTCCGGCTAGAGCGCGTTCCCGGGGTGGCCCTGGCGGATGTGCAGGGCGGCGTGCGCGCCCGCATCCTCGTGGAACTGGATCAGGGGCGGATGCGCGGGTTGGCGATCGCGGAACGCGACGTGGTCAACGCGCTGGCGGCCGCCAATCTGGCCTCGCCCGCGGGGCAGGTAGTGGAGGGCACGCGGGAACTCGGGCTGCGGGCGCTGAGTCAGTATCGCAACCTGGATCAGATCCGGCGCACCGTCGTCACCGTCCGCGGGCGGGCGCCGATCTTCGTCGGCGACGTGGCCGTGGTCCGGGAGGGCACCGAGGAAGAGCGGGGGCTGGTGCGCATCAACGGCCAGCCGGGCGTCCTGTTGCAGATTCAGCGCCAACCCGGCGTCAATACCGTCGCCGTCTCGAACGCGGTCTTGAACGAAGTCCGGCAGCTCAACACGGCCCTGCCGGGTGCGACGGTGCTGGTGATCGGCGACAACGCCCGCTTTATCCGGCGCAGCGTCGCCTCCGTGCAGCAGGCGCTGCTCGTCGGCGGCGGGCTGGTCATCGCCATCCTCTTCCTCTTCCTGCGGGACCCCCGCAGCGTCCTGGTGATCGCCACGGCGATCCCCATCTCGGTGGTGGCCACCTTCGCCGTGATGTTCTTCTTTGGTTACTCCCTCAACCTGATGACGCTCGGCGCGCTGGCGCTGGGCATCGGCATGCTGGTCGACTCCTCCATCGTCGTCCTGGAGAACATCTTCCGCCACCGTGAGATGGGACGGGCCGGCAAGGAGGCCGCGCTGCGCGGGGCCGGAGAGGTGCTGCCCCCGGTCATCGCCTCCACCCTCACCACCGTCGTCGTCTTCCTGCCGATCCTCTTCCTCCGTGGGGAAGTCCTGACCACCCAGCTCTTCTTTCAGTTCTCCGCCGTCGTCATCTTCGCGCTATGCGCCTCGCTCGCCGTCTCCGCCACCCTCACGCCGGTCCTGGCCTCCTTCCTGCCCGCGCTCAAAGGCGGGGGGGGCGACGACCGGCACTGGACCGTGTCGCTGGTCAACGCCTACCGGGGCGTGCTGCGCTGGTCGCTGCACCACCGCCCCGTCGTCTACCTGGTCAGCCTACTGGTGTTTGCCTTCGGCCTGGGGCTCTATCAGTTCCTCGGCCGAGAGGTCGTGCCGCAGGCGGACGAGGGGGAGATCTTCATCAGCGTGGACCTGCCCGTGGGCACACAGCTGCCGCTGACCGTGGAGAGCCTGACCGCGCTGGAGCGGACGGCCCGGCAAGCCGCGCCGGAGATCCGGGATGTGACCCTCACCGCCGGGTCCGCCAGTTTCGGCGGGCGCACCAGTCGTGGGTCCCTCCGCATCCGCCTCCAGGACAAGCGGGATCGCGCCCGGTCCACGGAAGAGGTCGCCGCTGAGCTCCGCCGGCGCCTGCAGGTCCCCGGTGGGCGCGTCTCTGTGCGCCCCAGCGCGGGGAGCCTCGCCGTGCTGCGCTTCGGCCAGGCCGACCCCATCGCCGTGGAGATCCGCGGGTTCGACCTGACGCAGGGGCTGCGGCTGGCGCAGCAGGTGCGGGAGATCCTGGAGGAGATCCCCGGGGTCACCGACGCGAGCGTTGCCCGGGAGGAACTCGTCCCCGAACTCACCGTGCGCATCGACATCGAGCGCGCCGCCGCGTTTGGCCTGACGCCCCAGCAGGTCGTCAACGCGCTGCGCGTGGCGGTCGGCGGCGACGTCGCCACCATCTTCCGCCAGGGCGGGCGGGAGCAGGACGTCGTCGTGCGGCTGCGCGAAGTCGACCGGCGGACCCCGCTGGACGTGCTCTCGGTCCCCATCACGACGCCAGGTGGGCAGCAGGTCCTCCTCAGCCAGGTAGCCGCGCTGGAGCGGGACGTGGCCCCGGCCTCGATCTTCCGCAAGAGCCGCGAGCGCGTGACGACCGTGACGGCGGGAATCAGCGGGCGGGACTTCGGCAGCGTCATGCGCGACGTGCGGGAGCGGATCGCGCGCCTGGACCTGCCCGAGGGGTTCGCCCTCTCCTATGGCGACGAGTTTGAGGAGCAGCAGCGGGCCAACCGGCAGCTGACCTTTGGATTCCTCGTCGCCGTGGTCCTGGTCTATGCGGTCATGGCCGTGCAGTTTGAAGCGCTGCTGGAGCCGCTGCTGATCATGGGCGCGGTCCCGTTTGCCCTCACCGGCTCGTTCCTGCTGTTGTTCCTGACGAAGACCACGCTGAATATCCAGTCGCTCACGGGCCTGATCGTGCTCGTCGGCGTCGTCGTCAACAACGCCATCGTCCTCCTCACCTTCATCCTGACCCGGCACCGCGAGGAGGGCCTGCCGCTGCACGAGGCCGTCGTCGACGCCGCGGCAACGCGCCTGCGCCCCGTGTTGATGACCACCCTGACCACCGTCCTGGGTCTGCTGCCGGTGGCCATCGGCATCGGCGAGGGGGCGGAACTGCAGGCGCCGCTGGCCCGCAGCGTCCTGGGGGGGCTCGCGGTGTCGACCCTGGTGACCCTCATCTTTATCCCCACCCTGTACGTGACCGTGGAGGTGCTCCGAGAGCGACGGCGGCAGGGCCGCGCGCCCCAGGCCGCCGCGCTCCGACATCCTCTCCCTGTCTCCGGCGCCGGGACCAGCGGTGACGCAGCAGACGCCGGTGGGTCGGCGCGCGTCGGCGACCCCTGAACCGGGAACTGCTTCTGCGCGTCTAACATAGAGGGCACCGATTCGGGTCTAGAAACGCTACGCTGTAGAAGCCCCGCCCGGCATCTGTGGCGGAATCGGCGATCTCCTCCTGATGGCTTCGGTGTGACATCGATGGGAGCCATGGTGAAACGAGCCGCAGCAGTTGCCGCCGTCCTCGCGGTCCTGGCCGCAGTTGTCTGGGTCGTGCGCAGCCGCGGAGTCTCCCAGACACCGCAGGAGACGCGCCGGACGGCGGTGGTGACGCGGGGGGATCTGCTCGTCAGCGTGTCGGGCACCGGCACGCTGCAGCCGTATGCTCAGGTAGAGGTGCGCTCCCGGGCGACCGGTACCGTCGTCGCGCTGCACGTGCAGGAAGGCGACCAGGTCTCGCAAGGGCAGTTGCTGGCGGTGATCGACGACGAAGACGCCCAGGCTGGCTACGAAACGGCGCAGGCGCAA
>Ga0209108_10001650_pt1 | contig 12942 bp, 11 predicted proteins | sample Rifsed10ft1_FD_184003 | JGI IMG/M metagenome (GOLD analysis project Ga0209108, IMG submission 184003) | Soil microbial communities from Rifle, Colorado, USA - sediment 10ft 1 (version 2) | ecosystem: Environmental > Terrestrial > Deep subsurface > Rock core/Sediment | place: Rifle, Colorado...
AGGAGGACCTCGAGAACGGCCGAGGCATCGACCACGATCACCGGCTGTTCCGCTCCGCTCGGACGGCCCGGGCGGGTGGGACCCGAGGGGTGACTGGGATCCGTCGGGCGGTCCGTTCCTTCAGCTCGGCGGCTGTCGGTCGCTCGGCGATCCGCCGGGCCTCCCGCAGCAGGTAGTCGGAGAGGGAGAGCCCTTCCAGGGCCGCCCGGGCCTTGAGCTTCCGGTGCAGGTCATCTGGGACATGTCGGAGCTGGATCATCTTCGCCATGCGGAGAACATACCTGCATGTGGGTAACATGTCAATTGCGATCCCGTGGAGGCGGGACTGGACACGTATAAGGAGCCGGGCGCTCGATTCGGAAGGCGTAGGTTTAAGACGATTTCACCCACGTATTTCACCGCAAAGCTCGCAGAGACCACAACGGGCTAACGGGCCTCACCACCTCCAAGCCGTATGGCTGTCCAGGATCTTCGGGCCCCTCCGGGATGTCGGCTCCCCGGACCGAAAAATATCCGGGGGTTCTCTGCGCGTTTTTCCGCCAGAGGCGGAGTTGCGGTCCAACGGCAATGTCTGGGTTCATTCTGGCAGGGCCGGTTGTTGGAGGGTCCGCGGAGTCTTACCCATCCCGTAGACGACGGGACAGGCGCTTTCCCTTCGCCAACAACAGCCCGGCTCCCCCTCGATTGGAGAAGGCATTGGCGGATGGTCTCAACCAGCATTCGGGATAGAGCAACCAGCGGTCGAAGAATGCGTGAGGGCAGGACATCGCCCTCCTGCAATGCTCGGTTTTCTGTGGCGTCGTTCACGGGGCGTTGCTCCCGCCGCTATTGCGCGAGAGCGGTCGATTCTCCCCGTGTAATTTTCTTGCACATGTAGGCTACAGTGAGCCCCCTGTCGTACAGTTCAAAGCCGAATCGTTGGTAGTAGCCGATCAAGCGCTCCAACCTGTCTTGGCTGAAGGGGCCAAGGGGCCGCGCAGAGACATACACGTCCTTCCCCATGCTTTCGGCCAGACGCAGCACGTGGGTAATCAAGGTGGCTCCGATGCCCTTCCCCCGGTGGGCGGCGGGAACCACGACGATGTCAAGGGAGAAGGACGACTTGCTCTCCGAGAACTTGAGCGTGGCGTAGTTGTCGTCTCCCACATAGTACCGTATTTCGCCGACGATGTTCACCTGTGCGGCTCACACGCCAATGGCCCTCGGGGGGAAAGCCACGGAGGGGACGAGAAGTCCCCTCCCCCTACGCCAGCTCCGCCATGATCGCCGGGACCAACTTCTCGATCTGCATCTTCATCAGCGCCTGGTTGCCGTCGGCACTCATGATGCCGATGAGATGGAAGTGCGCCTTGGCGTCCACGCCGGAGCATCGCATCACGATGACTCCCTTGGGCGTCGCAATGGCCGTCTCCCTGCATGCTTCGAGCCCGATTTTCTTCGACGCCTCGTGGGCCGAGCGGAAGATGTCGTTGAAGGTTGCCCCCACAATCCCCAAGTCGATGCTCGCATCGGTTGAGTCGGAGGCAAGCATCTCGCCAGTGAAGTTCATGATACCTGCCGCTTTGTATCCCTTGATTTCCTTCAGTGCCTGCAGATGAGCTTCCAGAGCCATGACTTCCTCCTTTGTCAAAGTGATTTGTTCGGTTTCCTTCGGTCGGATGGCAAGGTCGTCTTCTTCGGTCTTTCGCTTGAGATCGACGCCGTCTCCCCCCCTTTCCTTTTCGTCTTTCAGCCGGAAGGCCTCCATGAGGACGTGGCTCAGGGTGCGATTGATGACATTCTTCCGCTTGCGGCAGGTGCTGCTGATCTCTATTTTGGCATTCTCCCACGCTGCGATTTCATTCGCGGCTTGCAGGCCCCTGATATCGCCGGCCTGACCGTCGACAAGCTCGCCTTGATTGAAATAGAGGTACCCCACCTTATCGCTGGTCTTGATGGTGAGCGTGCAGGTCTTCTTCTCCATTTCCAGCAACTGCAGGAAGGTTGGGAGAGTGATTCCGTGGATGTAGCCTTCCGAGTTTGCCGCCAGCTCCTCCAATATTCTGGCTGCCAGCTCATTCAGGTTCAGGGGCTTCTCAATGTACTGCACCGTGCCCATCGCCCGCAGTCGGTCCTCTATTTGGGGGGTCCCGAAGGCGGTCATCACAATTGCTGGGACGTCCGGGTGGTGGTGACTCATGTGGGCCAGCAGCTCGAATCCATCCATCCGCGGCATCTTCAGATCTGTCACCACGAGGTCTATCTTGGCCGATTTCAGCACGTCCACTGCCTTCTGGCCGTTTTCCGCCGTTATGGTCTTGAATTCTCCCGCATAGGCGCTGAGACCGTCGGTGAGGCTCATAAGAAAGGGCTTCTCGTCATCCACGATCAGTACGTTTTTCACTTTATCGCCCTCCAGCCATGCTCTGGGGGCAAGTGGCGGGCCAGAACTGACTGTTCTTTCAAGTCAAGGACTTAGGGTTTTGTTGGGGGGGCGGCGGGCTGAAAATCGTCGATTTTCGACGACCCATTCTGACCCACCGATTCATTTTCGGCTGTAGCCCTTGAGCTTTCTCTTCAGTGTGGAGAGAGAGATGCCCAGGGCCTTGGCCGTCTGAGTGAGGTTGCCCGAACGGCTCTCGAGGGCACATTGAATGTGGTTCCTTTCCACCTCCTCGAGGGGTCTGATACCCTGGCCGTGGCCCCCTGGAGAACAGGCTGCGGCCGCCTCCTCGCCGCCGTCCGGAATATCTCGCCCTTCGGCGGCGGGACCCAACATCTCCGATGGTCGCAGGGCTGGACCCTTCTGGAGGATCACCGCTCGCTCCAGGATGTTGCGCAGCTCGCGCACGTTGCCCGGCCAAGGGTAGCGCACCAGCTTTTCCATCTCACAGTCTGGGATCTCGACGACCCGGTTCCAGGCGATCTTCTTGAGCAGGAAGTCGGACAGCTCCGGGATGTCTTGCCGTCTCTGCCGGAGAGGGGGCATATGGATGCGGATCACGCTCAGGCGGTAAAAGAGGTCCTTTCGGAAGGTTTCCCCCAGGGATGTTTCGGTATCTATGCCTGTAGCGGCGATGATGCGGACGTCCACGGGCCTGACCGTTTCGCCCCCCAGCCTCCTTACCACCTTATCCTCCAGGACGCTCAGGAGCTTGGACTGCAGGTGAAGCGGCATCTCGCCAATCTCGTCCAAGAATAGCGTCCCCCCCTCGGCCATCTCGAAGATCCCCCTGTGCGCGGTCGCGGCACCCGTGAAGGCCCCTTTTTCATGGCCGAAGAGCTCGGCCTCGATGAGATTCTCGGGAAGGGCCGTGCAGTTGATGCCGATGAAGGTGTTGTCCCGGCGGGGGCTTGCGCAGTGGATGGCGCGAGCCGTCAGGTTCTTGCCGGAACCGGTCTCTCCGGTAATGAGGACGGGCGCCTCCGAAGAAGCGGCCAGGGCCACCAGCCTCCTGACCGGGGCGAGCCCGTCGCCCACCAGAACGGACTCCTCACGCTCCTTTCCCTCCTTGTAGTGCTGGAGCTGCTCGGTATTCTCCAGTTCCAGGGTCCTGAGGAGACGCTGGACGGCCAAGTCCACCTCCCCCAGCTCGAAGGGCTTGCACAAGTAGTCATGGGCTCCCGCCCGGATGGCCTTCACCGCATCCTCGAAGCTGGGATACCCGGTGATGAAAATGATCTTCGTCTGCTCGTTACAGTCGAGGATGGAGGGACAGAGGGAATGCCCCTCTCCATCGGGCAGCTTCTGGTCGAGGAGAAGCACGTCCACCTTCCGCTGAGAGCAGACCTGCAGACCCTCTGCCAGGCTGTGGGCGGCGAGCACCTCCATGCCCTCGCTGGGCAGGTGTGCCGCGATGGTGTCGCACAAGAGCTTATCGTCGTCTATTACCAGGACGGTCCGCTTGATGCTACGGCTGGCCACCGTGACCCTCCGGGAGAGTGATCTCCACGATGGTACCGGCGTCCCTGGAACTACTGATCTCGATGAGGGCGTTCATGGAGGCCAGCATCTTCCGTGCGATCACCAGGCCGAGGCCCGTGCCGTGCGCCTTGCTGGTCTGGAAGGGCCGGAAGAGCTTCTCCTGCTCCTCTTCAGACATCCCGCAGCCGTTGTCCACCAGGCTAAACTTCACCTTGCCGCCCATCCTGAAGACGCTGATCACTATCTTGGGATCCTCGCCGCCCTCCAAGGCATCGGAGGCATTGGTCAGGACATTCAGCAGCACCTGCTGAAGCGCCCGGGGGTCCGTGCGCATCCAGCGCACCTCCGGATGGATGATGGCGTGGACACCTATGCCTCTCTTCCGCATGTCTTCCGATACCAGAGAGAGGAACTTCTCCATGAAGGAGGAGACATCCGTATCCTGCGGAGCCACGTGTTCGTACATATTGAAGTTCTTCAGGCTGTGAAGAAGGTACTCGACCCTTGATACTTCTGCCATGATGCGGCTTATGTACTCGATGGCCACGTCACGGGAGAATCTGTCCAGATTGTTTCCGAGGACCGTGAGGGCAGTCTTCATCGAGTTGATTGGATTCCCCAACTCGTGTCGGATGCCCGAGAAGATGTAGCCGATGTTGTTCATGGTGTTTACCGCCTCGGCAATCGACTCAAGGGTGACCTTCTCGGTGACGTCCCTCTTGACAACCACATAGTTGACAATTTCCCCCGCAGGGGCCCGGACCGGGGAGATGGTAGCCTCTTCAATGTAGAGCGTGCCGTCCTTTTTGATGCTGTTCAGACGTCCGGTCCAATGCGTGCCGAGTCTCATTGCCTCCCGGAGCTCGCGGGGAAGGCTTCCGTTCGAATTATCCCGTGCCAAGAATGCTTCGAGGTGCTTCCCCATGGCGTAGTCTTTAGAGAATCCCGTGATGAGCTCGAATGAGGGATTGACATACTCTATGCGCCCTTCTGGGTCGGTCATGAGGATGATGTCGTGCGTGGATTTCATGGCGGTGATCAGCCGGGCGTGCTCTTCCCTCTGCCGCTCGCGTTGGGTGATGTCGCTGACGAACGTCGACAGGAACCTCCGGGTGGAGTTGTACACAGTATAGCCCAATACCTTGTCCCCGAAGACCACGGACTTGCGGAAGCCATCATCGGAACTGCTCATCTCCCCATCAGGAAAGAAGAGCTCCGTGAGCTTCCCATAATCCCGTGGGCGTATGGCGCACCTGACGAGGTTCTCCGCATACTTGTTCTGAAAAAACACGCTCTCCTCATCCAGGTCAAAAACCATGATGCCCACTCTCAGGTCCTCGAGGATATCGGAGAACGCGCACTCCCCCGGGCAGGCGGTCTTGCTGATCGGGCACAGCTTGGCCACTGCCTTGTGATCACATTCGGTCATGTTTCCCCCTCCCCCGCTGAAGAAGAAATGCCCCTGGGGGCAAGACCGGATGCGGGAGAGGTTCCCCTTCCTCTCGCCACACCCGATTATATCGGCCATTCCGGGGACGGCTCTTTCAATTCCTTTCGCTGGCGCAGAGACCGCAATTCCCCAGGAACCAGCTTGAATACACCCCGTTCCTTCGCTGGTGCATGGGCCTGCGCAGGGCTTCCCCCGGGCAGGATGGTGTGACAAGAACCGCGACCGGGTCCCATGGACGGCTGCCGCCGGGGCTTGTTTCCACCAACTCTTGGCTCAAGCCCATCGGCATCTCTTCCCGGGCGAGACATTCAGCGTACAAGTCACCCTCACCCAGAGGTGCATGAGGCTGAAGAACCTCAAGCCAAGTGTCAAGCGCCATCTGTCTTTTGCGCTGAGTTGTCATGGGCGCAGGCCCACGCGTGCATGATGAAAATCGGCTATACCGGTGCAGGTCATCTGGGACATGCCGGAGCTGGATCATCTTCGACATGCGGAGAACATCCCTGCATGTGGGTAGCAGGTCAATTCCCGCCCTCTGGAGGCGGGACTGGACACGCACAAGGAGCCGGGCGCTCGATTCGACGAGGAATCAGTTCAGGCTTGTCTGATGTTGGTCTCGGGTGGTCGGGAGTTACCGGTCGGCAGATGGGCTGGTGGGGGTAATCCGGGGCCGGGAGTCGGCGTCGCGCTTGCGCTCCTGGTACTCGTCCACGGTACTGCCGATCCACTCGGCGCCGTCGGTCCAGACTTCTTTCTTCCAGATCGGCACGATCTCTTTCAGCCGCTCGATGGCGTAGGCGCAGGCCTCCAGCGCCTCGCGCCGGTGGGGCGAGGCGATGGCGATGGCCACGCTCGCCTCGCCGATCGTGAGCCTGCCGATGCGATGAACGATGGCGATCCGGTCCACCGGCCAGCGCTTCCGGATCTCGTCCCCGATCTGGCGCATGGTGGCGGTCGCCATCTCGGGGTAGGCATCGTATTCCAGGTAGTTGACCTGCCGGCCGCGGGCGAACTCGCGCACGATCCCCAGGAAGCTGGCCACGGCCCCCGAGGTATTCTGCCCCACGGCCGTCACCAGGGCATCCAGCGAGAGCGGCTTCTCGGTGATCTCGAACAGGTCCACGCCGCCGCTCACCGGCGGGATGAGCGCGACCTCGTCCCCCTCAGCCAGGACCGTGGTCCCCTCGGCGTATTCCCGATTCACGGCGAGCCGAAGCGAGGGGATCAATTCGCGGAGGCGCGGGTACTCCCCGGCAAACCGATCCAGCATCCCCGCCGCGGTGGTCCCCTCGGGCAGATCCAGCGCGATCTCGCGGCGCCCCACGATGTCCTTCACCGAGGCGAAGAGCCGCACCTGGATCTTCACCGCCCCTCCCCACCGTGACACCCGATCGGCAACGCCAGGGGCCTGGGCATCGGGTACTGCCGGTCCACGTCCTCGTGTCGCCACAGCCCCACCGCCTCGCGCTGGATGATCAGCGTATGGCGCAATCGCTTGGCCTCCTCGCACAGGCGAGCATGCTCGGCCAATTTCTCCGCCATCTCCCGCCGTCGCCCATCCTTGTCCTCAACGGATGGATCAAGGGGTTTCCCTGCCAGGCAAAGGCAAAGAAGGTCCCGGCGCATTCCCTCGATCTCCAGAAGCGCTCGCTCCAGCCGCTCCCCCGCCCGTCCCAAGGTCTCGGCCTTCTCTTTTCGGATCTCTGACTCAACCTGCTCGACGGCGGGCTTTTTCATGTCAGACAAATCCAGCAACTCAAGGAGGTGGCTCCGGCCGAGGATGGCCGGAAACGAGAGGCCTCACCAGACGATTCGAGGACCGCTCAGTGGTTAACCCCGTAAATGCAATGAGTTACGAATGAATTGGGCGCGAAGCTACCACGAACGAGATATCTTGTCAACGGCCATCCGTGGCCGCAACCTCCCGTTTTTCTGTGACTTTTCGCCCCGGCTGGGCGATTTGACCTTGACGTCCGCATGCCTTTCGTGTTACTAAACGCCTTAAGAAAGACGGCTATCCCCTCGTCTTTCAACGCAAAGTGACGATGGAGCCTTCTAGACCGCCTGGAATTATTCCTGATCGCCCGCCTTGGCCATGTAATCTGACATGGCATGGGAAATTTCCCGCGCAATGATTGATCCCTTCCCTATCCAGTTGCAGATCGCGTCGTGTTGTCCCTCGCACTTCGTTCCACGGTACCGCATCGTCCTGACGTCGAGGGACATGATGCCGCGTGTGCGTGCCTGGAATTGAATGAGCGTTGATGCGACGGCGCACGGGTCGGGTCCCGGTCACGCCCGCGGCGTGACTCGGGGCGGTCCCCCTCGTGCGTAAATCGGTCGGAGGCTCGATGACGATCAAGGTTCTCGGCGCGTCCGCCAAGGACAAGGGTCGGCTGCTGGACCAGCTTATCCGGCGCCTCCTGGATGAGCTGGGGTACGACGATTTCCGTATCCGCATCACCGGGGCGGGAACCGACAGTGAGGTGAGGGCCAGGCACCGCGCCACGCAGGCCCCTATCCTGTGCCGGGCCCGCGCCCTGCCGCGGGAGATCGGCCCGGACGATCTCAAGCGCTTCTTCGCCGCCTATTCCCGAGCCAAGAAGAAGGATCGGCGCCTGGTGGGCCTGTTCCTGGCCTTTCCGGGGTTGAGCCGGCCCGCGCGGGACTGGTACGCCCGCATGGAAGAAAAGGGGAAAGGGGAGTTCCACGTCTTTCCCCCCGAGAAGCTCCTGGCCCTCCTCCGCCGGGCGCGCATCATCGGGCCCCTGGAGGTGGTGGAACCGGCCATCAAGTCCCGCATCCGGACCGATGTGGGCCCGCGATTCCTCGTCTATCACGAAGGCCACATGTACTGGATTCAGATGACCCTCACGGGGCGGAAGCCGACGGGATACGCGGTCCTGGCATCGCATGGCGACCTGGTGTCGCGCGTGATCGCCCGGGAACTGAAGCGGCTCGATCCCGCCCTGCAGGGCAAGCGGCTGGTGGACCTCTATCTCCGCGACAAGGTGTTCCTGACCCTCCTCGACCTGATTCCCCGGAACCTGGAGGCCATCACCAAGGAGGCGCGAGAGCCCCTGACGGACGTGCGCGAGGTGATCCAGGATCTGGTGCGAGAGAACGTGGTGGTCATTGAACCCGGCGGGCAGCCCCGGTGGAAGAACGACCGGTACGGCCTTCGGGCCGATCTGGCCCTGTTCCTCTCCCTGGCCCGCCAGCACCTGGAGAGCCCGAACAAGTTCCGCTTCCTGGGTTCGGCCTTCGCCACTCGCCTGCTCGCCACGGACGTTCCCGGCTACCTGGAGGCCCGGTGGAAATTCCGCGGACCCGAGCAGGAGCGGGCCGGGCTGTACCGGTATCTCTCCGTCTCCCCCAGCGCGCTGAATCACGCCCTATTCACCCAGACCGATCGCTATGCCGCCACGGAGGGCGAGACCCGGGCGAGCTTCGCGGAGCGTGAGCGGGGGCGCGGACCCCAGATGTCCCGCCTCCTGGCGGACCTCCTGGTGCGCTCCTCCAACGACGTGGATCACCAGCAGTTCCAGGAACTGCTGGCGGCGAAGGGGATCAAGGCGCACCTGTTCCGCGCCTCGGCCAAGGGGGCCACCGTCCAGGACCTGGGCTTCAGTCTCCAGGCCGATACCCTGCTGTCGCTGGGCCGCCCCTCGACGGCGCCGCGGGCGGGTCAGCCTGCCCGGGGCGAGCCGGAGCATTACATCGAGCTGGGGGCGGCCCTCCTGTACATGGAGGAGTACGAGCAGGCCGTGGGTCAGCTTGACCGGGGGATCAAGGACCTGCGGGACCCGAGCCGCCTGCTCACCGCCTGGAACCATCGCGGCATCTGCTTGCTGCACCTGAGGAGGTTCAGCGACGCCACGACCTGTTTCAACGAGGCCCTGCGCTACAACGGCAACTCCAAGGCGTCCTGGTACCACAAGGCGGTCTGCCTGAAGGAGCTGGGAGACCTGAACGGCGCCCAGCGCTGCTGCAAGCGTGCCCTGGAGATCGACCCGAACTACGCCGAGGCCAAGGAGTTGATGCAGGTCCTCTGACCCCCCATGCCCTCCGAGCTGCTCTGCGCCGCCTGTCACGGGGTGGCCCCCGCCGATACCCTCCACTGGCGCTGTGCCTGCGGCGGCCTGTTTGACCTGCGGCTCAAGGCGACGTTTCCCCGCGAGGCCATCCGCAATCGTCCCCCGAGCCTCTGGCGTTACCGCGAGGCGCTGCCGCTCTACCCCGAGTGCGAGATGGTGACCTTGGGGGAGCCGATCACGCCCCTGCTGCCCTGGCCGGCCATTCCGGGATCCCAGCTGAAGCTGGAGTTTCTCCTTCCCACCGGCTCGTTCAAGGACCGGGGGGCCTGCGTGATGCTCAGCCACATGAAGCGGCTGGGCGTCCGCGCGGGCGTGGAGGACTCGTCGGGCAATGCGGCCGCAGCCGTCGCGGCCTACGCCGCGCGCGCCGGCATCGCCTGCCGGATCTTCGTCCCGGCGTCGGCCTCGAGCGGCAAGCTCGCCCAGATCGCCGCCTACGGCGCCGAGGTCGTACCGGTCCCCGGCACGCGGGAGGATGTGGCCGCGGCCGCGAGGCAGGCGGCGGCGCACAGCTACTACGCCAGCCACGTCTTCAACCCGTACTTTTTCCAGGGGACCAAGACCTTCGCCTACGAGGTCTGGGAGCAGGCGGGGTTCCGGGCACCGGATCAGGTGATCCTTCCAGTGGGGCATGGGACACTCTACCTGGGGGCGTATCTCGGCTTTCGGGATCTGCTGGAGGCGGGAGAGATCCCGCGTCTCCCCCGGCTGATCGGCATCCAGGCGGAGCCCTGCGCGCCCCTCGCCGCCGCATGGAGCGGTCGCCCGGCCGCCCCGCCGGGGACCACGATCGCCGAGGGGATCCGGATCGCCGCGCCCGATCGCGCCGAGGCCATCCTGGAGGCGTGCCGCCAGAGCCACGGCGATCTCCTCACCGTCTCCGAGAGGGAGATCGTGTCGGCGCTCTTCACCCTGGGTCGCGCCGGTCTGTACGTCGAGCCGACGGCGGCCGTGGCGCCGGCCGGCGCGTTGAAGCTGGCCGCGGCCGGGCGCCTTCCCGCCGGAAGCACCACCGTCATCCCCCTGACCGGCTCCGGCCTCAAGGCGGGCTCCACCATCGCCGAACTGCTCAAGAGCCGGCCGGCCTAACCCCCCCCTACTCTCGTATCTCAGAAGTTCGAAGTATATTGCGCGCCGCCGGGCCCACCCCTCGGGCGGGGTCCATGGGGCGCCGTTCCCCGCGGCGATTCCCGCCTGCGGGAGTCTTGACAGGAGGGATGGGAAGGAGTACTGTCAGGAAAAATTATCGTGTAGGAAAAAATGAAATCTAAGAAGACCCCGCAAGACTCCTTCGCCGGGATACCGCCCGGGAGGGAGCTGGCCGAGCCGCTCCGCGCCCACCGCTTCCGGCTGACCCCCCAGCGCGCCGCAGTCTACCGGGCCGTGTGCACGCTGGGGCATGCCAGCCCGCGACAGATCCACGAGATGGTCCGTCAGACCCATCCCATGGTGTCGCTGAACACCGTGTACGCCACCCTGGAGACCCTGGAGCGGGTCGGCCAAATCCTCCGGCTGAAGGGACCGGAGGGGAGCCTCTTGTACGAGGCGACCCTGCCCAGCCATCACCACTTCCATTGCTTCTCCTGCGGCCGCGTCCTGGACATCCAGGACTCGGCGCTGGACGATATCCCGCTGCCGCCAACCACCCCCGGCCAGTTCACGGTCACCAGACGCCGTGTGGAATTCTACGGCTACTGCGCCACCTGTCGCCGGCACCTCCATCCCGGCTCTCCGGGGAGGCAGGGACCCGCGGACCGAGGCCGGCGGCGGAGGGCGTCCGGTCCGGGCACCAGCCCGCCGCGGCGGCGCGCGCGCCGTCCTGGAACGCGCCGAAGATGAGGCTCGTCCTGAAGGAGCGCATCCGTCTTCGCCTCCGGCCGACCCCCTCCGGCCCCCCCCGCAACGGCGGAGATTCATCTTCGCCGGGAGGCCTGCGGGTGGATCGCCCGGTACGCACCCCGCTGGAGCCGTCCGGCCAGGTCGTGGAGGTTGGCCTCCAGAGCCTGCCCGTAGTGCTTCCAGGTCTCGCCGTCGATGCCAGCGACCGCCCGAGGATTGAGCGCCTCGTACGCCGCCCGCAACCGCTCGATGGCGTAGACATGGTGCAGGAGCGCGGTGAACCGCTGTTTCCTGTCCCTGCGTGCTGCCTGACGTACTCGCTCCAGCGCGCTGGGCACGCCGGCCCGGCGCTGCGTCCGGGGCGTGTTACGCTGGGGAGAGTTCCCCTTGGCCAGCCCCCTTCTCTCCAGTGCCCCCGCCGCCGGTTCCTCGGCGGTGTTCGGCGGCTTCCCCGATACTATGGGGCTGTCCGACTTTCCGCGTCCGTCCATCATCGGCGTGCGTCCTTAGACTTCCCGATGCGGCCTGCCCGACCCTTCCGGACAGGCGGGCGCGGGATCTCCCGGTTCCCGTGCATGATGCTTCCGGGCATGCGCGGGGTCTCTGACCGCGCGGGGTCCCGGTGCGTCTCGCGCTGGCGACACACCGAATGTGGCCTTCCGCCTCTCCTTACGGCGTCGGCACCCCGGAGTGACCACCCCGGTCGGGGCGGTATTCTTCTTTCGCGGCTGAATACCCGGCCTGTCCGTACCCCTGTCAACGCTTCACCACCGACCTCGCGGGCGTCAGCGCATGACTCGGGGTCAGCGTGGGTCGCTGGCCCTTCGCTGTGTGACACTTTCATTCACTGCACCATGCCGGTTTGACCGGCGCACAAGGAGGCAGACATGAACACGAAGGTCAGAGACGAGAGCGCAAGCCAGTGCCCGCTCAACCACATCGCAGGCGTTGGCAGGACGAACCGTGACTGGTGGCCGAACCGGCTGCGGCTGGAGTTGCTGCACCAACATTCCTCGAAGTCCGACCCGATGGGCAAGGCGTTCAACTACGCCAAGGCGTTCAAGAGCATCGACTACAAGGCCCTGAAGAAGGATCTGGTCAAGCTGATGACCGACTCGCAGGACTGGTGGCCAGCTGACTTCGGCCATTACGGGCCGCAGTTCATCCGTATGACCTGGCACGCCGCCGGGACTTACCGCATCAGCGACGGCCGCGGTGGCGGCGGCCGGGGGCAGCAGCGCTTCGCCCCGCTCAACAGCTGGCCCGACAACGTCAACATCGACAAGTCGCGCCGTCTGCTGTGGCCAATCAAGCAGAAGCATGGCGACAAGATTTCCTGGGCTGACCTCATCATCCTCGCCGGCAACGTCGCGCTGGAGTCCATGGGCTTCCGCACCTTCGGCTTCGGCGGCGGCCGTGCCGACGTCTGGGAGCCGGACGAGGATGTGAACTGGGGTGAGGAAATCGCATGGCTGGGCGACGACATGCGCTTCAGCGGCGACCGCGACCTGAATCCCCCGTTCGGCGCTACCCACATGGGTCTGATCTATGTGAACCCGGAAGGCCCGAACGCGAGCGGCGACTACCTGGCCGCCGCCAAGGACATCCGCGCCACCTTCGGCCGCATGGCGATGAACGACGAGGAGACCGTC
>Ga0209108_10001652_pt1 | contig 12934 bp, 10 predicted proteins | sample Rifsed10ft1_FD_184003 | JGI IMG/M metagenome (GOLD analysis project Ga0209108, IMG submission 184003) | Soil microbial communities from Rifle, Colorado, USA - sediment 10ft 1 (version 2) | ecosystem: Environmental > Terrestrial > Deep subsurface > Rock core/Sediment | place: Rifle, Colorado...
CGCTCGGCTCCGCCTCTTCCGGGGCCGCGACGGGCCCCGGGGGCGGGGGTTGCGCGGCGGCTTCCGGTTCGACGGTACCGAACCGCGCGCCGCATGTCGAGCACGCCGTCGCCGATGAACTCACCTCGGTCCCGCACGTGGGGCACTCGAACCGCTCGACGGCCTTCGGAGCGAGGCGAGGGGCTGTGGGCTTTCTCTGGGTTATGGGCGTTCGCGAGGCGGGGGCCGCGGGGATCGGCTTCTTACGGCTCGGCGGCACGACGATCGAATCGACGAGCCCGGCGACCTCCTCCTTGTCGAGGTCGAGGCTCTCGTCCGCGGCCTTCACGGTCGGTTGCTCCGGCTCCGCCTCGATGAACTCCTCCAGGAGCCGCTCGACCTCGGCGGCGTTCTGCGAGATGAGCCGGATCCCGCACTGGCCGCACTCCGTCGCGGTCGGGGGGTTCACGGTCCCGCACACTTCACAGACGAGCTTCGGTTGAGGGGGCACAATACACCGTGCTGGCTCTGGCTTAGCCCGACGATTCAGCTTAATAGTTCCGGGCTGAGTCTCACGCCCAAGCCCCAACCCGGAGCCGCCGACGGAGCTCGGCCTGCGAAGGATGATTTATATAGAATCTGACGCATCGATTCCCGACGCGTATGGCGGCGTGGGGAGGAAGACCGCGGATCTTAGAGTCCCGACTCGGGCAGGTCGGACTCGCCTTCGGACTTCTCACGGTTCCCGTTGAACCCGTCCTCGGCCTCCTCGCGGGTGTCGTCCCCCTCGCCCTCGCCGCATTCTACCGGCGGCGCACGGGGTCGGAACCGCAGAGCCCGCCGGTGCCGCGACCCGTCTCTCCGCATCCCCCAACAGTCAACGAGGATCCGCCGGCGATCCCCCGAAAGCATCCCTCGCCACCCGCCGCCGCTCCCGAACACGCGATGATGGGGTCCCGGGTCGCCTCGGATCTCGAGGCGCGCCTCGCCGCGGCCCTCGAGGCTGCGGAGTTCGTCCAGTCCCTCGAAGCGGAGATCTCGGAGGAGCGCATGGCGACGATCCCTCCGGAGAACCCGGCCGTCCAGGACGGGATGCTGTCGACGACCCCGAACGACCTCCACGGCGAGGCGGAATTCGAGGAGGCCGCCGTCGCGGCCGCGTACATCGCCCTCCGAGCGGAGATCGCGGACCGGCTCGAGGCGCTCGAGCGGAAGGAGGGGCAGGTCCACGACCGGGCGAAGGCGCTCGCCACGGAGGGCGACGCGATTACGGCGTTTCGCGCAAGGGTCGCGGAGTCGATTGAGGTCCTCCGGAGGCACCGGGCGCGCCTCGAGGAGATTCGCCAGAGCCTCGCGTCGTGGCACGAGCCGCGACGGGAGTGAGGCCATGGCGCTGTTCCGCCGGGCCCGGAAGGAGGCGAACGCCGCGATCCGGGCGTGCGAAGCGACGCTCCACTCGTTGTCGACCCACGGGTCCATCGTCGATCTCGGCCCCGCGCGACGGATGTACGACCGTGCGGTCGACGCGTTTCGCGCGCGGCGGTTCGCGGCCGCGGGAAAGGCCGCGCGCCGCTCGGAGTCCCTCGCGAAGCTCCTCGCGCGGGCCCACACCGCGTCGACCGACGCAATCGCGAAGCTCCAAGCGGAGCGGAAGCGGATGGCCTCGATGGGGGCGGCGATCGCAGAGATCGACGCACTGATTGTCCGGGCGAGCACCTCAATGAAGGACTTCGTCGAGCGGGACGGGGACGCCCGCTTCCCCGCATACGAGGAGGCGGAACGCCTTGCCCGCGAGGGACTCGAACTCGCCCGCGACGGGGTCCCGAAGTTCGTCGAAACCCTTCGCGCGATTTCGGACGCGGAGGAACGGCTCCGATCGGTTCAGGACACGAACCGATACATCTCGAGGGACCTCTTCGAATCGTCCGTGTTGAAGCCAGCGACGGTCGCCCTTCAGGAGGCGCGGAAGGCGTTGTCCGCGGGCGACTATGGACGCGCGTCTGAGGGAGCGCGCCGCGCGATGGCCCACGCCCAGGCCGTGGAACGGGAGTCCCGCCACGCGATTGAGGCGTTTGAGCGATCCGATGATACCGTACGAAACCTGCGGAGCGAGGGTGCCGCCGTCGGCGCGATCGAGGCATCGCTGGAGCGGGCGAGGACCGCCCTCGCGGCAGCGGATTTCGCGTCCGCGCGAGCGATCACGGAGGAGGCGGGGGTCCGAATCGCGGAGCTCCGGGAGACTCACCGATCGATCCTTCTCCTCGCGCGGTCCGCCCGCGATGCGATTGCGCAGGTCGAGGACTGGGGCTTCAACGTTCGGGAGCCGAGGATCCTCCTCCGCGAGGCGGAGGGGCTGATCCCCGCGGGACGTTACGACGACGCGGCCGCGGCCCTCGGAGGCGCCCGGACGATGGCTCTCGGCATCCGCGAAACCCACCGGACGATGGCGGCGCGGATCTCGGACCTCCGGGGGCCCGTGACCGCGATGCGGACCCGGGACCCGATCCGCGCAATCGAGGGGGACGGTCTCCTCGCGGAGGCGGAGTCCCTGCTCGACCAAGGGCTCTACGGGGACTGCGCACACACTCTCGACTCACTATCGGAGCTACTCGCCGTGCCGGGCGACGATTCCGAGGCTGGCGTCTCGGACGTTGGCGATACGAAACCCGTCGACGCGAAGCGAACCGCGTCCCTCTAGCGCCTGACGATCTTCACGCCGTCGGGATCGTATCGAATCATTCCCCTCGCTCCCGGACGATGCACCCCTCGCGCCGGATGGCGGGCCTTCGCCTAGGTTTCCCTCACGGTTCTCAGCGAACTATGCAAGCGAATTTTCATATATCGGCTTCGCCCATAGGTTCACGGGTTGTGGATCATGCAACGGCACCGATTGGGAGAATTCGTGCGGGAGCTGTCGGAGGCGCTCCACCTCCCGCGGACCGCCGGCCGGATCCTCGACACGCTCGCTCAGACCCGACGGACCCTGCGCGTCGATGAAATCGTCGAGCGGGTGAGGAGTTCGGAGAGGAGTGTCCGGGAGAATCTCTCCCTCCTCGTGCGGCGCGGAATCCTCGAGCGCAAAGTTTTCGTGACGACGAACAAGAAGCTCGCGTACGTCTACTCGTTGAAACCCGTCGAGGACGTGCTGACAGCTGCCAGGCGCGATCTGTCCCTCACCCTTCAGAAGATTGAGGGCGTCGCCAAGCGGCTTCGCAGGACGACGAGTTCCTGATCACGGACTGGCCGCCGCGTTCCGATGGAAGGCCTTCTCTCAGGGCAGCCGGATTCTGACGCCGTGGAGCCCGAGGAGGCCTCGCACGGAGGTGACTAGTCCCAGAAGCGTTTCGTGCGCGCGTAGTTCACCTCGGCTGCGAGAACGTCCCGGAGGAAGTCATCCTCCGTTTCGTGATATCCCCGCAGGATGCGGGCCGCGGTCTCCTCGCCGACGCCGCGTGCGACGAGCGCGAGGACCGCTTTCTTTCCGTGCCCCATTACGAGGCTCGCGTTCGTGAAGAGCTTCTTTACGAACGGACGGTCCGCCTTCGACGGCGTGTCGATGTCGAGGTCCGTCACCTTCTCCCGTTCGTAGTGCCGGAGCGCGGCGATCATGACCCCGTTGCACGTCGGGCACGTGATCTTCGCCGGGAGCTCCGCGACGAGGGAGCGCCACGTGGCGCGGCAGTTCAAGCACAGGAATTGCACGGTCTCCTTCTCAAGCCGGGCCTTCACCGCCATCAGCGTCGCATGGTCTGCCTTCGAGGGCGCGACGAGCCGCAGGCTTCCCTCGAGCCCCGCCTTGCCGACGTTCGAGATCTGCGTGACCTCGACACCGATTTCGCCCTTCTTGATCTTCTCAAGGACCTCGATTGTCCGGGGGATGTCCATCCGCTCCCAGAAGATCCGGTTCAGGACCTCCTCGAAAAGCGGCGTGTTCTCGAAAGCCTTCAGGAGGCGCAGGATGTTCACCGCCTCCCAGTCGACCTCCCGCCGGAGCGCCCCAAACTTCTTCGCGACGTGGACGAACGACCACCGAAGGTACGCAGAATTCCTCAGGACGACCCGGAGGAGAGGCTCGAGAGCTGCGGGATCCTCCGGCTTCAGGATCTCGATGATTCGCTGTGGCTCGAGCGCGTGCGGCGCCTCGATGATGACCCGGTACGGATCGGACTGCACGCCGACGCTCTGTCCGAATCGTGCGGAGATCAGGGAGGAGATGAGCTGCGCGAGGGTCTCGTTCACCCGGCTCCCGAAGCACGCGTTCACGATCACGAGGTCTCGCGCGGCCTCGATCGTGACCCGCGTGTCGGACGGCACCGGCTTCCCGCCGAGGCTTGCGATGTACTCGCGAAACCGACGGATCCCCTCCTCGTTTCCCGGGTACTTCGAGAAATCGACCGACTCCCGGAGGCGGCCGACCTCCTGCGCGACTCCGAACGACACGGGGATGTCCTCCCCGATCCAGCTCGGGATGTCTCCGATCTCCCGAACGGGCTCGACGAGCAGGTGGTCCTCCTTGAACTCGACGAACCGCCACGCGGTCCCCCGCATCACGAACGTCTGCCCGAGCTTCGCGTTCTCCGCGACGAACCACTCGTCGAGCGTCCCGATGACGTGACGGGAGCTGATGTCGACGACCCGGTATGTCCGGACGTCCGGGATCATGGAGATGTTCTCGATGAAGTACATGCGGGCGCCGGAGCCCCGGCCGAACCGTCCGTCGCGGGACCACACCTTCTTCAGGGCCGCGAGTTGCTCGAGGACCGCGACGAAATCCGCGTGCTTCAGGTCCCGGAATGGGTACGCGCGGCGGATCACCGCGAACGCCTCCTCGACGGATGCGGAGGGACGGGTCATCGCCATCCCAACGATCTGGTTCGCGAGGACCGCAAAGTTGTTCTGCCGCACGGTGAGGGTCTCGAGTTCTTCGTGGAGCGCCCGCTTCGCGATCGCGCACGCCTCCGCGAAGTCGTCCTCGTGCGTCGCGATCACGAGGCCATCGGAGACCTCGCCGACCCCATGGCCCGACCGGCCAATCCGCTGGACGAGACGCGTGACCTCGCGAGGCGAGTTGTACTGGAGCACGAAGTCCGCGGAGCCCACGTCGATCCCGAGCTCCAGGGACGACGTGCAGATCAGGGACTTCAGCACGCCCGCCTTGAAGTCGTCCTCCATCTGGACCCGGACGTCCTTTGAGAGCGAGCCGTGGTGGACGCCGAGCGAGGCGTTCGGGAACGCGAGACCGAGCCGGCTCGAGAGGAACTCCGCGTTGTCGCGGGTGTTCACGAAGAACAGGGTCGACCGGTGGTCGTCGATCAGCTCGTGGCACCGCCGGATCGCGGTCGCCTGGACGGCCTGGAGGTGGAGCCGCTCCGCCATCGTCGCGTCGTCCGGCGCGGGCAATGGGAACTCGACCGCGATCCGGATCCCCTTCGGGATGGGGACCTTCACAATCTCGACAGGACGACCGACGCCGCCAAGGTACGCGGCGACCTCGTCCGGGGAACCGACGGTCGCGGAGAGGCCGATCCTCTGGACGTCCCGCCCGATAAGCTCGACGAGGCGCTCGAGACCGACCGCGAGCTGCGCCCCACGGTCGTCGCCCGCCAGCTCGTGGATCTCGTCGATCACGACCCACTTCACGGACCTCAACTGGTCCCGCACGTGGCGGCCGGTGAACAAGATCTGGAAGGTCTCGGGCGTCGTGATCAGGATGTCCGGCGGATGGCGGGTCTGTGCGGCCCGCTCCTTCTGGGACGTATCACCGTGGCGGACCGCGACGCGGACCCCGAGCTCCTCGCCGAAGAACGTCATCCGCCGGAGCATGTCCCGGTTCAGCGCCCGAAGGGGCGTGATGTAGAGGCAACTGACGGGCTCCGGCTTCTCCACAAGAATCCGGTGCAGGATCGGGAGAATCGCGGCCTCGGTCTTGCCGATTCCCGTGGGGGCAACGAGGAGTACATTCTTCCCCGCCATGATTTCGGGAATCGCGCGCCGCTGCGGCTCCGTGAGCTCGCGGAAGCCGAGCTTCTCCAGCGATGCGAGGATCGAGGGATGAATTGCGAATTTTTCCATGGGGACGGCGGTCCACGCGACCGGTCCATAAAAAGGTGTCCGTCGTGAATGCGAATGCAAGAGCAATAACCTGCAGACGGTGCGACCCTCGGGACGCACCCAAACGATTGAGGGCCCGACTGTGTGCCTTCGCGTTGGGGACGGCGTGCCTCCACGTCGAGACGACGTCCCATCCGAGCCCTATGAGCGGACGGATCTCTCGTTCATGGGAGACCAAACGAACCGGTTCGGGGCCCCAGTCCCGGCTCCCGGTGTCTGTATCCTGGGGTTTTCTTTCCCCAGGCACGCGACCCTCGTGAGGGAGGCCCAGACCACGATCTCAGAATGAGGGGCGAGCCGGAGGAGCCCTGGCCGCGTCGCCTCCCCTCGGAAAGAGATGGGCCCGGACGGATTTGAACCGACGACCATCTGGTTATGAGCCAGACGCTCCACCAGGCTAAGCTACGGGCCCGCAGCTCTTGGAATCGGTCGCCGCTACTTAATGCTTCGACGCGGTAATGACCACGGCATCTTTATCCCGACCCGGGCCGCATGCTCGGCGGGCCCATGGGCCGCGACCTCTACGAGATTCTCGGCGTCCGGCGGAGCGCGAGCGCGGAGGCGATCAAGCGCGCGTACCGCCGGCTCGTGAAGCGGTATCATCCGGACCTCAACCCGCACCGCGGCGCGAGCGAGATGTTCCTCGAGGTGAAAGAGGCGTACGAGGTCCTCTCGAACCCGCTCCTCCGTCGGGAGTACGACGAGAAGCTCGGGATCGGGTCTGGCGGGCCAAGCGCGGCGCGGCCCGATGACCAGCCGCCCCGAAAGGTCCGCGTGCCCACGGGATACGTGAGGGTGTCCCCGCCGTTCCGTTCCGCGTCGGGCCGGATCGAAACGGTTGGAGAACGGGAGCTCGCGAGACGCAGCCGGAAGGCCCAGACAGTCTGGCGAATCTATGTCGTGACCGCCGCCTCGATGACGGGAAGCCTCGGCGTGTTCGGCGGGTACCTGCTCACAATGGGCGCGACGTTCCAGGGCGCGGCGACGATCGGCTCCGCGGTGATGATGTTCGCCCTAATGCTCATCGCGTGGGTTGCGAAGGGGACCCTCGTAGCCTAGCAATTCCCGCGGAGAGCCGCGAGACTCGAACGTTCCCCTATCGACCCGTCGAGTCCCTCGCGCCTTACGCAGCGCAATTGAATGCGGGATTGCAGGGCGTTGTCATTCCTCGCGTCCAGACTGTGGTTGGCTTCCCTGTTCCTCCGCACTCGCTCGCACCTCCTGGGTCGCGTATTTCGGAGGCGAGGGCACAGCTCTTCGGGGGCGTCGGAGAACGTAGATGGCCAGGAATGACAGGACGATCGCGACGAGGAGGATTGCGAATGCCAGTGGGAACGGAGATCCGCCGCGATGTTCCAGGACGACCACCTGTGAGAACGCATAATACTCGCCGGCCACTTGAGAGGATACGGAGAGTTCGACCGTGAGCGACCCGGCGGTCGCCAGGAATTGCGGGAGAGGCAAGGAAATCTCGAAGAGCGTCCCGGGTTCGCCCGAGGCAGTCTTGCCGACGCCGAGCGGGTACAGAGGCGTCCAGGCGACAGACGGCCGGGTCAGACCGGCGGCGGGGTTGTGACCCGTAATCCTCGCGGAGAGGGTCCATGGACCGGCACCTGTGGGGAACGTGCCTGAAATTCGTAGCGAATCCCCAATGATGGCGGGGCCAATGACCGCGGTCATGCGATGCGCCACGGGAACATCGGGCCCATCGCTCGCGGTAACCCACGAACCGGCGACCTCTGCGGCGATGTCCACGGTAATCACGGCGAACGGCGGAACGAATCGCACTTCGATCTCTCCGGAGGCGCTGGTCAACGAGCTGCCATACGTGATCATCTCGGAGCGTGTGTAAGCGTAGTAGTACACGGGCATCCCAGCGAGCGGTGTTCCATTGTCGCGGACACTGTACCGTAGGACGGCGGTCTCCCCGAGAACCATGAGGTCGAACGGATTCTCGCGGCGGATCTCAAGTGGCCCGTTCGCCTCCGCGGGGACAGATATGGATCCCTGGAAGCCCTGGACGTCGGTTGCCGCCGCAACGGTGCCCGTCAGGACCACGCGAGTCGAAGCATTGAGCGGGACCTCGAACCGTACGGCTCCTTCAATATCCGTCAAGCCGGTCTGGGAGCCCTGGAGGGCGGGAAAGCCCGCGTAGGCTACGGAGACGTCTGCGGCCACAACTGGCGATCCGGTCCGGTTCGCAACGTAGACCTCGAAGATTGCGGCCGTCGTATTCACCTGTACAGTGTGGTACCAGATCTCGAGCGGTTCTGGAAAGTCGACGCGGACCGATGCCCCTGTGCCGATTCCGTAGTTTCCCAGCTGGGCGAGGATCGAGAAATCAACGATCGCATCGCGACGGATCCCTTGCGGCACCTCGTAGTCCACCGCGTACCGGCCGACGTCGATCCGTCCGAGCGGAAGCGGAACCGGCTGCCGGGCAGGACCCAGGCTCTCGCGAACGAGCGCCTCCAGCTGAATTGTGTCCGGATCCTGGGGCTGGCCATACGAGGAGGTCTCGACGGAGATATTCACCAGCTGTCCGGGACGTGCCAAGACCGTGCTCGGACGTATCCGCACGGAAATGGGGTGCTCGATCGAGATCGAAGCGCGCCCAGTAATGGACTGCCCACCAATCTCCACGGTTGCCCGAACGGAGATCTGTGGGGCGTCGGTGATCTCAAGGCTTCCCGAGTACACGCCCGTCGCGGCACGCAGGAGTGAAATCGTCGTCGAGGGGAACTGCTCGGTTCTGACCGAGACTGAAGTGGGATCGACTGGAACCCCCCTGTCGAACGCATACACGGTCACTTCGACGGTGTCCCCAGGTCGTGAGGGCTGTGGATCCACGAGGACGAGTACCTTCGCGGATTCCGTCTGACCTAGGGCGGAGAATCCGGAGAGAAGGACCGAGCCGAGGAGAAGCACAACGAGCCAGAAGCGACGCGTCTCTGGAACCCCCCAAGGTGGGCTGGTATGCGATAACGGAAGATAGTGATATCGCTCATACTTCGAAACGTGGCGCTGAGCCAGCGGCTACGGCCAGCTTCAGAGGAATCTCGTGACAGCGCTCGCTGTTGTCCTGATTGCGCGGACCGCGAAGGACTTTATTGTTCGGATCAGTAACCTGAACGGATGAAACGTAAGGAGCGACCGCCGAAGGACGCCCGTCCGAAGGAGCACCGGTACCGCCACGGCGGCCGGAAGGGGCGACGCTCGAGACGGTCGTAGAATCCCAGGAAGCCTAGAAAGGCTGCGCGGCCCTATTTGAACTCGAACTTGGGGAGAAGTGGTTCCAGAGGATCGGGCTTATCGTCCTCACGTCTCCGATTGCTTTTCCGCCTCTCCCAGAGGATTTTCAGAGAGAGGAGACCCAAGATCCCGCCGGGGATGATGAACCACAAGTAATCAAGGAGATAGACCCAAATCGAGGGCGGCCGTTCGACGTAGAGGACATAGTGAAGGGTTAGGTTGCGATCAATCAAGTTCAGCCACTGGGGCATGTAGAAACCCGCTGCAACGATCGCGACATCCGCCTGGAATAAAGTCTCGGTCACGTTGAGGATTTCGCGGACGCCGCCTGCGGGGATGTGGTTGTGAACACTGAAGGACACTAACTCGCCCGCGGGATCCGAGACGTTGTACCGGATGTGAAGAGTGTTCCCCTGGGCCCCGCTAAGGCCAAACGCGTGGAGGTAGGCCTGCGGGGTGCCCGCCGGTCCAAGCACGACGTCCCCCACCAGCGTCTCCACAACGGTCCCGCTATGAGGGGTGCTACCGTGGGCCGACACGGACGGACTCAACGCGAGGATTAGCAAGGTCGCCAGGAAAGCAAAGAGGGTTCGGACGAAGGGACGCTTCATGCTGAACATCCCATCACACGCATGAGATATACGTCCTTCGTCCGCACACGATCGCGTGGAAGGATGGCCTCAGTCGCCACCTTGTCCCACGCGGTCCCGGGGTTGGAGCCGAGATCTCCTTCGTCACAATCCTTGCCGCAATGTCGTCGAGCCGTGGCATCTCGCTGCGGGGCCGTCGGGCCCACGACCGGCGTCAAATTGAGAGGCTTGTTCATCTCCACGGCGATTTTCCGCAGCCACCAACGTTTGGTCCCACGATATATGGGGGAGACACGCGGAACCGAAGGAAGTCGCCTCGCAGGAGCCGTGACGTGGCGAGAGGCGTCGTGCATCGCGACCCAGACCACGGGAAGGACGAAACGCGGCCACGTCATGAATTTCCCACCACCACGTGAAATACTGCATGGATATCGAACCCCTCCGCCCGCGAGAAGCGGATGTCGATCCGCCAGGTGCCAGGCATCGAAAGGGCGGGGGTGTCCACGAAGAAATGGTTGCCATGGGGTCCTTCGAGCAGGACGGCCTGAGGCGGGAACGTACGGTTCTGGAGCGCAAACGTCAGGCTCGCGTTCCGCGCGTTGTTGTAAGGCGCCCCGCTCGCAGCATCCCATACCTGCAAGGTGAACGTGTACACGCCTGGCACGGTGGGCGTCGGCTCGATCTGAAAGTCGAGTCGCAGACCCTCGACGGTCCCTTGGAGGAGAAACACGCGTCCGGCTCCGCCAAACGAGGCGGCTGGGACCGTCACTGTGAGGACGGCCGCGAGGAGGAGAACCGCGGCTCCCAGGGCCGCCTCGAAGCGTACGCTCCGCGTTACCGCCGAGACGGAGGGCGCAGGGCCCTCGGGGCCGGACATGGCGGGGACCCAGCGGTAGCGGTTGTAGGCCCCCAGGGCGACCATCGGAGCGAAAAAGGAGATCTTCGCAAGGATGACCCATCCGTAGGGCGTGGCCACGAGGCCCTCAACGCTGCCGACCAAGATCGCGCTGAGGAGGATTCCCGCAACGAGGATGAGACCGACGGAATAGAAAGCGAGACGGGAGAAACGGGTGAGTACATTGGCCGCATACGCTTGGGACCCATTGGCGCGCAGCCACCGTCGGACCCGGAGGACCGCGAGGAGGCCACCCACCCAGAGGGACACCCCAAGGAGGTGGGCGGAATTCGCGAGGGGGCCAAGAGGCCACCACGCTTCCGCTGCGGCACTGTGCGTGCCAAGGCTGCCCGCCACGATGGCTGCTGCCGCGAAGGCTCCGGCGGTGCGGAGTCGGAAGGGGGACCATGCGAGTGCCTTCCGGTCCGGGGACCGAACGAGGGCGCTTGAAAGGAGGATGACTAGGCCCACGCCGAAGGCCAGGCGGGCGGCAGCGGACGCGAGGAACGGCGAGCCGACAACATCCGAAAAGGTCGAGGGAGGTCGGAGGGCGAGGGTCCAAAGCCACATTCCGGCCGCACCGGCGCAGAGGGCAACAGCTCCAATGCCAGCCAACCGCGCGAGCGCGCGATAACCCTGCTGATGGGCATCCATAGACCCGGAATCCGCAAGGGCCTCGGCGGGTAGCCAAGCGAAAAGGACCAATGCCACGGTCCCCAAGGCAGTCGCGAGGCCGATGAACGTGAGGAATCGGAAGGCGACCTCGAGTGGCGAGATTGAGGCCTGCGCGGGTCCCATCGGCGGAGGCAGGGGTCCGGGCAGGCTCCCGTCTGGATTCTGAAGGGCGAAGGAAAAAGATCCGGCACTGAAATGCCCGTCCACCGCGGAGACGACGCCCCACGTGACCGTGTAAATCCCAGGGCTAATCCGGTCCAACGTCGCCGTGATTGCGCGGGGGTCCGAAGTGGAGACCGCCGCGGGTCCACTCTGCATTTGTTGCCCGGACGAATTCGTCACGCGGATTGAGGGTGTCCCCTGTTGAACCGCCTCTGAGAAGGTGACCGCGATGGATGTCGGGGGTTGTGCGAGAATTCCGTTCGCGGGCGGATCTGACGCGATATAATCTCCATGAGCTCGCGCGGCGTGGGCGAGGCTGGCCGCGAGGCCGATCAGCACGATGCCAGCTAGGACGACGACGTGGGCTCTCATGGTTTCTGGTCCGTTCTTCGCCAAGCGAAGACACCGACAGCCAGACCGACCGTTCCGATAACCGCTCCGGCGACCGCGAGGGCTAGGGCCGCGCCAAGCTGTGCGCGGAGGGCCGTGTTTTCCGCCTCCACGGCGCCAATCGCCTGATCGAGTTCCGGTGGCGTCGGATCATCTACCGGGAATTCGAAGTCAGACCGGCCCGCGACAGCCTCGATTTCTTGCGTAAAATTGACGGTCGTGCCGTTGAGAGAGCCCTCGACCCGGACCGAGTACGAACCTTCCCGAGTTGGGATCACGGGGAACGTGTACCCACCCGGCTCGCTAAACAAGGGCTCCAGACTGCCGACCATGGAAGCGGGGCCCGTCAACAAGGTCACAGTAAGGCGGTCCTGCACGCCGACGACGGGCGTGCCGTTCACCACCCAAGAAAGGCCCAAAAACACGCCATTCAAAAGGCCGACGATCGGCGGTTCCTCCAGCCACCCGACCTCGAATTCGTACGGTCCTACCTCTACATGTGTGTGAGCGGCGGAGGGCGGGGCGCTCGCGAGGAGCGATACCGCCGTGCCGATTAACACAAGCACCATAATTAATGTCGCATGGCGTCGCCCGGACATTCCAGCACCGTCGAGGAGCAAGCGCCTTGGTCCTCATCCCGCTTATGGCGCAAGCGTGAAGCAGTTCGGGTCCTCGAACGAAAGCGCCAAGAGGCGGGTTTGCGTTCAACGGGTCGGGTAGGGTGGTGTCGATGCATATTGGCCTGGAGATTGCAGGTGCCCTGATTGCTCTCGTGCCGATCGTGGGGATTGCTCGTGCGTATCGGGATGCCCACTCCCGCAGGCTGGCCCTCGCCTTGATCGCCTTCATCATCCTCGAAGTCCGACTTCTTGGCCTCGTT
>Ga0209108_10001655_pt1 | contig 12926 bp, 15 predicted proteins | sample Rifsed10ft1_FD_184003 | JGI IMG/M metagenome (GOLD analysis project Ga0209108, IMG submission 184003) | Soil microbial communities from Rifle, Colorado, USA - sediment 10ft 1 (version 2) | ecosystem: Environmental > Terrestrial > Deep subsurface > Rock core/Sediment | place: Rifle, Colorado...
ATGACGGAGGCGGAGATTCTCAAGGCTTATCCCGACCTCGAGGCCGCGGACATTCATGAAGCACTGCAATACGCCGCCGAAGCGGTGAGGGAACGTGAGCTGCCGCTAGCGGCGCCGTGAAGTTCCTGGTTGATAACGCCTTATCGCCCATGGTGGCGGAAGGGCTGCGGCGTAGCGGCCATGACGCCGTTCACGTCCGAGACTATCAGATGCAGGCGGCCGAAGATGAGCAAATCTTTTCGCGGGCCGCACAGGAAGACAGAACCATTCTATCGGCGGATACCGACTTCGGTACTCTGCTGGCCTTGAGAAGGCAACGCAAACCCTCGGTGATCCTGTTCAGGCGTGGCGCTGATCGGCGTCCCGAGCGACAGCTCGCGTTGCTGCACGCCAACCTTCCCGCCGTCGAAAAACTCGTTCAGCAGGGTGCCATCGTGGTTTTCGAGGAAACCCGCGTCCGCATCCGTACGCTGCCGATCGGCGAAGCTTAGATAGCCAGTCACGCTTCACCACGGACGTAAGCTGTTGTGCCGCGACTGTGCCACGCTAAGACCGGGCTACGTTGGTTGTGCTGCGTGTGACATTGGTGAAGTAATGGGCAAGCGTTACGAGCGCCTGTTTCTACAGCGACTGCAATTCAAGGCGTCAGCTTTTGATCCGTTGGTCGGGGGTTCGAATCCCCCACCGCCTACCAATCGTTAAAGCCGGACCCTTCGGGCCGGTTTAACTCCGCGCGTTCGACCAGACAGCGTTGCTGCAGTTCAACGCGCGGCTGGCGGACGCGCAGCGCCGGGAAAAGTGGACCCGGCCCCATTTACTTGGAGACGTCTAAGCAGACCGAGGTGTGATCCTGGGCATCGGCGGCTACCGCGCAAAGCGGTCGCTGACCGGCCCGGAGCGGACACAGAGAGTGCGTTGACCACTGAATCGAATACAGGCACGATGCCGGGGAAGTCTGCGTGCATTAGTTGCTCTCGCGCTCGGATTCGCATGAACTTTGGACTTAATCGCCAAGATGCTCAACGATCGGGGTGGTGCCATGAGTGAACTGAAAGTGGCTGAAGACGGCCGCTATCTCAGCGGCGATGTTCCATTCGGATATACCTTATGGGGAGACCGACTTGTCGAGGTTCCTGCCGAGCTGGGCGCCTGCGTCACCGTGATCCGGCTGGTAAAACAAGGGAAGAATTATTCGCAAATTGCCGCGTTAGTGCGCCAGGAGCATACGGTGGAAATATCGCAGCGCCAATTCGATTCGTTAATGGAAAGTGTTTATCGGCGTTACGGTCCCATCTGATTGGGTGCGTGTTTTTCCTGCGGCGCAAGCGCTGCGTAACGTGAAGCGAGTACTCCTGTGTGCTCCCGTACGACGCTGGTCCTTACGGCATGACCATTGGAAGCAAATCATTAAGGGGGGCGGCCATGCAACTATCGATAAACGGGGAAACCATCAACTACATCAAAGAGGGCGACGGGCCTGCGATTGTTTTTCTGCACTTCTTGGGCGGCTTCTCCTATCAGTGGCGGCATCAGATTGCTGCACTGAAGGATCGTTTCACCTGCATCGCATTCGACCATCGTGGATTCGGGTTTTCGACGTTCAATGGCCGCTGGGACGTCCCGACGGCGGCGAAAGACCTCAAGGCCGAGCTCGACGCGCTCGGCATCAAGAAGGCGCATATCGTCGGTTACTCCATGGGTGGACCGATCGCCCTCGTCTTCAATGCGCAATGGCCGGAGATGGTGCGCTCGCTTCTCCTGATCGACACGTTTGCGAAGAACCACACACATTCGAAGGCGCGCGTCGAGGAGTCGGAGAAGTGCTTCCGCTACATGTCCATGCGGGAGTACGCGCGACAGTACGTCGCAACACGCCTCTTGCCGTCCACTTCGAAAGAGGCTGTCGACGAGCTGCTCGCCGCGATCTGCCTTTCGTCCAAAAAGGCTTACCTGGACGTGCTGCGCGGCATCCTGCTCCCTGATTTCACGGAGTGTTGCAGCAAGGTCAAGGTTCCGACCCTCGTCATGTGCGGCCGCCACGACAAGACGACCCCTGTCGAGTTCAGCAACGATCTGACGAGACTGATCAGCGGCGCAGTCGAGCGGTTGATTCCCACAGGTCACCTGGGTGTGTTCGACGACCCCCCGGCGTTCAACCAGCCGCTGATCGAGTTTCTCGACGCGCAGCCCCGATAGACAGCGCTACTCGGCTTTGATACCGCTCTCTTTCACGACTTTTGCCCAGCGCGCCAGCTCGCTCCTGATGTGCGCCGCGAACTGCGCGGGCGAGCTTGCGATCACGTCTGCGCCCTGCTCGGCAAAGCGTGCGCTGAGATCCGGCGACCGGACGGCCTTGGTGATCAATCCGTTCAACGCGTTGACGGTCGCTGCAGGCGTTGCCCTTGGCACCAGCGCGCCGACCCAGGTCGTGAACTCGTAGCCGGACACGCCGCTCTCCGTGATCGTCGGCAAGTCGGGCAGCACTGCGGAGCGCTGCACGCCGGTCGCGCCAAGCGCGCGCAGTTTTCCTGCCTTGATGTGAGGTGCGGCTGCAGCCACGCTGAGATAGCTCAGGCTTACCTCCCCGCCCAGCACCGCGACCAGAGCCGGGCCGCCGCCTTTGTACTGAACGTGGAGCATCTTCGTGCCCGTGAGATTGTTGAAGAGCTCGGCTGCGACGTGCAGGTTGCTGCCGTTTCCGGCTGAAGCGTAGCTGAGCTTGCCCGGTTGTGCCTTGGCCAGCGCGATCAGGTCTTTCACCGACTTTGCCGGCACCGAGTTGTTCACCACGAGCACGAACGGCACCGACACCATCAGCGACACGGGCGCGAAATCGTTGACCACATCGAACGGCAGTTTCTTGAGGAGGCTCGGATTGACCACGAACGGCACGGTCTGGAGCAGCATCGTGTGGCCGTCGCCGGGGGCGCGCGCGACGATCTCCGTTCCGATATTTGTGTCGGCGCCGGGGCGATTGTCAATAATGACCAGCTGCCCGCTGATCTCATTCATCTTCGGTGCCAGGATCCGCGCGACAATGTCGAGGGTGCCGCCCGGCGGGTTAGGAATGACCATGCGCATGGGCCGGCTGGGAAAGCTTTGTGCCTCGGCTTGCCCGAGCAGCGGCAAACTCCAAGCTACTGCAATGACAAACAACATCCGGTGTGCCTTGGCCTTCACAGTCTCCTCCCTGGTCCAATTCAGCTCACGCTTGGCTGGGCCTTGCTAGTCCAACGTGCACATCCTAAATCAATCGCAATATGAAAGCATCAAATCAAGGGACCGATCGAATAGCTGGAATAGCTGGGGTCAGACCCCCGGGAGCGCCGAGTCTCTGATCAAACAGCCTGACAAGTGGCGGGCGGCTTGAAGTAGCACGAACAAGAAGATTCAGGCGCCGTCAGCGGGATTGGGGTCCTCATCCCTCATCCCTCGGTAGGGCCCTCATCCCTCGGGAAAGTCCCGCTGGATGCGCCCCCGCACCAATCGCGCATTCGCGGCGCCGAGTTTCGTCGCCGTCAGCCGCGCACGCAGGGTCTTCTTTTCAGTCATGCCGTGCCGGGCCAGCTCGCGCGTGAACTCGAGGTCTTTCTCCCGTCCCGCCACGTACTTGGAGATCGCGAGGTCGTGCACCTCCAGGCACAGGCCCGCATAACCGCCGGTATTCGCATTCTCGACGCGCACCAGCCGGCGCTGCCAGCCGCCCGGCAGTGTGGCCGTGTCCGGCGCAACGCCTTGCGCGTAGTAGCCGAACTGCTGGTGGAACTTCGACGCCTCGCCGATGGCGCCGTCCACTTTGTCGGCCAGCTCGGGCCGCTTCTTGGGGTAGAGATCGCACTCCATGGATCTCAGGAGCGCGGGCGGTGCGTCGGGGAACTGGCCGAGGATCGCCTGGCTGCCGATGACAACCAGCTCCCGCTCGCCCGCGATCCTGCCCGCAGCCCGGATCAGGTGCTCAAGCTCTGAACGCTTCATACACGCGCCGCCGCTCGGGCGCCGTGAGCACACCGGCGAAGGGGGAGGACTGCCGCATGCGCGTGGCCGGTTCGCCGGGATCGGTGATCAGCGCGGCGATCTCCGGCCACGGGCGGTCGAGAACGTCTCGCCACTCCACGAGTGCCCGCGGAACGTTGTCGCCGTAGCGTGCGGCCCAGGCAGCGAGGTTGCGCCTCGCGACGTCCAGCAATCGCGGATCGGCGGCGATTTTCCGCGCGACGAGGCAGTGCATCGCGAGGCTGCGCGCCTCCGCCAGGCGATGCTTGATCTGCCCGGGGGAGAGCCCCGCCGGAGCCGCGGACTGCCAGCGCGTCGAGGCGCGCAAGCCCGCCGCGCGCTGCCGGACGCGGTAGCGCTGCATGCGCTCGGCTGCGGTCAGTGCCCGCCCCGTGGGCGGTCGCCCCGGGCCGCGGCGAGGGGAGGTAGCCATGGCATTATCGTAACACGTTACGGTATTTACCGCAATTGCGGGAGCGGCGTGAGTCGTGATTCGTGACTCCTGATTCGACTCTTCCCTCCTAGCCCCTCATCCCTTATATCCCCGTAGAAAATGTGTGCGTCCCCTTTTACCCCTTGAGCTGCAGGAAAAGATGTATTACACTTCGCAAAGTATTGTCATACAGGCCAAGGCCATGCCGATTTCCGTCCGCCTCCCGCCGCGCGTCGAGCAGCAGCTCGCGGAGTACTGCGTCTCGCACAAGGTCACCCGGAGCGAGGCGGTGAAGCGCGCGCTGCTGCAAATGCTCGAGCAATCCTCGGGGAAAGCCGGCGCCTATGAGCTCGGCAAGGGATTCATCGGCGTCGAGAAGAGCCGCGGCGACACGGCGCGCCATTCGAAGCGGCTGCTGCGGGAACGTTTCCGCAACAAGACCTCGCTTGGATAGGCTGCTTGCGGATACCGGTTTCCTGGTCGCCGCGGGGCAGCGCGGCGACCCCCTGCATGAAGCAGCCAAGAACTTCCTGAGCCGCTACTCGGGAACGCTGGTCACGGCAGCGCCGGTGATCGTGGAAACGTGCTTCTTCTTCGAGAGCAAGGGCAAGCTGCAGTTGCTGGAATGGGTGCGATCCGGCGGTCTGGGAGTGGCCGAGGTCCCGGTGTCAGCGTATCCCGACCTGGCGCGGACTATCGAAAAATACGCCGACCAGGACATTGACTTTACGGACGCCGCGCTGGTCTGGCTCTCGGAGGAGAGTGGCCTGCGGAGGATTTTGACCGTGGACCGCTCCGACTTCTCCCTCTTCCGCCTCAAGGGCGGCAAGCGCTTCGACGTGCTCGACTGGTTCTAGGCCGCACCAACGGCCGCCGTAGCGAAGGTCGTAAATTGACCCGATGTTCGTCACTCCTGCCTCGTTACCGGGGCCGGTCAAGGCACAAGTCGCGAGGAAAAAGGAAAAAGGAAAAAGGGAGGCGTTCACTGGAACCCGCTACTTTTGCCTTGTGTCTTTTGCCTTCTGCCTTGGGCTTCCCCCATCACTCATCGCCGGGTTTAAGCCGTCACTTCGTCACTGCGACGGCAGCCTCCGATAGGACATCCCAAGACAGCTGCTCATCGGTGTCGGCCGCCCTGCGCGCAGCCTCTGACAGGAGATCGGCAAGTATTGAGTTCTATGGTGTCGGCTGCCTTGCGCGCCTCCACGGTCGCACCCGCAAGCGGGCACCTGCTCAACGCTCCGGCGCGCCCGCCTTGGGTCAGATTCCCGAAAACCTCGGAGCCCCTCTTCCGCGCCTCGACGCGCTCCTCGTCACTGGTTCAGGACCCGTCAGCCGTCAGTCGTCACCGGTCTTAGGTCATCCCTCAAGCAAAGCGTCAGGTCATCCCTCCGCCATCATCCTTCGCTTGATCGCGGCGCCGGACGACGCTGCTCGGTTGACAGGCAACTTGACTCTAACTTGACTTATACTTGACTTACGGAGTAGGCTGGGCGCCATGAGCTATCAGCCTAAATTCACGGTCACGCCGTCGTTGCTCGCCCGCGTCGAGGAGATCTCGGCACTGCGGGAGCGCATCGCGGGCGCAACGGTCCAGGTGTCCTGGATCCCGGCGCTGCAGAAGGACACGCGGGCGCGCAACACGCATTCCTCGACCGCGATCGAGGGTAATCCCCTGACGCTCGACGAGGTGCGGGCGGTCGAGGAGGGCCGCAAGCTCGCGGTGGCCGACCCCCGGCACCGGCGGGAAGTGGTGAATTACTTTGCGGCGCTGCGGCACATCGAGAAGCGCGCCGGCAAGAAGCTCGTCACGCACGAGGACGTGTTGCGGCTCCACAAGATCATCTCCTCGGGCGTGATGCACCAAGGGGAGGCTGGACGCTACCGGACGATCCGGGTGCGCGTTGGCCCCTACGTTCCTCCGCCGCCGGAACAGGTGTCGGGCCTGATGTTCGAGCTCCTGGAGTGGTGGAACAAGCCTTCCCGCACTCTCTCACCGGTGATCAGTTTCGCGATCGTCCATTATCGCTTCGAAGCCATACACCCGTTCTCAGACGGCAACGGGCGGACCGGTCGTGCGCTGTCATTGTGGGAGTTGTACCGGCGGGGATTCGATTCGCACCACGTCTTCTCGGTGGACGAGTACTACTGGGAAGGCCGCCCACGTTATTACGCGGCGCTGCAGGCCGTGCGGCAAAAGGGGGAAGACTTGACGTCGTGGCTGGAGTACTCGTCGGAAGGACTGCTGCAGACGCTGCAGCGGGTGTGGCAGCGCATACAACATCTCGCCGCGCGCTCGAAGGGAAGGAAACTCGTGCTGCGGCCCAAGCAGGAGCAGCTGCTGCAAATGCTGCGTGAAAAGGGCAGCCTGAGTCCCAAGGAAATCTGGGACGGAATAGGCGTCTCCAAGCAAGGTGCGATCGACCTGCTCAATCCCTTGATGTCTGCGGGCCTTGTAAAGCGCGTGGGAACGCGAAAGTCGGGCCGCTACATCCTGGCCTGAGCGTTCCTCCCTCTGTCCTCATCCCTCGAGCGGAGCCGCCCCCGTCACTCGTCACTCGTCACTCGTCACCGGGGTCAGGCCATCACTTCATCACCGCATCACTTCATCACGTGGGTTGATCCGTCAGCCGTCACCGAGGTTAAACCTGCTGCACGCGGCCAAAATCGCTCTCATACAGCGCATCGAGACGAGCGAGCGAATGCGCCAAAAGCGGCCCCATCTCGGCTGCCTGCAGCGCTTCGTCGATATGATGCAGTTCCGCACTGCCGATCACGGCACAGGAGATATCCGGGTTCGACAGCACGAAGCGGAGCGCGATCTGCGCGCGCGTTCCCTGGCCGGTACCGATCGCGTCGAACACGGCCTTCGTCTTGCGTTCTTCCTCGGGGACGCTCGTGTTCGCGGTGAGTACGCTCTCGCGCCCCGTCCGCTCGTCCGTGGCAATGATTCCGGCGGCAAAAATACGAATCGCCATCACCGCGACACGGTGGGCGCGACAGGCCTCGATGATGCCGCCGAAGTTCTGCCCGGTCCACGCCCTGGGCATGCTCCGGCCCGCGCTGGGATTGAGCAGGTTGTAATAGACCTGCGCCGAATCGAACCGCCCGCTCCGGATCACCTTGCAAACGGATGCGGCCTCGCCGATGGCGGTAATGCCCATGTGGCGGATCAGCCCCTTGTCGCGCAGCCGGTCGAGCCCGTCGGCCACGCCGTTCTTGCCGAGGATCTGCTCGACCGTCATTACCCGGCCGCCCGGCTTCGATCCGATCCGATTGTGAAGCTGCAGCAGGTCGACCGATGAGCGCTTGAGCCGGGCGAGGCTTGCCGCCAGGCGCTCCTCGATTCTCGCCGGGATGTCTTTCAGGTTCTCCACATCGAGATTGAATTTGGTGGAGAGGTAAGGCGTCGCCCCGGCTTCGGGAAGCAGCCAGCCGAGCGCCTCTTCCGACTTGCCGTTGCCATATTGCGCGGCCGTATCGATCCAGTTGATCCCGCCGGCGATCGCCCGGCGCATCGCTTCCCGCTTCGTCGCGTCGTCCTGGTGGATGAGGATGCCACCGACATTGCCGGCGCCGAAAACGATTTCCGAGACCTTGATGCCACTGCGGCCGAATGTACGGTGTTTCATGATGCCTCTCCAGCAAATGGGGTCGGGTTCACATTTCAACCCGGGAAGTGAACCCGGCCCCATTTGCCGTGCTTCTTCCGGCTCGACAAGAAGGGCGTGCAAGGGAGCGGCCGGGATTCCAGCTTACCAACTCACTTCTTCTTCACGTCAAAGAATTTACCGTTCTTGATCGCATCGCCAAAACTTGTCCAGGCGAAGTCGAAGTTTCCGGTATGGGCAAGGCTAAAGGCGGCCGAGGTCAATGCGCTGACAAAGGTGATTTGCAGCTCTTCCGTGGCAGCGGAATCGGTTCCGGGCTCCTGCGGCGCGGGCTCAAGGGGGAACTGGGCATCTTCATGGCTCGCATCCCTGATCGAGACTTCGGCAATGCCACTGCGAATGTATATATAAAAGAAGTCGCGTTCGCGTACCGGGGACACCCGCTCGTCGGCCCCGAGCAGCATCACGGGCTTGTCGATCTTTCTCAAAAACCTGGGCAAGTCCTTACCTATTCCCGCGGGATCGAGCAGGATGCCGCCCGCGGCGGGAGCACCTTCAGCCAGCGCAATAGCTGCTGCGGCGCCGCCAAACGAGTGCCCGACAAGAATGATCTTGTTGCCGTCGATGCGGCTATCGATCATTTCCGGCCGGCGGTGGATGAAAGTGACAATTCTTGCCAAGGTCCTGCCGTTAGCAACCCATGGACCGTTATTGGGTAGTTGCACGGCTAGACTATGTATTCCCCAGGTTGCCAGGTGCATGGCCTGGTAGGCGTGGTCTTCCTTCGTGTTGTCATGTCCATGCAGCAAAATCACGAGCGGTGCTTTTTCAGCAGGTGCAGACAAATACAAATCCGCATCAATGCGCTCGGTGGCCGATAGGCGCAATTCGTGGTCTTTGTGCGTGGCCACGTCAAAAGGCCCGCGCAATCTGAATTGGTCAACATCGGCTTTGTGATTGAGCACATATCCCCGCAGCTCACTCAAGGTCGCGGGTTTCAGCGACGTTATGCCGGTACCCGGCAGCCTGGCACAGCCGCCGGCCAGCGCCAGGCAAGCGATGGCGAATAAAATGGAACTTCTAAGCATTGCCGCTGCTTGCCAATACAACGAGTCCTGATGCAAGGTGCCGGTCCCGACCGGGAACCGGCATCCGTTGCGCCGAGCCAACCCACCGGTTGGATTGCAGCTGCCAATAAATAGTGTCAGAGTGAGCCTGTTTTTTAATAGAATCCCGGCAACGGTACGCCGCCTGTTTCAACTCGGCACGATGCATCCGAATCGATGATAACTCTCAAGAATACCGGGATACGCATAGTTGTCCTGCTTGTCCTGCAAACCCTGTGGTTGGAGACCTCCCATTCCCAACAACCCGGCAGCCCCACATTTGACAAGGAAGTTTCAAAGCAAGAAGCCATCTATCAGAGCCAAGGAGAAAAAGTACCCGAGGGTTATGTCGTCGGTAGATCGCTTTTGTCCTATGCATCTTTTCTATCCACCGAGTTCGATCGCTCATTGGCAAATCTTGGCCCAACCGATCGCTGGCTCGATATTGGAGCAGGCGAGGGCCAAGCCATATTGGATTATTACACTCCAAGATACGACTCAATGCACTTGGAAGGACGGGAGCGGCGCGGCAAGAAGGCGCGGGCAGTCGCAATATCCATAGAAGACCGGAGGACACCCCGTTGGCATAAGACAGCCGCAAGCCTTGAAGCCAATCAAATACAATATTTTTTTGGCAAACGCTTGCGAGAGTATTCGTTAGAAGAACTGGGACAATTTCAGCTCATTACCGATGTAATCGGTGGTTTCTCATACACAAGATACCTTTCTCTATTCATGGAGAAGGTCCTTAGTGTTTTGGAACTGAACGGCAGGTTTCATACGCTTCTACTGGATGTAGTTCCGGAAAATGCAACGAATCGAACTTCCTACCCGGATACGCTATTCCTGACCGAAATAGAAAATGCCGACGGTTCCGAAGTGAGAGTATGTTCCTGGCTCAAGAGTATTACTTGTGTGGAAGTTACTTGCGAATCAAAAACGGAATGGGACCGGCCCATGGAGTTATATCGTATTCACAAAGTTTGCAATAACGTTACGGTTCCTGCACTAGTACCGCTTCATTTCGACGCCGGAACTCCCCCACCACGGCGATTTCAATTGAGAAATCCGTCACCGGCGTCACCGGGTCTGACCAGCACAACGCGTTGATTCGATATCCGGGGACAGGCTGAGCTCACCCGGGAGCAGGCCGGGACTGTGCAACGGACTGATAGATGGACAGGAGGAAACGTGAGGCAAGCCGACCACCGGTTTCGCGCCATCCATGACAGACAGATCAAGTGGAAGGAAGGCGCGGCGACCAGGCTGCTCACGCTTCCGCGCGGCGTGAAGGTCAAGATTTTCTCCCACGATCCGGTCACGAAACGGATCGACATGAAGGTAAAGTTTCCGAAGGGCTATGTCGAGCCGGCGCACACGCACAAGAGCTGGCACTCGATCCTCGTGACCAAGGGCCGGATGTGCGTGGCTGGCAAGGATTTGCGGCCCGGCGACTACGTGTTCGGATGGGACGCGCGTCACGGCCCCTATGAGTACCCCGACGGCTGCGAAGTGTTCGTGGTGTTCATGGGCGGCGGTACCCAGCACGCCTGGAAGGAAGGCGCGCACCTGCGCCACCGCACGAAATGGCGCGCCCGGACCGTTGCGGGGAAACACGCCGTGGCGAGGGGCGACGCGGCCAGAGCGCGCGCACTCGCGAAGAAGCTCGCCGCAAAACCATCGATCACGCCCAGCCCGCGCGGGCACGCAGGGCGGCGGCGGTTGCGGCGGCCTCCTTCAGCACCTCGGCGTGGTCGAGCGCGGTGAACTCGCCCGCGCGCCGCAGGATGCGCCCGTCCACGATCACGGTGTCCACGTTGCGCGGCTGCGCGAACGTGACGAGCGCCTCGTAGGGGTCGCTCAGCGGCGCGATGTTGATGTCGCCCGTGCGCACGAGGATGATGTCCGCCCGCTTGCCGGGCGTGAGCGAGCCGGTGCGGCCGGCGATGCCGAGATCGACCGCGCCGTCCAGCGTGGCGAGCTGAACCAGCCGCCTCGAGGTCAGCGGCATGCGCGCGCCGATGCGATGCTGGTGCAGGCTGTAAAGAATGCGCATGCACTGGAAATAGTCGCAGCCGTAGCTGCCGGTATGGTCGATCGAGATGCTGACCTTGACGCCGGCCTCCAGCAGTTCTCCCAGTTGAATGACGCCGGACTTCGCCGGGCGCCGCGACTCGCCGGTCGGCGAGGTGCTGTAGCTCACGCCGCGCTCCTTGAGGATCTTCCGCTCCTCCGCGGTGGTCAGGAGCGGATGGACGAGCTGCACGTCAGGCCCCAGCAGTTTCGCGTCATCCAGGAACTTGATCGGGCTCGGGCCGGACGTGTGCATGGTGATCGGCAGCCCGAGCGCGCGCGCGCCGCCCCAGTCCTTGCGGGCGATCTCGAGCGGGATGTTGCCGCGCAGGAGATTCGTGGAATCGCCGACGTTCCGCGAGCAGATGCCGAACGTGAGCATGCCGTCGTTGGGCATCCACTCGCGCTTGATCTTCGCCAAGCCATCGAGATCCATCGGCTGGTCGTCGGGCATGCCCTGCGCCGGGCCGTAGGCGAAGCGGCCGCGCACGCCCGTGTCCCGCATGGCGCGCAGCTCGGCGTCGGCGTGCGCGGGCGAGCGGACGTTGTGCGCCCAGTTGTGAACCGTGGTGGCGCCGGCGCTCAGCCCCTCCGCGAGCCCGAGCCGGACGCTGCGATAGCTGTCTTCCGGGGTGTAGTGGCGGCCGAGGGCGTTGGTCACGGGGAAGTACCCGAGCTTGGGATTGTCGATGCGGATGATCGGCCGGCACACGCTGGTCCACAGGTGCCAGTGCGTGTCGATGAACCCGGGCATGCAGATCATGCCGCGGGCGTCGATGGCGGGCGCGGCCGCTGCGGTGATCTCCTGCGCCACCGCGACGATCGCGCCGTCGCGCACGTGCACGTCGCCGCGCGCGAAGTCGCCGATCCCGGCGTCCATGGTCAGAACGGTGGCGCCGCGGATCACGAACTCGCCGCGACCGGGCAACGGCTTCGCCGAGCGGCCTGCACTCGAGCCCGGGGCGCCCGAACCCGGTTGCGCGAGCGGCAGACAGGAGCTGAGGCCCGTCGCGGCGAGTGCCGTTGCCACCTTGAGAACTGTCCGACGATCGACTTTCTCGATGCTCATGGCGCTCCTCCCTGTGCAATGGCCATTACTGACGGGAATACCTGAACGCTGACGATGCTAACATGCTCTGGATCTCGGGTCGTACCACGCCAGGTTCATGCATTGGCAGGATTTTCCGTTCAGAGAGTAGTGAGCTGACCCGGCTTTTTCAGGGCGTTGTATACTGGCCCAACAAGCGGGTATCACGGAGGGCCAATGACTTACTTCGTGGAAGCGTTGAGCGGGCACGTTGAGCCCGAAACCAGGGTTCGCCGGATTGGCGAATACGAGGCGCTGCCGGACGCTGTCGCTGCCGCGAAGCGATTGGTGGACGGATATCTGCGGCGCGAGTACCGGCCCGGCATGGAGCCCCGGACGCTCCTGTCCCGTTACCAGGAGCAGGGCGAGCACCCTTACATCTTCCGCGACGACGACACGACCTTCAACGTGCCGGGATTCAACCACCTTCACTACGCCACCACCCGGAGTTCCGACGTCTGCAGGGGCAAGAAATAGCTTCTGCGCGTTGTGCAACATGAAGGCCGGCGGTGCCGGCCTTTTCGTTTGTGCGCCCGGCAGGGCGCACCCACTTGGAGGTGCAAGTCCTCTACCAGCCTGACAGGAGGAATGGTTAGCCGAACGGCAAGGGTGTCCGGAGCGAT
>Ga0209108_10001658_pt1 | contig 12910 bp, 15 predicted proteins | sample Rifsed10ft1_FD_184003 | JGI IMG/M metagenome (GOLD analysis project Ga0209108, IMG submission 184003) | Soil microbial communities from Rifle, Colorado, USA - sediment 10ft 1 (version 2) | ecosystem: Environmental > Terrestrial > Deep subsurface > Rock core/Sediment | place: Rifle, Colorado...
CTTCCGGGTCCTGCGCCGACATGATGACCCGCCATTACGAGGAGTTGTTCGCGGGAACCGACCGGGAACAGCAAGCCGAACGGATCAGCTCACGGGTGAGGGAGCTGAGTCAGTTCCTGGTCGACGATTTGGCCACCGACCTGAAGGCGTCATGCGAGGGATGCCTGATCGCCTACCACCACTCCTGTCACGGGCTGCGTGGTCTCGGGCTTGGTCACCAGGCAGCCAACCTCCTCTCAGAAGTCGAGATGGCAGAGCTCGAAGGGGCCACGGACTGTTGTGGCTTCGGGGGCGCGTTCGCCATCGAGATGCCCGCGGTCTCTGCCGCGATCATGAACGAGAAGCTGGACCGGATCGAGGCCTCCGGCGCCGACACCCTGGTTGGTGGTGACGTCTCATGCCTGATCCACCTCGAGGGCGGTCTTCGCCGGAGAGATTCGAAGATCGTGGTGAAGCACCTGGCCGAGGTGCTGGCAGGAGACGCCCCATGAGTGCCCAACCGGTGACCTTTCTCGGGCGGGCCGAGGCCCTGCTCGGCACCCATGCGTCCCAGTCGGTCAAGGAGGGGATGCTGCATCTGACTGCGATGCGCGACAACGCCGTCTCCGGGTTCCCCCTCATGGAGGCCATGAGGGATCGGGCCCGGGTGATCCGACTTCACGCCCTGGCCAATCTCGACCGTTTGCTGTCCCATTTCGCCGATCAGGTCGTGGCGCAAGGGGGCGCGGTCCATTTTGCGGCTGACGCGGTTGAGGCCAACCAGATCGTGGCCCGCATCCTGAAAGAGACCGGTTCGCACCTGGTGGTGAAGTCCAAGTCGATGGTCTCCGAGGAGATCGATTTGAACCGATATCTGGAGGATCGGGGATTCGAGGTGGTGGAGACCGACCTTGGTGAGTTCATCGTTCAACTCGCCGGCGATACCCCGAGCCACATCGTGGCTCCGATCATCCATCTCGACCGTCGCGACGTCGGGACCCTGTTCGCCCGGAAACTCGGGGTCGAGGAGACCTTCGACCCGACCAGGCTCAACCAAATCGCACGGGACCACTTGCGGGACACCTTCCTCAAGGCCGACGCCGGGATCTCGGGGGTCAACATCGCGGTTGCCGAATCCGGTTCGGTGATCACGGTGACCAACGAGGGGAATGGGCGTCTTTGCACCACCGCTCCCCGGGTTCATATCGCCTTGCTCGGGATGGAGCGTGTTGTGTCGAGATGGGAGGACGCCTCGGTGATCCTCGAGGTCCTTGCCCGGTCGGCAACCGGGCAGCGACTCACCTCATACACCAACGTCGTGACCGGGCCCCGTCGCGAATCCGACGAGGACGGTCCCGAGCAACTCCACGTGGTGATTATCGACAACGGCCGCTCCGAGATCCTGGGCAGCGACACCGCCGAGATTCTCGCCTGCATACGGTGTGGCGCTTGTCTCAATGTCTGCCCGGTGTTCCGCACCGTCGGTGGCCATGCCTACGGGTCGGTCTACTCGGGCCCGGTCGGCTCGATCGTCACCCCCGGGTTGCTGGGGATGGAGCCGTGGTGGGAATTGCCGTATGCCTCCACGCTCTGTGGCGCTTGTGAGGAGGTGTGCCCGATCCGGATCCAGATTCCGTCGATGTTGTTGAAGTTGAGGGCAAGGGCCGCGGACGAGGGGAGGCTTCCGGGATGGCTCGAGCGTGGAATGCGTCGTTACACGAATATCGCCGACTCCTCGAGCAAGTGGGAGAGGGCGAAACGGCTGGTCCACACGCTCACCTGGCCGGTCTCCCGTGGGGGCTGGATCCGCCGTCTCCCGGGGCGGGGTCGGGGTTGGACCGCCTATCGTGACTTCCCACGCCCGGCCCGAGAATCATTCAGTGCATGGTGGAGGTCCAATCGTGGAGCGTGAAGCGTTCTTGAGGCGAGTCTCCGCAGCGGCCATGGTGGCGACCCTTCCCCGGCCACCCGAGGTTTCCGAGCGCCTGCCAGACCTCGATCCGGTCGATCTCGTTGGCCTGTTCCGGGCCAGAGCGCACGAGGAGGCGGTCGTGATCCATGGCCCGGTCGGTCGTCACAGTGTCCCCCGGGCGGTGGAAGGGATCGCCGCCGGACATGCCTGTCAGACCTATATGGCTTGGGACGATCTCCCCGTTCCCGGCGTCACCGGGGCGCTGACGGGGGCAGGAGTGAACCGGGTCGAGCATCGTGTCCCTGAGGAGGGACGGATTCCCCACCAACTCGAGTACCAGACGCTCGATCTAGGGGTGACCGGCGCCGACGCCGGTCTTGCCGAGTCTGGGAGCCTGGTCCTGCTCCATGGCGAGGGCCGGCCCCGGATGGCGAGTCTGATCCCTGACGTCCACGTCGCCCTTCTCGATGTCACTCTGATCGAACGGACCCTCGTGCATTGGGCCCACCGGCACCCGGGAATCGTGTTCGAGTCGGCCAATGTGGTGGTGGTGACCGGTCCCAGCCGGACCGGGGACATCGAACAGCAATTGGAGTTAGGTGTCCACGGTCCCCGTCACGTTCATGTGGTCATGTTCCGATGAGCGGGTTGCGACCACCGCCCAAGGCTGAGGCGCCGACCCGGGTCGCGGCCCGTTTCGTTGGCTTGATACTCCTCTTGGCACTGGCCGGGACCGCAATCTGGGCGGTCGTGACCAACCAACGGATCGATCTGATCGAAGTGATCACAACCGACGAGTTGGAGCGCACCGCGGTGGTCACCAGCGACGGGACAGCTCTCAACGTCGTCGAGGGAGGTTCAGGGCCTGTCCCGGTGGTCCTGCTTCACGATGTCGACGTGGCCGGCAGCATTCTCTGGGACGGGGTTGTGACCGCCCTGGGTGCAGACGTCACGACACTCCGAATCGACCTCCCCGGGTTCGGCCTCAGCGACCGGGTGCCGGAGGAGGGAAGCAAACACACCGTGGCTCTGATGGCGGAAATGGTGAGCGAGGTGGTCGGAGCCCGATTCGAGGGGCCGGTCGTCTTCGCCGGTGTCGGTTTGGGCGGCGAGGTGGCAGCCGAGACCGCGGTGGCCCATCCTGAGTTGGTGTCAGCGCTGGTAATGGTCGACGTCGATTACTACAAGAACGACGGGTGGGTGGAATTCCTGGAGAAATCGCCCTTCTACGGCCGCCCGGTGACGTTTTCCTTTGAGGGCTCCGGCCGGTTTGCCGCCGATCGGTGGGCCCCGAACTGTGAGGCGGGTGGATGGTGCCCTACGTTTAAGCAGGTCGAGGCCAGGGATCTTGCCGAAACCCTCCACAACACCTCGGAGTCGATGCGTGCCTTCCGGCGGACCCCGGCGGCGTCGGTGGTCCCGTCGAAACTCAACGAGATCACGGCACCGACCTACTTCGTCTGGAGTCAAGAGGGCGACGTCCCTCGGGAGTCCGTCGATCTCGTGCTGGAAGCACTCCCCGAAATGCAGGTCGAGGTGGTCCCGGTGTGGAAGGCTCATCTCGAAGCTCCCGACGTGGTCGCCAACGCCATCCTCACCGTTGGCACGTCCTGAGCTCAGGCGAGAAGGATCACCTTGCCGGTGGAGGACCGGCTCTCCAGGGCGCGGTGCGCGTCTGCCGCTTCGGCAAGTGGGAACTCGGCACCGATCCGGACCCGGAGCCGGTCATCCCCAATCCAACGAAACAGGTCGGAGGCGCGTCTCAACAACTCCGCTCGGTCACCTACGTAGTGACGCATGGTGGGCCGGGTCAGGTACAGCGAGCCCTTGGCGGCGAGGATCAACGGCGAGATATCGGGGGGCCGCCCCGAGGCGTTGCCGAAAGTGACCATCATCCCTCGGGGCCGGATCAGGTCCAGGCCCTGCTCGAAAGTGGCCGCACCAACCCCGTCGTAAACCACGTCCATGGCGTTTTGGCCGGCGATGGCCTCGACTGCCGTCTTGAAGTCGGTGTCGGTATAGACGATCACATGGTCGGCCCCTGCTGCCCTACTCAGCTCAGCCTTCTCTTGGCTTCCGACTGTGGTGAACACCTCGGCGTCTCTGAGCTTGGCGATCTGAGTGAGCAGGAGCCCAACCCCACCCGCCCCGGCGTGGATCAGACATCGGTCTCCGGCGGATAGGGGGAAGGTGTCGCAGGCGAGGAAATGAGCGGTCAGCCCCTGGAGCAGGACCGCGGCGGCAGTCTTCGAGTCCACACCCTCAGGCAACGGGACGGCCCGCCCGGCGGGCAGCGCGATTCTCTCAGCATACGAGGCCCTCGCATCAGCCCACCCAACCCGGCCACCGACGTCGAAGCCATCGACGTTCGAGCCAACCGCGAGGACGATGCCTGCGCCCTCCAGGCCCGGGATCATGGGAAGCTCCAAGTCGTAGAAGCCGGAGCGGTGGTAGATGTCGATGAAGTTGACCCCGGCTGCCTCGACCTCGACGACGAGATCGTCGGGCCCTGAGCTGGGGTCGGCAACCTCGGAATACACGAGTTCCTCCGCTCCACCCACCTTCGAGACGACGATCGCCCGCACTATCTCTCCACCCTCCAGCCTCGCGCCCTCAGCTCATCCACGAGAAGGTCGTCGCTGAGGTGGGTCAAATCGAGGGGCTGCTTCTCGAGTCCAAGGCAACGCTCCACCGTGTCGCGAATAGTCCGGGCCCAGGCCTTTCCCTTTGCCTCGGTTTCCAAGCTGATCGTCGCGTCGGCATTGACAGTGAACACCCGGGCCGTGATCTGGGGGTTGGCCCGCGAGCCACGCTCGCCGTAGACGAGGAGCACCGATCCTGCGGGGATGTCCTGGATCCCGCCGGTCGCCACGAAGGGACCGTCGAAGGCCCATCCGGACGACTTGCTGGTATCGACGGACTCAACGATCTTGGCCCAGTTCTTGTGACGTTCGTCACCGAGTAGCGGAACATCGATCGCCACCAGCACCCTGTCGTCCATGCATTGAGGGTACGCAATTCGGAGTGAACCCGTCTCCGGCGACTGAGACGCTTTACCCTTTGCGCATGGCCATGCTCCGTCTGTTCGCCAACCTCCGGGAGATCGCCGGCTCTGCCAGGGTGGAAGTGGGGTCCGGCACCGTAGGGGCAGCCATCGAAGAGGCCTCGGAGCGATTCGGGCCCGATTTCCGACGCACCGTCGAGACCTCGCGGGTCTGGATCAACGGGGAGACTGCCGCTTATGACGATCCCGTAGGGGAGAGTGACGAGGTCGTCATCCTGCCACCGGTGTCCGGTGGGAACCGCTCGATGTCCGCTCCAGCCACGGTCGATTTGATCGCCTTCCTTCCTCTCGCAGTGCTTGTGCTCGCGGTGATCGCCAACCTCCGGAGCCAGGAGATCTGGGCTGCAGCCTTGGTGGCCATCGTGGCGGCTTGGGCCCTCGACTTGGGATCCGTTCTTTCCTCAAGGGGACGGTTGTTTGCCTCCTTGGCCGTGGTGGTCACTTCTGCAGTTTCGGCCATGGCGGCACACGTATTGGGTGGGACCGGCTATTCGCTGGCTCTGGTCGTCGCTGTGGCGGTCGGTCTCGGATGGGCGGTTGCCCTCCCGGCGTACCGCGAGGTCGACGTCTTCAGCCCTGTTCTCCTCGTTTCTCTGTTTGCCGGGCTGGGCACGGCGTCGCTGATACTGGCCCGGTCGGCCCACAGCCCTGACCCGAGGGCGGTCGATGTCTTCCTGGCGGCAGTGATCGCGGGATTGGTCTTGGGCTCGATGGTCGAGCGCATGCCTTCCCTGCCGCTCGTGGACCCGTTTTCGGTGACGGCGATCGGCGCAGTGCTCGGAGCCGTGGGAGCGGCGATGCTTTGGGATCTCGATGTGGTCGGCTACCTGCTCATAGGACTGGGAATCGCGGTGGCTCTGGTGGCGGGTCGGGGGTTCGCCTCGATGCTGCGAACGGGACGGGTGTCGCTGACGGAACGACCTCCGGGCTGGCTCAACTCCCTCGACGGGGTGGCCTTGGCTGCCGCCATCTATTTCCCATTGCTCACCGTCATCCTCTGAGCGAGGGGGAGGCCGTTCGTCCCTAGGGCTTGTTGGCGCGATACACGCGAACGTCAACGCGTTCGATGGTGACAAGCCCGTCTCCGATCATCTCATCGAGGACGGGAAGGATGGCTTCGATTCTGTCCGCGGTGTCGACGCATTCGATCACTATGGGCAGGTCTTCCGAGAGGCGGAGGATGTGGGAGGTGTGGAGACGGCTGGATTTGCCGAACCCTTCGATACCCCGCAGGACTGTGGCACCGGCGAGGCCCTCACGACGAAGGGTCTCCACTATCGCCTGATATAGGGGGCGCCCATCGTCACCATCGGATTCACCGATGAAGATGCGAAGCAGGCGATTGTCGGCGTCGTTGTCCATGGTTGCCTCTCTTCAGTTGGTCAGGCTATAGCCCGCTGCGGTCAGGGCGACGCCGGCGATGAGAGTCAAGGTGAGATTGGCCATCGCTCTCGCCCTCAGAGTTGGCATGCCCAGCCGAATGGTCTCGATCATCCATGTCGAGAACGTAGTGAACCCGCCGAGAAACCCGACGGCTGCGATCGACGCGGCCGAGGCGAGGTGGGTGTCTCCGACGAGCAGGCCGATGAGGAGGGCGCCGGCCAGGTTGACGGCCAGAGTGCCGACGGGAAAGTCGGCCTGGCTACGTTCCTGGACCACGCCCGAGATCAGGTATCTGCACAGCGCGCCGAAAGCGCCAGCGAGCGCGGTGACAAGAAAGTTCACCCAATCACCCGGCCCACTCTCTGTCCCATCGCGGCGGCGAGAAGACCACCCACAAGAGAAGCCGCAACGTAGCCAGCAAAGGTGAGCGGCCGGCCCTGTGTGAGGAGGCGAAACACATCCAGGCTGAAAGCCGAGAAGGTTGTGAACGATCCGAGTACGCCGATCGCCCAGAACTGAAGTGACCATCGGGATGTGATGGCCAGCTCCCGGCGAGCCAGAAACAGGCCAAGAATGAACGACCCTGCGACGTTGATGACCAGGACCCCGATAGGGAAATGCCCGACGGGAGTCGGCAGCCACGATCCGATTCCGGCTCGTGCCGCGGATCCCACCAGCCCTCCTCCGAACACAGCTGCCAGTCCTGGCAGCTGTGTTCGGAGGGTGGTTCGGTTCAGGCGGTGGGTGATCGGCTGTGCTCGCATGGCCCGTCAAGTTCTGGTTATAGGAGCCATCAGCCGGTCAGGCGCTTGTGGCGAGCCCCATCGCCGCGGGTGGCCATGGTAGCTATCGGCGGCATCCGCTCAACGAGATGGACTAGAGCAAAAGACCGGCCCGGGTTACGCTTGCACCGCATGGTTGCCGCGAGGACGCACCGTCGCGTCATTCTGCTTGTCATCCTGACCGCCCTGGTGGCTTCTCTATTCCCACTTGCCACCCTGGCGGTCACCCAAGCCCAGGTCAATGAGGCATGCGCCGACTCGCGCGAGCAGTTCGAAGAGTACCGGGCAGCCCAGGCCGAGTTCGAGGAGGCGGCGCTCGAATACGAGGGAGTCCTCAACGAGGTCGAGAGGGTCGAGCGCAAACATGACCGAGTTGAAGGGTCAATGGCGGTTCACACCGAGGAGCGCGACCGCATCCAACAACAGATCGAAGAACAGGCAGTCGAGCTCTACATGCGGGGCGGTCTCTCCAGCCCCGGGATCATCCTGTCGGCTTCTTCGGTCGATCAGCTGATGACTACCTCCGAGTTTCTCACCGAGGCCGCCACTGGTGGCCAGAGCTCCATCGACGAGTTGATCGCCGCCCGGAGCGAGCTCAATAGGTTCGCCGGCGATCTCTCCGACACCCGCGACGAGTTGAAGGTCGTCGAGGCCGACAAACTCGATGCCAGGAACCGCCAGGAGACGGCCATGGAGGCTGAGCAGTCCGCCTACGCCAAGCTGTCGGACCGCTGCAAGGCCCTGACTTCCAGATACGACACCGAGCGGCGTGCCGCGGCTGCAGCAGCCAGGTCCCGGGCGGGCGGGTCAGTCCAGGTGGGATCGTTCATCTGCCCCTTCACACCGGGTCGGTCGTCATTCATCGATTCCTGGGGCTTCCCGAGGTCCGGCGGACGGAGGCACAAGGGAACCGACATGATGGCCGCCAACGGCGAGCCGATGTACGCCGTGACCAGCGGGGTGGTCCGCCTCTCGCACAGCTCTCTAGGGGGGAATTCGATCTGGCTGTCGGGAGACAACGGAATCGCCTTCTACTACGCCCATCTTTCCGGGTTCAATGTCGGCTCGGGCGCAAGGGTGGGTCAGGGCCAGACCATCGGCTTCAATGGTTCCTCGGGCAACGCATCCGGAGGGAGCCCTCACCTCCATTTCGAGATCCATCCGGGGGGGACAGGCTCACCGGCCGTCAATCCCTATCCGACCGTTGCCGCGGCCTGCAGGTAACCTCTACACAGTGACCGGACAGCGCCGAATCGACACCGTCCTCCAGCCCGAGTACCTCGCCGGCCTCGGGGCGCTCGACCTCGACGAGTTGAGGGCGCGGCGAGACACTGCAGAGGACGTCGAGACCCAAATCTCCTATTACCGCCGTCTGCTACATGGCCGGATGGACTTGTTGAACTTCGAGCTCCGTCGTCGCACCGGTGAGGAGGAACGGTCACTTCTCGATGCGCTTCCCGAGATCCTCGCCGCCGGGATGACTCTCGGCTCCGAGCCAAACCTCCGCTATATCGACGTGATGCCTCCGTTGCCGGCAACCACCGGCCGGCGTCTCATCGACAAGATCATGGACGACGGGATACTCACCCAGCTCCCCGAGTTGTCCGACGAAGAGGTTGACGAGTCCTTGGAGCGGCTCCGAGAGGTGGAAGCCGAGTTGTCGACACAGCGAAAGCAGCTCCACAGTGTCATCGACGCACTCCAGGACGAGATCGTCGCCCGCTACCGGAGCCAACAGGGCCAGGCACAGGTCTCCGGATAGGCCTTGTTAGCCGCAAAGACCCGCTCGGGTCTGGTCGAAACGCTCCACGACGGTGCGGTGGCGGTGGTGTCTGCGGACGGGGATTTGATCGCTTGGTCCGGGGACATCGACCGGCCTTTCTACCTTCGATCGGCCGCCAAGCCGTTTCAGGCGGCGGTGGCCCAGCAAGCAGGCGCCCTGCTCCGCCCGGTCGAGTTGGCGGTCGCCGCCGGATCCCACGACGGTCATCCGGTCCACGTTGCCCTGGTTGAGTCGATGCTCCAAACGGTCGGGCTCGACGCTTCGGATCTTCGTTGCCCGGCGAGCTGGCCGCTCTCCTCGGATGCCGAGCGACGACTTGCCCGCGAAGGTCATGTCTCACCTCGCCCCCTCTGGCACAACTGCTCGGGCAAACACGCCGCCTGGTTGCGGGCGGCCCGTGCCCAGGGCTGGTCAACCGAGAGCTATCTGGCGCCAGATCATCCGATCCAACAACTGATCACCGAAATGGTGAGCGACCTCGGGCAGCACAGAGCGGACCCGGTCGGCATCGACGGATGCGGCGCTCCCGTGTTGCGGACGACAACTCGGGTGATGGCTCTCCTCTATGCGATGCTCTCTCATCACCCCGCTCTCCGGCCTGTCTTCATCTCCATGCACCGCTATCCGGCGCTGGTCTCCGGGACGGGCCAGGGTGACACCACCATCGCCGTCGCCATGAATGCCGTGGCCAAGAGGGGCGCGGAAGGTTGTATCGGAGTTGCTCTCGAGCGGAGGCTCGGAATCGCGGTCAAGTCGTGGGACGGTCTGCAGACGGTCGCCACCGTAGGTGCCGCGGCTGCCCTTGACGCACTCGGCGAGGCCTCTGCCTATGTAGCCGATCAGATCGCCACGATCGGGCGGCCCAAGATCATGGGTGGCGACGTACAGGTCGGCGAGTTGGAGCCGAGGGTCGAGATGCGATGGGCGTGAGCGGGACTACCGCTCCTTGGCTGGCTCTGGAGGAGGCCGGCCCTCCGGCCGACGAGTTCGTCGGCCCTTTCCCGTTGGCAGGGTTCATCTCGGCCTGGTGGTCTCATCTCGGCAGCGGGGAGCCGCTGATCGTCGAGAGTGGCGATTCGAAGCTCCCCCTCACCGCTGATTCTCAGATGCTTCGTATCGCCGGTGACGCCGACCTCACCGACTACCACAGCCCGCTCGGCGACGAGGTCGAGCAACTCGGCGCCCTGCTCGGAGCGATGGTGGCGGAGGGATTTCGCATCTCCCTGGATTCCCTGCCCGAAGCCTCGGCCACGCGCTTGGTGTCCGGTCTTGCCGCCACCGGCCTGGACGTGACAGCCCGACCTGACGTAGTAGTCACGGTGATCGAATCGACTCCCGGCGTCGATTACCTGGCGACGCTCGGCAAGCGGCACCGACACGAGGTGAGGAGGAAGCGACGCCGCTACGAGGAACAGATCGGGCCGGTCATCGTCGACACGGACCGCGATGGAGCCTTCGACAGGTTCGCCGAACTTCATCGAAAGTCACCAGGTTTCAAAGGGCGGTTCATGATCGGTGAGCGCGAGGAGTTCTTTCGCTCTCTCTACAGCCAGCCCGGGTGGCGGGTCGACGAGTTGTTCGCCGGTGGCAGAGCTGTGGCCGCCCTCTTCGGATTCTCCGAGGGGGCCACCTATTACCTGTACAACAGCGCCCACGACAGCGAGCTCGCCGAGGCGTCGCCCGGCATCGTCTTGCTCGCTCACACCATCGAATGCCTGGCTGGAGAAGGCGTCACCAGGTTCGACTTTCTGAAAGGTGACGAGGAATACAAGACTCGTCTCGGAGCTTCGCCTCGACAGCTCTACCGGATCGAGGCCTGATGGGCGACCATGTCGTTTTTCTATCTCTGCACACCTGCCCCCTGGTGCAGCCCGGGCGGGGTTGGGCCGGTGGGATGAACGTCTACGTGGACGAGCTGGCGCGGGCCATGGCCAGGGAGGGGATCGAGGTCGACGTATTCACGCGACGTCACGACCGTGAAGTCCCGGAGTCGATCACCGTCGAACCGGGCTTCTCCCTCCACCATGTGGAGGCAGGGCCGCCACGCGAGCTCGATCCCGGGCGCGCCCTCCGCTATCTCGGTGTCTATGCCGACGCCGTGATCGACCGCATGGGCTTCATGCGAGATGTCTGTCTGGTGCACAGCCACTACTGGCTTTCGGGCTGGGCAGGGTTGAGGATCAAGAGGCATTTCGGGCTGCCCCACGTTCATTCATCCCACACCCTGGGCCGGGTGAACGAGGCGCACCGGCGCGGAGACGAGGCTCCGGAGCGTCTCATGAGAATCGCCGCCGAGCAGGAAGTGATCGAAGAGTCCGACGTCAACGTTGTCTCCGACACTTCGGAACGCGAGGACCTGATCACCCGGTATGGAGCCGATCCCAGCCGGGTCTCGATCGTCACCCCCGGGGTGGATCACGGTCTTTTCGTGCCCGGTGCCCGCGAGGCGGCGCGGATCCGTCTCGGATGGCCCGACGTCACCACCGTGCTCTATGTGGGGAGGATCCAACCTGTGAAAGGCCCCGATCTGGCGATCGAGGCCTTTGCGGAGATCACGAATCACATTGCCGACGCTCGCCTGGTGTTGGTGGGGGCCCCTTCGGGTGACGATGGCGCCCGGGAGATGGAACGGCTCCAGCGGGCGGTGAAGCGATACGACCTGGGCCACCTGGTGACATTTGCCGAGCCGGTCCCTCATCGTGAGCTCGCTGACGTCTATCGGGCCGCGGACCTGATCTTGGTCCCATCGCGCAGCGAGTCCTTCGGATTGGTCGCGGCCGAGGCCCAGGCATCGGGTGTACCGGTGGTCGCCGCGTCGGTGGGCGGGCTCAGGACGGTGGTCGGTGCGGGGTCGGGCGGGGTCCTGGTCGGCGGTTGGGACCCCAACGTCTGGGCGGAGACGGCCCTTCAGGTGTTGATCGATCCAGTCTTGCGCTCGATGCTGGAGGACGCCGGTCCCCGATGGGCGGAGCGATTCTCGTGGGAGTCGACCGTGGCGGAACTCACCGCTATCTATGGGGCTTTGACTTGAGGGAGATCCTGGTGGCCCGGATCCGGCAATGGCTCGATGATCGTGACTCGAGTGTCGAGGACGCCGAGGAAGTGGAGGGTCGGTGGGCGACCGGGATGCGGCAACCAGCGGGCCTGGCGGGCGTCATCGTGGTGAGTCGCGAAAATTCTGGTTATAAACTTGTGAACACTCGCTTGTTGACAAGCCCTGTGGATAACCCCGTTTGCTGTTGGTAACCGACCCGGGACCACCCGTATTCACCTTACTGACGATAGTCGGCGCTATTTGATGATCTGTTGGGTCATGGAGAGGGTTGTTGATCCGATGAGCTCGGATCCGTAGATTCGGGTCTGCGAACGCCCGAGAGGCAGTTCGGAGAAGCGTCCGTTCGGGGAAGTGCGGAGGAGGCTCCGAGAGGTCACTCGGGCGTCTCGCTGTTCCCGCAACGGTTCAGTTATGGCAGAGCTGGCCGAAGCGACCGGCCTCGACACAGTTTCGACCGGGGACCACGGCCTTGTCCGGCCCCACGATCATCGTGGTCGTGGTTGTGGGGGCAACCGTGGTCGTAGTCGCAGCGGTGGTCGGCGTGGTGGTCGAGTTCGGCGTGGTGGTGTTGGGGCTCGAGGCTTCGGTGGTGGTGGTGGCGGGCGCCGGGGTCGATCCCTTCTTCATGAAGACGACCGTGACGTAGAGGTAGCCGTCCTGGCTCCCGGTACCGATGCCGACGTAGTTGTAGTCACCCAGAATGTTGGCTTTGTGTCCCGGTGAATTCATGAAGGCTTGGTGGAGGCTGCTTGCGCTCTGACCCTTGCCTACGTTCTCCCCCATCCTTTCCCATCCAGTTCCGCCGGCGGCACCGAGCTCGGCGCTGGACGAGTGGTAGATATCACCGGCGGCCATCATGTCGGCGGTGTGGTTTGTGGCGTGTGAGGCGAGGCCGCTGTCGACAGAGAGGGGCCCGAGACCCGCGTCGGCCCGTGAGGCGTTGATCTGGGCG
>Ga0209108_10001661_pt1 | contig 12906 bp, 10 predicted proteins | sample Rifsed10ft1_FD_184003 | JGI IMG/M metagenome (GOLD analysis project Ga0209108, IMG submission 184003) | Soil microbial communities from Rifle, Colorado, USA - sediment 10ft 1 (version 2) | ecosystem: Environmental > Terrestrial > Deep subsurface > Rock core/Sediment | place: Rifle, Colorado...
AGCCGGCCGAAAAACAACGCGCCGAGCACCGCGCCCGCGACGTAGGTGGAACCGGCCCAACCGACGTCCGCCGCCGACAAGCCGAGCGTCTCCCGCTGCTGCAACGCGGGTCCGAGCGAGCCGACGACCGTGACCTCGAGGCCGTCGAGAATCCACGTGATGCCGAGCGCGGCAACGACGCGCCAGTGCCATCGCGACCAAGGCAGCGCATCGAGCCGCGCCGGGAGCGTGCTCGTCAGCGTCGAAGGTTTCATCGTCTTAGCGCGCGGGCAGCGGCACTTCCGGGCTGTCGTGCTCGCGCGCGCGTTCGAACGATGCGCGCGGCGCGGCGCTCCGAACTTGCTCGAGCCAGAAAACGCCGTCGTACGGGCCGCTGTTGCCGCGCGTTCCGAGGAAGTCGACGTCGCCATCGCGATCGAGGTCGAGCGCCACGAACTTGTCGAACATGCCGCGCTGGCGCCGCGAGAAATCGTGCCGCGTCCACGCCGCGCGTGCATCGCCGCTGTTCTGATACCAGGCGAGCCGGCCGAGTGCTCCATCAGGCGTGGGCTCGTCGCTCGTCCGCGAGCTCAAGCTGTAGCCGCCGGTCATCACGTCCGGATCGCCGTCGCCGTCGATGTCCGCCACGGAGATGCCGACGACGGAGTCGGGCGCGTACGAGTCGATCTGGCGATACAGCCACGGGGACTCGGAATCCGGAGGTTGCTCGAGCCACAAGAGGCGCCGGCCGAGCAACGGCGGCGTATCGAGCGTGACGATGTCGAGCCGGCCGTCGCCGGACAGATCGACGAGCTCCATGTTGAACGCGTGCACGGTTACAGGGTCGGCGCTCGGGTCGGCAGCCACGAGCTCGACCGCATGCTCGATGAAATCGAAGGCTCGAGTACTGCTGCGGTTTTCGAACCAGAACATTCTTTGCTGCGCCACGCTGCCGCCGATAACGTCGAAATCGCCGTCGCCGTCGAGATCGACGGGCTGCGAGTTGATCGGCCATGGAACCTCGGTCAGCACGTGCTCGACCCACGAGGCGTCGTCGAGCGGCTCACCCCTCACCTCGAAGAACGAGATCGGCTTCGGCTCTAGCCGCGCGACTTCGGGGTTCTGCGCGCCTTTGTTCGGCGTAATGACTTCCGGGCGACCGTCGCCGTTCAAATCCGCGAGGAACAAGCGGATGAACGAGCCGCGCTCGAGCGTCGCCGACGGGATTCGCCGGGCCCAATCCGGACGGCGCGCACCGGCGCCCGGATTCTCGAAGTAGATCAGATGCGCGAGCTCGCACGCTGCGATGATGTCGAGGTACCCGTCGCCGTTGAGATCGCCGACGGCGACGTCTTCGGCCGCCCCGGCTTCGGGCCCTTCCGCCAACGTAATGGACTGCCAGCGATCGGGATCGGCGCTGCCGAACGCGATGCGGATGTGGCCTTCCGGCGCGCCGTCATATTGGTCGTCGGACTCGTGGACGGATACGACGTCGAAAAACCCGTCGCCGTCGACATCGGCGAGCACGAGCCCGTCGCTGCCGCGGAGCTCGACGCCGCTCGTTGCTTGGTCGTCGACGATGTGCTCGCGCCAGGAGATGTAGGCCCCGTCCGCGGCACGCGCGCGCGTAGGCCGCTCCGCGAGATTCTGGGCGTCGGCGGAGGCGGCCGCGCTGACGCACAGCGCTGTGCCGATTGCGAGGCCTAAATACTCTGCTTTCACGGTCGCCCCTATCGTCGTCGCACTTGTCCCACCACCCTAGCGGCCCGTGTGCGACGACACAAGCGGGACTGCGGGCGACGCGCCTCCGCTGCCTCATCATTAGCTTTTGAAGCTCACCATTTTTCCAATACGTCTGCCACGAGCTCCTATAAAGTTACGGACATGACGCTAGACAGTAGGGTCGCAGTGGTGACCGGAGCCACCAAAGGCGTCGGCCGAGGCATCGTGCACGAGCTCGCTCAGCACGGCGCGCGGGTGTTCGTCACGGGCCGTTCAGCGCCGGATCACGAACGTCTCGATGAGCACACAACGGGAATCCGCTGCGACCACCGCGAGGACATCCAGGTGGACGCCGCATTCAAGCTGATCATCGACGAAGCCGGCGCGATCGACATCCTGGTGAACAACGTGTGGGGCGGTTACGAGCGCATGCTCGAGGATGGCGAGTTCACTTGGCCCAAGCCATTCTGGGAGCAACCCCTCTGGCGTTGGGACGCGATGTTCGGCGCGGGGGTCCGCGCGCACTATCGCGCCGCCCAGCTTGCCGCGCAGACCATGGTTGCCCAACGCCGCGGACTCATCGTGAACATCTCGTTCTGGGCCGCACAGAAGCACGTCGGCAACGTTGCCTATGGAGTCTCGAAAGCCGCAACGGATAAGATGACGGCCGACATGGCAGTTGAGCTCGAGCCCTATGGCGTTGCTGTCGTTTCGCTGTACCCGGGGTTGGTCCGGACGGAAAAGGTCATGGAAGCGGCACAGTGGCTCGATTTGACCAATTCGGAATCCCCCGAGTTTATTGGACGGGCCGTCGTCGCCCTCGCAACTGATCCCGATGTCCTTCGCCACACTGGGAAGGTCCTGGTCGCAGCGAGTCTGGCGAGGGAGTACGGCTTCACGGACATCGACGGGACGACTCCGCGCGCGATGACGCTCGCCGATGTCTGACACATCCGAGCTCGGTGTTCTGTATACGGAACACGCTGGCCTCACGGCGGCGACACCTATCGCGTCGCTGTGGTCGTACGAAACGCGCTCACGTGGACGCGACCGACGCATTATCGTGTCGAGCTGGGACGGTAGTCACGAGTACTGGCTTCACAGGTCGGATCCTCTTCTCAACACGATCCTGCCGGGCACGGGCGTCTCGCTGATCGTCAATTCCGGAGACCTGTGGAGCGCCGGCCGATCCTTTGCGACTTCCGCGCTCTTGCCGCGCGTCTGCGTGGTGGGTCCCGTGACTCAGGCACGGATCCTACAAGTGGGAAAATCCGTCCGCGCAGTCGGCGCGGTCCTCCCGCCTGCGCTGGCGCGCGACGTCTTCGGCGCACCGGCATCAGAGCTCATTGACCGGATTGTGCCCCTTCAAGATCTATGGACTCGCGACGACGTTGAGAGGCTGTTCACATCGATCTCATGCCTCGAGATCCGGCGTTGTCTGTCCGCGCTCAAGGACCAGTTGGTGGCACGCATGGGCCGACCGAGCGACCGTGATTCAATTGGTCAAACGGCGGGCAGGCTTATCAAGCTTCAGGAGGGGCGCGTCTCCATCGATGACATGGCGAGGAACCACGGCCTCAGTCGTCAAGAGTTCGCCCGCCGATTCCGTGTCGCTGCCGGGTTGCCGCCGAAGCTGTTTGCGCGTATCACTCGCTTTCAGAAGCTCGTGCACGTTTTGCTCTCCACGGACGTATCGGATTGGGCGTCGGTATCTCCCGCCATTGGCTACTACGACCAAGCACATATGATCAACGAGTTCCGTGCCTTCGCCGGCTCGTCTCCGACAGTCTTTTTTCAACCGCGCGGCGGCGACATCGGGCTCGCGAGCAGTCAACTCCGCGGCCGGCCAAGTGAGTGGTTGCGCCCCACCCATCGAGACTGACCCGGCATCGCCTCGCTGTCCTCCAGGCCGACCAGGCCGCGCACGTGCCGGTGACAAGGTGTGCACTCGTGCCGTTTGAAATTCCCGGCGATTAGGTCGATGATGCAACCATCAGCACGCCATGATTCTAGAACGTCACTGCCCCCAGAGGGATGGGGGATGGGGGACCATGGATAAAGACACGGCGGCCGGTGATCAGCACGCCAACCGTTCTCCTCCGCTAGCCGAAGCCCCCGAGGGCGGCGCCGAATACCGCGCGGAGCCCAAGGGCGCCGTTCCGCGGCCGCCGTCGAAGCATGGTGAGTGGGCCGGCGTCGCCAACGTCTTCGTATTGTCGTCCGACGCAGCGCTCATCGACACCCTGCGCCGCGCGGCGGCCGGGCAACCCCCAGTGGTCGCCGTCGTCCACTGGCGCGAGCTGATCGCGGCCGTCGAAGCAAATCGCTGCGACGTCGTATTGCTCGATGTGGATCACTTAGGCCTTGGGATCGCGAAGCGATTGGTCGAGCTCCAACCGTACGCGACGCGCGTCGTCACGCTCGTCGCGGCGAATCGCAATGACGCTCAAGCCTTGATCGGGTTTCTGGCAGATCACAAGGTCCACAGGTTATTGATCAAACCTGCTCCGCTCGGCCAAACGCGTTTAATTCTCGAGTCCGCGGTAACTCGGTGTGTTCAGCTGCGCCAGGACACCGAAGGGCAGCAGCCTTCGTCGCCCGAGCAACCCGTGCCGTTGCCGCGCCGTATCGTGGCGCTTGCGCAAACGCACTGGGCCCGGCAACCCCACGCGCGAAGCCTTCTCGCCGCGGCGATCCTGGTCGCCGGTCTAATAGGCCTGACCCAAGTGTTGAAGTCCCGATCGCCGGCGATAGCCGAGCCCGCCGCGAGTGAGCTCGACGCAAGCGGCACGCCACAGGCCCCGGCGATGGCGCGCGGCAAACCTTCGATCGCCGCACTGACGGTAGGCCTGGCGACACCCGGGGGCATGGCCGACCGGTATGGGGAGCAGTTGGCCGGAGCGCGTCAAGCATTCGCGGCGGGGCGCCTGGCGGAACCGCGCGGCGATAATGCGCTCGACTACTATCTGGGGATTCTGATCGTCGAGCCCGAGCATGGCGCAGCGAGCGAAGAGCTCGAGGGAGTCCTCGAGGCGTTGTTCACGCAAGCCGAAGCCGCGTTGCTCGACGGGTCGCTCGACGCCGCAGCCGGGGTGCTCGCGCACGTGCGGCGTGCCGAGCCCAATAGCGCGCGGCTCGCCTTCCTCGAGGCTCAGCTCCAACGGCTCGCGCGCGACACTGATCCGGCCAAAGACAAAGTTGCAGCCGGTGACGCTGCGGACGCAGCGAGCGTCGCAGCGTCATCGGTATCGAACGAGCTCGCTAGCCTGCTCACGATCGCCGCCGCACGGATCGAGCGAGGCCAGTTGCTCACGCCTGCCGGAGACAGTGCTCGAGACTACATCGCGCGTGCCACGGCCCTCGGTCCGAGCGACGAACGCGTCGTGGCCGTACGCGCGCAGGTCGCGTCAGCAGTCGTCGGGTCCGCCCAACGTGTACTGGCGTCGGGGGATTTCGAGCAAAGTGCACGCCTTTCGCGCACGGCCCGCGACTTGGGCGCGGAAGCCCCGTCGCTGGCCGCGCTCGACGCCGCGATTTCCGCCGCCCGCGCCGAGCAGAACGAGCGCCGCAAGGCAGAGTTGCTCGCAACCGGCGCCGAGCGCTTGACGCAGGGCGCGCTCGTCGAGCCCGCGGAGGACAGCGCCTTCTACCATCTATCGACGCTCCGAGCAGAGACTCCAGACTATCCCGGTCTCGATGAATCCTGGCAGGCACTCATGGAAACTTTCGGCGCGAATGGACGTACCGCCATCGCCGCGCGCGAGTGGCCCGTAGCCGAAACGTGGCTCGATGCGCTGACGCGCGCCGACGCGGATTCCCCGAGAGCCCGCGAGTTGCGCGAGGAGCTCGAGACCGCACGGTTGCAAGAGCAGTATCTCGTGTCCGCCGCGCCGGCGAGCGAATTGGCATTGCTCGAGTACACGCTGCCCGCGTACCCCGACGCCGCGTTGCGCGACGGCGTCGAGGGCTGGGTGGACATCGAGTTCGTCATCGGAGGGGACGGCGGACCACGCGAGATCATTGCCGTGGCGGCCGAGCCGCCGGGCCGTTTCGAGGAAGCGGCGCTCGCTGCGGTCGCAAACTACCGCTACCGGCCGTTCGAGCTCGACGGCCGAGTCTATGAACGGCGTCTCCGGCTCCGTCTTCGGTTTACGCTCGAGCGCGAACGACTTTCAATCCGGTAATTCGGTAGACCCACGGCGAGTGTCTGATTTTGGGACGCACGTCGACGCCGTTGCGTGTCGGATCATGGACACTGCCGCGCATGAATTCGGCAATGCACGCAGACGCGCTCCGAACGGTCTGGTTATCAGACGTACATCTCGGGTCGCGGTCGTGCCGCGTAAGTCTGTTGCTCGACTTTTTGCGGCGGATGCGCTGCGAAGTACTGTATCTCGTCGGCGACATCATCGATCTCGAGAGCCTGCGCAGCAACTTCTATTGGCCGGCGCGCCACACCGAGGTGTTGCGAATCCTGCTCAAGAAGAGCCGCGAAGGGACTCGCGTAGTCTACATTCCAGGCAACCATGACGACGAGCTGCGCGCATTCGCCGGTGCGAAATTCGGCAACATCGAAGTGTCGAGCGAGACGATCCACACGACGCGCGCGGGCCGCCGGCTGCTCGTGCTGCACGGCGACCAGTTCGACGCCATCGTGAGAGGCAAGTCGCTCGGTGTGGTGCTCGGCGCCTTCGCGTGCCGGAGCCTGCTCTCGCTCAATCGCTTCGTGCATTGGCTGCACGATCTCTGGGGTCGTCCTTATTGGTCGCTCGCGCAGCATGTCAAGTCGCGCTTCGCCGCGACGAAGCGTTACGTCGAGCGGTTTCAACACGCCACGCTCGTCGCCGCCCGTGAAGCGCGCGTCGACGGCGTCGTCTGCGGGCACATTCACCAGGCCGATCTCACCGAGCTCGACGGCCTGCTCTACTGCAACGACGGCGATTGGGTGGAGAGCTGCACGGCGCTGGTCGAGGATCAGGCCGGCGAGCTGTCGTTGCTGACGTGGCGACCGTCGGTAGCAGCTATCGCAGCCTAGACCGCCCGCGTAATCTGGTATAAGCACTCCCTACGCAGAAGCAGCTGGGGGGGCGCATGCGCATACTTACATCGTTGACTGCCACCGTCGTGCTCGTGCACTCGGCCGCCGGCCCCGTCTGCGCGCAGATCACGAACCCGCTGCCCGCGACCGTCGACAAACTCGGCCTCATGGTCGAGATCCAGGACGTCGCGCGTTTACCGGAGACGCGTAACCTGCGCCCCGTCGATCAGGACGTGACGCCGACGGGCTGGGCGCGAGTCAGCTTCGTGCGCGATCTTCCGGACGGCCGCCGCTTCGCGAACGACTCGCGCGGTTTTCTGTACCTGCTCGACGGCGACCGGCCGGCCGTGTATGCGGACGTCGGCGCGGCGTTCCCGTTCGCGAACTACAACCGGCTCGAGAGCGGGTTCATCGGCTTCGATTTCCATCCGGAGTTCGCGCGCAATGGCTTGTTTTACACCGTGCACAGCGAGCGAGCGCCGGGGAACCCGGCGACTCCCGATTTCGTCCCGCCGGGCTACACGGCGGCCGACGCGACCTACCACAACGTCATCACGGAGTGGCGCGCGAACGATCCTCGAGCGAGCACGTTCGAGGGCACGCGGCGCGAGCTACTGCGCGTCGCCCACGTCGTCATGAATCTCACGCACCCGTTCGGCAACGTCGAGTTCAATCCGACGGCGCGGCCCGGCGATCCCGACTACGGCCTGCTCTACACGAGCGGCAGCGATCTCGGCTTCAGCAACGGCGGCGGACCGAACGCGAACAATCCCGATCAGACACAGCGTCTGGACTCGGTCATCACTGCGATCCTGCGGTTCGATCCGCGTAGCCCATCCGTCACGAACGGCACGAAGGGGCTCGGCGACTACACGATCCCGGCTGTCAACCAGTTCGCCGCGGACGGCGACCCGGCGACGCTCGGCGAGATTTACGCCTACGGTTTTCGCAACGCGCACCGGCTCTCGTGGGACCTCATGGACGGCACGATGTTCGCGTCGGACATCGGCATGAACCACATCGAGGAGATCAACATCGTGCACGAGGGCGGCAACTACGGGTGGATGCGCCGCGAGGGATACTGGGAGAATGGCATCTTCCGTCCCGATGGCGCGCTCAACCAGCTGTTTGTGCTGCCGGCAAACGTATTGAACGGCCGCAACCAAGACGAATTCACCTATCCGGTCGCGATCTACGACCACAACGAGGGACAGGCCGTGAGCGGCGGCTTCGCGTACTACGGGGAAATCGACGCGTTGCGCGGCAAGTTCGTGTTCGGCGATGTTCAGCGCGGACGTCTGTTCGCGGCGAACGTCGAGGCCATGAAGGCGGCCGACGACGGCATCCCCGCGACCGTTGCGCCCGTCGAAGAAATCCAGCTCTATGTGCGCGACGCGTCGGGCGCCCGCGTATACGTCTCGTTTCGCGAGCTCGTCGAGCGAACGATGGGCGCCTCGATGGCTCGCGCCGATCTGCACTTGAGCCGTAGCCGCGACGGCGAGCTCTTCCTCACGTCGCGGCAAGACGGGATGATCCGCATGCTCGTGCCCGATTCGGATTAGGAGGATCGGTAGGGACAACCGTGGCCGATGAGCCGCGGCTGACGGCTGCGACCCCCTCGTGCGCTACGGCCGAAGGATTCTCCACTCTGGAACGTCACACAAGGAGGGCCGAGTGTAAGAGGATAAGTCGATGACGCACCCTGACTCGAACGCTGGCGAGCGGAATCGAAGTCGATCCCACCGAACCCGCGATCTCGCGAAGAGCTGGGTTCTCGCGAGCTTCCTGGCGGTAATGACGGCAACCACGAGCGGCGCCGAGAACGGCGATTGGATCCTGCAGCTCGAGCCCACCTACATCGATGCCTTCGGCCACGACCAGCATGTGCTCACGATCCACGAATTCGATCTCGACGCCACTCCGGCGACCGATCTCGGCACGCCTGTTGGCCTCGATACGGAGGCGAGGCTCACGAATCGGTTTCGGCTCGAGCACCGCCGGGCCAGCTGGGAGGATTGGGCCCTCGGATTCGATCTGATCTTTTTCGGCGCCTCGCAAGGCAGACCTGCCCGCAGCAGCGCCGCGAGCGGGCCGGCGGGGCCGATCGACCGAACCGTCTTCGAGGTTGCCGACCGGAGCTTCGAATCCAACGATCCGAGCGAGCCGCTCTACTTCCGAGTACTCGGGGACACCGACCTAGAGGTCTGGACGATGGACATCTACGGCATCAAGACGCTCGCCGAGACGCCGGAGCGGCAGCTCGGCTTGGTCTTGGGGTTGCGAAATGCCGACTTCGACAACGACTTCCATGTGTTCGCGGGAATCGAGGGCGTCAACGGGTCGCTGGTCGATGCCTCGTCGAACTACGATCGCATGCTCGGGCCGCTCGTCGGCGTGAGCGGGCAGATAGAGCTCGGCAGAAACACGCTCGCGGGCTACTTGAGTCAAGCCGTGGTATTTGGCGGCGCCGACCTCAGCCGCTCGATCGCCGACTTCATCGGACCCGCGCCGACCGAGCGCGACCTCGTTGTTGCCCAGTCATTGCAATCCTTCGAAAGGCGGCAGGATCTCACGATCCCGATGACCGACCTCCGGATAACGTGGCTGCATCCGCTCGGCGAGCGTTTGTCCCTCGGTGTGACGGCCAATGCGTCGATCTGGTCGGATGTGCCGGTGCCGCCCGATATCGTCCCCGGTGCCGGCGCGGGCGGCGGGTTCAACAAGAACACGATCGTCTTCTTCGGTGTGGGCGCGGCGATCAGGCTCGCCTTCTGAGGGCGCCGAGAGTCCAGTGCATGCCTCTTGGACTTGCCGCGGCTGTACCATAGGCGTCTAACGCTTAAGCTTTCGAGGGTGTCATGCGAGTGGGATTCATCGGCCTCGGCCGAATGGGGCAAGGCATGGCGCGTCGTATCCTCGACGCCGGTCACGACCTTACCGTGTTCGATGTCGTCGCCGCCCAGACCGCGCCGTTTGCGGCGGCCGGTGCGCGCGTGGCCGCATCGATTTCAGATCTCGCAGCGGGCCGCGATATCGTTGTAACGATGCTCGTGGAAGACGCGGCGGTGACCGGCGTCGCGCTCGGGCCGGGCGGGTTGTGCGAGACGCTCCGTGCAGGCGCCATTCACCTCGTCATGGGCACGCACGGTGTCGCGACGGTGCGCGAGCTCGAGACTCGGCATCGTGAAGCAGGACAGACGCTCGTCGCTGCGCCCGTGCTTGGCCGGCCGGACCTCGCCGCCGCCGGACAGCTCGGCATCGTCGTCGCGGGACCCGAAGAGGCCGTCGGCCGCTGCAACGACCTCTTGGAAGTCATGGGTCGCCGGACGTTCGTGGCGGGCGCTAGGCCAGAGTCCGCGACGGCCATCAAGCTCGCCAATAACGCCGTGCTCGGCTGCGCCATGGTGGCCATGGCCGAAGGATTCTCGCTCGTTCGCAAATACAGCGTGACACCGCAAGTGTTCCAGGACGTCATGACCGAAGGCCTGTTCTCGGCTCCGGCCTACAAGGTGTACGGACAGAAGATGGTCGACGAGAGCTTCGACGAGGTCGGCTCGCCGATTCACGTCGGGCTCAAGGATGCGGCCCTGATTGCGGCGGCCGCCGACCTCGCGCGCGTGCCGATGCCGAGCCACAACGTCTATCGGGATCGCCTGATCGGCGCCGTCGCGCATGGCGACCGCGACCGGGATCAGGCCGTGCTGGCGCGCGAGCAGGCGCGCGCATCCGGTCTCGAGTAAGCCGATCGAAGCTCTCGCCGACGTTATGAGCGCCGGTTACACGCGCACCGTCTCGACGGGCAGGCCTGCCGCTCGCCATTCCGGATATCCGTCTTCCAAACGACGAACGTTGAACCCGCGGGCCCGTAGCGCCGCAACCGCCTCGTAGGACAAAACGCAGTACGGCCCGCGACAATAGGCGACGATTTCGCGGGCGGGATCCAAGTCCGCGATTCGTTTCTCGAGCTCGTGCACTTGAATATTGACTGCGCCCGGGAGATGTCCGAGCGCATACTCATCCTCGGGGCGAACGTCGAGCACCGTCACGACATCGGCCCGTATCCGCTCCACGAGCTCCATGCGTGATACGGGCTCAAGAGAATCGCGGTCGTGGAAATAGCTGCGCACAACCCGCTCGACCTCGGCCAGTTGCTTTTCGGCGATGCGTCTGACGGCGGCCAGAAGATTGAGCACCGCGTCGTCGGTCAAGCTGTAATAAATGAATTTGCCTTCGCGCCGCGCGGCCACGAATCCGGCGCGGCGCATGTGCTGCAAATGCTGAGAAGCGTTGGCCGTCGAAACGCGGATCCTGTCGGCCAACACCTCCACGCTTCTCTCCCCCTGCGCGAGTTGCTCGAGCAGCGCGAGCCGGTGCGGATGTGCCACGGCTTTCGCGACGGCCGCGAACTGCGTGAACAGGGCTGACTTCGGGTCCTTGCTTGACATCGGCGGTACGTGACTACATCATTCAATGAAACCCTTGAATGATCGCCTCTAAATGGCGACCGGTCAAGCCCACATCGACCGACCGAGAGAACCTGTACTGCCATGCTGACCTACGAGCCCCTGATCCGCCTCGGCTCTTTCGCCGGTATCTTCGCCGCGATGGCGCTCTGGGAGCTCCTTGCGCCGCGGCGGCGCCAGGCGATCGGGCGCTCTCGACGCTGGCCGAGCAACCTCGGGATCGTCGCGCTCAACACGCTGCTGGTCCGGCTCGTATTTCCCGTGGCGGCCGTCGGCGTCGCGTTGCTCGCGGAGACGCGCGGCTGGGGGTTGTTTCGCGTCCTGCCAGCGCCGGCGTCGTTGGCGGTCATCACATCGGTGATCCTGCTCGACCTTGCGATTTACTTTCAGCACGTGTTGTTCCATGCCGTGCCGGTGCTGTGGCGATTGCACCGGATGCACCATACCGACCTCGAATTCGACGTCAGCACGGGCGCGCGCTTTCACCCGTTCGAGATCGTGCTGTCGATGGTGATCAAGCTCGGCGTCGTCGTGGCGCTCGGCGCGCCGGCTGTCGCAGTATTGATCTTCGAGGTGCTGCTCAACGCCACGTCGATGTTCAACCATGGCAATGTCCGCATCCCCATGCAACTCGACCGTGCTCTGCGTTGCGTTCTCGTGACGCCGGACATGCATCGCGTTCACCATTCCGTAGCGCCGCGCGAAACCAACAGCAACTTCGGCTTCAACCTGCCGTGGTGGGATCGACTCTTCGGCACGTACCGCGCGCAGCCGGCGGCCGGGCACGAGGGAATGACGATCGGCATCGAGCAATTCCGCGAGCCGCGCGAGCTCAGGCTCGATCGCATGCTCATGCAGCCGTTCCGCGACGACGATCGCAGTTACGCGCTCGGCCGGCGGGAGTCCTCATGATCGCTCGCGCTGCGCTACTACGCGCGCTGGTTGTGCTCGTCATTATCGCCGGCGCAGTCGCGCTCGCGCTCAATCGAGAGCACCTCGACTTCAAGTCGGTCGAGACTTCGATACGCGTGCTCGGCGTGTGGGCACCCCTCGGACATGTTCTGCTCTTCGCCCTCGCCACCGTGCTCTTCGTGCCCGGTGCGATTTTCGGCCTCGCCGGCGGCGTCTTGTTCGGCCCCGTGTGGGGCACCGTATTCAACCTCGCCGGCGCGACACTCGGTGCGATCGCCGCGTTTCTCGCGGCGCGTTACGTTGCCGCAAACTGGGTGAGGCGCAAGGCAGCCGGGAAGCTCGAGCGCCTGATGGCGGGAGTCGAGGCGGAAGGCTGGCGCTTCGTCGCCTTCGTGCGCCTCGTGCCGCTATTCCCGTTCAACCTGCTGAACTATGCGCTCGGCCTGACGCGCATTCCGTTGACGCACTATGTGCTCGCATCGCTGGTCTGTATGGTGCCCGGCACGCTCGCGTACACGTGGCTGGGCCACGCCGGCCGGGAGGCGCTCGCCGGCAACGGCGCCGCGATACGCTCCGGTCTCATCGCCCTCGCCCTCCTCGCGACCGTCGCCTTTCTGCCGCCACTCGTTCGCCGCCTGCACGGCGAGCTCAAGCTCGATTGGATCGAAATCGGTGACCTCGCCGGCCAGCTCGAGGATCGGCGCGACATCGCCGTCATCGACGTTCGCGCGCCCGACGAATTCGACGGCCCGCTCGGCCACATCGCCGGCGCCCGCAACCTGCCGATCGGCG
>Ga0209108_10001663_pt1 | contig 12902 bp, 12 predicted proteins | sample Rifsed10ft1_FD_184003 | JGI IMG/M metagenome (GOLD analysis project Ga0209108, IMG submission 184003) | Soil microbial communities from Rifle, Colorado, USA - sediment 10ft 1 (version 2) | ecosystem: Environmental > Terrestrial > Deep subsurface > Rock core/Sediment | place: Rifle, Colorado...
GGGCCGCCGCCACGAGCGCGATGGGTGTGCCGGTGCGGCGGCTGCCCGGGCGCTTCGCACGCGCGCGCGCCTTCACGGCACCCGCTCGGCCATCTGCCTGGGCGGCGCGGCCAGCAGGCGGGCCACCGCGGCCGGCGTCAGGGCGATGCCGTAGGCGATGATGAATTGCAGCGCCTCTTCGACCGTGAGGTTGAGCGGCTGGACCTCCTCCGGCGTGGTGATCACGGTGAACCCGCCGGTGGGGTTGGGCGAGCCCGGGACGAAGATGTGCAGCAGTTCGGCCGGGGTGCCCTCCCCAGAGCCGCCGGTGACGAAGCCGACGGCGTAGAGGCCTTTCCGCGGCCACTCCACTAGGACCACGCGCTTGAACGCGCCCCGCGTCCCGTCTTCGTCTGCCTGCAGCATCCGGTCGCTGAACTGTTTCGCCGTGCCGTAGATCTTGCGCGCCACGGGAACGCGCAGCATCAGACTCTCGAAGGCCCCGATGAGACGCCGGCCGATGGCGCGGCTGGCCACCGCCCCGGCGACCAGGATGATGGCCACGCCGGTGAGGATGCCCAGGCCGGGGATGTGGCCGAAGAACGGAAAGAGGACGGGCTGGAGCATGTTGTCCAGCGTGTTGAAGAGCCAGCGGAGTACGACGTAGGTCACGGCCAGGGGCATGATCACCAGCAGCCCGGTGATCAGATAGTTCTGCAGGCGCGTGCGCATCAGGGGATCCGGCGGTCAGGTCGTGGTCGAGACGGTGCGCGCGATCTTCACCTTGCCGATGCGCTGTCCCTCCACCTGCTCCACGGTGATCTCCAGGCCGTTGTAGGAGACGCGCTCCCCCGGTTGAGGCACGTGGCCGAGCAGGCTGTAGACGAACCCGCCGATGGTGTCCACCTCGCCCACGGGCAGGTCCAGGTGCAGCTGGTCGTTCAACTCTTCGACGGAGGCGCGGCCGTCGACGAGGGCGACCTGGTCGTTGACTACCTCGACCAGCCGCTCCTCGACGTCGTGCTCGTCCATGATCGGGCCGACGATCTCCTCCAGCAGGTCCTCCACGGTCACCAGGCCGGAGGTGCCGCCGTATTCGTCCACCACGATAGCCAGCGGCACCTTGCGCCGCTGCATCTCCCGGAAGAGCTCGTCCAGGCGCTTGCTCTCCGGGATGTAGTACGCCGGGCGCATCACCTCGGTGATCGGCGCCGTCATCCGCCCCGAGGTCAGCGGGCGGAGCATATCCTTCACGTTGACCACGCCGACGATGTTGTCGATGGACTCGTGGGAGACCGGGACGCGGGAGTGCCCGGTCTGCACGACCAGCTGCGCCGCCTCGCCCACCGTCGCCGTATCCTCCAGGACGTCCATGTCCATGCGCGGCACCATGACCTCGCGGGCCACGGTGTCCCCGAATTCGAAGATGGAGTGGATCATCTCGCGCTCTTCCTGCTCGATGACCCCCTCCTCCTCCCCCATCTTCACCAGCATCCGGATCTCTTCTTCGGTGACCAAGGGGGCGTTGATGTTGACCCGGCCGCCGAGGGGGCGGACCACCACGTTGCTGGCCAGCGACAGCAGGCGGATGAGCGGCGAGAGAAGGCGCGAGAGCAGCAGCAGCGGACGGGCCAGCGCCACGGCGATGCCGTCGGCGTAGCGGGCGGCGATGGTCTTGGGCGCAATCTCCCCCACGACCAGGAGCAGCGCGCTCATCACCAGGAAGGCGTAGAGCGCGGCGCGATTCGGCCCGAAAAGGCGCACAAAGGTCACCGCCGCCAGCACCGAGGCCCCGACGTTGACGATGTTGTCGGCGATCTGCAGCGTGGTCAGGATGCGCCCGGGCTCGTCCAGCAGCCGGTGGGCCAGCCGGGCCGCGCCCTCCCCTGCCTCCGCGCGCTGACGCAGGCGGAGCCGGTTGGTCGCAAAGAACGCGGTCTCGGCAGCGGAAAAGACGGCGGAGAGCAGCAGCAACAGACCGAGCAGGACGTACGCGAACGTATTACCAGAAGCGTCCAACGAGGCCAATCATCCCTTCTTGAACCCCAGTTAAGCGTGCCAAACCGGCAGAATTTCACGGAATGCGTACAGGGCGGAGTGTCCTCCGCCCAGCCGTATCAGTATAGCACACCTAAGAGGACGGCCAGGCGCGGGAGGGGCCGCACGGCAAGGACGACCGTCCCGCCGTCGCCGGCCAGGGCGAGGAGGTCGAAGGTCTGCCTCCCGACAGTCAGCCGCGGTCGGGCCACCGCGCTCACCCGGAGGGCCAGGTTGTTGAGGAGCCGGTCCGTCTTCAGGACGAGCCGGTCTCCTTCGCGGACGTAGCCGGCGGAGGGCAGCCCGGCCCCCTGGGAGACGAACTCCATGCGCAACAGACGAAGACCCTGCGCGTCGGCCCGATAGAGTTCGGCCACCGGAGTGCGCTCCACGGAATGCGTGTATTCGAGCCGCAGGGGAATCGGCGCACGGACCTGCTGCCCCCAGAGGAGGCGGGCGGGGTTTGTCGACCGCACCGTCAGGACCGGCACCGGCCAGAGGGCCAGGATGACCGCCCCGGCCAGCCCAAGCACCAGGAGGATCCGCACGTGCCTCCCTATCGGACCTCGGCCCGCCGCAGCCGCAGCACGCCGTAGTGCTGCAGCAGGGCCGCGGCCGCAACCAGCAGCAACCCCAGCGCATCCCAATAGATATCAGGGAAGATCAGCGCCACGGCCGCGCCGACCAGCAGCGCCCGGTCCAGCAGCGTCGCGTGGCGGAGGAAGAATCCGGCGGCCCCGGCGGCCAGCGCCACCACCCCGAGGAAACCGGTGAGCGTGGCCAGGACGATCTCGCCCAGCGACGCGCCCTGCAGCAGCAGCGCCGGGGAGTAGACGAAGACGAACGGCACGATGATCCCGGCCAATGCCAATCGCGTGGCCGTGACCCCCGTGCGCAGGGGATCGGACTTGGCGATGCCCGCGGCGGCGTAGGCGGCCAGGGCATCCGGCGGCGTCAGGTCGGCGATGACGCCGAAGTAGAAGATGAACAGGTGCGCCGCCAGCGGCGGCACGCCCAGCTGGGCGACGGCCGGCGCGGCGATCGCCGCCAGAATGATGTACGTGGCGGTGGTGGGGATCCCCGAGCCGATGATGGTGCAGGCGGCGGCCACCAGCAGCAGGGTGAGAAAGAGGTTGTGCTGCCCCAGGGCCACGGTCAGGCTGACGAACTTCAGGCCGATGCCGGTCAATGTGACGACGCCGATGATGATCCCGACCACGGCGCAGGCCACGGCCACGCTCAGGGCGTTGCGCGCGCCGTAGACGAGCGTCTCCCAGATGCTCCGCACGTACAGGCGCGCGCTCTCCATCGCCGGACGGCGGGCGATCGAGCCTTCCTTGAAGACGGTAATGATGTGCACACCGGCGGAGGTGATGATCCCCCAGAAGGCCGCCGTCATCGGCGTGTACCCTTCCAGCAGGAAGCCGATGACGAAGACCAGCGGCGCCACCAGGTAACCGCGGCTCCAGAGGATGGATCGCACAGAGGGCAGCTGGTCGCGCGGCAGGCCGCGCAGCCCGAGGCGTTTGGCCTCGAAGTGGATCATCAGGCCCACGGCCAGGAAGTAGAAGATTGCCGGCAGCGCCGCCGCCTTGACGATGGTCAGGTAGGGCACACCCAGAAACTCCGCCATGACGAAGGCGGCCGCGCCCATCACCGGCGGCATGAGTTGCCCGCCCACCGAGGTCGCCGCCTCCACGCCCGCGGCGAACTGCGCGTCGTAGCCCGTCTTCTTCATCAGGGGGATGTTGAAGACGCCGTCGGTGACGACGTTGGCCACGGAACTGCCGGAGACGGTGCCGATGAACGCGCTGGAGAGCACCGAGACCTTGGCCGGCCCGCCGGTCATCCAGCCGGCCAGGGCCATGGCGATGTCCACGAAGAGCTGCCCCAATCCGGTGCGTTCGAGGAACGCGCCCAGCAGCACGAAGAGGAAGACGAACGTGGCCGAGACGCCGATGGGGATGCCGAGGATGCCCTCGGTGGTGAAGAACATGTGCTCGACCACGCGCTGCGCGGAGACCGGCGGCACGCCCAGCGCGCCCGGCAGGTAGTGGCCGACGAATGGGTAGATGAGCAGGGCCGCGGCGATGAACGGGAGTACCCCCAGCACGCGCCGCCCGGCCTCCAGGACAAGGAGGATCCCCAATACGCCCACGACCAGATCCCCGGAGGTGAGCCGGCCCGCCCGCACGGCCAGAGCCTGGTGGTTGACGAACAGGTAGAGCATCAGGGCCACGCCGCCGGCAGCCGTCAGCACGTCTGGCAGGCCGAAACGGGCCTCCCCGGCGCGTCCGCGGCGGAAGGGATAGAGCAGGAAGACCAGCGCCATGACGAAGGCCACGTGCGCGGAGCGCTGCCGCAAGGCCTCGAGGGTGCCAAAGCGCGCGGTGTAAAGGTGGAAGAGCGACATCAGCCCGGCTACGATCGCCACGACGGTCGCGGAAACGCCGGTGAGCCGGCGGTAATTGTACTCCGGCTCAACGTCGCGAAGAAGGCGCTCCACCTCCTCCGGCGGCGGGGCGCGCTCCACCTCAGCGCACCTTCGGCAGCAGAATCGCCGCGCCCACGACCGCGGCCCCCAGGGCCGCCACGAGCACTCCGGCGGCGGCGACGTCCTTGGCGATCTTGGCCGCGGGGTCGTGCTCCAGCCCGACCACCCGGTCGACGAGCACCTCCACCGCGGTATTGAAGAGTTCCGCACCCACCACGACGGCGATGGCCAGCAGGAGCGCGGCCGCCTCCACCGGGCGGAGACGGAAGAAGACGATCACCGCGACGACCAGGATCGTCGCCACGCCGTGGACCCGCAGGTTCCTCTGCGTCCGCCAGGCGAAGACCAGGCCCGCATAGGCGTAGCGGAAGCTCTCCGCCAACGACCGGTTCATCGTGATCTCCTTTCCGCTTCCTCCAGCAAACGCAGGAGGGCCCGTTGCCGCCGGCCCATCCGCCGGGCCGCGGCCGGCGTGGTGTCGTCGTACCCCAGCAGGTGCAGGACGCCGTGGATGACCAGCAGCCGCAGTTCCCGCGCGACGGGGTGCCGGTAGCGCGGGGCCTGTGCTGCCGCCCGCTCCGCCGAGATGACCACGTCCCCCAGCAGTCCGCCGGGGCCGTCCTGCGGGAACGCCAGGACGTCGGTGGGCCGGTTCCGCCGCCGGTAGCGGCGGTTCAGATCCGTGATCGTCGCGTCGTCCACCACCGCGATGCTGATCTCGCCGCTGCGCGGACAGTGCTCCTGGCGCATCGTCCAGAGGGCGGCGCGGCGCAGAGCGGCAGCGCTCACCCGCACCACCCGCTGGCGGTTGGTGACCAGGGCCTTCATGGTAACGCGGCGGCTAGCGGGCGCGGCCGACCCGTTCGCGCCGGCGCGGTCGCAGATCCCGCTCCAGATCGGGATACTCGACTCGGGGATGGAAGATGCCCGTGAGGATCCGGGTGAAGGCCTGGGCGATCTTCTCTAGGTCGCGGAACATCAGGTCGCACTCGTCGAGCTGCCCGTCTTCCAGCCGCTCATGGACGATCCGGCGCACGACCTCGTAGATGCGGTCCGGAGTGGGCCGGGGCAGCGTGCGCACCGCCGCCTCCACGGCGTCGGCCAGCATGACGACCGCGGTCTCCCGCGTCTGGGGCTTGGGGCCCTCGTAGCGATAGGCCCCGGGCTCGGGCTGGTCGCCGCGCTCGAGGGCCTGATGGTAGAAGTATGTCATCAACATGGTCCCGTGATGCTCGGGGATGAAGTCCGTGATCACCCGGGGCAGGCCGTATTCGCGGGCCAGCTCTAGCCCGTCGCGCACGTGCGCCGCCACGGTCAAGGCGGAGAGGCTGGGCGCCATCCGCTCGTGGGGGTTGTCCACGCCGACCTGATTCTCCACGAAGAAGACGGGGCGGCGGATCTTCCCGATGTCGTGGTAGTAGGTCCCCACGCGCACCAGCAGGGCGTCCGCGCCGATGGCCTCGGCCGCGGCCTCCGCCAGATTCCCCACGATCACGCTGTGGTGATACGTCCCCGGCGCCTCCAGCTGCAGTCGGCGCAGCAGCGGGTGGGCGGGATTGCTCAGTTCCAGCAGTTTGATCGGCGTGACCAACCCGAACAGGTTTTCCAGGTATGGCATGATGCCGATGGAGAACAGACCGACGATCACGCCGTTGAAGATCCCGGAGCTGGCGTCGACCACCATCGCGGGATAGACCGGCTGCCGCTCCAGCAGGCCCGTGGCGATGACCGCCGCGGCGGTGGCCAGCCCCACCTTCAGTCCGGCGACGATGAGATCGGTGCGGTGGCTGATCCGCCGGATGGCGTAGACGCCCACCACGCCGCCGGTGAAGGCGATGAAGGCGGTGCGCAGGTCGCTCGTGGCGATCAGCCCGATGAGGATACTCAGGACCGCCGCGCTGAAGAGGGCCAGGCGCGGCCGCAGCAAGACGGTGAGCAGGATCGACCCCGCGGCGGCAGGAATCAGATTCAGGTTGAGCCGCAGTGAGACGACGGCCCGGGCCAGCAGGACCGTGAGGATGACGAGCAGGCTCCACAGGAGCAGATAGCGGTTCGTGCGCCAGATTTCCGGCTGGTACTGAAACAGGTAGTAGGCGGTCAACCCCAGCAACAGCGCGATGACGACGGCGGTGCCCAGGACGATATCCCAGCTGGTGGGCACGCCGATGAGCCCGAGGGCCTCCAGCTTGCGCAGGTGGGTTTCGGTGATGCGGTCCCCGCGGCGGACGATGATCTCGCCGCGGAGGATGCGGACACGCACCGGCTCGACCGCCTCTTCCGCCTCCCGGCGCAGGGTCTGGGTGAAGGCCCGATCGAGGACCAGATTGGCCCGCAGCACGCCCTGGCCGACGGCACTCGCCACCGCCAGCGCCCGGCCCGTCAGCCCGGAGGCCCGCAGGAGTTCTCGCAGTTGCTCCCGGGCCTCGTCTAGCTGCTCCATCCGCACGCCCACGCCCATCACCCGTTCCACCGTCGCCAGGGTGGCCGCGCGGGCCTGCACTGATGCGGCCGGTGCGAGTGTCAGCGCCGCGGCCGCGACCGCGGGAGAGAGCGGCACCCCGGCCTGCTGGCGCAGCCGCGTCGCCCGTTCCGCTTCGGTCAATCCGGTCATCGCGTGGACGCGCGCGATCGCCTCGAAGGCCGTGGTCACGGCGATGCGCGCCGCCGCGGTGGCGTCGGGGCTTTCCCGGTAGACGGGTTCGACGCGGCCGGCGGCGATGCGGCGGCGGATCGCCGTCTGTTCCGGATCGATGTAGTCGACGGTGCGGGGCGCCTCAATGTCCTTCTTCGCCACGTCCCCGGACCGCAGCACCTGCCGCTCCGGCACGTACGGCAGGGTGGCGATCACCAGGAGGGCCAGGAAGGTGACCAGCCCGATGAGGCTCTTCGGGACCCACGGGAGCGCGAAGAATGGGGCCAGGCGACGCCGGGCCCAGGAGAGGACAATCATCTACTCTCCCCAGTCTAGGGTCTGGCGAAGAAGGTTGTCCAGCCAGCCGCGGGAGGGAGGACGAGGACGGCCACCGTAATCCTCCATAGGCCCCACGCACAGTCGCGCCCGGCGCAGGTGGGAGGCGAGGCCCGTGAAGGATCCTGTCCTGATCACCGGCGTCAACGGGTTCATCGGCGCGTACCTGGCCGAACGGCTCCTCCGCGCCGGCGTGCGCGTTCGGGGACTGGACGTGGTTCGTGCGGAGCACCGTCCCCGCGTGGAGTTCTTCCAGGGCGATCTGACCGTCCCCGACAACCTGCCGCCCGCGGTGCGCGGCGCGCGCGTGGTCGTTCACTGCGCCCGCTGGAACGGCTCCCCTCCTAATTCGGAGGCGGCCCGCGCCATCGACATCACCGGCACCGGGAACCTGCTGGCGGCCTGCCTCCATGCCGGCGTCGAGCGCGTGGTGCACCTGAGCAGCGTCGCCGTCTACGGTCCCACACGCCGCGCCGTGATCACCGAAGAGACGCCCTTCTGGCCCGTCGACGCCTACGGCCGGAGCAAAGTGGCTGCCGAAGACATGGTCGCGCGCGCCGTACAGCAGGGACTGCCCGTCGTCACGCTGCGCCCTGGCCTGGCCTACGGGCCGCGCGCCTTCGGCGGCACGGTCAACCCCGCGCGGCAGATCATGGCCGGCTGGCCCGTCCTTGCCGCCGGCGGCCGGGGGATCGCCAACCCAGTCTACATTGAGCACCTCCTGGACGCGCTCATCGCCGCGGCGACGCGGGAGGACGCCGCCGGCCAGGCCTTCAACGTGGCGGATGACAACCTGCCCTGGCGCGAGTTCTTCGGCTACTACGCCCGGATGTGCCGCCGGCCGCTACGCTCCTCCCCTGCGTTCGCCGTCTGGCTCTTCGGCCTGGCCACGGAAGTCCTCGGGACGGTGACCCGCCGGCCGCCGCTCACGCACCGCACCCTCGTGCACTACATGACCCGGCCAACCCGCTGCAGCACGGAGAAGGCCCGCAGGCTGCTGGGGTGGTCTCCGACCCGGTCCATGGAAGCGGCGATGGGGGAGACCGAGCGGTGGTTGCGCGATGCTCGGATCATCCCGCATTGATGGCGCGCCACGGTGCTCTTCCCGCATTGGGGCCGGTGCTGGTCACCGGCGCCGGGGGGTTCATCGGCGGGCGGCTCTGCGAACGGTTGGTGCTCGAAGGGGTGCGCGTTCGTGCGCTGGTGCGTAGCACCGATCAGGCCGCGCGGCTCGCGGCGCGGGGAGTCGAACCGGTGCGGGGGGACCTGACGCGGCCGGATGATCTCCCTCCCGCGGTGCGCGGCTGTGGCGTGATCTTTCACTGCGGGGCGTGGATGGGAGAGCCGTGGACCTGGGAAGCGGCCCGAGCGGCGAACGTTGAGGGGACGCGCTCCCTGCTCGACGCATCCCTGCGCGCGGGCACCTCGCGGTTCGTCCATGTGAGCAGCATCTCCGTCTACGGTCCGACGACGGCGGACCCCATCGACGAACAGACTCCGCTGTGGCCCCTGGGACCGTATCGCGCAACGAAAATCGGCGCGGAACAAGAGGTCGTATCTGCGCATGGGCGGGGCCTGCCCACCGTCATCCTCCGCCCGGGGCAGGTCTTCGGTCCTGGGGACGTGCGTCTGTCCGGTCTCGTCCTCCGGTGGCTGCGCCGGGGCCTTCCCCTCGTTGTCGAGGGCGGGCGCGGCTTCTGCTATCCTATCTACATTGACAATCTGGTGGACGCGCTGCTGGCGTCCGCCACGACCGCCGACGCGGTGGGAGGAATATTCAATCTGGCCGACGCCGACGTCCCCTGGGGGGAGTTCCTCGGCTCCTACGCCCGCATGGCGGGGCGCCGAATGCGCTCCATGCCCGCGTGGGTCGTGCGCGGTGCGACGCTGGGCATGGAGACGGTGGGCATACTGACCGGCCGTCCCGCCCGCGGTCACCGGGCGGATATGGGGTATTTCCTGCGGCGCAGCCGGTACAGCACCGCCCGGGCGAGCGCGGTGCTGGGCTGGCATCCCCGGGTCCCCCTGGCCGAGGCGATCACGGCAACCGCAGCCTGGTTGCAGCAGGCTGGATTGCTCGACCGGCGAAACATCTCTGTGTAGAGGCGAGAGGGAGGGCCCATGTCCACGCCGACTGCCGCGTTTCTTCTGCCACTGGTCGGCTACCTGTCGGGGTCGATCCTGCCGGCGCATATCCTGGCGCGCCGCCGTGGGTTGGACTTCCGGGTCATCGGGAAGAACCCGGGCACCGCGGAGACGTTCCGGCATTTTGGTTTCTGGCCAGCCGTGCTTGTGTACGTCCTGGACGCGACCAAAGCACTGCTGCCGCTCATCGCGGGGAATTTGCTGCGCGTTCCGGGGTGGTCGCTGGTCCTGACGGCGGCCGCGGCCGTCGCCGGGCACAACTGGTCGCTGTACTACCGGTTCTGGGGCGGCAAGGGACTGGCCACCGCCTCCGGCGCGTTGCTCTTCCTGCTGCCGTTGAATTTCAGCATCGCGCTGATTCCCGCGCTGCTGGCCTGGCGGCGCACCGGATGGGTCCCGGCCAGCGGCGTGGTCGCCTTTCCCATCATCATCGCGCTGACCTGGCTGCGCGAGACGGACCTGATCTTCCGCCTCGCCGCCATCCTCCTGCCACTGGTCATCCTGGTGCGGGTGCGGCGGGATATCGCCGCCAACTGGCCGTTCAAGCAGTCTCGGGAGACCGCGCCGCGGTGAACGGCGGGCGGCGACCCGCTGGGGGTTAGGGCAGCAGACTCTCCAATCGCCGGCGCAGCGCGATCCGGTCGCGCGGCGTGCGCGGCACGACCAGGATGGTATTGTCCCCGGCGACGGTGCCCGCCAGCTCCGGCCAGCGGACCTCGTCGATCGCTTCTGCCACCGCGTTGGCGGTCCCTGTGGTCGTCTTCACCAGCACCAGCCCGCTGCCCTCATCGACGCCGACGGCGTACTCCTGAAACGCGCGCGCCAGGCGGCGCTCCGCGTCCGGCGCAATCTGCCCCGCCTCCGCCGGCGGCAGGTAGCGCGCCCGGCCGTTCTGGGTCGGCACCTTCAGCAGACCCAGCCGCTTGATGTCCCGCGAGGCGGTAGCCTGGCTGACCCGCAGCCCGGCCGCGCGCAGCGCGCGCACCAGCTGCGCCTGGGTGTGGATCGGCTCCGCCGTGATGACCTCCAGGATCTTGCGCTCACGCGGACGCACGGATCTCCTCCCGCACCCGCTGCTCCTCCGCCGCCGCCGCCGCGACCCACTGCCGCAGGAGCCCAACCTCCCGCGCCGCCTGCTCCATCGCCGCCTGCACCCGTCCGGGAGCCGTGCCGCCCGGGACGTCCTTGGCGGCCACCGCACCCTCCGGCGTGACGGCGGCCCGGAGGTGCTCGATCGCCGGTGCGTCGAGGCCCGGCAGCAGCGAAGACCATTCCTCCGGTTCGAGATCGGTCAGCGCCTTGCCCTGCCGTTCGGCGTAGCGGACGACCTGGCCGGCGAGGGCGTGCGCCTGGCGGAAGGGCGTCCCGCGCCGCACCAGGAAGTCGCTGATCTCCGTTGCGGTGGGAAACCCCGCGGCCAGCGCGGCGCGCATCCGCTCCCGCCGGAAGCGCGCCTCCGCCAGCATCACGCCCATCGCCTCCACCGCGGCCAGCGCCGTATCCGCCGCCTCAAAGACCAGCGCCTTGTCCTCCTGCAGATCGCGCTGGTAGCCGAGCGGCAGCCCCTTCAAGACACCGAGCAGGGACACGAGGTCGCCGATCACCCGGCCCCACTTCCCGCGAATCAATTCGGCGGCGTCGGGATTCCGCTTCTGCGGCATGATGCTGCTGCCGGTGGCCACGGCGTCGGTGAGCGCGAGAAATCCGAACTCCTCCGTGCTCCACAGCACCATCTCCCCGGCCCAGCGGGAGAGGTGCGTCATCAGGAGCGCCAGCGCCCCGAGAAACTCCACGGCGAAATCCCGGTCGCCGGTGGCATCCAGGCTGTTCTCGCTGACGCGGGCGAAGCCCAGCATCCGCGCCACCGCCTCCCGATCCACGGGATGGGAGACCCCGACGGCCGCGCCCGATCCCAGCGGCAGCACATCCGCCGCTGACCGGGCCTGGCGCAGCCGATCGACATCCCGCCGCAGCATCCAGACGTACGCCAGCAGATGGTGCCCCAGCAGCACCGGTTGCGCGCGCTGGAGGTGGGTATATGCGGGCAGGAGGAGGTGGCCGTCACGCGCCGCCAGCCGCAGCAGCGCCTCCTGGGCGTCCACGACCGCGCCGCAGCAGGCCACGCAGGCCTCCTTCACCCACAGGCGGAACGCCGTGGCCACCTGATCGTTCCGGCTGCGCGCCGTGTGCAGCCACCCCGCGGCCTCGCCGATGCGCCGGTGCAATTCTGCTTCGATCAGCGTGTGCACGTCTTCGGCGTCCGCGTCGATGGGAAAGGTGCCGGCCTCCGCTTCCCGCAGCATCTCGCGCAGCGCCGCAACGATCTGCGTGCCGGTGTCTCCCGGGATGATCCGCTGCTGGGTCAGCATACGTGCGTGCGCGAGACTCCCCCGCAGGTCGTGGGGCAGGAGGCGGATATCCACCGGCAGCGAGGCGGAGAAGCGGGCCAGCCGCGGGTGCAGCCGGCCCTCGAAGCGCCCGCCCCACATGCGGTAGCCGTCGTGCTCGTCCACGCGCGCGCCCCGAGCTACCGCTTGGCCGGCGCCCGCACCTGTCGGATCAGGTGTGGGTTGGTGCGGGCGAAGACCGCCGCGGGCAGGCCGAAGAGGTGGATGAACCCCTCCGCGTCGGCGTGGCGGTAGTCCCCGCCGGCTTCGAACGTCGCCAGGTCCCGGCTGTAGAGGGAGTACGGCGACCGCCGCGCCACCGCACTGCAGGTGCCCTTGAAGAGGCGCAGGCGCACCGTCCCCGTGACCGTCCGCTGGGTCGAAGCGACGAACGCGTCGAAGGCCTGCCGCAAGGGCGTGTACCACAGGCCGGAGTAGACGAGTTCCGCGTAGCGCATGGCCGCGCCGAGCTTATAGTGCAGGGTGTCCCGGTCGAGCGTGATCGACTCCAGGTCGTGGTGCGCCACCTGCAGGATGGTTCCGCCGGGCGTCTCGTAGACGCCGCGGCTCTTGATCCCGACCAGCCGGTTCTCCACCATGTCCACGCGGCCCACGCCGTGCCGGCCGCCGCTGTGGTTGAGCGCCTCCACGAGGGCGGCCGGTCCTAGCCGCTCCCCGTTCACCGCGACGGGTGTGCCTTCCTCAAAGTCGACGGCGACCTCCTCGGGTTCGTCGGGCGCGCGGCGCGGATCGGCAGTGTACTGATACAGGTCCCCGGGCGGCGCGATCCAGGGATCCTCCAGGATGCCCCCTTCGCTGCTGCAGTGCCAGAGATTCTTGTCCACGCTGTACGGCTTCTCTTGGGTGACGGGAACGGGGATACCGTGGGCGG
>Ga0209108_10001664_pt1 | contig 12897 bp, 13 predicted proteins | sample Rifsed10ft1_FD_184003 | JGI IMG/M metagenome (GOLD analysis project Ga0209108, IMG submission 184003) | Soil microbial communities from Rifle, Colorado, USA - sediment 10ft 1 (version 2) | ecosystem: Environmental > Terrestrial > Deep subsurface > Rock core/Sediment | place: Rifle, Colorado...
GACGATGGTTTCTTCGGTGACTGCGGATTTGACCTCGCGCTATCATGCCGGAAACATCATCAAGGAAGTGGCGCCGATCGTCGGCGGAGGAGGTGGAGGGCGCGCCGACTTTGCCCAAGCCGGCGGCAAGGACCCCTCCAGGGTGGATGAGGCCTTGAGAAGGGTTTTGGAAATCATTCGAAGACCGACCATTCCATGAAAATCCACACGGAAAAGCTGGTCGAAAAAACCAGAGGGTTCTGCGATATCATCGACATCACGGCGAAGGTTCAAGAGCAGGTCAAAAAAGAGAAGGTTCAAAAAGGTTTGGTGACTCTCTTCGTTTCAGGCTCCACGGCCGCCTTGACCACGCTGGAGTACGAGCCCGGGCTCGTCGAAGATATGAAGGAGTTGTTGGAGCGCTTGATTCCTGCAAACAAAAAATACCATCACGATGACCGCTGGGGCGACGACAACGGCTTTTCTCATCTACGCGCCTCGCTCTTCGGTCCTTCGCTGCAAATACCCATCGAGAGCGGCCGGCTGCTCTTAGGTACCTGGCAGCAGATCGTACTGCTAGACTTTGACAACCGACCCCGGACCCGCGAGGTGGCGCTCCAGATAATGGGAGAGACGGAGTGAAAGAGGAAAAAGGTAGAAAGGTGGAGTTTGAGGGCGCGGAGGAGTCGGCTCGGCTGGAGTTCAGCGACCCCAGGCTTTTCCGCGACCTTCTCGGGCACCACGACGAGCATCTAAAGATCATTCAGCGAACCCTCGGGATCAAGCTGCGCGTGCGCGGCCTGTCGATTGAGATCGAGGGCGACGCCGTCGAGGCCGAGCTCGCCGACAAGGTCCTCAAACAGCTTTACGGGCTGCTCGAAAAAGGCTACCCGGTCTATGGGAGCGATGTGGACTATGCCATCCGCATTCTGAGCGGCGACGGCAGGGCGAATCTTCAGGACATATTCCTCGACACCATCTATATCTCTGCGCACAAGCGGGTCATCACCCCGAAGAGCGTGGCGCAAAAGGCTTACATCGACGCGATCCGCCGCTATGACATTGTCTTCGGCATTGGGCCTGCTGGGACCGGGAAGACTTATCTGGCCATGGCTATGGCCGTGGCGGAACTGGGCAAGAATCGTTACGTCCGGATCATCCTGACCCGTCCTGCGGTCGAGGCCGGAGAGAAGCTGGGGTTCTTACCCGGTGATCTGGCCGAGAAGGTCAATCCCTATTTGCGGCCGCTATATGACGCCCTGCATGATATGGTGGACTTCGATCGGGCCCACAAGATGGTGGAGCGCGGCACCATCGAGGTGGCGCCCCTGGCCTTCATGCGCGGCCGGACCCTCAATGACTCATTCGTGATTCTGGACGAGGCGCAAAACACCACACCGGAGCAGATGAAGATGTTTCTCACCCGTTTGGGCTACGGGTCCAAGGCCGTCATCACCGGAGATGTGACCCAGATCGACCTGCCGGCGGGCAAGCCCTCAGGGCTCAAGGAGGCGTGGCGGATCCTGAAGGGAGTCGAGGGAATCCGATTTATCACCTTTACCGAAAGAGATGTGGCGCGGCATCGTCTGGTGCAGGATATCATTACCGCATACGAAAGGGACGAAGGTCAGACCGGGGCGGAAAACATGAACCCCTCCGATAAAGCCATAAACTAGGTCCGAACCGTTCACTGTCCCCCTTTTACCTGTATGCGGCGAGCGTGAAGCACGGGCTCGGTATAGCCGTTTGCTGCCTTTCTCCCCTTAAAGACCAGATCTAGCGCCGCCTGGAAAGCGAGGCTTTTATCAAATTGGGGCGCCATGTTTCGATAGTTCGGATCCCCCTTATTTTGCCGGTCAACAACCGCAGCCATTCTTTTGAAAGTTTCTCTCACCTGCTGCTCGCCCGCAATCCCGTGATGGAGCCAGTTGGCGATGTGTTGACTGGAGATCCGCAGCGTAGCCCGATCTTCCATCAACGCGACATCATTGATGTCGGGGACCTTGGAACAGCCGATTCCCTGGTCGACCCAGCGCACCACATAGCCGAGTATCCCTTGAGTATTGTTATCTAGCTCCCGTTGGATTTCCTCCGGTGTCAATTTCCTATCTAGTAACGGCGGCCCAAGGATATCCTCCAGACTGGCGCGGCCCCTCCGTGCAAGCTCTGCCTGCCTTTTTGCTACGCTCACCTTATGATAATGCAGGACGTGGAGCGTGGCGGCTGTTGGTGATGGTACCCAGGCCGTATTCGCACCGGCTTCAGGATGCGCCATCTTCGTTTCTACCATCTTGCGCATTTCGTCAGGCATCGTCCACATCCCTTTGCCAATCTGGGCCTTTCCAATAAGCCCAGTTTCGATGCCGATATCCACGTTCCAGTCTTCATAGGCGTTCATCCACGGTTGGTTCTTGATTTCCATCTTGGGTAGCATTGGGCCCAGTTCCATGCTGGTGTGGATTTCATCGCCAGTCCGGTCAAGAAAGCCGGTATTGATAAATACGACTCTGTCTCTTGCCATGCGGATCGCTTCCTTCAGGTTAACCGTGAGCCGACGCTCCTCGTCCATAATGCCAATCTTCAGCGTATTCCTCTTCAGCCCGAGCGCGTCCTCTACCTTTTCTAACAATTCTACTGTCGCCGCCACTTCGTCTGGGCCGTGCAGTTTGGGCTTTACGATGTAGACGCTACGCGTTTGACTGTTGGTGTATTTCCCACTTCTTTTGAGATCGTGCAGGGCTGCCAGCGTCGTGACCATGGCATCGAGGAACCCCTCTGGGATTTCCTGGCCGTCTGCTGTGGTTACGGCGTCCGTGTACATGTGGATACCCACGTTCCGAACGAGCAGCAGACTCCTACCAGGTAGGGTGATGGCTTCTCCTTTTGGGTTTATGAAGGTTTTGTCAGGATTAAGCCGCCGAGTCATTGGCCGCCCGTTCTTTTCAAACCTGGCTTCAAGCGTGCCTTTCATGATGCCGTTCCAGTGGCTATAGACTTTTGTTTTGTCAGTTGCATCTACGGCGGCGACGGAATCTTCGCAATCTTCGATGGTCGTGATGGCTGCCTCGAGCAGCACGTCTTTCACTCCTGCGGGGTGCGCCTTTCCAATGGGATGGTCTCGATCAATTTGAATTTCTATGTGCAGTTCATTATTTTTCAGCAAAAAATTCGTTAGCTCGCTTCCTTTCTTGTTGAATCCAACAAACTTGCCGGGATCGGCTAATCCCACTTCACTGCCATCGCTAAGCGTTGCAACCAGTTGTTTTATCCCACCATGATCTTTGAGCCAGAATCGTCTGACATCTGAGAACTTACTCCTCTCGAGGCCGACCACCTCATCTAAAAAATCCTCCGTTTTGGCGACAACCTTTGAACCCCGCACAGGGTTATAGGTTTCTCTTATCTCCGCCCCGCCTTCCTCTGGAATCACGTTCGTCCCATAAAGGGCATCATACAGGCTACCCCATCGCGCGTTGGCCGCGTTAAGCGCATAACGGGCATTGTCCAGTGGGACCACTAGTTGTGGGCCGGACACTTTTGCTATTTCAGCATCCACATTCGCTGTGGCCACTTGGAAATTTTCACCTTCAGGAACGAGATACCCTAGCTTTGTTAAAAATGCCTTGTATTCGTCCACGTTGATAGGCTGACGTTCTCTGGCCAGATACCACGCGTCGATCTGCTCCTGCAAAGAGTCCCGTTTCTCCAGAAGTTCCCTGTTCCTGAGGCCCAAATCATTAACGATTTTGCCCAGGGAGGCCCAAAATGCGTCTGCTTCCACGCCGGTGCCGGGTGCAATCTCGTTTCGTATCAGACGATACAATGCCTCCTTTACTTTTAGTCCACCTACTTCAACTGTGTTCGTCATTGGTTTTCTCCTCTTACCGGATTTGTGTCTTCAGTTCAGGGTTGCCACACACCTCACTACCCTAAGCCAGAGGAAATGTCTAACTCTGCCTGGAAGCCGCCCCCAGGTTGACCTGACAGTACCTTATCGGATAGTGTCAGGCGCAGAATGCCGATCGGGGGCCAGCCCAATTCCTTTGGTAAGGGCTTCGCGTGCTCAAAGCAGAGCCGATAACAAAACCGTTCGGAGAAGCCCGCGAAGTTGTCCGCATCATGGGTGTCGATGTTAGAAATAAGGTTCCCAGGAAAAAGATTCCTATCCTTTGGCTTAAAAATACGGCGCGAAAAATCCTGGAAATTCTCAAACAGGATCGGAGCGAGCTGAGCCTTGCTCTGGTCGGAAATCGAGAGATGCAAGAGTTAAACTCCAGATATCGAAAAAAGAATGAGCCCACGGATGTCTTGTCCTTTCCTTCAGGGGAGCGCCTTCCTATAGGCACGCAGATCCTGGGGGATGTGGTGATCTCCGTCGAGCAGGCGGAAAAACAGGCGACGAAGAGAAAACAGAGTCTTCAAGAGGAGATGACAAGCCTGTTGGTCCACGGGATTCTCCATCTCTTGGGCTACGACCATGAACGCTCTAAGAAAGAAGCCAAAATAATGCGGGGCATGGAAAAGAAAATCCGTCGGGCGCTTTGTAGGAAGCAGGTTTTGAGGGTATAATTACTATAGCCGCTGCAGCAGACCGCTGAATACGGCTGCTGAGCGGCAGGACAATCGCGGCTACAGCGGATCGGCCACGCCGACCGCTGAGCCGCAATACATTTGTCAGGGGCACTGAATGTTGGAAGAAACCAAAGAGCAGCTAACCCATTTGGAAGAAAGGCTTGAGCTTCTCCGGAGGCGTCTTTGACCTTGATGCGAAGCAGAAAAGGGTTGAGGAGCTAAACCGGATTACTTCGCGGCCGGATTTCTGGAACGACGGCGAAAAGGCACAGGGCATCCTCAAAGAACAATCCTCCCTCAAAGAGATTCTGGAATCATGGGAGAAGTACAGGGCCGGTCTCGAAGAGGCACGCTTTTTTCTCGATCTAGCGAAGGATGAGAAGAGCGAGGAGGCCCTGAGCGAGGCTGCGGCGAAGGTGGTGGAGGTGGCTCAGGGGATGGCCCAGATCGAGCTCAGTCAGATCCTGGGCGGCCCGGATGACCGCCGCAACGCGATTGTCAGCCTTCACCCTGGCGCCGGGGGGACAGAGGCCCAGGACTGGGCGGAGATTCTGCTGCGCATGTATCTGCGCTGGGCCGACCGCAAGGGGTATCGGACCGAGATCTTGGAGTACCAGCCTGGCGAAGAGGCGGGCGTCAAGAGCGTTACCTTCACAGTCGAGGGGGATTACGCTTACGGCTATCTTAAAGCCGAGGCGGGCATTCACCGCCTGGTTCGCATCTCTCCCTTCGATGCGAACGCGCGCCGTCACACGTCTTTCGCTTCCGTCTTTGTGTATCCCGAGATCGATGAGACCATCAAGGTGGAGATCAACGAGGCGGATCTACGCGTCGATACCTACCGTTCCAGCGGCGCCGGAGGGCAACATGTCAACAAGACCGACTCGGCGGTCCGGATCACGCATATCCCCACGGGGATTGTCGTTGCCTGCCAAAACGAGCGCTCGCAGCACAAAAACCGGGCCATGGCCATGAAGATCTTGCGCTCGCGCCTTTACGAGCTCGAGCTGGAGAAGCAAAGGGAGAGGATGGAGACGTATCACAAGACCAAAAAAGATATCGCCTGGGGGAGCCAGATCCGCTCTTATGTGCTCCATCCTTACCGGATGGTCAAGGATCACCGGACCGGAATCGAGGTGGGGGATGCCGATCGCATCCTCGACGGCGACCTCGACCGTTTCATCCAGGCCTATCTTATGCAGGCTAGCGAGAGTCAGGCAGCGGGATAATTTCGGCTTTAAGGCCCAAGAGGAGGTCAGATGGCTAGAATCGAAGGCGTTCATCCGGATCACCCACCTGAGGAAGTAAAAGAGATCTTTGCCGAACAGATACGGCGCCAGGGCTCTGTCTCAAATACCGCACGAGTCTATGCGCTCAGGCCAACGATTTTTCAGGGTGTCCAGGCGTTGAATGAGGGCATCCGCGCTTCCGGGCTCATCGAGCCCGAGCTGCGCCACATGCTTTGCGTCAAGGCCGCCAGCATCAACGGCTGCCCCTTCTGAATTGATATCAATGCATCCGGTGCGATGCAAAACGGCGCCTCGACAGAAAAGATTGATGCCCTGCTGGGAGATTACCGAAAGAGCCCGCTTTTTTCCAAGCGCGAGCGCCTGGCCCTGGAGCTGGCCGAGCGGATGACCTATACCGGGAAGCGGGTGACGGACAGCTTTTTCAAGCGCCTCAAGCGCCACTTCACGGACGAAGAGCTGGTGGAGCTAGCGGCGGTCATCTCGCTCGAGAACTTCCGCAGCAAATTTAATCCTGTTTTCGCGGTGGAAGCCCAGGGTTTTTGTTCCCTGCCGGCGGTGAAGGCGGCGGCCGATGCGGCCACGGAGCGTTTCAAGTAACGGTATTCTCTTTAACTCCTTCTCGACCCGGGGGAGAACGGCTTTACCCAAAGGCTCTATTCAGGGCCTCGATCTGCTCTCGTGATAACTTCCACCCGGAGGCGTGGCAGTTTTCCGCCACCCGTTCTACTTTGTCGGACTTGGGGATGACGATCACGTTGGGCTTCGACAGGCACCAATTGAGCGCGACTTGTGCCGGCGTCTTGCCCGTCTGCCGCGCGATGTTGTGCAGCACGTCGAAGGCACGACTGTGCTTCAAAAGCGGCCTCGACGCGACATCTCCTCGGGCTAGCGGGCTGTAGGCGATGACCGTGAACTGATTGGCTTGGCAGTAGGGGAGCATGTCCTCCTCGATGCCCCGGTTACGAAGGCTGTACTTGACCTGATTCGAAACGATCTTGTATTTGGTCATGCAGTCCTGCGCCTCTTTCAAGTTGGCCAAGTAAAAGTTGCTGACGCCGATAAATCTTACTTTTTCCGAATCGACTAAAGTCTCCATGGCGCGTATGGTCTCCCGGATCGGCACGCCCGGATCCGGCCAGTGGATCTGATAGAGGTCGATGCGTTCTACTCCCAGCCGCTTGAGGCTCTGCTCCGCCGCCCTGACGACCTCGTCGTACCGCAGGTGGTTCCCCGACACTTTAGTGGCGAGAAATACCCGATCACGCTCCTCCCGGATGGCTTCGCCCACCACCGGCTCCGTGCCGTACATCTCCGCCGTGTCGATAAAAGAGGCCCCCAAAGCGATTCCCTTTTTCAGCGGCTCCACGCTGCCGCGGTATTCCCAAGTTCCTAAGCCGACCTCAGGTAGCTTGACTCCGGTCGCGCCTAATTCCTTGTGCTCCATATGCGCCTCGAATTTTTTGGCAAGATCCTGGCTCTCTACGAAACGAAAACGTCTCGCAAGTTGACCTCGAAGCTGTTTATCGGGTAGGCTCAAATGCCGCGAATATACGGTGAATACCTGAGGGTGCAGCGCCGGGTGAACTCCAAGATTCCAACCTATAACTTTCTCGTATTTTATACCAGCGCCGGGCTCTGGAATACCTGCATGGGTATCTTCCAAGTGCTTCTTCCCCTCTACGCCCTATCCTTGGGCTATTCGATCCTGGAGATCAGCAGCCTCATTGCACTGCCGGTTGTGGCCGAGATCGCGACTCGGCTTTTCGGCGGGGCGCTTTCGGATCGTTTCGGGGAACGCAAGGTGTTGCAAGTTTGCTTTTCCCTAATGGTCCTCGCAGCGCTCGCGCTCAGTAGCGCGACGGATTATCGACTTCTGTTGCTGGCCCAGACGCTGGCGTACTTTTCGCGGAGTATTTTCTGGGCCTCCATCCAGTCACTCGCCAGCCAGTTGGGGGAATTGAGCCTGGGGAAAAGACTGGGGCGGCTTTCGGCATCGAACTACGGCGGTTCTCTGATCGGCCAGAGCTTCGCCGGCGTCGCAGCAGCTTTCTTTGGCTATCGCAAATCCTTTGTCCTGCTGACGTCTTTGGCTGTGCTCGGCACCTTCTTTAGTTTTCTTCTACCCCGGCTCGAACCCAAGCCCGGCCATCGAAGCGTCTGGAAGATAACGGTGGGAATCGGACATTTGCTTCGCTATCGGCGCGCATGGCTTGCGATCTCGGCTTCGTACGCCGCCGCGATTCCCTTAGCGGTCACCGTATCTGCATATCCCTTGTATCTGGCCTACCTGGAATATGGAGAGCAGTGGATCGGGGTGGCGGTTTCGCTACGTTCCCTGGGTCCGATCCTGATCGGTCTCCTAATCGGCTCCTGGATCACCATAGCGCGCCAGAAATGGATCTACGCCGCCGGAATGGCGGGGCTCGGAGTTTCCCTCGTCGGCAGCGGTTTGACGGGCAATTTTGCTCTCCTCGGACTATGCATTTTCGTTTTGGGATTGGCCGGAAGCGTCATGGATCTGTTGAATCAGGTCCAGGCAACCGAGTGGAGCGATGCTGACGGCCGCACTGTGGCAATGGCCAGTATGGGGCTGGGGTGGAACTTCTGCCCGTTTTTGACTCCTATCATCGTTGGCTGGATCGCTGAGGCTCAGGGCTTTCGCTTTGCCTTTCTGGCCACCGGAGCCTTGTTTGTATTGGCGGCGGCAGGCACCGGGCTCTGGTATCGTTGGCTCGGGGCGGAGGCGTACGCTCTCAAGACAAACCGGGGTGAAGTCTCGGAAGCCAAATTGAAAAGCAGGCCGGGGAATGACATCATAGTCGAACCATAAACCGCTCCCCTGGAGCGGGCACGAGAGGATGCACTGATGATCCAGATGTATCATTGGCCCACGTGACCCTGGTGCCAGAAAGTGCGGATCGCACTTAAGGAAAAAAACCTGTCCTGGCAGCCCATCTTTGTCAATCTGAGGGAGCGAGAGCATAAGAAACCCGAGTTCCTGGCGATGAATCCGAACGGGACGGTGCCGGTGCTGCGCGACGGGGACACCCTGCTTTACGATTCCACGATCATCAACGAGTATCTGGAGGAGCAGTATTCGGAGCCCTCACTGACCTATCCGGACTCTGCGCGTAGGGGCAAGGTGCGTCAATGGGAGGATTATGGCGACAACAACTTTTTGCGTCCGGCTGAGAATATCTTCGTTCACAACAAGGGCTGGCGCCAGTTCGAAGCGGCCGATCTCGAGCGGTTTCGGCAGCGAATATTGGAAAGCCTGGCTTACGTGGACAAGGCGCTAGCGGGAAGGGAATATTTGATAGACCGCTTCACTTATGGGGACATCGCGTTTGGGCCGCGGGTCATCATGCTGGATGAGCTGGGGATTTCGCTGCCCCACGATCTGGTGAAAGTCCGCGCCTGGATTGACCGTTTGAAGCGGCGGCCGAGCCTGCAGAACCTGGAGCGCTGAGAGGGGAGAGACGATGGAGTACCGGATTCTTGGGAGGACGGGTTTGCGCGTAAGCGCGATCGGACTGGGGACCATGGTGCATGCGGGGCACTTCGGGCCGACGCGCGATGAGGATTCGGTGGCTGCCATCGATGCCGCGCTCGATCTCGGGGTGAACTTCATCGACACCTCGGATGCCTACGGCGCGGGCTATTCGGAGTCGCTGTTGGGCCAGGCGCTGAAAGGACGGCGCAGCAAAGTCATCCTCGCCACAAAGGGCGGGAACATCATGGTTGGCCCGAAGCGCGGCGGCAGGGACTTTTCTTCCGCCTACATCGGTCGGGTGATGGATGAAAGCCTCAAGCGCTTGCAAACCGATTATATCGATCTCTACCAGCTTCACAACGCGACGGTTGAGGTCATTGAGGGAGGCGAGGTTTGGGACCTTCTAGAGCGGCGGAAAAGAGAAGGCAAGATCCGATACTATGGAGTTTCAATCAATTCGGTGGAAGAAGGTCTTGCGGCGGTTAAAGGCACGCGCTCGGATACGATCCAGGTCGAATACAATCTGACCGCGCAGGAGCCCGCGGAGAAGGTTTTTCCTCAGGCGCAACAGGCCAACGTCGGTGTGATCGCCCGCGTGCCGCTCAGGCGGGGCCTGCTCACGGGCAAGTTTACGTTGGCCGATCAGGCGCGGTTCCAGGAGGACGACGTGCGGGCGCGCAACTTCGCCGGCGACCGCTTCAGGACGGAACTCGACAAAGTCGAACAGCTCCGCTTCCTCGTCAAAGGGCCGGTCAAATCGCTGGCGCAGGCCGCCATCGCCTTTTGCCTTGCCCATCCTGCCGTCAGCGTGGTCATCCCGGGAGCGCGTGACGCTAAGCAGATGCGCGAGAATGCGGCCGCGGCGGATCTCAGGCTCCCGCCGGAAGACCTTCAGAGGATCACGGAACTGTGGCGCAGCGGGTTTCGCCCACCGTCGCCTTCATAGAGACATTTGGGATGGGCAAAATGAAAGAGCAGAATTTTTCCTGGCCCAACGGCTCGAGGATCGCCGTTCTCGTTACGGTCATGTTTGAGTCCTGGTCGGAGGGAAAGGCGCCGCCCTATTCGCCAATGACTTCGCCTCTGAGGGAAGGAATTCCCGATCTTATCGGGGTTTCCTGGTCGGAGTATGGAGGTAGGACCGGGATCTGGCGGATCATGAGGCTCCTCGATGAGTTCGAGGTGCACTCTACGGTTTGCGTGAGCGGGAGGTCCGTGGAGCTTTTTCCCGAAGCGGTCAAAGAGCTTCACAAAAAAGGCCACGAGCTCGCCGCTCATGGCTACACGCAGGACGGTTTTCTGCCTTATCTTTCTCCCGAGGAGGAGAGGGCTACGATTCGAAGATGCCTTGGTCTCCTGGAGGGCGCGACGGGAACCAAACCCTTGGGGTGGTTCAGTCCCCGGGCCACACCCACTCCTCATACGGCCGCGTTTCTCGCTGAAGAAGGCTGTCTCTGGCACGGAGACTACAACGACAGCGACCTTCCGTATCCGCTACGGACCGGGAAGAGTACGCTCGTCGCAGTTCCGCATAGTGACTTTACGGACAACCGGACCCTGCGCTCGAGCCCCAGAGTTTTCTATCAGGTTTACAGGGACACCTTCGATTTTCTCTACCGCACCGAACGGACGGGGATGATCAATCTCACCTTCCATGCGCATTTCGCCGGGCGCCCCCTCATGTCGGCCATGGTGGTCGAGATCCTGCGGTACATGAAGGGCTTTTCCGAAGTCTGGTTTGCCCGCCATGACGAGATTGCCCGCTGGGTACTCAGGGTTGCCTAGCCGCCGTTCGATCGGAGCCGCAGGTTTTGGTGAGCTTTTGCCAGCCTTCCGGGGCTGGCGTGGGTTTAGCGTATGAAAGTGGGTCTTATTGGGCTGCGAGGCTCCGGGAAGACCACGATTTTTAACGTGCTCACGGGACAAAAGGCTCCGACGGGGTCCTACGGCGGGAGCACCAAGGAAGAAATTCATCTCGGCGTGATTAAGGTCCCGGACCCAAGGCTGGACCGTATGGCTGAAATTTTACATCCACGCAAGACGACGCATGCCGAAATCGTCTTCACCGACTTTCCGGGCGACTCGGCGAGCGAAAGCCGTAGCGGGCAGAGCGATCTATCGGCTCAGATGCGCGAAGTCGATGCCATGGCACTTGTGCTGTGCGATTTCATCCCCGAAGCCAAGCCTCTGAAAGAGTTTGACGACTTGCTGGCGGAGATGATCCTGGCGGATCTGGCGGTGGTGGAAAAGCGCTTGGCCCGGTTGAAAAAGGAGAAGGGAAGAGAAAAGGAGTTGCCGCTGCTCGAGCGCTGCCTCCAAAACCTTGAAAACGGAGTGGGGTTAAGAGACCTTTCCTTTACCCCCGAGGAAGAAAACCTGCTTTCAGGCTTCGGCCTGCTCAGCCGCAAGCCCGTTCTTGCCCTGTTCAATACCGCGGAGGAGCGAGCAGGAAAGCCCCTTTCGCCTGCCTACGAGGAAGAGCTTCGGCGCCGGCGTATCCAAGGATTGGCCATGTCCGGCAAGGTGGAGATGGAGATTGCCCAGCTGGATGAAGTCGATCGCGCGCCTTTTCTCAAGGAGATCGGCATCCCGGAGCCGGCGCGGGATCGGTTCATCCGCGCGTGTTTCCAGCTGATGGATCTGGTGAGTTTTTTTACCACCGTTTCGGATGAGCTTCGCGCCTGGACCATCAAAAGAGGCACAGCGGCAAAAAAGGCGGCGGGGAAAATCCACACGGATATGGAGCGCGGATTTATCCGGGCAGAGGTGGTTGCCTACGAAGATTTTGTCGCGCTCGGGAGCGATGCGAAGTGTCGCGAGGCGGGGAAGCTGCGACTGGAGGGGAAGGACTACCTGGTTCGGGACGGAGATATCGTCCGCTTTCGCTTCAATGTGTAGCGCGCGCATCACTTTAGCAGAAAGGAGTTATTCATGAAGCGCGTTCGTTGTCGGGGGCCTTTTAAGCGCAGCACGGCTCTCTTCGTAGTGGCGACAGGCAAGCTGGCCTTTGCCTTGATTGCGGTTGCTCTGGTCTTTGCCCCGCGGGCGTGGGCCAACCCCTATCTCGTCAAGCCGGGCGAGCGACCCGTCTCCTTAAGAATTGCTACCTGTGCCGTTTCGGGCGGCTTTGTGCACCTTTACACCGCCCTCGATAACGGCCTTTTCGACAAATACGGCGTCCGGCTCGAGCCTATTTATATTCGTGGCAGCGGGCCCTCTCTGGCCGCCCTGGCCGCCGATGAGGTCCAGTTTCTCTACTGCGCCGCTGACGCTACCATCCCCGGCCTGGCCTCGGGGATCGAGGCCAAGCTCGTTGCGGCTCCGCTCGTCAAGCTTCCCTATGTGCTGGTGGGTCACAAAGAGATCCGCAGGGGGGAGGATCTCCGTGGAAAAACCATCGGCGTCACCCGGCCCGGGGACCTGAGCGCCCGACTTTCCCGGGCAGTGATTCGAAAGTTTAATCTAACCACGGATGAGGTCACCATCCGGCCTATCGGCGGGAGCCAGTCCGAACGTTATCAAGCGATGGCCGCTGGCGTGGTCCACGCGATCGTCGTGACCCCGCCCCTGGACGCGCGGGCGAAAAAAGACGGCTTCAACGTC
>Ga0209108_10001668_pt1 | contig 12878 bp, 13 predicted proteins | sample Rifsed10ft1_FD_184003 | JGI IMG/M metagenome (GOLD analysis project Ga0209108, IMG submission 184003) | Soil microbial communities from Rifle, Colorado, USA - sediment 10ft 1 (version 2) | ecosystem: Environmental > Terrestrial > Deep subsurface > Rock core/Sediment | place: Rifle, Colorado...
CCGCACGCGCGAGCCTCGCCGCGGCTGTACCGGAGATCGACAAAGCGGCAAGCCGCGGGCTGATTCGCAAGAATCGCGCCGCGCACTACAAGAGCCGCTTGAACGCCCGCCTAAAGGCGATGGCCTGACGGCTCGGCGTCGCGCCGCTCCGCTGCTTCCTTCGACTCCTTGAGATAGCGCATGACCTCGCTTGCGAGCGCTTGCGTGCCTTCGCCCGTGGCCGCGCTGATCGCGAACACGGGCCCGTGCCATTCGAAACGCGCGACGATATCGGCGAGGATCCCGTCGCGGTCCGCCGGCGGGAGCAAATCGACCTTGTTGAGCACGAGCCAGCGCGGCAGTCCGACGAGCTTCCCCGAATAGCGCGCAAGCTCCTTGACGACCGTGCGCAGCTCCGCGACCGGATCGTGGGATGCATCGCCCGTGCTCACGTCGACGAGGTGCAGCAGAAGTCGGTTGCGCTCGAGGTGCTTCAGGAATTCGATCCCGAGCCCCGCGCCGTCGGCCGCGCCTTCGATCAAGCCGGGGATGTCGGCGAGCACGAAACTCTCGTCGGTTCGAACGCGGACGACGCCGAGATGGGGGTGCAGCGTCGTAAACGGGTAATCGGCCACCTTGGGTCGCGCCGCCGACAGCGCTCGCGTCAACGTCGACTTGCCGGCGTTCGGCGCGCCGAGCAAACCGACATCGGCCAGCAACTTGAGCGCCAACAAGAGATGGCGCTTCTCGCCGGGGCGGCCGGGTGTCGACTGCCGCGGCGCGCGATTGATGCTGCTTTTGAAGCGCGTGTTGCCACGGCCGCCTTCGCCGCCTTTAGCGACGAGCAGGGGTTTACCGACTTCCGTGAGATCACCGAGCAATTCCTCGGTGTCGATATCACGGACCTCGGTGCCCTTCGGCACACGGATATAGAGCGCTTCGCCCGAGGCGCCGCTCATGTTGCGGCCGGCTCCGCCGCGACCGTTCGCTGCCTTGAAGCGTCGCTGCACGCGAAAATCGGCAAGCGTGTTGACGTCCTCGACGGCCACCAAGTAGACGCTGCCGCCATCCCCGCCGTCGCCGCCGTCCGGTCCGCCGCGCGGAATGAACTTTTCGCGCCTGAAGCTCACGCAACCGTTGCCGCCGTGGCCGGCCTCGACGCGGACGTCTGCTTCGTCGACGAATTTCATGGCGACGCCTTCGAAACGATGAATGTAGGAGCGAGCTTCGCTCGCGATCTTCATCGACCCCAAGATCGCGAGCGAAGCTCGCTCCTACAAAGAAGATTGACCGACGCGTCAGTCGGTAGTTGCGACGACGCTGACTCGCTTGCGGCTCTTCGGACCTTTGGTCTGGAACACGACACGCCCCGCGGCCGTGGCGAACAGCGTATGGTCTCGCCCCAAACCGACGTTGACGCCGGGATGAAACTGCGTGCCGCGTTGCCGCACGAGAATGTTTCCAGGAACGACGCGCTCGCCGCCGAAGCGCTTGATCCCCAACCGCTTCGACTCGGAGTCGCGGCCGTTCTTCGAGCTGCCGCCGGCTTTCTTGTGTGCCATGGATTCTCTTCCTGCCTCAAGCGCCCGTAATCGAAGTAATCTCCACCTCGGTGAAATGCTGCCGGTGACCGTGACGGCGCTTGTAAGTCGTGCGGCGTTTGAATTTCTGCACTTCGATCTTTTGGTGGCGCCCTTGGGCCGTTACTTTGCCTTGCACCTTTCCGCCCGCAACGAGCGGCGAGCCGACCTTGATGTTCGTGCCCTCGCCGACCAGAAGGACCTCCGGAAACTCGACGGTGTCGCCCACGCCGGCGTCGAGCTTCTCGACGCGAAGCCGGTCGCCCTGACTCGCACGGTATTGTTTACCGCCGGTGCGAAATACTGCATACACGTGGGAAACTCCCGGTCGCGCCTAAGACTTCCGCGAGACCGCGGAAGGGCCGAGATTCTAGTGTCTTGCCCGATCCAGGTCAACGCGGCACTTCCGGGCGGACTCGCCAAGGCCGCGGCCTTTGAGGCATCATGCGGGCATGCCTCTTCCTCAGCCCAGTGAGCTCAGCCCGCCCCTCGAGGACCTCCGCGGCCTGGTAGGCGAAGACTGGGCCGGCGTCAACCGCCTCATCTATCAGCGCCTCGGCAGCGACGTTGCGCTCGTCAACCAAGTCGCCCATCACATCATTCACAACGGCGGCAAGCGCCTGCGTCCCTTGGCCGTGCTCCTGTCCGCGCGTGCCTGCGGCTGCGACCACGGCAACCAGATACCCGCCGCTGCGATCATCGAGTTCATTCATACGGCGACGCTCCTGCACGACGACGTCGTCGATAGCTCCGGTTTGAGACGCGGCCAGCAAACCGCGAATTCCCTGTTCGGCAACGAAGCGAGCGTGCTGGTCGGCGACTTCCTGTATTCGCGCGCATTCCAGATGATGGTGGAGCTCAAGGAGCTCAGCATCCTCGAGGTGCTCGCGAACGCGACCAATACGATCGCCGAGGGCGAAGTCCTGCAGCTCATGAACTGCCACAACCCAGGCATAAGCGAAGCGGACTACATGGAAGTCATCTATCGGAAGACCGCGAAGCTCTTCGAGGCCGGATCGCGAATCGGCGCCATTCTCGCGCGGCAGAGCGAGGCCACGGAGCAGGCTCTTGTCGGCTACGGCCGCCACCTCGGTCTCGCCTTTCAGCTCGTCGACGACGCTCTCGACTACGACGCCAACCCCGAAGAGCTCGGCAAGAATATCGGCGACGACCTCGCAGACGGCAAACCGACCTTGCCGCTCATCTACGCGATGAAGCACGGCAGCGCCGCGGAGAAACACATGATCCGCGAGGCCATCGAGAGCGGCAGCACGCAAAACCTGCGTTCGATTCAACTTGCGATCGAGACGTCCGGGGGACTTCGCTATACGGCCGAGCGGGCCGAGACGGAGGCGGAGCTCGCCGTTCGGGCGCTTGAAACCCTGCCGTGGTCGAAGTTCAAGGACGGCTTGATCGGTCTCGCACACTTCGCCGTCAAGCGACGCTACTAAGGCGCGCGGGCTCTTTTGCCTTGTAGGAGCGAGCTTTGCTCGCGATCTTGGCGTTGATGAAGATCGCGAGCGAAGCTCGCTCCCACGAAGAAATCGCGAGCGAAGCTCGCTCCTACGAAGATGACGGTTGCTTCTGCGCGGCGTTGAAGCGCGCGAGTTGCTCCTCCGTCGCCGGCAGCTGATGTTTCGCTTTCCACTGGCCGTACGGCATTCCGTAAACGCGCTCCTGCGCCGCGGCGAGATCGAACTCGACACCCTGCTTCCGCGCTGCTTCCACGTACCATTTGCTGAGACAGTTTCTGCAGAAGCCCGCGAGAATCATGAGCTCGATGTTCTGCACGTCTTTGCGCGAGTCCAGATGGCTTATCAGACGCCTCAGCACGGCCGCGTCCAGCGCATTTTGATCAGCGACATTCATAAGCGACGCCCTTCTATTTGGATAAAAAGAGAAGACAAAGAGAGAATCATGGCGGCTCATTGCCGGCGTCGTGCGTCGGCCATGATATCCGGCCAGAGCCGCGCAACCGGGGTGCCGGCGGTCCGCGATTCGAACGCCGCGAGCAGCCGCCGCACCTGCGAGGGCGCGAACAGGTTCTGCCAATCCCCGACCGAGCCCCTGCGCACGAACTCGGGCATGTCGGCCGGACGCTCGCTGGACCACCGGCTCTGGTCCTTGCGCATGCTCTCGAAGCTCACGGCGGCGAGGATACTCTGGACCTTGAGCTCGTCGCGAACGGTCGCAAGCGTCGGCTCGCCGAGGAATTCCGCGACGGCCATGACCGCGCCGCGCGTATCCGCCCTGATCTCCTCGTAAGTCAGGAACAATACATTATCCGCCCCGAGCAGCCCGTACCACGAGTCGAGATGCTCGAAATAGTCCCCGAAATCGACCTCACCGCGGATGAAGCACTCGAAATAGTCGGCAAACGTTCCGCCCGCGAAGTCGTAGTGCTGCGGAAACCCGCGCGTGTGGTGATAAAAGGAAACGGCGCAATCGAAAGGATTGCGTGCGACGTGGATATAGCGCGCGGCCGCGCTGAACGGCGTCATCGCGCGCGGCAAGTGCGTCTTGATGAGCCGCGGCGGCGGCAGCGCCGCGACGATCTCTCCTCCGACCTCTTCGAGATGCGGGAACGCGGGCTCCAGAGTCTCCGTCTGCGCCAGCGGCGTTGCGCCGTGCGTGAGCAAATACACGATGTATTGCATCCAAGTCGTGCCGCACTTCGGGTAGGTGCAGACGAAGACGTCATCGGATCGAGGTTGATAGCGCAGCCCCGACTCGAAGCCGCCGGGCGGAAACCCCAACGGCATGCGGAAGCCGTTGTGGATGCGGTAGCGGGGTCTTTGGCTCGGCTGAAACGTCAATCAGATGTACGCCATCCAGCGTCCCGTCGTTACGACGCAAACCCAAAGCACGAGCGACGCAGTTGCCACGACCCGGACGAATGCCGGCACTTGGCCGCCATCGACCCATGCAGAACCCGACCGCGACGCGGCGAGCGTAAAAATCAACGCGTTGATGCCTGCGAGCGCCAAGAAAATCATCTTGAGCCAGAACGCGCGATTCACGCCGAAACCAGTCGCGCCGTAAATGAACATTACGCTCCCGCTCGCGACGTTGATGATGAACCCCACCCATACCCACGGCAGCAGCCCGATCATCGAGCCGATCGGCAGTGTTTTCGCGATGCCGAGCAGCCGCAGGTCGATCAGCATGATGGCGCCGACGAGGAAAGCGAGTCCGACGTAATGCGCGGTCTCGACGGCGGGATACACCCAGGCCACGGTTCTAACGATGTCCGAAAGCGCACTGCTTTCGAGCCAAGCCAGAGTTTCCATGGCGGCGACCCTTTAAGCCTTAAGGCGCGTACGCGATCAAACGGCCGGCGATGATCGCGCCGAGCCAGAACACCAGGGAGCTCGCGGCGATCCACTTGACGCCGGTCGTCGCGGCGTATCGGCCGCCGCTAATCTGCGCTTCATGAAAAACCGACCGCCCGAGCAGAAATGCATTGATTCCGCCGAGCATAATCAACGCGAGCTTGATACGAAACGTATAACTGTTCCAAAAATAGACGGCATCGGACGTGAACAAGGCCACGCCCGAGATCAAGTTGATCGTGAACCCGAGCCAAGCGAGCGGCAGAAGATCGCGCGTACCGAGAATCGGCAGCTCCGCCTTGTAGCCCAAGACGCGCAAGTTTATGAGACCGAGCGCCGCAACGAGCATTGCCATGCCGAGGGTGTGCAGCGTCTCGAACAGCGGGTAACCCCAGAGCGACTCGGCCACCATCGTGCCGAGCGCGGTCGCCTGCAACCACTCCAAGAAGGTCATCGAGGGCCCTCCAATCCCTGAAGCTACCAAGCGATACCGTAGTCATCGCCGTAGTCGCTCGCGCCACCCCATAGCGTGCCGTGCACCTGGTCGAAGTAGACCGCATTGATCGGCCCTGAGCTCTTTGCCCAGGTTTCGACGTGATAACCCATGCGCTGCAATTCCGATTGCACCCAGCGCGGCGTGTCCTCTCGAACGACGAGGCGCCCCGGTTGGGTTCGGTGCGTTCCGAAGGAGCTGTGCATTTGATAGCTGTTGATGTTCGCCGCCTCGACCGCTTGCTGCACGTCCATGCCGAATTCGACGACGTTCAAGAAGAACTGCAAGAGATTCTGCTCTTGCGAATCGCCGCCTTGGACGGCGAAGGAAAGAAACGGCTCGCCGTTGCGTAACGCCATGCCGGGGCTCAACGTCGCGCGCGGGCGCTTGCCGGGCTCGAGCACGTTGAACGGATTCTGCTCGCGGTCCATGACGAAGCTTTGCATACGCTCCGATAGACCGACACCGGTGGTTCCCGCAATGAACGCCGGGATCCAACCGCCGCTCGGCGTGATCGACACCGCCCACCCGTCGGCATCGGCGGCTTGTATCGACGTCGTACCCACGAGGAAGGCCTCGTCATGGCTCAAGCGATTCACGGGCTCGATGAGGTTCGCCTCGCGCCGCGTTTCGATGCGCGGACGCCAACGCTCGAGGAGATCCGCGAATGGATTTTGCTCACCCTGATACGGATAGGGATCGCCGGGCGCGACATATGGATCGTTGTGATTCCAGTTGATCTCGGCGGCGCGCACGCGCGCGTATTCCTTCGAAAGCAGCCCCGCGATCGGCTCGGCCGGCGGAAAATAGGGATCTCCGTAGTAGAAGTCGCGGTCGGCGAACGCCAGGTTCATCGCTTGATAGAGCGTATGAATGTAGCGTGCGCTGTTGTATCCCATCGACTTCAAGTCCACGCCTTCGAGAATGTTCAAGGTTTGAAGCATGGCGGGGCCTTGCACCCAATGCGTCAACTTATAGACGTCGATGCCTTTGTAGCTCGTCATCACGGGCTCTTCGATGTAGACCTGCCAATTGTCGAGGTCCTCGAGCGTGATCAGACCGCCGGCTTCCTGCGTCGCGGCGACGAGCTCGCGCGCGATGTCGCCGCGATAGAAGCGGTCGTAGGCCGCGTAGATCGCCTCCTTGCGAGTCTTGCCCTCTCCGAGCGCCGTGCGCTCCGCTTCGACGAGCTTGGTCAGCATCGCGAGCAGCTCCGGCTGTGCAAACACCTCTCCGGGCAGCGGCGCGGCCCAACGTTCGGGATCGGCGGCATCGAGGTGCGGTAAGAACACGCGCCGCGAGGCTTCCCAGGTGCGCAGCAAGCTCTTGTTGGCCTCGATGACCTGCGTTTGGTTTTGCTCCATGGGATAGCCGGCAGCCATTTCCATGGCCGGCGCGAGCACTTCGGCCAAGCTCATCGTGCCGAACTCGGCGAGCATGACCATGAGCCCCCCCGGCGTGCCCGGAGTCAGCGCAGCCAACGGGCCGAATTCAGGCGGCTGGCGCATGCCGCGCGAGCTGAAGAACTCCGGCGTCGCGCCCGTCGGTGCCGCCCCAAGAGCGTTGATGCCCATAACTTCGCCCGTACGCGGGTCGTGAATCAACGCCTGCGTCTCGCCGCCCCACCCGAGCGTGTCCCACATGGTTGCGACGGCCGCGAGCATCGCGCAAGCCGCGTCGACGGCATTGCCGCCCTTCGCGAATGTCACGGCCCCGGCCGTTGCGCCGAGCGGCTTGCCCGTGATCGCCACCCAATGATTGCCGTGCAAAACAGGCTTGTTCGAAGCCTTCGGCTCCTGCGCGGCCGCGAGACCCGCGGTCATCGAGGCCGCGGCCCACACCGCCCAACAAATGCGTCTCATCGAGGAGCTCCCTTTCACTGTTCGTCTAGCATACCGTTGCCGGATCGCATGTCCACCGGCGGCGTTACAATGCGCGCACGAATGTACCCGAACGAAAGCCAAGCCGCCTTGCCGACCGAACCCTCGCTATTCGCCGCAACCGCGGAAGACGAGCAGCCGCTCGCGCGCCGCATGCGCCCGGCTTCGCTCGATGCGTTCCTCGGCCAACAACATCTCATGGCGCCCGGCAAGCCGTTGCGCGAAGCCATCGCGCGCGGCGACGTCGGCAGCCTCGTGTTCTGGGGGCCGCCGGGCTGCGGCAAAACGACGCTTGCGCTGCTCATTGCGAACTACACGAACAAGCACTTCGAGACGTTCAGTGCCGTGACGGAAGGGGTGCCGCGCGTCCGCGAGATCATCCGCGAAGCGAAGCTTCGTCTCGAAACCGAAGATCGCGGCACGATTCTTTTCTGCGACGAGATTCACCGCTTCAACAAAGCTCAGCAGGATGCGTTTCTTCCGCACGTCGAAGAAGGCGTGATCACGCTCATCGGGGCGACCACCGAGAATCCTTCCTTCGAGCTCAACAACGCGCTGTTGTCGCGATTGCGCGTGTTCGTGCTCGAGCCGCTGGACAAAGAAGATCTGCGTACGATCATCGCCGCGGGCCTGCGCACGCTCGGCAAGCAGGCCGGCACCGCGGTCGAGCTCAGCGACGAGGGCGTAGACTTGCTCGCCGTGCACGCGGACGGCGACGCGCGCCGGGCGCTGAATGCCGCCGAAGCCGTTTGGCAGCACGTGAGCTCGCTCAGCGTCAAACCCGAGGGCCCGATCTCCGCCGAGCTTGCCGCATCCGTGCTCGAGCGGCGCGTAGCGCGGTTCGACAAGAGCGGCGAAGAGCACTTCAATCAGATCTCGGCGCTGCACAAAGCCGTACGCGGCAGCGACGTCGAGGGCGCTCTGTATTGGCTCGCGCGCATGCTCGCGGGCGGTGAAGACCCGATGTATCTCTTGCGCCGCCTCGTGCGTATGGCAACCGAGGATATCGGCCTCACGGATCCGCGCGCGCTGTCGATCACCCTCGCGGCCAAGGACGCCTACCACTTTCTCGGCTCCCCGGAAGGCGAGCTCGCGATCGCGGAGGCCGTCGTTTATCTCGCCACGTCGCCCAAATCGAACAGCGTCTACAGTGCGTGGAATGCCGCGCGCGAAGCCGTCGAGCGTTATCCGGCGGAACCGGTGCCGATGCACGTGCGCAATGCGCCGACGCGCCTCATGAAGGAGATAGGCTACGGCAGAGGCTATCGGTACGATCACGACGAGGGCGGCCACGCGGTGGGACAACAATACCTTCCGGACGCGCTCCGCGGCGCGCATTGGTACCGGCCGACCGAGCATGGGTACGAGAAAACGCTCGCCGAGCGCCTCGCGTGGTGGGCCAAAACGAAACAGGCCGCAACGGATGAATGAACAGGTCACGCGACGCGTCTTCTTCGGCGTTCTGTTGCTGCTCGTCACGGTCGCCTTTCTTTGGCTGATTCAAGGATTTCTCCAGCCGATCTTCTGGGCCATAGCGCTCGGGATACTCGTCTACCCCGTGCACAGCCGTCTCCGGCAGAAGCTCGAGCCGCACGACACGCTCGCGGCCGCCGCGAGCGTCATTCTCGTCGTGCTCGTGGTGATCATGCCGATCGTCGGCGTCGGCATGGCGGTCACCGGCGAGGCCACCGCCTTGTACGAGCGTTTGAGCAGCCGCGACATCGATCTGTCGCGCATCCTCGAGGCGGCCCGCCAAAACTTGCCGCAACTCGTGTCGTTCATGGAGTCCACGGGCATCGATCCGGAGCGGCTGCAATCGCAGCTCTCATCGTCGGCCGTGCAGATCAGCCAGTTCGTCGCGTCGCGCGCGCTCGCGATCGGTCAGGACACGCTGCGTATCGCGGTGTACTTCTTCCTCATGCTGTATTTGCTGTTCTTCTTCTTGCGCGACGGACGGCGCATGCTCGACGGTGTCGTGCGTGCCCTGCCGCTCGGCGACGAGCGCGAGCGGCATTTGTTCGCGCGCTTTACCGACGTCTCGCGCGCTACGATCAAAGGCACGGTCGTCGTCGGCATCGTTCAAGGCACGATCGGCGGACTCACGTTCAGCGTGCTCGGCATCGGCGCGCCCTTTCTCTGGGGCGTGGTCATGAGCTTGCTCAGCATATTGCCCGCGGTCGGACCCGCGCTCGTGTGGATCCCGGCCGCAATCGTGCTCATCGTCAACGATCGGCTCGTTGCCGGGATCGTGCTCATCGTCGTCGGCGTCTTGGTCATCGGCCTCGTCGACAACCTGCTCCGCCCGGTGCTCGTCGGTCGCGACACGCGGATGCCCGACTACCTGATTCTCATCGCGACGCTCGGGGGGCTGGCGGCCTTCGGGCTCGCGGGCATAGTGCTCGGCCCGATCATCGCCGCGTTCTTCCTGAGCATCTGGGAAATGGCCGCTGAAGAATTCGCCGCTGCGACGCCGGCCGACGAGCCGCCCGTTGTGGACGCGGCCCACGGCGACGACCCCACGTGATTATCGGAGCTCTCGAAGGCCATCGCTAGACGACCTTGAGCTTCCAGCGTCCCTGCCGGAACAGCCAAACCGCGATCACGGCGAGTATCGAGTCGCACACTGCGATCGTGATGAAGACGCCCTGCGGTCCCCAAGCGAGCTCTTGAGCAAGCACGTAGGCAAGCGGGATCTGCAATAGCCAGAAGCAAAACAAATTGATGTACGTCGGCGTGTCGGTATCCCCGGCCCCGTTGAATGCCTGCGTGACGACGAGACCGACCGCGTAGAACCCGTAGCCGTAGCTCACGTAGCGCAGGCAATCGACGCCGTACGCAACCACCACGGGATCGGACGTGAAGAAGCGCACGATCGGTTCGGGCACGAATATGAACACCAGCGCGACCATGACCAGGAATGCCGCGTTGTACTTCGCCGTTATCCATACCGAACGCTCGGCACGCTCCGGTTCTCCGGCGCCGAGATTCTGACCGACGAGCGTCGCGGCGGCGTTGCTGAATCCCCACGCGGGCAAGAACGTGAACGCGAAAATCCGAATGCCGATCGTGAAGCCGGCGACGGCGGCACTGCCGTACGCGGAAATGACGCGCATGAGAAAGATGTAGCTCGACATCGCGATCGTGTATTGGAACGCCCCGGGTAACGACACGCGCAGAAGGCGCAGCATTACCTGAGCGCGGAGCCCCAGGTCCGTGAGCTTCAGGCGGATGCGGCTCTCTGTTCGGCTCAAGCAGTAGAGCTGGTACAAAACGCCGACCCCGCGTCCCGTCGTCGTCGCGACGGCCGCGCCCATGACTCCGAGCTCCGGGAACGGACCGACGCCGAAGATCAGTAACGGATCGAGCACGATATTGATGCCGTTCGCGACCCACAGCACGCGCATCGCAATGACTGCATCGCCGGCACCGCGAAATACGGCATTGAGCATGAAGATCAATAGAATCGTGACCGAGCCTCCGAGCATGACCATGGTGTAGCCGACGCCGCCCGCGACGACCTCCGGCGACGCGCCCATGAGCTCGAGCACCTCTTCTGCGTACAGGATGCCGATCGCGGCGGTGACGAGCGCAAGCCCCACGGCGACCCAAATCGCCTGCACGGCGACGATTCTCGCCGCCTCGACGTTTCGCTCGCCGATGCGCCGCGCGACCAGCGCGGTCGCGCCCGTGCTGAGCCCGATCGCGATCGCGTAGAGCAGCGTCAGCACCGCTTCGGTCAATCCGACTGCGGTTACGGCATCTGCGCCGAGCTTGGCCACGAAAAAGATATCGACGACCACGAACAGCGATTCCATGCCCATCTCGAGGACCATGGGAATCGCGAGCAGCACGACAGCGCGGCCGATGCTGCCGCTCGTGTACTCGTACGCGCGTCCGGACATCGCGTCGCCGAGGGTGCCCCAGGCCGCCCGACAGGCGGAGATCAATTCTTGCCATTGCGCGGCAACGCTGTTCGCAGTCATTGCAGAAACCCGTCCTCAACGTGCGGCCGCGATGCGGCCGCGAATTCAGTCGATTGATACTTTGCGATCGACTCCGGGCGCCGGGCGCCCCGGACGATCGGCTAGCGCGTCAGCACGAGTGCCGGTTCGACGTGGGCGGGATGCAAATTCGACGCAACGCAAAACCGGAACGGCCGACGGATACAACTGCTCGCTCGTTCATGTTTGCGCACCTCGAATCGAATGGCGGCGCGGATTCTCGCCGCGGGCGGCGAGTCTACACCAAAGAAAGAAGGGCCGCTAGCGTCGCGCGATTTTGCCCGGTGCGGTTTCCGTCAAGAACAGACACACGGCGACGCCGAGCGCCACACCGGTGAGCGCGACGTAGAGCACGTTCTCGATGCCGAAGTTCTCTGCAATGTTGCCGGCAATGATGGGCGCGACACCGCCGCCGAAAATTTCGCCGGCACCGACGACGAGACCGATTGCCGAAGCGACGAGGCCCGCCGGTGCAGCTTCCGTTGCAATGGGCCCCGTGAGCAATGCGACGTTACCGAGAGAAAAGAACGACACCACGAACAGCACGGCGAAGAGCGATACGGGATTGGCGCCCGTGCGCGCAAAGATCCACACGGAGATAGCAGCGCCGACGAAGCCGACGATCGCGACGGGCTTGCGGCCGAACAGGTCCGAAAGGCCGGGCACGCCGAATTGCCCGAAGAACCCGCCGAAACCGAGCGCCGACGTCACGAAACCCATCTGCACGGGGGTCAAGCCGAGATAGCCGATGAGGTAGTCCGGCACCATCGCGCTCAGCACGAAAACGCACGACATCGCGCAGAACAGCGCGAACATGGAAACGACGATGTTGCGGCTGCCGAGAACCCTGAGCCAGCCGCCGCCGGGCTGTGTGGCCCCGATGGCCGCACCGGCTTGGGTGTCCTTCGGCTCGCGCAGCACAAAGAACAAGAGGAGTCCGACAACGAACCCGGGCACCGCGACGATCCAAAACACCCAGCGCCACGACGGCACGACCGCTAGTAGTTGCGTCGCGATGATCGGGCCGAGCCCGAGTCCCAGCAGCGCAAAGCCGCTCTGTTGCAGACCCTGATTGAAGCCGCGCCGCGGAGGATTCGATGCGGCCGCCACCGCGACGAAGCTCGTAGGACAGTAGGCACCCTCCATGACGCCCATGAGCGTGCGCACGACGATCAGAGCCATGAGGCCCGTAGCGAGCCCCGAGAGCCCCGACATCAACGAGAACAGCAGAATCGCGGGAATCAGAACCTTACGGTGGCCGATTCGGTCCGACAGCCGGCCGCTAAAAATCGCGAACACGCCCCAGGCGAGGCCGAGCGCGCCGACCAAGTTGCCGCGATCTTGGAAGTTGAGGCCGAGGTCCTCGGCCATGAACGGGAAAAGCGGCGCGATGATCCAGCGATCGAGACCGACGAGCCCGAAGCCGATGCCGAGCAGCGCGACCGCTTTCCACTCGTAGGCCGTATCCCACCGCAAGGCGGAGCTTGCGCGATTCATGAGTGTTCCCCAGGTCGTTCGTTGTTATTCTTGACATCGATGGTAACGCATGACCGGCTCATGTAGGAGCGGCCTCCGGCCGCGATTCTTGATTCGCGGCCGGAGGCCGCTCTCAC
>Ga0209108_10001670_pt1 | contig 12874 bp, 9 predicted proteins | sample Rifsed10ft1_FD_184003 | JGI IMG/M metagenome (GOLD analysis project Ga0209108, IMG submission 184003) | Soil microbial communities from Rifle, Colorado, USA - sediment 10ft 1 (version 2) | ecosystem: Environmental > Terrestrial > Deep subsurface > Rock core/Sediment | place: Rifle, Colorado...
ATCCGACCGGGCGAGAAGCTTTCGGAGGCGCTCTGGGACGAGGGGATCGAATACGAAGCGACCGCCCATCCCGACATCGTGAGCGTCATCGAAGAGGGCGCGCTGCAGCGCGAGGCCCTGAGTGCGACGATCCGTGAACTGATTCAGCTCGCTGGGGAAGGGGACTCTGAAGCGATCCTCGGATTGCTGCGCGAGCGAGTGCCCGGTAACCGGCTGGGCGAAGCCCCACCGCCCGACCTCACCTCCGTTATCTGATCGTTCCCCAATCGGGAATCTAGCTGATCCGATCCGCTATCCGCACTCTGCCTGATTCGTGGAAGTGGGGGATCGGAGCTTTCCTCGTTTATCGAGTCGCGCTCACGCTCTGGTCCAGCGGGCTTTGGCTGGTTGGCTTGATTCCGCACGCCCCAACGAGTCCGTACTACTACGGGGTGGTCCCGATTCGCGAGGGGGTGTTCGGAATGCTGGCCGGGGTTTGGCAGCGTTGGGATGTGATTCACTACACCCGAATCGCCACCGGCGGTTATTCTGCCCCGGAACTGAGCGGGTTCCACCCACTGTTCCCGCTGCTCGGCGGGGCCATCGCCAGGCTGCTCCGGATCGAGCCGCTCCTGGCGTTGACGCTGGTGGCCAACCTGGCCCTGGCCGTCGCGCTTGTGCTCTCATATCAACTCGTGGCAGCCGAGTTCGGAGCTCAGGCGGCCCGGGCGACGACGGTCGCGCTACTGGCCTTTCCGGGGGCTTTTTTCTTGTCGATCGCCTACGCGGAATCGCTCGCTTTGCTGTTGGCGGTCGCGACGATCCTCTGTGTCCGAAAGTCGCGTTGGGCGGCCGCGCTGTTGCTGGGAATAGGGGCCGGATTCACTCATTCCACCAGCACCATCTTGGTGGTTCCCTTGCTGGTCGAAGCCCACCGACAGACCCGCGGCCAGGCCTTTGGCCGGCGCTGGGCGGTCCTGGGCTCGGCATTCGGACCGGCGATCGGAACCTGGCTGTTCCTGGCCTGGCGAACCTCCCAGGCCTTTCCGCCCTGGGCGGAGATGCAGCGGGAACTTTGGGGGGTCGCCATCCATTGGCCGTGGGAAGGCCTGCTTTCAATCCCCAGCGTCTTTCGTTCGCCGTATTTTGTCCTGACCGGATGGGCCAACTTGCTGGTGCTGACTGCAGCGATTGTGACCGGAGTCTGGTGGCTGAAGCGCGGCTGGAATGCCTGGACGGCCTATCAGCTCAGCCTCTTGGTTTTCTTGCTCAGTGTGAACGTGATCGGCGAGCCGCTGGCGAGCTGGATCCGGCATCTGGTCGTGCTGCCGCCGCTCTTCGTCGGGCTGTCCGGTCTGTTCGGTCGCGGGCGGCTGGCGCGGCTCGCTTTATTGGTCGGCGCGGCTGCTCAGCTCTATCTCTCGGCGCTCTTCATGCGCTGGATCTGGGTGGCTTAGAACAGTTCTTTCTCGTCCACTCCCAGGTAGGGACCCTGCTTCAGCTCAAGGAACACCGTGTCTTCCAGCATGCGGAAGCCGTGCCCGCCGCCGACCATGAGCATCACGTCTCCCGCCTGAAGCTCCCGAGTCGCGACGAGCTGCCGGTCGTCGTCGTAGAAATCCACTTCGCACCTGCCCCGCCGGACGACAAGAACCTCAGAGGTTCCGACCATCGAGCGGGGGATCGCCCGATGGGTGTGCCGAGCGATCTTCCCGCCCTTCGGATACACAACGTGGCCCACCTGCTGCTTGTACTCGGGAGGGGTCAGGAATTCCGTCCGGCTGGGCTCATAGGGACTGCGAATGATGATGGCCAGAGTCTGCTCTCCGGCCTTGATCTGTTCGATGAGATCCAATCTGCCCCTCCCTGGCGCCAACCGAGGGTGGATTGTAGCGGCAGTCGGCTTTTCGACCAAACCCGGGCGCAGCTTCAGATCGAGCCGCCTAAAGCCTATGAATCCCAGCCGGGCAGGCTCGCGCTGAGCCGACGGAGGTCGTAATACCACTCGGCACAATTGTTGTACCAGAAGTCGGGGTCCGGCTGTAGCTCAGCGACGTCCGGGATGATGTTGTCCATCAACATGACATCCACCGAGCCGTTTCCCAGATCGCGGGCAGTCCGGATCTCGCGGTCCCGTTCATCCCAGAACCGGGCCCATCTCAAGTAGCTGGGGTACTGGTCCAGCGTATCGATCGCCGCAAGCACTGGGAAGATCGACAGCGAGATAAGCACGAGCCCTGTGATGGCAGGCGAGAGCCGAATGCCGAGGCGAGAGATTCCCGAGGTCCAACTTCCCACAATCCAACCAAGAGCCGCGGCTGCGCAGATTGTGACGAACGTAGCACCAATCAAGACCCGCGCCTCAGGATAGCTTGCCCGGGTGTAGGCAGCGGGTAGCATGCTCGTCAATATCAACAGCACGACCGCAAACCCGATCCCAAGGACGAAGGTGAGCGCCCGGGGCAGGGAAGTCGGCGGCAACAGATCCGGACTCCGGGTCCTCCGATGAGCGAGAATCAGGGCTACTGAAAACGCCACCAGGCTGGGACCGAACTGGCGGAACACGGATCGATACGCGAACAAGTAACCATTCTGGATTGCCATTGCGAGCAAACTCGCCAAGTCCCTAGCCCGAGGGTGATTCTCCGGCAGGGCCCAATTGGTCGGAGCCAGGAAAAGGATCGCCATAGCGATCAGCGAGCCAATAAGGCCAGCGGTCAGTAGCCCGCCCGCAGCCGGAGCGCATTGCTGCAGTCTGGTCCGTGTCAAGATGGCGGCTGCGGCCAATAACCCGAGCGTAACTAGCTGCAAAGAGGCGGCGGTCTCGGAGAGCCCGGCGGCGAAGAGCGAGAGTAAGAAGATCGCCACAAGGGCCGGCGGCCGGGCGCGCCTGGCAGCGGCATACCTGACCATCAATCCAAGGATGAAGATGAGCAGGACCAACGCTGCGAGATAGGGCAGCATGGCTGACCGCCAATACAAGGATTGAATCGGATCCGGGGTAGCCGCCAGCGAAGGGCAAACCAGAACTGCCGCGAGTAGACCGGTCTCCGACAATCCCAATCGGTGGACTTGGAATCTGCGCAGCTGAGTCAGCAAGAACATCAGGCCCCCGACCCAGGTCACCAGCGCCAGTCCGGGCAGCACCGCGCTGGCGAGCGGCCCAACCGCGTCCGCCAGGCCCGAAGCCGTGGTGAGCGATAACCGATTGCCAGAGAACGGGCCTGGGCTGGTGTAGGTTGTGCTGAGCATGCCGAGCAACCCGCGCTGGCGGAGCAGCCCGGCGTAGCAGTAGTCGTCGCCGGAATAACGCATCGTCGTACCGATCAGCCCATGAGCAAGCAGCGGAAGCGCGAATGCAGTTAGCGCGACGAGGACCGGCAGGCGTTCCCAAAGCGATCGAGGCACATTCCACCGGCTCAATTCGAAACCGAAATCCGAAGGGGATCCGAACGCGAGCTTCCGAGCGACCGGATCCACTCGATCGCCGGCAGGCGCCAGTCCAAGTCCAGGTAGGCGGGATCGGGGTCCAGACGGAACAGTTCGTAGTAGTTGCCGCCGGTGTAGAGTGAATCCGACACCAGCACCTGGTAGACCGTGTCGAGCTCAACCGGCGCGCCGCTGCTCAGGCGATACCCGCTGCCGCCGGTGAGCCCCGCCACCAGCGGATTGCGGGACTCGATCAGCTCAATCAGCTGGGCGCCGCTCAGGTCGACCAGCACCAACTCATTCGTCGTCGGGAGCAATCCCCAGATACTGGCAGGGGTGATCTCCCCGGGATACAGATCTTGCTGAACGTAGCGCGGGTCCGCCAGGGCGACCTCGGCCTCCGGCCAGGCCGCTAACCAGGGATCGAGCAGCAGGGCCGCCATCTCCGCCGAGTCGCGGTTGATCTGTTGGTCGGCGTAACCGATCACCTGCCACAAGCCCGGGTCAGTGCGCGAGCGCCAATCCTCCATCAACTTGCTGATCTGCGGGTCGGCCCGGCCGCCGCGGTTCGGGATCTGCTCCGCCCGCAGCTCGACAATCTCGTCGCGGGTGGTGTCGAAAAGCAGCTCGATTCGTTGGTAGCCACGAAAGAAATAACCGCTCTCCACCAGCAGCACGCCATCCACCGTCTCCTGGATCTCCTCATGGCAGTGACCGCCGCCGATGATCGGGATCCCCAGCTCGGCGGCCAGCGGGGCGAGGGCCCGGGTCTCGCTGACGCAGAGGTGGCCGATGACGACCAGCAGTTCAGCCCCTGCGGCCCGAGCCTCGGCCGCCACGCCGGGCAGGACCTCGCGGTACGGGATGAAATCAAGCCCGGTCACGTAAGCCGGCTTGGTGTCGATCCGGGCCTCGATGGTGGTCAGCCCGATCACGCCCACCGTCACCCCGTTGACCTCTTGCAGCAAGTAAGCCGAGGCGAACTCGGGAAGCTCGCCGGTCGCCCGGTCGCGCAGATTGGCCGCCAGGAAGGGGAAAAGCGACTGAGCTCGTCTGGCCTGCAGGTTTCCGATCCCGAAATCGAAATCGTGGTTGCCAATCGCAGCGGCCTGATATCCCATCGCGTTGAGCACGTCGGCCATCGACTCACCTTGGAGGGCGGACGAAAGGGCCGGGCCGGTCCACATGTCGCCCCCGCTGAGCACGAGGTGATGGTCGCCCGCGACCAGGTGTTCGCGCTGCCGCCAGAGCCTGGCGATCCCGGCCGCCCCGCCGGCATCCTGATAGGGCTCCATCCATCCGTGCTCGTCGTTGGTGTAAAGGATGACCAGCTGCCGCAGCGTGTCGGTCTGCTGATTTGCGAATCCGGCGGAGGGGAGCGCGCTGCAGGCACCGACCGCCAGGCCAGCCAGCAGCAGAAACGCCAGGATCCGGATTGTGCCTTTCTTCACAAATACATGTCCCTTCGGCTGAGCCTGGAGCGAGCTAGCTCCCCGGGGTTGGCTCTACCGTCGGCGTGTCGGTGGGGGTGTTGGTCGGCTCCACCGTCGGTGTGGCTGAGGCGGTTGGAGTCAGGCTCGGCGTGGTGGAGGGCGTCGGCGTCTGGGTCAGGGTCGCGGTGAAGGTCGGGGTCAGCGTGAACGGCACGAATGGGGTATTGGTAGCCGTGAAGGTCGCGCTGGGAGTGAAGGTCGGGGTCGCGCTGGGACCGGGGGTGGGGGTGGTCTGAGTCGGGGAGGCGGTCGGGCTCACCGTCGGTGTCAGCCTGCCCGGGGCGCGGCGGATGGCGATCAGACCGGCACAATAGCAGGGAAGAGTCGCCAATGTGATTCCGATCAAGACCGCATACAACCTCCGCCGACCGTCCAGCGATGCGGGAAACGACATCCCGCGGCATGATATCAGGATTGATTCGGCCCAGCAAGGAATCGCACCCCAACCTGTGACCGCGCCCCCAATTCAGTTCGCGTTCATGCCTCGTCCTCGAATCGCACATATAATCAAACCCGGCGACTGACTTGGTCGAATCGGCGAGACCCCCCACCGCAACTCAGCAGTTCAGCCGGCTCAGCATGCTGGCGGAAGACCTCCGCAGGCTGCTGGATGGATTCAATGCGACCCTCAGCCGGGCGGGAGCCTCCGTTCCGGCCGATGTCCTGTTGGGTCTGAAACAGATCAGCACGACCCTGGACGAGCTCAAGGAGAGCGTCCGCTCCAACGAGCACGAGCGCCGCAACTTGCAGGCCCTGGCCGAGGTCGGCCAGGTAGTCAACTCCTCGCTCGACCTCACCAACGTGCTGCGCGAAGTGATCGATACCCTGATCCGGATCACCGGCGCCGAGCGGGCGTTTCTCATGCTGCTCGACGGTAAACGAGATCTGGAAATCGTGACTGCCCGCAATTGGGAACGCGAGTCGCTGAACAGCGAAGACCAGCAGGTCAGCCGAACGATCATCGACCGGGTCGTGGAGCGCGGGGAGGCGGTGCTCACCACCAACGCGCTCGAAGACCCCCGCTTCGGCGGCCAGGAGAGCATCGTCGCTTACAACCTGCGCTCGATCCTGGCCGTTCCGCTCATGGTCAAGGGAGAGCTGATCGGGGTGATCTACGCCGACAACAAGATCCGTCAGGGCCTCTTCACCGAGAAGGAGCGGGCCCTGCTCTCGGGGTTCGCCAATCAGGCCGCGGTGGCCATAGAGAACGCCCGGCTGTTTGGGGCGGTGCAGGCCACCCTGGCGGAAGTGACCGAGCTCAAGAACCTGATGGAAGATGTGTTTGCCTCGATCGCCAGTGGGGTGATCACCTCCGACATCCAGGATGTGATCACCCTCTGCAACAGCGCCGCCGAATCCATCTTGGCCATGACAGCCGACCGGTTGGTGGGCAGCTCGCTGACCGACCTGCTTCCGAAACTGTCGAGCGAGCTGTCGGGCCAGGTCGCCGTGGTCAAGCAGGCCGACCAGCGGCTGATGGACCTCGAAGTGAACTCGGTGCTGGACGGCCGCGGCCGGGTGTCGCTGAATCTCAATCTGACGCCGTTGAAGAGCGCCGATCAGGCCACCCGGGGGGTCACGATCGTGGTGGATGACCTCACCGAGAAACGGCGCCTCGAGGCCCAGCGGCGCCTCTTCGAGCGGATGGTGTCACCGGCAGTCATCCAGCAGCTCGATCCGGACGCGCTCAAGCTCGGTGGCACGATCACTCAGATCACGACTCTCTTTGCCGATGTGCGGGGTTTTACCTCCTTCAGCGAAGAGATCGATCCGCAGACGCTGGTCTCTGTGCTCAACCAGTACTTGGCCGCCGCGGTGGAGTCGGTTCTTAAAGAAGAGGGGACGATCGACAAGTTCCAGGGCGACGCGATCATGGCCTGGTTCAATGCCCCCATTCCCCAGCCTGACCACACCCTGCGGGCAGCCCGGGCCGCGCTCAGCTTTCGCCAGGCGGTGCTGGCCGTGCGGGAAAAGCTGGAACCCAAGTTCCAGCTCTCATTTGGGGTAGGGATCCACGTGGGGGAAGGACTGCTCGGACTGATCGGCACCGACAAACGGCTCGACTACACCGCGATCGGCGACAGCGTGAACACCGCCAAACGGATCCAGGAGAACGCCGCCCCCGATCAGATTCTGGTGAGCGCCGAGGCGAGGAAGTTGCTCGGGGCGGCGGTCAAGGTCAAACCGGCAGCGGCCATCGAGGCGAAAGGCAAGAAGGAACCGGTCAAGGTCTTCGAGCTGATCGGGCTGGCCTGAAGCGAGGCGGGGTAGCGAGCCCAGGGCGGTCTGCCCGTCGGCGAGATGGGGGCTAGGCCGAAAGCTGGTCGGCGTAAGCGAACAGGGCCGGAGTCCCGCCAGTGTGCCAGAAGATCACCCGCTCTTTGGGTCCAATCTCCCCGCGGGCAATGAGGTCCAGCATTCCACCGGCCGCCCGGCCGGTGTAAACCGGGTCCAGCAGGATCCCTTCGAGTCGGGCGAACGTGTCGATCGCGGTGCGTTCCAGTTGGGTGAGCACCCCATAGCCGGGGCCGAGGTAGTCTTGCCGCAGGTCGATCGTGGCCGGATCCAGGCTCAGGTCCCTACCGAGCAGCGCGGCTGTCTCCACGACAAGATCGGCCAGATTTTCACGCTCGCTGCCGCGGTACTCCCCGATGCGAATCCCGGTGACCTTCCCGGCGTATCCATAATAGTCGGCGCCGGCCAGCAGCCCGGCCTGGGTTCCGCCCGAGGAAGTGGCGAGCACGATCCGATCCACCGCGACCTCCTGCTGCAGGAATTCCGCCATCGCTTCTGCGTAGGCCAGCGCCCCCAGCGGGCTCGAACCGCCGACCGGGATAAGGAAGGGCCGCTTGCCTTTGGCCGCGTCGCTCTCATGCACCAGCTGCAGCGCTCCTTCGAGATCGGAGCTGCCGGCCCACACGACCTCTGCTCCGAACAGGCCGTCCAGGAGCAAGTTGCCGGTGGTCTGCTCCGGCTCATCGCCTTGGAGAACTAAGACGCACTCGAGTCCATAGCGGGCCGCGGCGGCTGCGGTCTGCCGGCAGTGGTTGGATTGGATCGCGCCGGCGGTGATCAGAGTGCGGGCGCCCTCCTCCTGGGCCGCGGCGACCAGGTATTCGAGTTTGCGAACCTTGTTGCCGCCCAACGCGAAGCCGGTCAGGTCGTCGCGTTTGATCCACAGCTCCGGCCCGCCGAGCTGGGCGGTCAGCCGCTCGAGCCGATGGACCGGGGTGGGGAGCTGCGCGAGGGGGAGGCGCGGAAGAGAATTCATGTGCCTTGGTCTAGCAGCGCTCGGGTGGATGAGCCGCCGAATCGATTTCGAGGCTCCAGCTTCAACTTACCTCCGCAGCCACCCGTCGGCGGCCGAAGACCCGCATCACCGCTAGCACCCGCGGCAGGACCAGTCGGGAGGCCCAATACTGCAGCGGCCGCAACGGATAGTCCCATTCGCCGATGGTTTGGACGAACCGCCCGCCAAATCCCTCCTTGAAGCGATACACGCCCCACATCGGGTCTCGCTCGTTCAGCTGGTCGGGCGCGCCGACAAAGTCATACGCCTCGCAGCCGTGGGACTTCGCCCAGCGGATTGCCTCCCAGTGCAGCAGATGATTCGGCATTTTCTCGCGATGCAGGTGAGTCGACATTCCATACAGGTACCAGGCGGTCTTGCCAAACCAGTAGACCACGAATCCCGCCACCGGCTCGCCGTTCACCTCGGCAATCAAGGGTTGGGCCTGGCCGCGCTCCATAAAGGAGCGCCAGGAATCCAAATAATACTCGCGGGAGCGGATCACGAACCCATCTCGCCGCGAGGTTTCAGCGTACATGCGATAGAGCAACTCGAGATCAGGCGCACCCCCCTCCCGCACCTGGACTCCGTGCCGCTGGGCCAGCCGCAGGTTGTAGCGCCATTTCTGTTTCATCCCGGCCAGCAGCGCTTCTTCTGATTGGCGCAGATCGAGCTGCAGCGTATTGCGAAATTGCGCCGGATCGGGAGCCCGCCGCCAGCTGCGGCTCCTAAGCTCCGCCTCGATCACGGCTCCCGGTCCTTCACCGAACGGCACCTCCGGGTCGATCTTCAGGACGAAAGCGCCCCGGGCGCGGGCCTGTTCGATCAGGTCGCTCAACACCCGAGCCCGCAGCGCGGGCTGGCTCCAGTCCACGGCCGGCCCCTTGGGGCAGTAGGCGAGAGTCAGGCCGCGCTCGGTGCGGAACAGCAACTGGGCCGCCCCGCGGGCAACTCCAGCTGGATCCGTCCAGGCCAACCTGAACGGGGTCCAGCCGAATCGCGATTTCAGCTCGCCCCAGGTCCAACTCTGCAGCAGGTGTGGAGCGGGCAGGGCAAGCAGCCGGCGGTCCCAATCCGGCCGGGATTCGATCCCTGCCGAGTGAAGATCCGGTCCTGAGGTCGCAGTGCGAAGGGCGGCGAAGTGCAGCGGAACGGACACCGCGGCATTATAGCAGTGGGCTCCGGCCGAGGGCATTTGCCCCAACTCCAAGATGGTCTCATTTGTCCTGTACCAGTGCAGGACATTGATTCAGGCCGATTCATCCCTTATGATGTGACTAGCCAAAGACCCGGCTGCTCTGGAGGGGGTCCTCCGACGGGGGTGTCAATGCAATCTGCTGCGCGCCCGCGCAAGATCCTCCTCCCACGGCGAACTCTCATTTCGTTCGTCGTCTTCCTTCTTCTCGCCTTCCTCAGTATTCCCGCCTTGGCCGATCACATCGGACCGCATCGTACCGTGTCAAGCACGGAATGGGAGCGGCTCGCCTGCCACTATGAGGCGGTCTACGACCCGGCTGGTCCGGGCTGGTTCGGCTGCACCCTCGACCTGTACGAGCCTCCCGACGGCACCTGCACTTCGACGAGCAGCGTGGCCGACTTCTTCAACCCGGCCTCCTGCTCGGGGTGGCCGGGGAGCTGCACGACCCTGCCCTGCGACATCTCGCGGACTCAGTCGATCGGATCCTGCAGTGAGGGCGAGTCTGGCTGCCAAGAGGTCGCGAAGACGGTGACGCTACCCCCGGCCACCGTCAGTGGTTCTGTCACGTGTGCGGTTCCCGGCGCTGGGGGTTGGTGTCTGGGGGGAGCCCAGCTCTCGCTTTCGGGGAGCGAGCCGCTGGCCGGATACATGATCCTTTTCCTGGAGGGCACTCGGAATGGCGAGCCGTTTGCCTGCTCGGGGGCTGCGTGCGCGGTTCCCCTGCTCGAGGGCGAAAACGCCTTCACTTTCTGGGCCCGCTCGAGCTACGGCGATACCTCGTCGATGGGATCGGCGGAGGGCCGGCTCGATAGCCTCGGGCCGGAGGTGAGCATCCCCGACAGCTGGTTCATCTGGGAGCCGGTCGCCATCCAGGTCGACGACGCGGGGGTCGGGGTGGATTGGGTGGGACTGACCATCGATGGCGGCGAATTCGGTCTGCGAGAGTACAGCTGGGGCAACCTGTCCTTAGTGCCGCAGGATTTTGTTTGGGATCGTCACCTTGGGGAGATCGTTGCGCCCATTGGCGAGTACCTGGTCACGTTGGAGGCCATTGATTGGCTCGGCAATGCCTCGAACGCTTCAGGCACCATCATCATTCCCGACCCCGAGGTCGATTCGGCTCCATTGGGCACGACCAAACTACTTGGTTCAGAGCCGGTCGTGACCAGCGGAAGTGACGAATCGAGTCTCGATCGTCGCCTTCAATCTGAATTACTAGAGTCAGCACAGAGCGAACGAGGCCTAAGTGGCGACTCGATCCTCGAGAGCGGTACGAGCCGCCCAGGAGACTCCGGGGTTGCAAGCGATCGCGGAGCTACGGCCATTCAATCCGATGGGAGCGCGGGGATAAGTTCTCAGCCCGAAGCCGCGAGTCTCCCCGGCGCATCAGTCGAAGCGAAGGTTGCGACCACGAATGTCCACTGGGGGCAGGCCGCGCTAGCACTAGTTGGCGCGGCGGCCGGCTACGGGACGACGCGCCGAGCATGGCGCCAGGCGGGGGAACGCATAAGCTTCCTTTCATCACCTCCGTCGGTTGAGATCCCGATCACGTCGCAGAGTGTACCGATCGGGGAAACGGAGCCCGATGCCGTACAAGATTTCCTGGAGTGGCTGAAAACCAGGGCCGAAGGCGCTTCGGGGATCGTCGATTCCGTGATCGCCCTCACCCGGGACATGGACAGCGGGCCATCGGCTCTGAATGCGCTAATGAGGTTGCTGAGGCCGGAAACCTCCCCCAATCCCACTTACACTCAGATTCTGATGAATGACCTGCTCGAGGCCGCACGGCGCGGCGATTTCGTAGGCCGCGCGGACGACTTGGCCCGCGAGATCGAGAACCTCGCTCCGATACGCAGGGCGCCTTCGTCGATTAACTACACCGACCTGAAGCAGTTTGTCAGCGGCCTTGGGCGAGGCGAGGTTGTTTCCGGAGCCGGCGATCTGCTCTCCGTAGCCCTGATCCTTGCCGCTGAGCGGGCTATGGTCAACGATCCTGAGCTCGGGACCTTCCTGAGGCGATTGGGCGGAAGTGTTGGTGCCACCAGCGATCTGTGGACCGGCGGGCGGTTGTTGGTCAACGAGGCCAAGTTCGCGGAGTACTTCAAGTTAACTGGCTCCCGCCTTGGTGCGCTGACCTCGGTCTTCGGGCTCGCCGTCGGCGGGCTTCAGTGGGGCTCCGGCGTCCTACGACTCCTTTTCGATCCCAGCATCTCCGACATGAAATCGAATGAGAGGTGGGGTGTATTCGGTCAAGCTCTGGGCGGTGGTCTACTGTTCGTTGGAAGCCTTGCGGGTCTCCTCATTGCCGGTAGCCTCGTGACCGGAACGATCGCCGCGTCGCTGACTGTCCTGGTTCCGGTCGGCCTGGTCCTCATTGGAGCTGGGTTCTTGGTAGAGAACTGGGACTGGATCGGCGAAGGACTATCGGCATGGGGCGGAGTCTTCGATAATGCGGGCACGATCGCCCGGGCACTGCCAGATTATGTGAACGAGACTGTCGTCAAACCTATCGTTCGAGAGGTTAATGAGAGGGTCGTCGAGCCGGTGAGCGAAGGCCTGCGAGCGTGGGGAGGCGTTCTGGACAACGGGCGAAGAATCGTTGCAGCGCTGCCCAGCTACCTAACCGAAACGGTGGTCGAGCCCGCTCTGGACTTCGTAAACGATCGGGTGATCGAGCCGGTGAGAAACGGCTTGCGAGCCTGGTCGGGTGTGACGCAGAACGGGGAGCGGATCATCCGTGCGCTTCCGGACTATGTGTCGGAGACCATTGTCAGACCTGCGGTACAGGCGGTCCAGGACAACATCATCACTCCCGTTTCAATAGCCGTCAACGAGCGTATCATTCAGCCTGCGCAGGACTTCATTGACCGACGAATCATCCAGCCTGCCAACTCATTCCGGACCCATGTCGTTGAACCTGTCAGGCGAGTGCTTCACGATACCGTTGTGCAGCCCATCTCTAATACCATAAGCAGCGGGATCAGTGCCTTGCGAGGGCTGTTCGGTGGGCATTAGTGTTTCGGCGCGCATCAAGCCCACGCGCTGAGGATGGCGTTCGTATGATGGGCAGGCGCATCAGACATCACATCCAGGTTGCACCCGTGGAGGTCCCGCACGATGAGTAGCGCCCAGGAGGGAAGTGGCCTGGGATGAGTCCGTCACAACAGGCTGCAAGCTACGAGGATCTGCTTATGCCTCCTCCAAAGCGTGCAGGCGGAATTAAAGCTGACTACTGGGTTGCTGGGCTCGTGCTTGGGGCTGGCTGCCTCCTCGTCTCGATCGCTCCGGTTGGCATCGTGCTGTTCGCCGCGTCCGGCGGCGAGGGATATGATCCAGACTTCTTCCGTAGCGTCTCTTGTGTGGGTGTAACGGTACTTGCAGCCTTTCTGGCCGTCGGCATCTATGGCCTCAGCCCACAGTGGCGATCCGTCCGCTATTCGAGGCGGAAGCATCGCGTGGTGTGGGACGCGATCAAGCGGCTGGCGG
>Ga0209108_10001672_pt1 | contig 12873 bp, 14 predicted proteins | sample Rifsed10ft1_FD_184003 | JGI IMG/M metagenome (GOLD analysis project Ga0209108, IMG submission 184003) | Soil microbial communities from Rifle, Colorado, USA - sediment 10ft 1 (version 2) | ecosystem: Environmental > Terrestrial > Deep subsurface > Rock core/Sediment | place: Rifle, Colorado...
GGCTCGCTCCCGCGGAGCGACCTTGCTGGAAGCCCGGGTCGAAGGTGTCGAATTGGCCGGAGGTCGGGTGCAGGCCGTGCGCATGAGCCAGAACGGTCGGCCAGGGAGTATCTCAACCCCCACGTTTGTCAACGCCGCCGGCCCGTATCTCAAGCAGGTCGGACAGATGGTGGGAGTTGACCTGCCGGTGTTTTCCGAGCTGCATGGAAAGATTGCTTTCAACGATCATCTTCGGGTGTTGCCCCGGGAGGCGCCGCTCGTCATCTGGACCGATGGCCAGCACTTGCCTTGGTCGGAAGAGGAAAAGGCGTTGCTGGCCGAGTCTGAAGAGACCAGGTGGTTGCTGCATGAGCTCCCCGTCGGGGTCCACGGACGGCCCGAGGGCAGGGAAGATAGCAGCATGTGGTTGATGCTGTGGACGTACGACGTCGCGCCGATCGAGCCGGTCTTCCCTCCTCGTTTCGATCCCCGGTATCCCGAGATCGTCCTTCGCGGGATGTCCACGATGCTGCCCGGCCTGACGGCCTATTTTGACCGGATCCCCAAGTCGGTCGTTGACGGGGGGTACTACACCAAGACGCGGGAGAACCGTCCGCTCATCGGCCCGCTTCCCGTTGAGGGCGCGTATATCATCGGGGCCCTATCGGGCTTCGGTCAGATGGCCTCCAGTGCGGCGGCCGAATTGCTCGCGGCCCATATCACGGGCGGCCGTCTGCCCTCGTATGCGCCCGCCTTCCGGTTGGAACGGTACCAGGATCCCGAATATCTCAGGATGCTTGAAAACTGGAACGAGTCTGGGCAGCTATAGCCCGGTCCAAGAATCGACGCTCGAGGTTCTCCCCTCGAGGGCGACCCCCCTCCTCCAACGCTGCACGCGCCTCGCGCCTGTCCCCCTGCTCTTCCAGCGATCTGAATTGCGAGCCACCCGCTCCGAATGCGACCGGGCGAGGCTCCGCCTCCCCCGGCTGCTGCGGGAGTCCAGGGCAGAGAGGGGCCCCCGTCCCCGGCTCGATTCGGACAAACGTGAGCGCGCCCCAGGCAACCAGTTGAAACCACAAGCTTCTAAATTGCAGAGCCCTTCTGGCATTCTCGATGCATTGCACTATTAGCGCGTTCCAGCGTCTGCAGTCGAATCGGGCGACGGTGCGCAACTGCCAAGGCTGCCATCCCGGATGCCGGCAGCCGAAGCAGGGAGGGCCCCATGGCGGTAGAGGCGGCCCAGCAAAAGATTCCCACCGAGGATCTCCACCTCAAGGGCCTCGTCCATCAGTTTATCGTCTCTCTGGTCAAGACCCTCCAAGAGACCAGCCATTACACGCCGGACCACCCGGAGGTCAAGCGCTACACCGCTGCGCTGTACCAGCAGCTTCAAGCCCTCGTCCGCGGGAAGAGCGAGGTGACGTTCCTTGCCAAGGTCGGAGGAGACCCCAAAGAGGTCCTCCTGGATGGGATGTTCCCCGAGGTGGTCAATCTGGCCACGCTGCTTCCGCAGGCGGTCGGGGATCTTTTCCTCCCGAAATTCCGTGAGTACTTCGACCGGCACCGCCTCTTGGCCTGGTCGATCAAGGCCGACATCCCTCAACCGGAGTTCGAAACGTTCATCGCGGTTCTGAGCGCCTTCGCAGCGCCGGGCAACACGACCACGAACGTGGCGGCCGAAACAGCCAAGACCTTGGTGGCGCGCGGCGTCTCGCACGCCTCTCTCGTTTTCATGGAGGAGCTGGTCGGCCGGGACCGCCATCTGCCCTGGCGGGTCGAGGTGGCCCTCACACGCCTGCGAAAAGACTTGCGGACGCTTCCGCTGTTCAAGAGCCGCGATGCAACGGAGATCAGGCGGGCCAAGGCCCAGGTGATCGACGACATCATCCGCCCGATGCGGCGTGCGGAGCTGATCAAGGCGATCCTCCTGAACTGTGACCTGATCGCCGAAGATCTCAAGGAGGCCAACGAGGACGCGGTCGAGCTGGTGATCATCCAGCGCCTGCCCCCCGCGATCGTCGGCCACACCGCGCTCGAGCTTGCCAAGGAGCTGGAGGCCGCGGCTCCGACGGCTGGGACCGCACACCAGGAACGCGCTCGGGACCTCCTGAAGGTGGTGGTCGCTCGCCTCCATGATCAGGCGATCCCGGGCGCGGATCAGGTCCTGAATCACCTGTTCGAGCACCGGTTGCTGACACTGGCGGACCTCCCCCAACACCTGCAGGAGGCGATCGCCACCAGGCAGTTTGCCGACGAGTACCTTGCCCACGAGCCCCAGCATGTGGAACGGCTGTGTGCCCTGCGTGATAATCCTGGCGGCGCCGCGCCGTATGCGCGGATCGTGCCCGAACTGCTCCGCCGGGAGAAGTACACATCGGCCCTGACCATTCTGCGAGGAATTGAATCCACTGCCACAGGCAACTCAGCCTCGGCACCGGGCTTTACCGTCCTGGTGGAAAACATCCGGACGGCCGTGGCCGGAGACGACGTCTTCCACACACTGTTCGAGCGCTTCCGAACGGGATCCACGGGATTGCGCCAGAAGGTGGTGGAAGTCCTGGCCGCCCTCGGGAAGCCGGGGATCCCCCCACTCATCGAGGCACTGGTGGGCGCGGCCGATCCCGAGCTTCGTCGGCACCTGATGGATGCCCTGACACAGATCGGGTCGCCGGTCCTGTGGGCGATTCGACCGGTTCTCGAAAGACCTGGCGTCACCCCCCGCGCCGCCCGCGATCTCCTGACGGTGCTGGCCCAGGTCGGGGGTACGGAGGCGTCCCATACCGTCCGCCGAACCCTGCACCACCCCGACCCATCCGTCCGGGAAGAAGCCCTGGCTGCCCTCGTCAAGCTCTCCGGCCGGGAGGCGGAAAGTGACCTCTTGGCCGCCCTGAAAGACCAGGAGCCGGCCGTCAAGCGCCGCGCGCTCCTTTGCCTGGGCAGCGTGGGCAGCTCCGATCCACGGGTGGTTCAGTTCCTCTGCGACGTGATACGGAAGCGGCGGAAGGACGAAGCAGAGGAAGATGATCGGTTGCAGGTTCAGGCCTGTCAGGCCCTGGCCGAGATCGGTCATGCAGAGCCATCGGTCCGCTCCACCATCCAACCGGTCTTGATCCAGGCCCTCGATCCCGATGGCGGCAAGGGGCTGCTTGGACGCTGGAGCCCGAGCACGACGAAGAGCGATACGGTGCGCGGCGCCATCTGCACTGCCCTCGGCCAGATTGGGGACACCCAGGCTGCGGAAGCCTTGATCAAGATGAGCAAAGAGAAGAGCCCGGTCCTCAAAGACAGAGCCGCCCGCGCCCTCCGGCAGTTCCAGGAGCGCCTGGCCCACCGCCCTTGAGCCCTTGATTCCCGCCCATTGCGGGGCCGTCCGTACTCCTCTCGACTTGACAGCCGATCCGACCGTGCTACGATCCGCCCACCTCGATCCCCTTCCTCTTGCGGGACATGGCCAGGCCGAAGGAACCCACATACCTGTACCTGACGACGACCGGACGGCGGAGCGGTCTGCCGCGGGAGATAGAAATCTGGTTCACCCGGCGAACCGGCCGGTACTACGTGATCTCCGAGCATTCCTTCACGTCTCACTGGGTCCAAAACCTCCTGGCGAACCCCCTGGTGCGGTGGCGCGTGGAGGACGCCAAGCTTGCGGGTCGTGCACGTGTCATTGATCCGGCAACCGAGCCCGAACTCAACGAGGCCATCCAGACCCTCTCCAGCAAGAAGTACGGCTGGGGCGATGGCCTGGTCGTCGAGCTCGCACCGGACCCGAGCCGATAACCGAGCCGCTCCCCGACCCTGACCAGCGTCCCGGGTCGGACCCTCTGGCTTCTAGCGTCGTTTCTTGCCGCAGGCGACGTGGATGCGACTCGAGCTCGGCCTCGTGTTCAGAAAAGTTGGTCTGGTCAACAGTGGTGTAATGGGGTAAGGTCGATCGGCTCGGAGACCAAATCATTTGAGGCCATTTATTGGAAGGGAGAATCCAAAGTGTTCAAAGAGTTCAAAGAGTTTGCAATGCGCGGCAACGTCCTGGACATGGCCACCGGGATCATCATGGGGGCGGCCTTTGGCAAGATTGTCTCCACCTTTGTCAGTGACATCTTGATGCCGCCCGTCGGACTCCTGCTCGGCAAGGTGGATTTCTCAAATCTCTTCCTCAACCTTTCGGGCAAGCCCGTCACCACGTTGGCGGAGGCAAGGGCCGCTGGTGCGGCAACGATCAATTACGGGCTGTTTCTCAACACCCTGATTGATTTTCTCATCGTGGCTTTTGCCATCTTCCTGCTCATCCGCCAGGTGAACCGATTGAAGCGCCAGCCGCCGCCCGTCCCGGCCGTAGCGACGACCAAGGACTGTCCGTATTGCTTTTCGGGTATCGCCATCAAGGCAATCCGGTGCCCCCACTGCACATCCGAGTTGAAGCTGGCGTGAGGTCGGAAGCTTGGGGAGTCGCGTCGTCTCGTGGGCATTTTCACCTCAGAATATATCTGAGGAAGATCTCGTAACTAGCTGTAATGTAATCACCGATCTAAGTCATCAGTGCTGGCTCTGATCCTTTCTAAGCGCAAGAACGCGGTGCCCGTTGACGCATCGCCCTTCACGACGTATTGTGCGGAAAGACCCGGAAGGGTAATTCGGCAGGAGGGGCCCGGAGATTCATGGACCGTCTATTACTTCTCATGACCACGGCAACCTATCGGGCCTCCGCCTTCCTTGAGGCGGCGCGAAGGCTGGAGGTCCCCGTCGTGGTCGGAACCGACGAGCGCCAGGTTCTTTCCGCGGCGAATCCCGGCGGGAACCTCACGCTGGACTTCCTGAACCCCGAAAGGGCCACCCGGGCGATCGTCGAATTCGCCGCGCAGTACCCCATCCGGGCTGTCGTGGCGGCCGACGATGACGGCGTGATCCTGTCGGCAATGGCCTCCCAGGCGCTCGGCCTCTCCAGCAACTCGGTAGACGCAGCCCGGGCGGCGCGGAACAAAGCCCGTATGCGGGAGGTGTTGGCCGAGGCGGGACTCCCCTCCCCGCCGGTTCACCGCTTCTCCCTGGAAGAGGTTCCGGAGGACGCGGCGCGCCGGGTGCCGTACCCGTGCGTCCTCAAGCCCCTGTTCCTCGCCGGGAGCCGCGGGGTCATCCGCGCCGACGACCCCGCCCAGTTTGTTGTCGCATTCGACCGGATCGCCGCCATCCTGCGCCGGCCGGACGTTGCCGCCCAGGGGGGACCGCTGGCGCAGCAGATCCTGGTCGAAGGGTTCATCCCTGGCGTCGAGGTGGCGCTGGAAGGTCTCCTGGTGGATGGCCGGCTCAAGCTCCTGGCGATCTTCGACAAGCCGGACCCGCTCGACGGCCCGTTCTTTGAGGAGAGCATCTACGTCACGCCCTCCCGGCTCCCGGCGGCGACCCAGGAACGGATCGCCGCCTGCACGCACGAGGCTGTGAAGGCGGTCAGCCTTCACGAAGGACCCGTGCACGCCGAGCTGCGCCTCAACGAACAGGGGCCGTGGATCGTCGAGATCGCTCCCCGCTCCATCGGGGGCCTATGCTCCCGGACGCTGCGGTTCGGCGAGGGCATCTCCCTGGAGGAGCTGATCCTTCGCCATGCCCTGGGGCGTGGAGTGGAATCCTTCGAGCGGGAGAAGCAGGCGGCGGGCGTGATGATGATTCCCATTCCCCGCGCCGGAATACTCCGTGAGGTCCAGGGCAAGGAGCAGGCGGAGAAGGTTCCTGGAATCGAAGAGGTCCGGCTCACCATTCCTCCGGGGCGGGAACTCATTCCTCTGCCGGAGGGAACGCGGTACCTTGGATTCATCTTCGCGCGGGGCGGCGCACCCGAACATGTGGAGACGTCGCTGCGGGAGGCACACCGGCTCCTGACGTTCATCATCACCCCTCCGGAGGAGATCTGGACGGAAGGCTCGCGGGTCGCCGAGGTCGAGCGGCACGCTTCCCCGGCGGGAAGAGCCCGGGCGCGACACTCGGTTGGGGCACGCACGACGTGACACCAGCGCGATTGCTGTTCAAGCTCTGGACGTGTAGCCGTGAGGCGAGGATCGAGGCGGGGAGAACACCGACCCCCGGGGAGAGATGACTATGTTCACGGTCAGTGAGGCTGCAAAGAACAAAATCCTTGCGCTCCTGGAGGCCCAGGGGAAGAAGGGTTCGGCATTGCGCGTGGCCATCACGGGGCGGGGTCCCGGCGGGTTCCAATACGATCTGCGATTCGTGGAAGGCGGGGAGAAAGGGCCCGAGGATGTCGTCGAGGATGGGGGCGGCTTCCAGGTCATCATTGACTCGGCGAGCGCCTCAAATCTGAATGGGGCGACGCTCGACTTTGTCGAGGGGATCCACCAGAGCGGCTTCTCGGTTGACAACCCGAACTCCATCTGGACCGAGCCGAAGGCCAAGGCGATCCAGGAAGTCATTGACACCCAGATCAATCCGGGTGTGGCCTCGCACGGCGGTTTCGTCACCCTCTTGGACGTCAAGGAGGACACCGCCTACATCGCCCTCGGCGGCGGCTGTCAGGGGTGCGGGATGGCGAATGTGACGCTGAAGCAGGGAATCGAAGTCCTGATCAAACAGGCGGTCCCGGAGATCACGCAGGTCGTGGACACGACCGACCATGCAGGCGGCACGAACCCGTACTACCAGCCCTCAAAGGGAGGGCAGTCTCCTCTCGCCTGATCTACGGGGACCTTCGAACGAAACAGGGCCGCCTGGTCTCTGAGAGCAGGCGGCCCATCTGTTTGTGCCCGACCACACCGTCTTCCTCCCGTTGCCACGCTGCCCTAATTCGGCTAGAGTGCTTCAATTCCTGCAGCCCGAAAGGAGGAACACCCATGGGCGAGCTGATCCATATCTCGCGGATCCGGATCGAGAAGGACAAGGGGCCACTGCGCCGGGCCTACATCGAGAACTTCCCGGAGCCGGTCCGATACGGGGTCCACGGCGGGGTCAAGAAGTTCTACGGGGTGGAGCCACCGGAGGATCTCCCCACCACCCTCGACCATCTGGTAGCCGCGGTGGCGGGGTGAATGACGGGCACGCTGGCCGTGGCGCTGGCGGCGAGGAAGATCCCGACCCAACCGGACCGGTTATCCTCGGAGGTAGAGGGAATCATCGAGAACGTGGATGGCAAGCCCATGGTCACGACGATCAAGGTGCACTACAAGGTCAAAGTCCCCAAGGGGAAGCGCGAGGAGGCCCTGCGCGCCATCGAGGTGCACGAGAAAGGGTGCCCCGCCTCCCAGTCGGTCAAGCGGGGCATTGCCATCGAGTGGGACGGGCAGGTCGAGGAAGACTAAGCCCAAACATTTCACCACCTATCCCGCCTTGGTGGGATTGGTGGTCGAACTACACAGTCCGGCGTCAGTGCACCGTGCACCCCGACGCCCGGAGGCGGTGCCGCAGTTCCAGGATGCGGTCCAGCGCCTCGCCGCTTCCCGCGCTCGGGCTGAACTCGAACCCCACGGCGCCGGTGTATCCCCGCTCCCCCACTGCCCGGAGAATTGTGAAGAAATCAAGTTCCCCCGTCCCGGGCTCGTGCCGACCGGGGACATCTGCAATGTGGATGTGACCCACGAGCGGCAGGTGGGCGAGCAGTACGTCCGTGCTGTTCCGCTGCATCACCTCCAGGTGATAGATGTCGTAGAGCAGGCGGACGCGAGGGCTGCCGACCTCCTCCACGATGGCGAATCCCTCCCGGCCGCTGTCCAGGAAGTAGCCGGGATGGTCCTCGCGGATGTTGAGCGGCTCCAGGAGAAGGGTGATCCCCTGACGCTCCGCAATAGGCGCCAGTTCCTTCAGGCCCCGCACGACGCTTGCGTGTTGCTCTGAACGGCTCAGGTGAGATGGAGCCGGCCGGCCGTAGCCGCCAGGCAATAGCTCTTGCGTCAAGAGCATCAGCCGGTCACACCCAAGGCGCTCGGCGACGGGGATTGCCGCATTGATCTCTGCCCGGTAGACCTCCCAATCCTGCGGGTTGATGAGGGAGCCCTTGCGCTGCCCGCTGAACGTGGCGATCTTCAGTCCCTCTCCAGCCAGGTGCTGGAAGACATCCAGGTCCTTGTCGGTCCAGGCCCAGAACTCAACCGCCGAGAATCCCTTGTCGCGAACCTTGACCGCCCGTGCGGCGAAGTCCAGGTCGGGATAGATCATCTCCACGCAGATGGAGAAACGCATGGCAGCCTCTCCTGCCAGGAATCAGTTGATCCCGGCCTTCCGAAGCGCCCCCAGCGCCGCGGCGCGCGCGTCCCTGGCCACCCGAAGGGCCGGGCGATTCCAGTACTGCGGTCGGAAGATCTCCACCGAGAACTTGTCCGTGTAGCCGATGGCCTTCAGGGCACGCAGGATACTGGTCAGGGGGATGATCCCCTTTCCGGGGAACAGGCGCAGCGCATCGTGCATCTTGCGGCGCGGCACCCGCTCGACGTCGTTGACGTGGACGACGAAGATTTTCTTGGGGTTCACCTGCCGGATCGAAGCGACGGAGGAGCCGCCGGCGAAGAAGTGGAACGTGTCCAGGACCAGGCCGACGTTGGGCCGGGCGACCTTGTCCACGATGGCCGCGCACTGGGCCAGCGAGTTCACGGTGCAGTCGGCGAAGCCCAGAAACTCATAGGCCAGCCGGACCCCGTACGGTTTCGCCATGCCCGACAGCTCGCGCAGGATCCGAACAGACTCGCGCTCGATGTCCTTCGCGGTCACCCCTTTGGGACGCGGGCTGGGCACCACGATGACCGTCTCGCACCCGATGGCCTCGGCCACCCGGCAGAACCGCTGGAAGTCCTCGAGCATCCGGATGTGCCCGGACGGATCATTGAAGGTCACCCGCTCCACCGAGTTCAGGGTGACCGGCTTTACCCCTGCGCGCCGCAGATCCCGCCTCAGCGCCGGTAGGCCGCCCTTCTCCAGGTAGCCCATCAGCTTGGCGGCCCAGATCTCGACGAAGTCGAACCCCGCCTTGCCCGCCACCGCGATGTCCGTGGCCAGGTCCGCCTTGAGCGTCGTGGCCCCGTTCAGCCCCAGCTCCATCCGACCTCCTCCTTCCCCCTCAGTGACTCCGAGCCCACCAACCCAAACATTTCACCGCAGAGGACGCAAAGGTCGCAAAGGGTACTTCTCTCCCAACCATGGACCCTCAGCGCCAGGGCTGAAATGTTTCCGCGTACGCTCCTCTTCTTCTGCCTCTGGTCCTCTGAGTATGGGGAATCTTTGCGCACCAACGGCCAGGCACGTTGGTACCGGCGTCCTTTGCGGTTCAGTCGCGTTGTCCGGCATAGATGCGGTTTCACTCTAGTCGGATCGGGGTTTCCGGTCAAGGACCTTCCCGGCGAATGTTTCCGGCTACAGACAGACTCCTCGCGGCGCTGCGGAACATGGATTGTCGGGGGAAGAACCCGGGAATGGATGCGCCGTCACGTGGCGACGATCGGGAGGACCTCAGAAGTGATTGTGTGTAGGGAGGAAGGTATCCGTCAGCCTGGGATTGCAGATGTGGCGTACGGTATTACGGGCCGGGGGCCTCGCAGCCGTAGGCGAAACTTCTCACCCGGCTGAACTCTCCGACGAAGCGCGCCCAGCCCGCGTTCTTGACCGAAACCGTGTCGTTCTCCACCGCAAGGATTTCGATATACTGCTGGAACTGCGACCCCGCGAACTTCACCGTCGCCCCCGGCCGCACGACAGCCTCCAGAAGGAAGTCTTCCTGATCGTCCAGGCCACCCGGCGGAATGACCTGAAACCACCCACCGTCCCGGGATCGCACCCGCACGGCCCCCTCCTCCGCCTGTTCGAAGCACAGGGGAACCGGGATCTCGGGATCCTGTGCCGGCACCGTGTGCGGCAGGGCGAGGATGGCAAGGAGTACGGCAACCTTCAGGACCGTTCGCATGGTAGTGTGCACCTGTCGCGCCTGAGGCTCGGCATGAGTCGTGAATGACGAGCTGGCCAACGCCACCGAGTCAGCCGTCGACGTAACGTCACGGTTGGATGCTCCCAAGCAACGAACGGAAGACGTTGCGCAGCGCGGATCGCGTCTCGAAGCCGATCCCCGGTGCCTCGGGTGGAAGGATCGACCCATCTTCTATCACGGCCCCATCGGCAAACCCGCCGAACGGCTGAAAACTGTGTGGATTGGATTCGCAGCCGCCCAGACCGAGGGCCGCCGCAACGTGGAGACAAAACAAGTGGCCGCCGTGTGGTCGGCAGGCGGTTCGCGACCAGCCATGCTCTTCCAGCATCTGGATGATCCCTAGGTACTCCGGAAGACCATAGCAATGTACGGGATCGAACACCAGGACATCCCGGTCCGGCCGAAGACCCCCATAGCGTATCAGGTTCCGCGCATCCGCCAGAGAGAAAAGCGCCTCGCCCGCGGCGACCGGGGGGTCATACGCTCGAGCAATGTGCGCCTGGGTCTCGAAATCCAGCGGATCGCAGATATCCTCGAACCATTGGAGATTGTAGGACGCCAACGCCTTCGCGGCCTGGAGGCCGGACTCTGGGGTGTACTGGTTCATGGCATCCACCGCGAGATGGTCGCCGCCGGGAAGCAGCGACAAGACCGCGTCAATCCGTCGAAGATCTTCCGCGAGTGGTCGCCCGGCAATCTTGATCTTGACATGAGTATATCCGTGATCGAGCGATTGCCGGGTTTCATCGCGCAGTCGGGCGATGCCATCAGAAGGAAAGTAATAGCCACCCGAGGCGTAGACCGGGACCGCCGGACGACTGGGTTCCCTCCCGACACAATCCCCGAGGAATCTGTAGAGAGGCTTCCCCGCCATCTTGGCCGCCGCGTCCCAGAGCGCCATGTCCAGGGTGCCAACGGCGACACACCGCTCGCCGTGGCCACCGAGCTTCTCTCCCGCCATCATGCAATTCCAGGCGCGGAAGGGATCAAGGGTATCGCGCGACCCCATCGCGAGGTCGGTCTCCCCGGCAGCCAGTAGTCGCGGCGCAAAGCGCTCGCGGATCAGCCCGCCCTGGCCGAAACGGCCAAAGGAGGAAAAGCCGAAGCCTACGACAGGGACGCCCTCTCGATGGATATCCGTCACAATCGCGACCACACTGGTATTCAGGCCACCCGATGGAATCCTGGGGTCGGCGTAGCGCGAGATGGGAACGGTCCGTTCCCGAATATCCACAATGCGCATACCGCTTCCCTAGGGAATGACGATCCTCATGCACTCGACCACACTCGGGCAGAACATATGAAAAGGGCCGGCCGAACTTCCGCTATGAAGCAGGCTCAAATAGCTCCACCGGATTGCCGTCCGGGTCTTCCACCAGGATTTGCTTTCCCCCGGGGCCAACGACGATCTCATTGCGGAAACGGACGGCCTTTTGTTTCAGCTCAGCAACCCGAGATGGCAAGTCCTTCACGTTGAGGACGAGCCGATTCCAGCCACCGGGCTCTGGGCGGCGTCCATCCGGCATGGGGCGAGCACCCGAACTCTGGGGTCCACTGAGCCAGAGGGTAAGGTCGTCCCTGGAGACGCTGGCGAAAGCCGGCCCGGCTTGCTGGACCAGCTTGAAGCCGAGTTGCCCGGTGTAGAAAGCGATGGAACGATCAACGTCCTTGACCAGATATCTGATGGATGCCATTTCATATTCCTCCAACCAATAAAGGGTGTTGCATGGGCCGGGTAATCTCAACCGCCGAGACGTCGTAGAGATGTCGCTTGCCAGCGGGATTGCACGGGAATTCAAGGGTCCCAGCGAGATTGGGTTATGCAACCTCAAGGAGCGCGCGCGGATTTTTCGCGGCGACCATGAGCAGGGTCCGCGCGGCGCCGGAAGGGGCGCGACGACCTTGCTCCCAATCCTGAAGCGTTCGCACGGAATCGCCAAGCAACTGGGCGAAGCGCACCTGCGAAAGGCCGGTCCTTTCTCGGATCCCTGAAATGCTCGGCACGGTGATGACACGGCCATAGTCACCGCGCTTGATTTCGCGCAACCCCCTCAGAATCTCGGTGCCGATCTCCCGCTCACCTTTAGGCATCCTCAATCTCCTTTGAGGATATGTACTCTCTCCGAAAAGCCACGATGCCCACGGCGCGGGGCATGGCCATCCGAGGGTCCGGGGCAGGGGGTTCGTCTACGAGTGGGTAGATGTTCATGCGGTCCTAGCCCAGATCCCGAAGGAGTCCGGTACCCCTTTTGGGGATGCTATTCACCGATCTCCGGGACCGAAAGGCCCCGGCAGATCTTCTGTGCCAGCCGGTTGGAGATTTCTGCGTGGCGGGGAATGGCTTCAATGGCACCTGTCGTCGGATTGGTCCATAGGGAATGCCCCCGACCTTCCCGCTTGAGATGACAGCCGTGTCGCCTGAGATGGCGAAGCAAGTCACCTCGCTTCACCTGACCGTAACCTTTTCACGCAGGGCGCCCGCTGGCACACCCCGGAGGCCTTCCTTGCGTCGGTCTTCAAGGATCAGGGCGATGGCATCCGCCAAGCTCTTTCGCGCCTCGGCCTTTGTCCGGCCCTGACCATTCGCCCCCGGGATCTCGGGGCAGTAGGAGATGTACCATTCCCCGTCACGCTCGATGATTGCCGTGAATTCGTTCTTCATTGTCGTCTCCGTTCATACCCCTCGAGGGTGAGCTGAAGCTGATGCGTGTGAGGATTGTATACGACCGCTTCCGCGCTTGCCAGCCGATTCATGAGGGAGATCGTGGGCCCGGCACTCCCAGGCCGATGAGAGAGTTGGGGGTGCCCGGCGCATCCCGCCTCGCCTGCGGCGGCCCGCCCTTTACTCAGCCTCTCGGGTGTGCCTGGCAACAACATGCTCTTTACCCTACGTGCCCCATTGCTTAGCCCGGATTATTCGCGAAGACGGTGTCTTCGCTCATAACCGCCCGCAAGAGCGCTTCTCGCGCTCTGGCGGGTTT
>Ga0209108_10001674_pt1 | contig 12853 bp, 11 predicted proteins | sample Rifsed10ft1_FD_184003 | JGI IMG/M metagenome (GOLD analysis project Ga0209108, IMG submission 184003) | Soil microbial communities from Rifle, Colorado, USA - sediment 10ft 1 (version 2) | ecosystem: Environmental > Terrestrial > Deep subsurface > Rock core/Sediment | place: Rifle, Colorado...
GCGGGGCGTCGAAGCCGCCCGAGCCGGGTGTTCCGCGACGAACCGGTTGGCCGGGGCGGCGCTGCGGTTCCAGACCGTGAGTCGGTGCTTCGCGGCGAGGCGCCCGGCCATCGGATAGCCGATCGCGCCGAGGCCGAGGAACGATACCCGCATGGACGCCGGCCGGGACTAGGACTGGTTGCGGGTCCCGAGCTCCCGGTCGTAAAACAGGAGTCCCGAGGCGCTGTCGCCGATGATCCGCAGCGTTTCCACGATGTGAGTGCTGGTCTTCTCCTCCTCGACCTGCTCGGTGACGAACCACTGGAGCATGGCCTGCGAAGCGTAGTCTTTCTGGGCCACGGCGAGCTCGTAGACCCCGTTGATCCCGTCGGAGACCCGGGCCTCGTGGGCCCGGGCAGCCTCGAACACGGCCAGCACGCTCTTCCAGTCGGCTTTGGGCCTTTCGATGGTGTCGAGGTTGATCACCCCGGAGCGGTCAATGATGTAATCGAACAACTTCATCGCGTGGCCGGCTTCTTCCTGGGCCTGGGCCCGCATCCACCGCGAAAACCCGTCGAAATTGCGCTGGCCGAACCAAGCGGCCATGGCGAGGTACAGGTAATAGGCGCCGAACTCGCGGCACATCTGCTCGTTCATGGCGGCTTGGATTTTCTTGGAGAGTCGCATGGGAAGTAGGCCGTGAACAGGGAGTGGTGATGGGTGGACGATTACAGGTGCTAGAATATACGCCATGAGGCGGAGAGGAGTGCCTTCCTTCGGAGTGGTGGTGGTCTGGCTGCTGGCGGCCATCCTGGTCCTTTTCGTGGCCGGCCCGCTCGCGCGCCTGCTCCTGGACTCGAGCCCCGCCAACCTGGGCGCGGCCCTCCGGGACCGCGAGCTGGCGACCTCGATCTGGCTCACGGTGGTGACCGCATCGGCCGCGACCCTGTTGTCCCTGGCTCTGGGCGTCCCGCTCGCCTACCTCCTCGCCCGGCGCCGCTTCGCCGGCTCGAGGGTCGTGGCCGGCATCGTGGAGCTGCCGGTGGTCATTCCCCATCCGGTGGCCGGCATCGCCCTGCTGCTTTTCCTGGGCCGGCAGTCGCCGGTCGGCTCGGCCCTGGCGGACCTGGGCCTCGAAGTGGTCAACCAGGTCCCGGGCGTCGTGGCCGGAATGCTGTTCGTCTCGGCCCCGATCGTGGTGAGCGCGGCCCGGGAGGCGTTCCGGAGCGTGGACCCGAAATTCGAGCGGGTGGCGCGCACCCTCGGGGATACTGGCTGGCAGGCGTTCCGGCACATCACTCTTCCGTTGGCGGGACGGGGAGTGCTCGCGGGGGCGGTCCTCGGCTGGGCTCGCAGCGTAAGCGAGTTCGGCAGCATCGTGATCCTCACCTACAATCCCAAAGTCGCCAGCATTCTGATCTACGACCGGTTCACCCTGTTCGGATTGCCGGCAGCGGTGCCCGCCGCCGCCCTGCTCCTCCTGATCGCCCTCCTGGTGTTCCTGCTGGTGCAGTTCCTGGCCCCGGACCGGGGGGTGGGGTGGGGGGGAGGCCGCCGGTGATCCGGCTCGAGGGAGTGGGAGTGCGGGTGGGGCAATTCGCTCTCCAGGGCGTGAGTTTCACGGTGCCGGCCGGCGGTTACGGGCTGGTGATCGGGCCGACCGGGTCCGGCAAGACGACCCTCCTGGAAGCGATCGCCGGCCACACCCCGCTCCGGGGCGGGCGGGTGTTCCTTCGCGGAGAGGACGTGAGCCGGGCCGCGCCGGAACGGCGAAGGGTCGGCTTCGTGTACCAGCACTATCACCTGTTCCCGCACCTCACCGTCGCCGCGAACATTGGATATGGGGTCCGGGGGGTGGGGACCGGGGTGAGGGCGGCGAGGGTTCGAGAGTTGGCGGGGATGCTGGGGCTGGGGCCGCTCCTGGATCGCGGCGTCGAGGGGCTCTCCGGCGGGGAACAGCAGCGGGTGGCCCTGGCCCGGGCCCTGGCACCCCGCCCCTCGATCCTCCTGCTGGACGAGCCGTTCGCGGCGGTGGACCCGGCGACCCGCCGCGGGTTACGGCGGGAGCTCCGGGACCTCCACGAGCGGGAGGGAATCACGACCCTCCAGGTGACCCACGATTTCGAGGACGCGATGCGGCTCGGGGACGTGGTGGCGGTTCTGGCCGAGGGGAGGATCGCTCAAGCGGGGACCCCCGATGCGGTATTCCGGTTTCCCAATTCGGCATTCGTGGCCGAGTTCATCGGCACCGGAACCGTGCTGCGGGGGACGGTCGAGCGGCTGTCGGAGCCCGATCCGACCACCGGCCGGTTCGCGGCCCGGTTCAGCGCCGGCTCGCTCGCGCTCGAGGTGGTGGCGGAACGGGTGGGGGAGGCCTACGCGGTGGTCCGGCCGGCCGACCTGACTCTGAGCCGGACCCCGGTAGAAGGTCCCGCCCCGCGAAACCGGTTCGTCGCGACCATCACCCGGATCGAGCGGGAAACCGCGGTGGCCCAGGTCCATCTCAACGCCAACGGGACTGCCCTGGTGGCGGCCCTGATGGTGACCACGGTCGAGGAGCTTGGACTGGCCCCGGGGGCCCAGGTGCACGTCGCCATCAAGGCGACCGCGGTGCACCTGATCTAGGCCGGACCAGGCGAGCCGGGCCGATTGCCTCCTCGCCCAGCTTCCGCGTGATCGCGTCCACTGCCCCGGCCAGCCAGAGGTCGCGGGCGGTTTCGACTGCCTGGCCCGAGCTCGGGGGAGGTGGGAGGAAGCTGAGCTGAAGCGGGTGGGTGCCAGGCACCAGCGATGAAAACTTGACCCCGACGAGCCGGGCGGGGACCCGCCGGACCCTCCTGAGGCTGCCCAGGAGCTGGCGCACCACGTCGAAGAGAGCCCGATCGGTGGAGAGCGGCTCCGGAAGCGTCCGGCCCGCCTGGCGAGTCCGGAAATCGTGGTCGCGGAGCTTGACCGTCACACAGCGGGTGAAGACCCCTTCGGCGCGCAGTTCGGCCGTGAGGATTCTCACGAGGCGGAGCAACCGGGTCCGGATCGCCTCGTCATCCGTGATATCCTGCGGGAAAGTCTGCTCCCGGCTCATGGACCGGTTCTCCGGGTTGACCTCGACTTCGTCCCTGGCCTGGCCCCGAAGCCGCCGATACAGCCAGTCCGCAGTGCCGGCCCCCAACCACTGCCTGAGGGTGGCGCGATCAACCCGGAGGGCCTGTCGCACTTCGGTCAGGCCCCGGCGCTCGAGCGATGCCTGAAGCCGGGGGCCCACTCCGGGAATCTCGGCGAGCCGCCGGCCCGACATGAATTCCGCCTCTGCGCCGGGAGGAACGATCAGGACTCCCACCGGCTCCGCGTCGGGCCGGGGCTTGGCCTGCTCGGCGGCCATCTTGGCGATCAGGCGGTTGGTCCCCCCACCGATGGACACGGTGAGCCCGGTGGCGTCCCGAACCGCCTCCCGGATCCGCCGCGAGGTCTCGGCGAGCGGCTCGTCCCGGTACAGCCGTTCGGTGCCGCTCAGATCGAGGTAGAACTCGTCAACGCTGGCGGCCTGGACGACCGGTGCCCAACGGTGGAGGACATCGCGGATCATCCGATGGGCCTCACGGCAGGCGCGGCCCGGCACCGGGACGAAGGTGGCACCGGGACAGAGCCGGACCGCGCGGGAGATCGGCATGCCGGCGCGAAGGCCGTAGGCCCGGGCTTCGTAAGACGCCGAGCAGACCACCCCGCGGCTGTTGGCCCGGCCGCCTACCACCAGTAAGGGAGCCTTCCCCGCTCCAACAGGGTCCTCCCGGCGAGCCACCGCCACGAACATCTGGTCGCAGTCGGCCAGGAGGATCCGGGAGTGGGAGCGCGGATGGGCCACCCCGCAAGCTAACGGTCCGCTACCTTTCGTTGGAAACCTCCACCAGTCACCCGGCACCGCGATGCGACAGCGCCCCTCAACGCTCCTCGGCTGGCTCCTGCTCATCGCGCCGCCGGCAGCGGCGCAGGCGCCCTCCGACAGTACGATCAGGGACATCCTGGCTCGACGCGTGGCAACCCGGCAGGCTGCCGGGATTGTCGTCGGTCTGGTGGAGGGGGATCGCGCCCGGTTCATCGCCTACGGCAACCGCGCCGGGGACGGGACCTCGCCGCTCGATGAACGGACGGTGTTCGAGATCGGCTCCGCCACCAAGGCCTTTACCGGGATCCTGCTGGCCGAAATGGCTCAGAGGGGTGAGATCAGCCTGGACCAAGCGCTGACCAGCCTGCTTCCCCCGGAGGTGGGTCGGGTAGCCGGATCGCGGAACGGCAAGACCATTACCCTGCTCGATCTGGCTACTCACACCTCCGGCCTGCCCCGCCTCCCTGCGAACCTTGAGCCGGCCGAACCCGAGAACCCCTACGCTGGATACACTCCGGACCGGATGTACTCCTTCCTGGCCGGGTATTCCCTCCCTCGCGACCCGGGGGAGCGGTACGAGTACTCGAACTACGGAATGGGGCTCCTCGGGCAGGTGCTGGCGCGACGGCTGGCCCTGAGCTACGAGCAGGCACTCATCGCGCGGGTGCTGGACCCGCTGGAGCTCAGTGATACCCGGATCACCCTGAATGCCGGCATGCAGGCCCGGCTGGCCCAGGGCCACACCGCCAGCCTATCGACCCAGAAGCTCTGGGACCTCGGTGCGCTCGAGGGCGCGGGCGCGGTTCGCTCCACCGCGGCGGATCTGATCCGGTTCCTTCAGGCGAATCTGGGGCCGGGGCCCACCGCGATCGGGGCCGCCCTCGATTCGGCCCAGCAGCCGCGCCGGACCACCCCGACCGCCAATCTCAGCATCGGGTTGGGCTGGCATCTGCTGGAGCGGAATGGACGTCGGATCATCTGGCACAACGGCCAAACCGGCGGGTATCACTCTTTCATTGCCTTCGATCGGGCCCGGCGGGCGGCGGTCGCGGTACTGGCCAACTCGGCCCACGACATTGATGACATCGGGCTGCACCTGCTGGATTCCTCGCTCCGGTTGCGCGAGATCCCGCCCGCGGTCGAGCGGCGCGAGATCGGGCTCGATCCGGCGGAGCTGGATCGTTTCGTTGGAGAGTACGAGCTCGCCCCGGTCTTTTCGATCGTGGTCACCAAGGAAAATGGCTTCCTCTGGGCTCAGGCGACGGGCCAGCCGAAGTTTCAGATCTTCGCCGAGGCTCGGGACCGGTTTTTCTACAAGGTGGTGGACGCTCAGCTGGTGTTCGTGGTGGACTCCGGAGGCCGGGTGACCGGGCTCACCGTGCACCAGGCAGGTCAGGCGATCCCGGGCCGGAAGGTCAGGTAGGCCTTGTGATATCGGCTTGTACCGATTAACTTGCTTGTTGTCCAGCAAGTCATAGGATCCCCCCGCGATTGGGGATAGCGCAAGTTGAAGCCAACCACCAAACCCAAAATCCGCCCGCGGGGCCGAAACGCCGCGCGGACTCGGGCCGTCATTCTCGACGCCGCCGAGCACCTGTTCGCCGAGAAGGGGTTCGAGGAGACATCCCTCGCCGAGGTCGGCCGCCTGGCGGGCGTCTCCCGCGCCACTCCGGGCTACTTCTTCGGGTCCAAGGGCTCGCTTCACCGGGCCGTGCTCGAGCGCTGCTTCGAGGACATTCGCCGCGCAGTCCGGGAAGGCCGGGAGCGCGCCCTGGCCAGCGGAGAGAGCCCTGACGTGATCCTCGCCGGCGCCGTGGCCGATTACGCTGAGTTCGTCGCGGCTCGTCCCAACTTCGTCCGCCTGATCGAGCGGGAGGCCCTGTCCGACCGCCGGGTCCTGGATGGGATGCCGCTACGGTCCGCGGTCTGGCAGGAGGCCCTGGCGGCTTTCCGCCAGGAGCTGGGGCTCGATATCTCCGACACCACCGAAGCGGCGCACCTCCTGCTGTCGCTCGTCGCCCTCACCTGGTTCCCGATCGTCCATGGTCGCACGTTCCTTAAGGCGGTGGGGCTCGACCCCGCCGACCCCGGGTTTTCCGACCAGCGCAAACGCCACATCACCACTCTGCTGCTCGGCGCGCTCCGGGAACGGGCGGCGTTCGTTTCGATGAGCCCTGGCCAATGACCAACGTCGTCACCCCGACCGCCAAGCGTCCCGGAATGCCCGCTCCGGCCACCGCTCAGGAAGCCCGCGAAGTCGCCGAGGCGGCGCGCGAACAGGAATGGCGCGCCAGTTTCGTGAAGGAACTGTTCGAGGGCCGGCTCCGCCTCGAGCTGATCCACCCGTTCCCCGAGCCGGCCCCGGCCGACGTTGCCAAGGCCAGGCCGTTCCTCGAGAAGCTCGAACGGCTGCTACGGGAAAAAGTGGATGGCGACCGGATTGACCGGGAGGGTCGGATCCCGCCCGAGGTGGTTGAGGAGCTCAAGACCATGGGGGCCTTCGGGATCAAGATTCCCGAAGAGTATGGCGGGTTAGGATTCTCCCAGCTCATGTACGCCCGGGCCATCAGCCTGGTCACGAGCTGGGACGGAAGCCTCACCGCCCTCCTGTCCGCGAGTCAATCGATCGGAGTTCCCGTCCCTCTCAAGCTCTTCGGCTCCGAGGCCCAGAAGCACAAGTACCTCCCGCGGATCGCCAGGGGCGCCATCACCGCCTTCGCCCTGACCGAGCCCCAGGTCGGCAGCGACCCGGCCGGCCTCTCCACTTCGGCCCGATTGAGCGATGACGGAACCCATTGGATCCTCAACGGGGAAAAACTCTGGTGCACCAACGGCACCGTGGCGGAACTGATGGTGGTGATGGCCCGGACCGGCCCGAAGCGCATCACCGCCTTTATCATCGAGACCGGCTGGCCGGGGGTGGAGGTGGTGCATCGACTCCGCTTCATGGGGCTCCGAGGCATCGAGAACGGCTACATCAGGTTCACCGACGTAAAGGTGCCCGCCGAAAACCTGCTCTGGGGCGAAGGCCAGGGACTCAAGCTCGCGCTCATCACCCTCAACACCGGACGGCTCACTATCCCGGCCGGATGCGCGGCCGGCGCCAAGCGGGCGGTCGAGATCGCCCGGCAATGGGCGGCGGAGCGGGTCCAGTGGGGCGTCCCGATCGGGAAGCACGACGCGATCGCCCAGAAGCTGGGCCAGATGGCGGCCGAGACTTTCGCCATGCAATCCATTGCCGACCTCGGCTGCCTGCTCGCCGACCGGCCCGGAACCGACATCCGGCTCGAGGCTGCGATGGCCAAGCTGTACAACACCGAGATCGGCTGGCGGATCGTGGACGACTGCCTCCAGATCAAGGGCGGCCGCGGGTACGAGACCGCCGATTCCCTCCGGCTCCATGGGGAGCGGCCCGATCCGGTCGAGCGCATGATGCGGGACTGGCGGATCAACCGGCTGTTCGAGGGCTCCACCGAAATCATGCGGCTCTTCATCGCCCGGGAGGCGGTGGACACCCACCTGCGGGTGGCCGGCGATCTGGTCGACCCGAAAGCGCCGGCCGGCCGAAAGCTCCGGGCGGCCCTGCGCGCCGCCCGGTTCTACGCCGTCTGGTACCCGAAACAGTGGCTCGGCTGGGGCCGCTGGCCCCGGTACTCCGAATTCGGCGAGCTGGCCACTCACATGCGGTTCGTGAATCGGGCCTCGCGCCGGCTGGCCCGGACCCTCTTTCACGCGATGGTCCGGTTCGGAGCCCGGCTCGAGCGAAAGCAGGCGGTCCTGTTTCGTCTGGTGGACGTCGGGGCCGAGCTTCTGGCGATCAGCGCCTCGTGCAGCCGGGCGACCATGATGGTGAAGCATGACCCGGCCAACCGCGGGCCGATCCGGATGGCCGATCTCCTCAGCCGGCAGAGCCGGCGCAAGGTCCGGCAGCTCTTCGCGAACGTGTTCGACAACGATGACGACCGGACCTACCGGCTCGCCCAGGGCGTGCTCAGAGGCGAAGAGGCGTGGCTTGAGGAAGGGATGGTGAGGCAGAACCGTGACCGGTGACCGTTGGGACCGTTTAGATTGATCGCGAGGAACCACCCCCATGGCGACCGCCGAAGGCAAGACCCTGCCGTTCGTGGGCCCCGAGCACATTGACGCCGGGGTGCTGGAGACGTTCGGCTACGACGGCCCGGCCCAGGAAATCATCACCGAGACTAACGAGTTCTCCGCCGTCTGCCCCTACAGCGGACTTCCCGATTACGCCCGGCTCACGATTACCTACCAGCCGGACCGGAAGTGCGTCGAGCTGAAAAGCCTCAAGTACTACGTCACCGGTTTTCGCAACGTGGGGATCTTTCAGGAGCACGCAACCGGCCGGATCGCCGAAGACCTGTTCCGGCTGCTGGAGCCTCGCTCGCTCACCGTTCGCACGGTCTACAACGTGCGGGGCGGGTTCGAAACCACCTGCACCGTGACGCTGCCCCCTTCCTAGAGGCACTCTGTGGCCGCCGACACCCTCACAATCACGGACAACCGCACCGGCAAGCAGTACCAGCTGCCGGTGGCCGAAGGCACCATTCGGGCCACCGACCTCCGACAGATCAAGACCGGGCCGGACGATTTCGGCTTGATGACCTACGACCCGGCCTTCATGAACACGGCGGCGTGCCGGAGCGCGATCACCTACATCGACGGCGACAAGGGAATCCTCCGGTATCGGGGCTACCCGATCGAGCAGATCGCCGAGCAGGCGAGCTTCCTGGAGGTGGCCTACCTCCTGGCCGAGGGCGAGCTGCCCAACCGGGCCCAGTTCGACAAGTGGGTCCATGACGTCACCTATCACACCTACGTCCACACCAACATCATCAAGTTCCTGGAGGGGTTCCGCTACAACGCCCACCCGATGGGAATGTTGCTGGGGGCGATCGGGGCTCTATCCACGTTTTATCCCGATGCCAAGGACATCGCCGACCCGGTCAACCGCTACACCCAGCGGGTGCGCCTCATGGCGAAAGTCCCGACGATCGCTGCCTTCGCGTTCCGCCATTCGCGCGGATTGCCTTACGAGTTCCCCCGGAATGACCTCGATTACATCGCGAACTACGTCAATATGACGTTTTCGATCGGTGGAAAGCACGAGCCCAACAAGGTGCTCCAGAGGGCCCTGGAAATCCTCCTGATCCTGCATGCCGACCACGAGCAGAACTGCTCGACCAGCGCGGTCCGCTCGGTGGGCTCCTCCCACGTGGATCCCTTTTCGGCGGTGTCGGCCGGGATCGCGGCCCTCTACGGTCCGCTCCACGGCGGCGCCAACGAGGCGGTCCTCGAGATGCTCGCCGAGATCGGGCACGTCAAGAACATTCCCGCCTTCATCGAGAAGGTGAAGCAGGGCCAGGGGCGGCTGATGGGGTTCGGGCACCGGGTCTACAAGTCCTACGACCCCAGGGCCAAGCTGATCAAGCGGATCGCCGACGACGTCTTCAAGCAGACCGGGCTCAACCCCAAGCTCGAAATCGCCCTCGAGCTCGAGCGGATCGCCCTGTCGGACGACTACTTCATTTCCCGCAAGCTCTACCCCAACGTGGACTTCTATTCGGGGATCATCTACCAGGCGATGGGGTACCCGACCGACTACTTCACGGTCCTGTTCTCGGTCGGACGGCTCCCCGGCTGGCTGGCCCAGTGGGAAGAGATGCTCAAGGACAAGGAGCAGAAGATCGCTCGGCCCCGCCAGATTTACATCGGGCCCGCCGAGCGGGAGTTCGTTCCGACGGAGAGCCGATAGCTGCCGGAGCGGACCGGCCCGTCAGGCCGGAACCGTTGACGCCGGGCTGTTGACGGTTGGGCCGCCGGGCTCGCGGCTCGCGGCGCCGTTGGCGGCACCGTTGACCGCCGCGCTCCCGGCGGGCCCTTCGATCGGCAGCTCTCCCTCGAGGTAGGTATACCCCTCCAGCCCCCCCACATAGTCCGCGATGAACGCGTTGGCTTCGGGCCGGGGCAGGTCAGTCGCCTGGGCGACCTTGCGCCGGAAGGTCTGGAGCAGGTCGGGGGCCTGGAACTGCACGTAGTTGAGCACCTCGGTGACGGTGTCGCCCCGGACCAGATCGGAGATCTCGTAGCCCTTCTCGGTGAGCTTGAGGTGCACCGCGTTGGTGTCGCCGAACAGATTGTGGAGATCGCCCAGAATCTCTTGGTAGGCCCCGGTCAGGAAGATCCCCAGAATGTACGGCTCCCCCTCCCGGTAAGGGTGGAGCTCGAGGCAGGCCTTCCCTTTCCGACCCCCCGCGAACCGGTCAATGACGCCATCCGAGTCGCAGGTGATGTCCTGGAGGGTGCCCCGCCGGATCGGCTCCTCGTCGAGCCGGTGCACCGGCATGATCGGGAAGATCTGGTCAATGGCCCAGTTGTCCGGCAATGACTGGAAGATCGAAAAGTTGCAGAAGTATCGGTCCACCAGCGTCGCCTCGAGGTGGTTGCTGATCTCGGGATAGCCGGCCTTGTCGTCGCCCACGAGGGCCGCGATCGCGTTCATGGTGGCGAGGTAGTACTGCTCGATGTCGGCCATGTCGCGCAGGGTGATCGCGTCGCTCGCGAACAGCTCCTGAAGCCGCTCCTTGGCGAAGACCGCGTCGTGAAAGACCTCCTCCATCCGATCGAGGGTGAGCGACTCCAGGTTCTCCTTGAGCTCGATCAGAACCGCCGGCGGGTCGTCCCGGAGGGACGGGATCACCGGCTCGGTCTGGGCCTCGACCCCGGTGACATTGATGAGCAGGAGGGCGTGGTGAGCGGTCAGGGCCCGGCCCGACTCGGAAATGAGGTGCGGCATCGGCTGGCCGAACTGTCGGCAGACCGTCCCGATGTTGTACACCACGTCGTTGGCGTACTCGCGGGTGGTGTAATTCATGCTGGCGGCACGGGTAGTCTTTGACCCCTCGTAGTCCACGCCTAACCCGCCACCCACGTCAACGTGCGAGAGATCGAACCCCATCTCCCGAATCTCGACGTAGTACCGGCCGATCTCCTCCAGCCCGGCTTTGATGTACCGGATGTCGGTGATCTGGCTGCCGAGGTGGAAATGGACCAGTTTGAGCAGGTGCCCGCAGCCCACCGAGTCGAGCCGGTCGAGCAGTTTGGTCAGCTCCACCGCGCTGAGCCCGAACTTGGAGCGCTCGCCCCCCGACTTGGCCCACCGACCCGCCCCCTCGGTGGCGAGCTTGATCCGGACCCCGAGCGTCGGTGCGATTCCGGTCTCCTCGGCCACCCGCAGGACAACGTCGAGCTCCCCCACCTGCTCCAGCACGATGAACACTTCGTGCCCCAGCCGCTTGCCCATCAGGGCCAGCCGCATGAACTCCTCGTCCTTGTACCCGTTGCAGACGATCAGATGGTCGGTCCGCTCGGTGAGGCCAAGCACCGCCTGGAGCTCGGGCTTGCTGCCACACTCGAGCCCTACCCCGTACGGGGCCCCGAAGGTGACGACTTCCTCGATCACGTGCCGCTGCTGGTTGACCTTGATCGGGTATACCGTGGTGTAGCCGGCTCCGTAGCCGGTCTCCTCGATAGCCCGCCGGAATTCGCTGGCCAGGGAGCCAACCCGGGCCTTCAGGATGTCGGAGAAACGGATCAGCAGCGGAAGCCCGATCCCCTGGGCGTTGAGGTCCAGCGCCAGACGGTAGAGGTCAATTCCCCGATCGCCGGTCTGGTCCGGATGGACGCTGACATGTCCTTCGGCGTTGGTGCGGAAGTACCCGAGCCCCCAACCCTTCATGTTGTAGAGCTTCTCGGCGTCCTTAATGGACCATGAGGCGTTGGCGATCGGGGCCTCGCGGGGGCGGGGAGCAGGGCCAGGAAATCGGGACCAGGGTTTAAGGTAATGTGGGGCGGGGCGGTGCAGAAGCGGCGACGGTAGATTGCCCACCTGATGAGCGCCGCCGATCTCGCGATGCGGACCCCGGCCGGTGCCGCGCCGATGCACATCGGAGTAACCGGCGCCTCCGGACTGATCGGATCGGGCTTGATCCCGCTCCTTGTCGCCAGTGGCCACCGGGTGACCCGACTGGTCCGCCGGCCAGCCCGGGATGGGGAAATCCAGTGGGGAGGACCCGGGGACGCGGGAGAGTTCAGGCTCGACCCCAAGGCGCTAGCCGGGATCGATGCGATCGTCCATCTAGCCGGGGAGAACATCGCCCGGCGATGGACCCGAGCAAGAAAGCGCAAGATCCTGGAAGGCCGCCGCGAAGGAACCCGGGTGATCGCCGAGGCGATGGCCCGGACCCGAAGCCTCGGCGGGCCGGGAGTCCTGATCTCCGCCTCCGCGATCGGATACTACGGCGACCGGGGGGATGAGACCCTGACCGAGGCCAGCTCCCCGGGAACCGGCTTCTTGCCCGAAGTGGCGATGGCGTGGGAGCGGGCGACCGAGCCGGCCGAGGCCGCCGGCGTTCGTGTGGTCCGGCTCCGGATCGGACTGGCGCTCACTCCGGCCGGTGGCCTGCTGAAGCGAATGCTGCCGGGGTTCCGGCTCGGGCTGGGGGGCAGGCTCGGGAGTGGCCGGCAATGGATGAGCTGGATCAGCATGGACGATTTGCTAGAAGTCTTCTGCGTCGCCATCACCCATCCGACTCTGGCAGGTCCCTTGAATGCAGTCGCCCCCGAACCGGTCCGGAACGCCGAGTTCACCCGTACCGCGGCTCGCCTCCTGGGGCGGCCCGCGGTCCTGCCAGTGCCGGCATTCGCGCTCCGTCTGGTCTTCGGCGAAATGGCCGATCAGGCCATCCTGGCCAGCGGGAGAGTCCTCCCCTCGGTGCTGACCGGCCTCGGACACCGGTACCGGCATGCAACACTCGAGGCCGCGTTGCGACATCTGCTCGGGAGGGAGCGGTGACCCCGGGCCGGGCGGTGGTGCTTCTCTCCGGAGGGCTCGATTCGGCCACCACGCTGGCGGTGGCTCGGGCGGCGGGATATCAATGCGTCGCCCTGAGCTTCCGGTACGGCCAGCGGCACGCG
>Ga0209108_10001675_pt1 | contig 12850 bp, 11 predicted proteins | sample Rifsed10ft1_FD_184003 | JGI IMG/M metagenome (GOLD analysis project Ga0209108, IMG submission 184003) | Soil microbial communities from Rifle, Colorado, USA - sediment 10ft 1 (version 2) | ecosystem: Environmental > Terrestrial > Deep subsurface > Rock core/Sediment | place: Rifle, Colorado...
ACAGTGGGATCACGTTACGACCATCTAAACTAGGAAGAACTACTTCGCCTGCTGGAAGCGCGTGACCGACGCGATGCCACCGGTCGGATCGTCGGAGTCCACGTTCCGATTGGGCGGCGCGACGATCCGATGCCAGAACGGCAAGTGCGTCAACGACGCCGGAGTGCTCGCCGGTTCCTGTCTCGACATGGCGAGTGCAGTCCGCAATGCGGTGTCAATGATCGGCGTACCGCTGGATGAAGCAGTCCGCATGGCATCCACCTACCCAGCCACGTTCCTTGGCATTCACCACGACCGCGGGCGCATCGCGCCCGGCTGTCTGGCCGATTTCGTCGTGGTCAACGGCGACTCGGGTGTCTCCGAGGTCTGGTGTAACGGCGCCATCGCGCGTTGACGACGAGACTCCGCGGCATGCCGCAGAAGTCTTGCGCGTGCCTGATAACGCGATGCGATTCAGCGAAGTCGACTACTGTTGCCCGCGATCGACGGCTGGGACGGGCGGACTGGCTGCCTGCGAAGGGCGCAGCCTTGCGAGCAGGGAAAACAGATTGAAGATGACGTACAGGCGAAAGGCGATGATGAAAATGTCCGTGCACATCGACAGCCGTTGGTAGAGCCCCAACCACAGGCCTCGCTTGCGCTCCTTGATGACCTGGGTAAGCCCCGGCATTACCGCAAAGCCCATGCGCCCGCCGTGCCGCTTCACGAAGAAATTCAGCGCAATCTCGATCTGAAATTTCCGCTTGTAGCGTGATGGAACGTGGTTCCAGAGGCTTCGGGTAAGCGCGCGCTCGCCGCCAATGATCGGCGTGAAACGCAGCAGACGATTCAGCCAGTAGGTCGACCGGCCACGGAGTGCGACGAACATCGCGAACTCACCGGACAACACCGGAGTGATCACCTGCGTGATCATCGAGATCGTGAGCCCCAAGATGTCGGCGTCGACCAACAGGATATGGTCGCGGACGGCGGCTTGTACGCCGCGTTCGATGGCCGCAGCCTTGCCGCGGTTGGCGGATTCGGCAATGACGCGTGCTCCCGCGGTGATCGCGCGTGCCACCGTATCGTCGGTCGAGCCGTCACTCACCACGATCACTTCGCCGATCAATGGATGACGCTTCAACACCGCGATCACGTCGGCGATCGTTCGACCCTCGTTGTAGGCCGGAATGACCGCCGAGACCAGTTGTTGTTCGTTTATCGCCGGGTGCATAGCGGCGCCAGATCTGTCCGGACCCCTGCCAATACTGCGGGGTCAAGCGTTATCTGGCAACTTTGCGGGGCAACAAACCGCGAACGCGATTGGTGGTGAGGAACTCAATCGCGTTGAGCGAGTAAGTGGGCGCATTTTCTAGCGTTTCTCATTTCGGCCGAGCCGAGTTACCCCATGTCATTAGTTACCCTCGGTGGCGATTGGCTGTGCTTGGATGTCGATGGAGTCTGCTATCGGGCCAGAAGCGGACACACAGGAGACCGTTGGCGGTTGTCTTTCATCACTACTTCCAGCACTTTGAGTAGCGGGGCATCCTCGGCTTTCAGGAGTCGCACGCCGGGCGGGAGCTCGACGTCGAGTCGGCGAGGAAACATCGCCCTTGGCAATTGGCCTTTCCGCCGGCGGCACGATCGCCGGCCATCTCACCGCTGTGGACGGCCGCACGCTACGAGAGCTACTGCCAGGAGCACGGCATCCCGATCAACAAGCAGCTCTATCTGTGCGTGCCAATTCGGCTCACGCCTGCCGGGTGCGCCAGCCTTCGTGGTATGCCTCGCGCGCTTCGCGGGCGTAAGGAACGGGCGCCACTTTCACGCGAACGTCGAGCTGCACGTGACGTTCGACCGTGGACTTCTGCGTGCCGCCGCTTTCTTCACCCCAGACAAGAGTCAGAACATCCCCGACATTGATGTCTGGATCGACTACGCCGAGCGAGAGGGCCGTCCGCTCGTTGAAGCTATAGCCGGCGAACATCGACAACCCCACCACTTTGCCGCCCCTCATGACCTTGTCATACGACGAAGAAGCGTAGTTCGCGTTGGGCAGGTCGAAGAACTTGTAGTTATCGGCGCCCGGCTGGAAGAGCGAGGCTTGGATCTTCGCCATGTCGTCCGCATTCCACGCGAAAGTCACTTTCTTGCGATGCGGCTCCTTGGCCAACTTTTCGAGCGCTTCGCGGCCGATGAAATCATGGTCGAACTTGATGAACGGGCCATACCCCAGCTCGTACGGAGTCAAGTAATAGTCCTCAATGTCGTCGGAAACGAAGCTGCCGCCGATCGAGCCCGAAGCTTCGTAGCCCGTCGTGGGCAGCCACTCGCGATACTTCTTCATCTTCTCGCCGGTGTACACCGCCGGCAGCGGAGACGGAATCCAGCCGGACTCGAGCGTATTACTCGAATAGGCGCGTGCGCCGACCTGGACCAGGTTGAACTCCCTGCCCGCCTCAATGACGGCTTCACGAATCTCGTCGCGCTCTGTGTACGGACCCCAGATTTCCAACCCAGGCGCTCCGGCCATGCCGTGTCGCAATGCACGGACCTTGCGGCCCTTGATATTGATTGCACCCAGGTTGAAGAACTTGATATCCGGAAGCGCGCCGCCGTTCAGACGCTCGAGTACCTTGGTCGCGCTCGGGCCCTGAATCTGGTAGCGGTAGTGCCGCCGCACGACGGGACTGCCGCGGGGATGAGATGGCGAGCGGTCGTCTCGAATGACATCCACTCGGTAACCGCCCTTCTCGGCCTGGAACTGCAACCAGTTGACCGTGGGCACGCGCCCGACGAACAGCAGTTCGTTCTCCGCAAGGCAGAAAAGAATTCCGTCGCCGATGACGTAGCCATCATAGCTGCACGGAACCATCTGCTTGGCCTTGTTCGGGCCGAAGTTGGCGAAGCTGTTGATGGTGGAATGCGAGACCAGCTTGAGTGCGTCGGGACCGCTGACGGTTAACTCCGCCATGTGATGCGACTGGTCGTACAACACCGCCGTCTCGCGCCAGGCGCGCTGCTCGTCGCGCCAGTTGGTGAATTCGTTCGGCACCACTGGATAAACATAGGCTCCGATGCGCGAATTGCGCAGGAGCTTGACCGTATTGCCTGCCTTCCTCAGCAGGGTCTCCAGGTTTTCCTGACTCATTGCTGTCCTTCCTCGTCCCCGAATTTTGGGATCCCATCTTGATGGATTGGGATCCTACCAAGCAGCATGCGGTCCTGTCAGCCCTGCAAAGGAATTCCCCATGAGTACGCCACTGACCGGGGCGAACGTGCGGTTGCGCGGGATGATCTTGCGCGGCGAGCTCGTTCCCGGGCAGCGAGTGGCCGAATCGCCGGTGGCCGAGCAACTCGGAGTGTCGCGAACGCCGGTGCGCCAGGCTCTTCCGCTGCTCGTTCAGGAGGGGCCCGTGATGGAGCACGAGACGCGCGGCTACGTGGTGCGCGCCTTCACTCCGCGCGATGTCCTGGACGCGAATGGTACTCGCGGCGTGCTGGAAGGACTAGCCACCCGGCGCGTCGCCGAGCAAGGCGCTTCCAGGGCCTGATTCTGCCGGAGGTCAGCAGTCTGATCCTCACCGAGGCGCTCGAGCGCAACAGCAGGATCCCGTTCGCCGGCCCGCCGCGCATGTGGGTGGTGACGCTCCGGCGCAACTTCTGACCGGCATTCAGCCAGCCCAGAGTCGCGCGCTCGCGATTCGCGCGCCATCCGCCATGGCCGCCAGCTTGAGATAGGCGATATCGGGCTCGACCGGGCCAAAGCCCGCAAAAGTGCTGAATCCGCAATCGCTGCCGGCGATCACGCGCTCGCGGCCCACGATGTCGGCGAAGCGGCAGATTCTTTCCGCCACCAACAGCGGGTGCTCCACGTAATTCGTCGTCGAGCTGATGACGCCCGGGATCAGCAGCTTGTCCTCCGGAATTCTGGCGTCGCGAAACACGATCCACTCGTGCGCATGACGCGGGTTGGCTGCCTCGAACAACAGCGCCTGCGGCTTGGCCTTGATCACGACCGGCAACAGCTTCTCCATCGGTACATCATGATGGTGCGGGCCTTCGTAGTTGCCCCAGCACACGTGCATGCGAACGCGGTCGGCAGGCACGTTTCGCAGTGCGTGATTCAGCACGTCCACATGCAGCGCGGCTCGCCCGAGAAACTCTTCGACGCTCGCGTGCCGATACATCGTGTGGCGACCCATTCCAAGGTCGGGAGCGTCGATCTGCAGCAGCAGGCCTGCACCGACGATCGCCTCGTATTCACTCCGCATCGCCTCGGCAACGGCCTCCAGATAGGCCTCTGCGGTTGGGTAATAATCGTTCGGCTGAAACAGCGCGATGACGCCCGGGGAAGCGGCGTTGAGAAAGGCCTCGACCGGCGTCGTCCTCTCAACTGCCTGGCGTAGATGTCCGATGTCCGCCAGGAGCGGCTTTGTGTCCTTCACCTTGATGTCGCCGACGCACCGGGGCCGACGATACTTGGCCGTCGCGCCGCGCTCCGCGAGTTTCTTGAGAAGTCCCGGGAACTCGACCAGGTCCTGTCCGGGTTCGCGCGGCGTATCGCCAGCAAATCCCGTGAAGCGATCGGCGATGTAAGTGGCGTAGCTGATCTTGCTCATCTCGCCGTCGCTGACGACGTCGACGCCCGCCTCGACCTGCCGCCGGACCACGTCCTGCACCGCCGACGCGAGCGTCTCCTCGGCCGCTGCCGGGTTCGTGAGCGTGCCGTTCTCGCGCGCGAACAGCACGTCGGTGACGGCCTGCGAGCGCGGCAGACTCCCGACGTGCGTGGTGAGGATGCGCTCGCTGCTTCGTCTCACGCGTTACCGGTAGGTGTTGTTGGAGGTGTGGTCGCCGGCCAGCCAGCGTTTCAGCTCCGAATGCGCCTTCCCCAGGCTCTCGCGGTTGATCTTCTCGACGTCCGGATGGTCGAGCGTGAACTCGACGATCATGCCGTTGGGGTCGGTGACATAGACCGAACGGCAGTACCCGTGCTCGAGCACGAAAGACTGCGGCTCCTTGTAGCCGGCCTTCCTGAGCCGCTCTTCGATTCCGGCCTGAGCTTCCTTGTCGACCCTGAGCGCGATGTGATGGAACGGCGTAAACGGCATCTTCGGCCCGAACTGCTCCTGGTCAGCGGCATTCGCGAACTGGAAGAACGCCAGCGCTCCTCCGTCGCCGAGGCCGAAGAACAGGTGACAATAGGTGCGCTCGGCGCCGAACAGCAGGTCCTTTTCGCACCAGGTCGCCAGCAAGGGCAGACCAATGACTTCCTCGTAGAACTTTCGCGTCGCCTCGAGATCGCGCGATACGTATGCCGTGTGATGCAGCCGCGAGGGCAGTTTTGCCTTGATAGCCATGGTCATCTCCACTCAGAACCTGTACTGGAACTCTACGCCATAGCGCCTTGGCAGCGCCTTGAAGAGAAAGCCGCCCGGCGAGAATTCCTGGTTGTACTCCTCGTCATTCAGATTCTTACCCCACGCGGTCGCGGTCCACTTCTCGCCGCCGAAGCTCACGCGCGCGTCGATCAGCGATATCGGATCCCGCGAAGTGACGTTGTACGGCTCCCACCAGGTCTCGCCGATCTTCTGACCGTCAACGCGGAACGTGAGGTCAAGGGCCTGACCCAGCGGCTGGCGATACTGCAAACCCGCGTTCGCCGTGTAGCGCGACACGAGCGGCGCTTCGTTGCCGACGACGCTCGGGTCTTCCATCTTAGTGATCTCGCTGTCGGTGTAGCCGTAGCTCGCGTAGAAGTCGAAGCGGTCGGAGAGACGTGCGTTGAGCTCGATCTCCCCACCTTCGTAGTCGGCATCGAGATTGCCGAGGTTCTGCGTAGAGTTCGCCGCCAGGAATACGAAGAAGTAGCTGTTCTCCGATTCCGTCTGGTACAGGCTCACACCGAGATTGAGCCGCTGATCCATGAACTGGCCCTTGAATCCCACCTCGTAGGTATCGGCGACTTCGGCGTCGAACAGGTCGTTTACGCCAGCGACGCCGTTCGCATCCGCCACCGCCCCTACGCCGGTCTGATTGAAGCCGCCGCTACGGAAACCACGGCTATACCCACCGTAGAACGTTATGTTGTCGTTCGGCTTATAGCGCAGCGTGATCTTGGGCTGCGGCTCGCTCCACGTCTCCGTGCGCACGTCGCCTGTAGAGCCGGTCGAACCCAGCGGCAGGAAGTTGGTTGGTGTCTTGGTGGTGTTCTCGCGCTTGTCTTCGTCATAGCGGATGGCCGCGTCGATCTCGAACTTGTCGGTCACCTCGATGGTAACGTCCGCGAACACCGACCACGCATCCTGATCCTGCTCATCGGCAAGAAACGTGACACTGGGGTTGGTTTCGGTGAAGGGGCGCGGGGTCTCGTAGACAGGAAATACTCCCGTGCCCTGGTCAATCATATTTCCGGTCGAGATGAAACGGTCCGTGTGGACGTAGTACGCGCCGACGATCCAGCGGAAACGATCGTTGGGGGCCGATGTGTAGCGTAGCTCCTGGCTGTAGGCCTGCACGTCCAGCCACTGGCTCTGGTTGAGGTCGGTGGCCGGCCCGCCGACGAGTGGCAGGAAAGTGAAGAAGAAGGACTGCGGCGCCGGTCGAAAGTCGAACGCGTCGCCGGTTAGGATCTCCTCGGTATCGTCATACGACGAAATCGACGTCAGCGTGCCACCGCCCAGGTCGAAGTCGAGCTTGAGCGCCGCGTTGAAGAGATCGCGATCGTTGATCCCGGGATTGTCCAGCGTGATCGGCGTGCTCACGTTGTTCGCATCGCTCACGATGCTGAACACGTTTGCCTCGTCGGCGCGCGGGATCACGAAGTAGAGCGCGCGTGTCTCGAGCTTGTCGGCCGACAGACGCAGATCGCCGGTGAAGACGTCATTCGGTTCCCATAACAGGCGCAACCGTCCGGACAAATCCTCGACCGGATCGGCTGTGTCCCCCAGGAAGCTGTTCTCCAGGAAACCGTCCGTTTCATAGTAGGCAAGGGAGGCCCGGTATTTCAGCGTATCCGACATCGGCCCGCTGATGTCGCCCTGAGCGCGATATGAGGATTCGTTGCCCACGCCGAGCTTGACCGAGCCTTCGAACGTGTCGGTCGGCGCACTGGTGGTGATGAGGATCGCACCACCAATCGCGTTGCGGCCATACAGGCCGCCCTGCGGACCCTTGAGCACTTCGATCTGCTGGATGTCGTAGAGCTCCTGGTTGAACTGCGCGGGATTGGTCTGCGCGACGCCATCGATGAGCACGGCCACCGAAGGCTCGCTGTTGCGCGCTTGCGAAATGCCGCGGATGACGACAAATGCGTTGCCCGCATTCTGCGTCTCCACGAGCGTCATGTTGGGAACCATGGCGATGTAATCCGAGGCCTTCTGTATGCCTGCGGCCTCGATCGCCTGATCGGTGAACACGTTGATGGTCACGGGGACATCGCGAAATGCTTCGTCGCGTTTGCGAGCGGTCACCACCACCTCTTCCATTACGTCACCCTGCGCTGCTGCGACGTCGACGAACAACATCGAGACAAGCGCAAGGACCGCACCCAGTACTGCGAGTCGCCCCCTCTTCGTACCCATCTGAACCTCCGCTAGTGGCTCGATCTGTTGTGTTGGCCCGGCCGCTCGAGCTCCGCGCGTACGAGCCGGGCTCCCTCGACCATGGATCTGAGTTTTCCGAGTGCCACGTCCCTGGGCAGGTACTTCATGCCGCAATCCGGCGCGACGATGACGTCTTCTGCTTTGACAAACTCGAGCGCGCGCCGGATTCGCGTCGCGACGGTTTCCGGTGTCTCTATGCCCATGTCGGCCAGATCGATGACGCCGAGAATGATCTTCTTGCCTTTGAGCGAGGTCAGAACCGAGCAGTCCAGTTTCGACTGCGCGGTTTCGATCGACACTTGTCTGCAGCTGCAGCGCGCGAGCTCAGGCAGAAAGGAGTACGCGTTCGGTCGCTCGTGAATGATGGCGGCGTAGCCAAAGCAGATGTGCACCGCGGTTGTCTGGCTGATGCCGTCGAGTGCGCGATTGAGGGCATCGAGTCCGTATAGCCGCGCCGGCGCGGGTCGCGCCTGCATGTACGGTTCGTCGATCTGCACGATGTCGGCGCCCGCCGCAAACAGATCGAGAATTTCCTCGTTCAGGGCTGCGGCGTAGTCCATCGCCGCCTGCGCCGCATCGCCCCCGTAGTGCTCGATCTGCGCCTGCTGTGACATCGTGAACGGACCGGGAACCGTGATTTTTCGCAGCCGCGTGGTGTGGCGCTTCAGGAACTCGAGGTCTTCCACGCCAACCGGGTGCTTGCGGCGTATGCGGCCGATGACGCGCGGCACAGGATTCGGATGACCACTGCGATCGAGTGCCGTCCCGGGATTGTCGATGTCGATTCCCTCGAGCGCGGTTGCGAATCGGTTCGAGTAGCTCTCGCGGCGGATTTCGCCGTCCGTCACGATGTCGAGCCCGGCGTCTTCCTGGACTCTGATCGCGAGGATAGTGGCGTCGTCCTGTGCCTGAGCGAGGTAAGGCTCCGGGATCCGCCACAATTCCTTGGCGCGAACCCGTGGCGGGAATCGGCCGGCAAGCTTGGCTCGGTCGATCAACCAGTCAGGCTGCGGCAGGCTCCCGACGAGCGACGTTGGAAGCAGCGTTTGACTCTCTCGTGACATGTGCTTCATCGCGCCACGCGGCGCGCGCTGATCGGTGTGGCGCGCGACGGCCAACGATTGTCCTTAGCCAGGGCTGCCCGTATTTCACTGCCGTGCTCATCCAGCAGCGGCGCTGCGGACACGAGCGATGCGCGCTGGCCATCGAACTGCAGCGGCGATCGCACGGCGTAGCCGGCGCCCTCCTTGACCGACGCCACCGGCACGACGAGTCCAAGGTGCTTTGCCTGTGGGTCGTCGACGACGGCATCGATGCCGTTGATGGGTGCGAACGGGACGTCGTGAGCGCCCAACCGATCCACCCAATCGGCGAGCGGGCGCGCGCGAAACAGCCTGTCGAGCACCTCACCGAGCGCTTCATAGTTTTCGATGCGCGCCATTCGATCGTTGAAACGGGGATCCTGGTTGAGGTCGGCGGCATCGAGCGCCAGCGTCAGTCCGCGCCAGAACTTCTCGAGCGACGACAGGTGAATGGCCAGCAGGCGATCATCCGCCGTGCGCAGGATGTACGCTTGGGCGAGACGCGGGCGATCGGTGGACTTGGGTATCGCGCCGAGCGCGAAGAATGCGGCGAACGGCTCGACGGCAAAGTGCGCCATTGCCTCGAGCATGGAGATCTCAACCAGTGAGCCGCGATTGGTATGCGAACGCTCGTACAGCGCGCCGAGGACGCCGAAGGATGCATAGATGCCGGTGATTGCATCCGCCAGCGCGGGGCCGAGGAATCGCGGCCGCTCGGGATCGACGACGACACTCAGGAATCCCGAAAGCGCCTGCGCCACCGAGTCGTAGCTCGGACGTTCCGCGTAGGGGCCGTTCGCGCCGAATCCGCTGATCGAGCAGTAGATGAGCCGCGGATTGAGGACCCGCAGCCGCTCGGGCCCGGCGCCCAGCCTTTCCGCCGTGCCAGGGCGAAAGTTCTGGAGATACACGTCGGCTTCGCTCACCAGTTGCTCGAACACATCCTTGTCGGCAGCCTTCTTCAGATCGCAAACGATGCTGCGCTTGTTGCGGTTGTAGGCCTGAAAATGCGGCGAATACACGTCGCCCTGGTAGCTGCGATAGGGGTCGCCATCCGGGCTTTCGACTTTGATGACGTCCGCACCAAGGTCCGCGAGCATCATTCCGGCACACGGACCCGTGATGAAAGTCCCCTGCTCCACCACGCGAATGCCGCGAAGTACCTGGAGCAGGCTCATCGCTCGGATCCGTCGCTGGGAACGAAGCCGGTGGGAGCACTGCCGTCGTAGTGAATGGCAGCCGCGGCCGCGTGTGAGAGCACAAAGCCGATGGGCCGCTCATGCTCTTCCAGCAGGTGCGCAATGAGACTTGCCGTTCTTGCCAGCACCGGCACGCCCTTCACCGCGAGCAGCGGATAGCCCGCGTCCAGCAGCACGGCGCCGATTGCACCCGAAACATTCAGCACCAGCGGCTTGCCGACGATCTCAGGAACGAGCCGCTCCACCACGCGCGCCGCTTCGACATGCTGGGCGGCGACGCCGCATTCAGCGGCAATTGCAAGCAGCCCTTCCACCCTCGGATCGAGAGTCTTGTGCAGCGGGTGACCGTATCCCGGAACCGGTCGCCGTTCTGCGCGAAGCTCAACCAGCGCAGCGCGCGCGGCGGACTCTTGAACTTTGGAATGGTCGCTGCCAGCGATACCCTTGAAGAACCGCGCTGCCGATTCCGCGGAGCCGAGAATGACCGAGCCACAACCCAGAATTCCCGCGGCAACCGCACCCTGAAGTGATTCCGGCGCCGCCGCCAACGTCATGCGGCTCGCGGTGACGCTCGGCACGAGACCGTGCTCCGCGATCGCGACCAGCGCAGCGTCGAGTACACGCCGCTGTCCCGCTGACGGCAGCTTCCCCGTGACCAGCAGCCAGACGTGGTCGGTGAAAGTGATCTTGCCGAGGAGATCGCGGCACAGATCAAAGCCGCGAACGACGATCGTCTGCGGATTGGCGGCGGAAATCGCCGAGCTGCGGTGCTTTTGAGCGCCGATCTTCAAACCGCCGCACTCCTCTCACGCCCGACGTGGCGCATATTTCGCATATCGAATATATGTTCGTGTGGCGAATATGCTCACCCTTCCGGTGCCGGCGCGTCAAGTCGAGGCCGGGAATATTTCTTCCGGCATTTCGCATATCGAAATACACTGTGTGTCATGTCGCCGCATCAGCCCTCCGAACCACGCCGCGAAGCCATGGGCGGCCTCGCCAAGGGACTTCAAGTCATCCGCGCATTTGCTCGCGATCATTCCGCACTCACGCTGAGCGAAGTCGCAGGCATTGCAGGTCTGCCCGCCGCGACCGCGCGGCGCTGCCTGCTGACCCTGGAAGAGCTCGGGTACGTCACGCGCCGCGGACGCGCTTTCCTGCTGCGGCCGAAGGTGCTCGAGCTAGGCGCCGCCTACCTCGAATCGATGGATATCGAGCACCTTACGAGCACGCACCTCGAAGAGCTCGCCCAACTGACCGGAGATTCGGCCGCTCTCTCGGTGCTTGATGGCAATGACATCGTGTACGTCGCGCGCACGTCCGTGCGCACGCTGGTCCGCCTGGAAGCCCATGTAGGCAGCCGTTTCCCCGCTCACGTGACTTCCATGGGTCGCGTGCTGCTTGCTGGACTTCCTGCCGCGCGCCTCGATCAGTACTTCCGCAATCAGAAGTTCGTTGCGTTCACCGAACACACCGTGATTGATCCCAAGCGCATCCGTCAGCTCATCGACGAGTGCCGTCGCAACGGCTATTCGGCGGTTCAGGACGAGCTGGCCTACGGTGTGGTTGCGATTGCCGTGCCGGTGCTGGATCAGTCCGGTCGTGTCGTGGCCGCACTCAACAGTTCCAGCCACTCACGGCGAACCACCAAGGCGAAACTCGTGCGCGAGCGCCTGGCCATGCTTCGCCAGGCAAGCCAGCAGATCTCCACCGAGCTGGCCCGCGTACCCGGCCTGGCGCTCAGCGCTCAACTTTGATTCACCGCGCATGACCCAGCGCGGCGGCGCGCTTGACGTGCCACGCTTGCGCTCGTAGCCTGTAAGCGAAAGTTTTTTCGTTATACGAAAGGGCTCAGGCCGCATGTGCGTGATGCGGTCGCGATCAACCGCATGGAATCAATCGATCAGTACTTAGCGGTGAGCGGTGGCCGGATCCCGAGGCGGCGAAGTCGTGACGCTGATGTCAAGCAGGCGTGACACCTCGAAGGCCCATGCGGCGCACGATCCTCGATGGGCCGCGCTGGCCGAATCAACTCGACTCTCCTGAACTGGGACATAGAATCATCGCTACGGTCTTAGATGACACTCTCAGCCGGGACCCGGCTCGGCCCCTACGAGATCCTGTCGCCTATAGGTGTAGGTGGGATGGGCGAGGTGTACCGGGCGCGGGACACACGTCTCGCTCGAGAGGTCGCGATCAAGGTGCTGCCAGAGGCACTGGCCTCTGATCACGAGCGCCTGAGACGTTTCGAGAAAGAGGCTAGATCGGCCTCCGCCCTAAACCACCCCAACATCGTGACGATCCACGACATCGGATCTTCCGACGGGATCTCCTTCATTGCGATGGAACTCGTTGAGGGAAGCACGCTGCGGCAGTTGATTCGCCCGGGTCCGCTCCCGATCAAGAGGCTTCTCCAAATCGCTCCACAGATCACGGAAGGCCTGTCGAAGGCGCATGAGTCGGGCATCGTGCATCGGGATCTGAAGCCCGAAAACGTCATGGTTACGAAGGAAGGGCTGGTCAAGATCCTGGACTTCGGCTTGGCGAAACTGACGTCCACGACGTCGAGCAGCGGCGAGGACTCGAACCTGCCGACGACGACCGGAACGACGCCTGGCGTCATTGTCGGGACGGTAGGTTACATGTCGCCGGAACAGGCGCGCGGAGAGGCAGTGGATTTCCGCTCCGATCAATTCTCGTTCGGCTCGGTGGTGTACGAGATGGCGACGGGCAGGAAGGCCTTTCAGAGAAAGACTGTCGTCGAAACCCTTGCAGCGATCCTCAAGGAGGAGCCGAAGCCGATTGCAGCGATCAACCCACAGGTCCCTGCACCCTTGTGCTGGATCGTCGAGCGGTGCCTGACCAAGGAACCGGAGGGGCGCTATCTCGCGACGCGCGATCTTGCGCGGGAGCTCTCTACTGTTCGTGATCATCTGTCAGAGGCGACTGCCGCTGGAACTGTCGCCGCTGCGCCGCGCCGCAG
>Ga0209108_10001678_pt1 | contig 12844 bp, 13 predicted proteins | sample Rifsed10ft1_FD_184003 | JGI IMG/M metagenome (GOLD analysis project Ga0209108, IMG submission 184003) | Soil microbial communities from Rifle, Colorado, USA - sediment 10ft 1 (version 2) | ecosystem: Environmental > Terrestrial > Deep subsurface > Rock core/Sediment | place: Rifle, Colorado...
TATGCGGTCGCCATGATTGACGTCGATCACTTCAAGAAGTTCAACGACCAGTACGGCCACGATGCGGGCGATCAGCTCCTTCGCATGCTCGCCGCGAAACTCACGAAGGTGTTGGGCGATGAAAGGGCGTTTCGCTATGGCGGTGAGGAATTCTGCGTGCTCTTCCCCGGCCAGTCGATCCAGGATGCCATTCCCCACCTCGAAATCCTCAGAAGGGCGGTCGAGGCTTCGTCTTTCACCTTGCGGGATCCCGACCGCCCGGCCAAGAAACCGAAGAAACCCAGTTCGAACGGCGCACCAAGCCTGACTGTCACCGTCAGCATCGGCGTGGCCGAAGGGAAGGATCGGAACACCGATCCGCAGGAAGTGATCAAGGCGGCAGACGAGGCCTTGTACCGCGCCAAGAACGCCGGGCGCAATATGGTCAGCGTCTAACCCCGGCATCCCCACGAGGAGAGACCGGCGGCGGCCTCTCGCTGGTGCAGCGGGTGGCGATTGATGTATGATAGGGCCTCGATAACCAATGACGGAGGTGATCTGATGGCACCCAACGTCGTCATCTACGGGAAGGATGGGTGACCGTTTACCTCGGCGGCCCGGGAGGAGTACGCCAAACGGAATGTCGCTGTTCGCTACGTCGATGTGAAGAGGGACACAAAGGCCCTCGAGGAGATGCTGACGGTCTCTGGGGGTGCGCGAGAGGTTCCGGTCATCGTCGAAGATGGCAAGGTCACCGTCGGCTTCGGTGGGACCTGAGAGGTCTGAGGCCGGGGTCCCGGCCATCGGTTCAGGCCGTCCATCCCTTGTGGGGTGCGACGGCCTTTTTCTTTCCCCGGGAGAACCCAACCGGCCTACGTCCCCCGACGCTTGCGTAAGCTCCGCCGGGAGTGAACCTCGGCCACCTCTGCGCCCCACAACAGGATGACGGCGGTCCAATAGATCCACAGGACCAGACCCACCAGCGCGCCTACCGGCCCATAGAGTCGATCGTGCGGGGCATAATGGAGGAGGTAGTAGCTGTACAGCTCCCTCGCCCCCTGCCACAGGATGGAGGCAATGAGCGCCCCTAGGACCGCGGAACGCAAGGGGACCGGCCGGGCCGGCGCCATGAGGTAAATGAGGAGAAAGACCACCAGCATGAGGACGAAGGGGAGGGGGAGCGCAACGTAGTGCCACAGCGGGGCCAGCTTGGCATTGACGGACTGGGCGTAGGGCCGCAAGACGTCGAAGTAACTCAAAAGATCATTGGCGAGGGACCAGACGGCCACGAGGAGGGGAGAGATCAGGAACGATAGGAGCAACAGCGTCCCCGAGGTCGCCATGATGACAAATCCCACCATTTTTCGATAGAAGTATCCCCGGGTCTCCTTCGCCCGCTGGATGATGTTGATGGCTCGTTCTACCGTTTCGAAGGCCCCGTTGGCCACCCACAGGAAGGAGAGGAGGGCGAGGATGCCGGCGACGGTCCTGGTAGCGATGACGGACTGGAGGAGATCCTCGACCTGACCGACCACCGGGAGCGGAAGAAGCTCAGTGATGACTGTGACCACACGCTCTACCGCGCCCTCGGAGGACCCCATGATGTAGCCGAGGAAGGCCACCCCCAGAAAGATGAGCGGGATGATTGAGAGGAGGCCATAGAAGGAGATGGCGGCAGCCAAGAGTGTGCATTCATCGGCACGGAACCCCTCGAGGACCTCGAGAAAAAATGATGGGTGCCGTGGCTCGATGATCTTGTCGTCCTTCGCCATCCGCCCCCGCCGAACGACCCTCTAGCCCTCTTCTCCCGGCCAGCGCTGCAGCCCGTACAGACCGGTCTTGAGCACCTTCAAGGCCAGTAGCCCGCACTTCAGGCGAATCGGGCTGAGCGGCATCCCCAAGATCTCGAGCATCTCTTCCTTGCTGAAGCCCCTGACCCGCTCCAGAGATGCCCCCTTAATCTTCTCGGTCAGGAGGGAGGCCGCCGCCTGACTGATGGCGCAGCCCTGCCCTGTAAAGCGGACATCGGCCACGTGGCCCTCACGGAGCCTCAGGTCGATCCGGATCCGGTCCCCGCAGAGAGGGTTATCTTCCTCGTGGGTGACATCCGGATCCTCCAGCGTCCCGAAGTTTCGGGGTCGCTTATAGTGATCCAGGATGAATTCTCGATAGAAGTCGTCCATGCCCCCAGGCCTCGAAGCCAGTGCAGATCCCGTGCCACGAGCCTACATATACTAGAGGAGTGCCGAGGACGCAACTTCGATCATTGGAGGTGAGGCCGGCTGGAGAAAGGGGGAGGTTCTCAGGGAACGAGCTGCTTTCCGCCTTCGTCAATGACGATGAGGGCGTCTACCGGACAGACGTCGCACGCATCGATCAACCGTTCTCGCTCGATGTCCGGGGGATCTGCCTTGGACGCGCAGATGTTCTCGGCGTCGAATTCGAAGACCTCCGGTGCAACCTTCATGCAGTTCGAGGTACCGATGCAGAGGGCGCGATCAATGCGGATCGTCAGGCCGCTGATTTTCCGTTCGACGAAATCTCCGATGGCCGTTCCTCCCTGCGGGCGGCGTTGATCACCAGAGGCCCAGTTCGAGTTTCGCCGCTTCGGACATCCTGGATGGATCCCAGGGAGGATCGAAGACCACCTCGACCCTGGCGTCCGTCACGCCGGGAATGGTCCTTACCTTTTCCCGAACCTCCCCAGGCAGCGTCCCCGCTGCCGGACAGTTGGGGGAGGTGAGCGTCATCCGGACCTCGACCGCCCCCGACGGGTCCACCTCAATTCCGTAGATGAGGCCCAGCTCGTAGACGTTCACCGGGATCTCCGGATCAAAGCACGTGCGCAAGGCCTCGATGACCTGGGCCTCGATCACCAATGTATTGGCGGACGTGATGTCCATCGGATCTCCTCGTTATGCCACGGTCGCCGGCCCTTGCCGCGATCCCAAGGGCCTACTCCGTCGAAACGGTCTCCCCCTTCCCCTCGAGCGCAGCACGTAACGTGTGCCAGGACAGGGTGGCGCACTTGACCCGAACGGGGAACTCCTTTACCCCGGAGAATACCGCCAGCTTGCCGAGATCAACAGGATCGCGCTTCTCGTCGCTCTCCCCGGTGACCAGGTCGTGAAATCGCTCAAAAAGCCGCTGGGCTTCGGCGCGGGTCTTTCCCTTCACGCTGTCGGTCATCATCGATGCGGAGGCCCTGGAAATCGCGCAGCCCGACCCTTGAAAACCGATGCCGCGAATCATGTCATCCTCCACCTGGACGTAGAGCGTGATCTCGTCGCCGCACAAAGGGTTATGCCCCTCCGCCGTCCGGTTGGCGCCCTCCAGTTTTCGAAAGTTGCGTGGCTTCTTGCTGTGGTCGAGGATGAGCTGCTGGTACAGTTCGCGAAGGTCAGACATCAGACGAACATCTCGATGACCTTATGGATTCCCCGGACGAGAGCGTCGACCTCTCTCCTGGTGTTATAGAAGGCCAGCGACGCCCGGGCGGTGGCCGGCACTCCAAAGCGCTGCATCACCGGCATGGCACAATGGTGGCCGGCGCGGATCGCTATTCCCTCGTGATCGAGAACCGTGCCGATGTCGTGGGCATGCACCCCGTCCACGACAAACGACACAACGCTCGCCTTCTCCTTGGCTGTCCCGATGATGCGGACGCCTGGGATCGCCGAGAGCGCCTCGGTCGCATGCACCAGTAACTCGTGCTCGTACGCGGTGACGCGGTCCAGCCCGACGCCATCCAGATAGCCGAGGGCTGCCCCCAGGCCGATGACCCCGCCGATGTGGGGCGTGCCGGCCTCGAACTTGAACGGGAGGTCGTTGTACACCGTCTTCGCGAAGGTGACCGATTTGATCATGTCACCCCCGCCCTGATACGGCGGCATCGCCTCGAGCAACCGAGCCCTGCCGTAGAGGACACCGATACCCGTCGGGCCGAAGACCTTGTGCCCCGAAAAGGCGTAGAAGTCGCAATCCAGCTCACGCACGTCCACCTTCAGATGGGGAACCGCCTGCGCCCCATCGACCAGCACCGGAACCCCCTGGCGGCGCGCGAGACGGATGATCTCCCGCACCGGGTTGATGGTCCCCAAGGCATTCGAGACGTGGGCCACCGCGACCAGACGCGTCCGGGGGGTCAGGAGTGTGACGTACTCGTCCAGCAGCATCTCCCCGTCATCATTGATCGGCACCACCCGCAGGACTGCACCCGTCTGCTCGCACAGGATCTGCCAGGGGACAATGTTGGAGTGGTGCTCCATCGCCGAGATGACGATCTCATCGCCCGTCCCGATGTGGGTCCGGCCGTAGCTCTGGGCCACCAGGTTGATGGCCTCTGTGGTGCCGCGGACGAAGATGATTTCCCGCGACTCGGCGGCGTTGATGAAGCCTTGCACCCTTGTGCGGGCCTGCTCGTAGGCCTCGGTGGCACGCTCGCTCAGTTGGTGCACCCCACGATGGACATTCGAATTGTACGTCGAAAGAAACTGACGGATGGTATCGATGACCACGTGCGGCTTCTGGCTGGTGGCGGCGTTGTCGAGATACACCAGCGGCTTCCCCCGAATCTTCTCTCCCAGGAGCGGAAAGTCCTGCCTGATCCGCTCGACCTCGAAGGCAGCCGACCGGCCTCCACGGGACCGTGCGGTTATCGTTCCACCGGCGCGAATCATCGGCTTTCCTCCACCAGTTTCCCCTGAGGCAACCATTGTGTCACGAGCGCCTCCAGGTACTTGCGGATCGGTCTGACCTTCATGCGCTCGAGGCTCTCGTTGGCAAAGCCGAAGAGGAGCAGGGCACGCGCCGCATCCTCGGCGATGCCGCGAGACCGCAGGTAAAAGATCGCCCCCTCGTCCATCTGCCCGATGGTCGCCCCGTGGGTGCATTTCACGTCGTCGGCGTAGATCTCCAACTGGGGCTTGCTGTCGATCTGGGCCTCTTCCGACAGCAGCAGATTCTTGTTCGTCTGCTTGGCGTCGGTCTTCTGGGCGTCCTTGTGGACGATGATGCGGCCGCTGAAGACCCCGTGCGCCCGGCCGTCGAGGATGCCATGGTAGAACTGCCGGCTGTCGCAGTGGGGGCTGGCGTGCTCGACCCGCATGAAGTTATCCATGTGCTGGCGGCCGGTTGCCATGAAGAGTCCGTTGATCAGACACTCGCTCCCTTCACCGGCCATCACGGGGTGGACATTGTTTCGCACCAGCGCCCCGCCGAGCAGGACGGTGTGGGAGGCAACGCTGCTGCTCCGCCCTTGCTGGACGCGCAGCGTCGAGACGTTGAAGGCCTGCTCGCTGTCCCGCTCGATCAGGTAGTGGCTCAGCACGCTGTTCTGCCCGACGACGACCTCCGTGACGACGTTCGAGAAATAGACCTCGGCGCCCAATGCGACGTACTCCTCGACGATGACCGCCTGACTGTCTTCCTCCAGGACGATCACGTTGCGCGGATGGGTCACGATCGGGTCAGCGGTCTCAGTCGACACATAGAGGAGGCGGATGGGCGCCTCGATCGCCCTCCCCCGGGGGACGTACACGAACCCCCCGTCCTCCATAAAGGCAGTGTTCAGGGCCGTGAAGCCGTCGCGCGCATAGTCGGCGTACCGAGCCAGATGCGGCTCGAGCACCGTTCGGGAATCGGTGAAGGCCTGGGCGAGGCTACTCACCGTCGCCCCGTCGCTGAGCGAACCGGGAGACGAGAGCCAAGGTGCATACCGACCGTTCACGAAGACGAGCTGCGGGCCGACCAAGCCAGGAACGGCGAATTGGTCGATGTCCCGGGGCGACAGCTCGGCGCCACTTCCATTGGCACGCGCAAAAGAGGCCTGGGCAATCGGGGCGACGTTGGTGAACCGCCAATCCTCATCGCGGATGGTCGGGAAGCCCAACTCGGCGAAGCGGGCGATGGCCGCCTGGCGGACCAGGCCCAACCACTCCTGTCCGCTGCCCGCGCTGACCCGCGCGAATCGGTCGAAGTTCTCGAGGTAGCGATCCTTTGCTAGTGTCACGGCGACCACCGCCTTGGCCTCTGACTATCGGCGTCCCGGGGCCGCAGCCCCGGCCCCTCCTTCGATCAAGGCGTACCCCTTCTCCTCGAGCTCGAGGGCCAGCTCCTTGCCCCCCGACCTCACGATGCGACCGTCCACCAGGACATGGACGTAGTTGGGGATGATGTAGTTCAGCAGCCGCTGATAGTGGGTGATCACGAGAATGGCGCGGCCCGGGCTTCGCAGCCCATTCACCCCGCTGGCGACGATCTTCAGGGCATCGATGTCCAGACCGGAGTCGGTCTCGTCCAAGATGCAGAGCCTGGGCTCGAGGAGCGCCATCTGGAAGATCTCGTTACGCTTCTTCTCGCCCCCTGAGAAGCCCTCGTTGACCGAGCGGTGGAGGAGCTTCTCATCCACCCCCAGGGCCTTGATCTTCTCCCTGACGAGGGTGAGGAACTCCATCGCGTCCAGCTCTTCAAGGCCCCGCGCCCTGCGAATGGCGTTCAGCGCCGCCTTGAGGAACTGGGCGCTGCTCACGCCGGGAATCTCCACCGGATACTGGAAGGCCATGAAGACCCCTTCACAGGCCCGCTCTTCCGGTGCCATCTCCAGGAGATTCTTTCCCTCGTAGAGGACCTCCCCCCGAGTAACCTCATAGGTCTCGCGACCGGCCAGCACCTGGGCCAGCGTGCTCTTGCCCGAGCCGTTGGGGCCCATGACGGAATGGACCTCGCCGGCGTTCACCTTCAGGTTAACGCCCTTGAGGATCTCCTGATTGCCCACCTTCACGTACAGGTCCTTGATTTCCAGCATGGTTCATCCTTTGTAAAGAACAGGTCGTTCCCGCCGCTTAGCCGACGCTTCCCTCAAGGCTCACGCTGAGCAGCTTCTGCGCCTCGACGGCAAACTCCATCGGCAGCTCCCGGAAGACCTCTTTGCAGAAGCCGTTGACGATGAGGTTCACGGCATCTTCCTTCGTGATCCCCCGCTGGTTGCAGTAGAAGATCTGGTCGTCGCCGATCTTGGAGGTGGACGCCTCGTGCTCCATGCGGGCCGTGGAGTTCTTCACCTCGATGTACGGGAAGGTGTGGGCGCCGCACTTGTCGCCGATCAGCAGCGAGTCGCACTGGGTGTAGTTGCGCGCCCCTGTCGCATTCTTGAGGATCTTCACCCCCCCACGATAGGTGTTCTGACCGTGACCGGCCGAGATTCCCTTCGAGACGATGGTGCTTCGGGTATTCTTACCCACATGGATCATCTTGGTGCCCGTGTCGGCCTGCTGGTAGTTGTTCGTGAGGGCCACCGAGTAAAACTCCCCGACCGAGTTGTCCCCGATCAACATGCAGCTCGGGTACTTCCAGGTGATGGCCGAGCCGGTCTCGACCTGCGTCCACGAGATGTGGGAGTTGCGACCCAGGCACTTGCCGCGCTTGGTGACAAAGTTGTAGATGCCGCCCTTGCCGTCCTTGTCGCCCGGATACCAGTTCTGGATGGTCGAGTACTTGATCCTGGCGTCGTCGTGGGCGATCAGTTCCACCACCGCGGCGTGCAACTGGTTTTCATCCCGCATCGGAGCCGTGCAGCCTTCCAGGTAGCTCACATAGCTCCCCGGCTCGGCGACGATCAGTGTCCGCTCGAATTGGCCGGTCGATGCCGCATTGATGCGAAAATAGGTCGAGAGCTCCATCGGGCAGCGCACGCCCTTCGGGATGTAGCAGAATGACCCATCCGTGAAGACGGCAGAGTTCAGCGTCGCGAAGAAGTTGTCGGTATAGGGGACGACCGACCCTAGATACTTCCGCACCAGCTCCTGGTGCTCCTGCGCCGCCTCGGAGAAGGAGCAGAAAATAATCCCCAACTCGGCCAGCTTCTCCTTGAACGTGGTCGCCACCGAGACGCTGTCAAAGACCGCGTCCACGGCAACACCAGTGAGCATCTTCTGCTCTTCGAGCGGGATACCCAGCTTCTCATAGGTCCTAAGCAGCTCGGGATCAACCTCATCGAGACTCTGCAGCTCCTTCTTCTTTGGCGCCGCGTAGTAGCTGATGCCCTGGTAGTCGATGGGAGGGTAGTGGACGTTGTGCCACGTCGGCTCTTTGATAGTGAGCCAGTGGCGGTATGCCTTCAGCCGCCACTCGAGCAGCCACTCGGGCTCGTTCTTCTTTGAGGAGATCAGGCGGATGATGTCCTCATTCAGCCCGGGAGGTGCAACATCCTGCTCGATCTCCGTCACAAAGCCCCACTTGTACTCTCGATTGACAAGGGCTTCGATCGCGTTGGTCGGAGTGCTCATGGCTTCTCCTTTACGATGCTGTCTCGAACTCTGGGGCTGGCCCCCCAGCTAAGCGGCCACCCTCACATCCCGTCCAGGGGCCCCTCCGCCTGCAGACACCCTTCTGCCTCTTCACGTAAGATCTCACCACGGTATGCATCCGGGGGTCGGGCCGGGAGGGGCAGTCTGAGACGTGAGTTTCTTCATTGACTATACAATAGACCGCCATACGTGTCAACGGATCCTCAGCCGGAGAAGCGCGCATTTGGGGCCTGAAGAGACCCAGCCACGAAACCCTCGCGGCAGCGATAGCCTCCATGAACCCCCCCTCGCCCCTATGCCTGGAACGACTGCCCGCAGCCGCAGGAGCCTTTGGCGTTCGGGTTCTTGATGGCGAAGCCAGCCCCGGTCAGGCCGTCCTGGTAATCGATCTCCGTGCCGGCGAGGAAGAGGAAGCTCTTGGGGTCCACCACGACCCTGATCCCTTCCTGCTCGATGACCTTGTCCCCCTCCCGGGGAGTGTCAAAGGCCATCTCGTACTGATAGCCAGAGCAGCCGCCTCCCATCACCCGGACGCGGAGTCCCTGGTCCTGCATTCCCTCCTTCACCATCAGGTCCTTCAGCTTCGCTGCCGCTCTCTCGGTCACTGTCAACACCGGGATTTCCTCCTGATTGAGATTGAGACTACGCTGTCAACGCCTCCACACTGATTCGTCCTGCCAGGTTGCTCGCCACCTGCCTGAAGATTGAGGCCACAGGGGAGTCGGGTCGCTCGATAAGGATGGGACGCCCGACATCGCCGCCGTGCCGCAGCTCGGGGTCGAGGGGGATCTCGCCGAGGAAGGGGACCTCGAGGCGCTCGCTCGCCTTGCGCCCTCCGCCGTGGCCGAACAACTCCACCGGCTTCCCGCAGTGGGGACAGAGGAGATAGCTCATGTTCTCGATGATCCCGAGGATGGGGACCTTGAGGGTGCGGAACATGTTCAAGGTCTTCGTCGCGATCTGGACGGCCACCTCCTGGGGGGTCATGACGACGACGGCCCCCGAGAGGGGGATGGCCTGGGCGAGCGTCAGGGACGCATCGCCAGTCCCCGGGGGGAGGTCTGCCAGCAGGTAGTCCAGCTCCCCCCAATCTACTTCCATCAGCATCTGCTTGACCGCCTGGGCGACCATCGGCCCCCGCCAGACAACCGGGGAAGAGTGGTCCGGCAGGAGAAAGCCGAGCGACATGAGCTTGACCCCGTGGCTCACCAGAGGGATCATCCGCTTCCCCACCACCTCGGGCTGACGATGCACCCCCATCATCATCGGGATGCTGGGCCCGTAAATATCCGAATCGAGAAGTCCTACAGCTGTCCCCGCCTCGGCCAGCGCCACCGCCAGGTTTACTGTTACCGTGGACTTGCCCACACCCCCCTTGCCACTCCCGATGGCGACGATGTGTTTCACCCCGGGAATTGGCTGGCGGCCCGCTGGAGGCTTGCGCACACTGGCCGTGAGGTTTACAGTGACCTCCCCGACGCCAGGGAGGGCTTTAATGGCCGCCTTCGTCTCCTCTTCCACCTGCGCCCGCATGGGGCAGGCAGGGGTGGTGAGCTCGACGGTGACCGCCACGGCCCCGCCGTCCACCTGGATCGCCTTCACCATGCCGAGGGAGACGAGGTCCCGGTGCAGCTCGGGGTCTTTCACCTGCCGCAGGGCGTTCAGGACGACTTCTTCGGTAACCATATGCTCCCTACTCTGTGGCGCGACACACTCGCGGTTGACCTTACTTTCCCTTGCCGCGCGCGGGCGAGACTCCGGGATTCTCGCGGAAGAACTGCGCGTTCCTCTCCGTGTAGGGCTTCCACTGCTCCGGCACCGCGCTCTCCTCGAAGATTGCCGTCACCGGACACTCCGGCTCGCAGGCCCCGCAGTCGATGCACTCTTCGGGGTGGATGTAGAGCTGGTCTTCCCCCTCGTAGATACATTCCACGGGGCAGACATCCACGCACGCGCGGTCTTTCACGCCAATGCATGGCTCCGCAATGATATAGGTCATTCGGCTCCCTCCCTCCGGTCAAGCTCGGTTCTGATGCGAACCGGCTCCGGCCGCCTCACACCGATATAGGCCATCATCCATCTTGAGAAGCCCGGTCACAGCCGAGCGGACGTCTGCGCACCGGACGGCGTGCCTCATAATATACAACCACGAAGGGGCAAGGACTATGCCAGGCCCTCCCTGAGACCCGAGTTCCCCGGATTGTTCCCTTAAGGTGCTGGCTTTGCAGGTTTCTCCCGACCTGAAGAGCGATCGACAGGGTTGAGAAGCGGGCCGCAGATGCAGGGAATTTTAGGAGGGCGGGGAGTTTCTCCCTGGTCAGAAGCGGATGTTGCAAATCCGGATCTTGTGCGTCAAGGTCTTCACATCGATCCCGGGCAGTCGCGCCGCGGGTGCCTTCTTGCCCCCGCCTCCGGCTCATCCATTCGAATCCTCGTCTCTACCCGTATCCCCCTTCCGGCTTCGCGGGCTCTTATAGGTCGTTTTCATCAATTGAGTCGTCCTCGGGTCCTCTTTTAAATGTTTAATGATTAACTCCGTGCCGATCCGACGATGAAAATATCCCATCCCTTCTCGCGGCAATCCATTTGCACTATAGAATTCGAAGAGGACATCGGTCACCGTGGCCACTTCTTCTCGAGCGACACTCCGCAAATACATCCCACCCGTCCCTCGATCAAACAGAGGCTCGCCTTGGTGTCTGCCATCCTCCGTCCCGCCCAATTTGAGCTGATACCGGTTTAAACCCATGCCGACCCAGCCGATGGTCTTCGTCGCCGGCCGAAAACATTGCCGTTCACACCCGGTGACTCCAATGGATTCGGCCATCTCCCCCCATTTTTGTTCTAATTCGTCAATCAGATATGGTTCGAATTTTTCCGAATCGGTATAGGTCAGCTGGCAGGTGTCTCGACCGACACAAGCGCCGGACAGCACTCGGAGTCGCGAGTAGGGCCGGCTATGTCGCATGCCGTACCCGAAACTCCTTAAGTAAGGCTCAAATTCCGATCTGGCCACTGGTGGGATGTTCGTGAACAAGATATCCTGATTGGGCGTTGTCATAAGCTGAACAGGATATTTCTGCATGACGTATCGGACCATTGCTTTCAGCCTGCCATTCGCGCCGTCGATGATCCGTCCGTTCTCAATAAAGGCCCCGTAACACAGCTGTCCATTGGATGGCTGTACTGTCCACCCGTGATGCAAATGCCTGTTTCCGTAATCATGATCCTGGGCAGACAATTCAAAATGGCAGCCACTGACCTGGTGAACTTGCTCTCGGAACCAGTCCATGCCCTGCCTTCTCAGGACATACTTCATTCGAGCCCAGTGACGGTTCTGCCGGTCACCCCACTCCTGATGTACGTGCACGATCCCATCCAGGACTTTTAATAATTCGCTTTCTCTTACGATGCCAAAGGGTTCTCCCAACGCAGAAAATGTGGGCTTTCCGTTCCTTTCCCCTTGGCTGCCCCCGATATACACCTGGAATCGCGTGACCTTAGCATCTTCCACAACCGGCGCGACTCCGATGTCATTGGTACGGAGTTCCACGCAATTATCCGGAACATACGTCTCGTTTTCCCCATCGAAGTGAATTGCCGAAAAGCCGATCTTGAATTTTCGGTTCAAGAAGTTCGGACCGTATTCGAATCGCTCCTCCGGATCCCGTAAATAGTTCGGGTCTATCGCGAAAATTTCAATGAATGCTGCGGTGGGAAGCCTGAAATATTTTCCGGCCTTCTGCGCCCAGGCATTAGCATCGTAGATTTTTGAGAAGCGGGAAACAGGGCATCCTATGACGTTTCTGACATTGTCGCCGCACCCATTCAGAGCGTGAAATCCGGACTTGGCGACCCCCCGTACAACCTCGATAACGTGCTCTTTCTTCACCCAATGGAATTGGATGTTTTGCCTGGTGGTAATCCGCAACGACGGACTGCCTTCAGGGTTGACGGTGAACCGCTCGGATAATTCGTCAAAGACCATCCATTGTTCTCGCGTGACGGGACCTCCACCTGGAATAGTGATCCTGACCATGTACATCCAGTCTTTTTCCTTGCCTGTCTTGGCCCGGTTCCATTCAAGGTAAATGCCGTGGGATTTGGCGAGTTGTTCAGACTCCCACGCAATATCGGCCACAGAGGTATCCCGGAAATCGCGATAGAGGTTTCCACGGATTCCATTCGAGGCAAGCTTGGCGTGTTCGTGCTTGGACAGTTCCCCAAAGGGTGTTCTTAGATTTGGATTGATCTCTTCCATATCTTCACCAGCGTGAATTCCTGCGCATTCTCAATCTCCATGGCACGTTCTGGAATTTCCTGCTCCGGCCGGGCGACCCCGGCACCCACCATCTCAAATCGACCCCGGGTTTCCGCCACGTGCCAGTAAAGACGCCAACGCTCCATTTTGCGCCTCTCTTCCCTTTGCGTACCTACCTCCAGGAAAATGGGGCCCTCGGGACGTGTTAGGCCTTGCGCGCCTGCTTTCCAGCGCCTGCGGGAGGCGGCGCCTTCACCCCTGCTCCTGCCGGGGAGCGGGGACTCATAATGGTGGGATA
>Ga0209108_10001680_pt1 | contig 12830 bp, 14 predicted proteins | sample Rifsed10ft1_FD_184003 | JGI IMG/M metagenome (GOLD analysis project Ga0209108, IMG submission 184003) | Soil microbial communities from Rifle, Colorado, USA - sediment 10ft 1 (version 2) | ecosystem: Environmental > Terrestrial > Deep subsurface > Rock core/Sediment | place: Rifle, Colorado...
CTGCAAATGTCTGTCTCTGATGGTGTATCTCCAGTAACTGATACTGTTGTAATCGCAGTTAGGAACATGGCATCGTTTGACGTCACTCCGCCAGAAGCATACAGTCAATTTGACCCAGTAACAAAGAACGTATTGGTATTTGGAGTGGATGACGCGGACGGAGACTTGGGTGCAGTTATTCCAGTAATAACATCTGATGATGATAAAGAAATCAGAACCTACACCATACAGGATTCTGCAGGAAACAAGCTGGTACTAGTCGAAGAAATAGAAAAGAAAAACATCGAGCTGGTCAGACAGGGAATGATAGAGGCCTGCTCTACGGGCGGAACCGGCTACACCTTCTTTGACTTTACCCCCCAGGTCGGTTGTAAGACGGGAACCGCCGAAACAAACGAAGACGGCAAGACCCACGCCTGGTTTAGCGTCTTTGCCCCGAGCGAGTTTCCGGAGCTCATGGCAACGATAATGATTGAAAGATCGGGAGAGGGCTCCAAAGTTGCGGGTCCCCTGGCCCGGGACATTTTCGATTATTGGTTTCATCCATGAAGAAGCTTTTTGTTTTGGGAAAGATTTTGAAGCGCGACTCGAAGGCAATTGCGGTGGTCGGTTCCAGAAAGATGACGGAGAGGGGGAGAAAGCTAACCTCCTTATTTGTGGGTAAGTTGGCAAAGGCGGGTTATACGATTGTTTCGGGTCTGGCGATAGGGATAGATACGGTTGCCCACGAGGCGGCTTTAAAGGCCGGGGGAAGAACGATTGCGGTCCTGGGTTCCGGCATCGATATTATTTATCCCTATCGGAATAAGGACCTTGCCGCAAGGATTGTAGACTCCGGCGCCCTCGTTTCGGCTTTTCCCAAAGGGACAAAACCCTTGGGCAAGAACTTTTTGGCCAGAAACAGAATCATCGTAGGTCTTTCCAAAGCGGTTTTGGTCATTGAGGGAGCAAGGAGGTCTGGTACACTGTCAACCGCTTCCTGGGCGGCAAATGACGGGAAAGATGTTTTTGCAATTCCCGGCTCCGAGGCTACGGATTGGCTCATTGACCAGGGAGCGAATGTTGCAAAGAGCCCTGAAGAGGTTATAGAGTATCTTGATGCAGCTGATTATCGTTGAGTCACCAACAAAGGCCCGAACCCTTTCCAGATTTTTGGGAGAGGGTTATCAGGTTGAGGCGACAATGGGCCACATTAAGGATTTGCCCAAGAGCGAATTGGGTGTCGATGTCGAACATAACTTCAAGCCCCGATATGACCCTGTTGTCAAAAAGGCGGACATTGTCAAAAATCTTGTCAAGATAGCAAAGAAAGCGGAGAAGGTCTATATCGCCTCCGACCCGGACCGCGAGGGAGAAGCGATAGCATCACACGTAGAGGAAATTGTCGACGGAGGGAAAGAGTACCGAATTGTTTTCCACGAGATAACCAAAGAGGCGGTTGAGGAAGCGATTAAGGCCCCGAGAAAGATAGACAGAAATCTGGTCGATGCCCAGATTGCCAGACGGGTTCTCGACAGACTTGTGGGGTATAAACTTTCGCCCCTGCTTTGGAGGAAAGTCAGAAGAGGCCTCTCCGCGGGGAGGGTGCAATCGGTTGCGGTTCGGCTTATCGTCGAGAAAGAACGGGAGATAGAAGCTTTTAAGTCTAAAGAATACTGGGAGATTTCCTCGGAGGTTTCCACAAAGAAAAAAGAACACTTCGTTGTCATGCTTGCAAAGATTGACGATGCCAAAGCCGAAGTGGGGAAAGGGGAAGACGCAAAGAAAATTGTGGGGGATCTGGAAAAGGCAAAGTATGAAGTTGCCTCGGTTGTCAAAAAGGAAGTTGTCAGACGACCTTATCCTCCTTTTACGACATCAACTATGACCCAGGCGGGGGCCCGGATTTTCGGCTGGTCCGCAAAAAGGACAATGTCCACGGCCCAGGGACTTTATGAAGAGGGGCTCATCACCTATCACCGAACCGACTCGGTCCATATCGCGGAGGCGGCCCTAAAAAAACTCCGGGATTATATTTCGGAAAAGTACGGCAAGGAGTACCTTTCGGCCAAACCCGTCTTTTATAAAGCCACATCAAAGGTCGCCCAGGAAGCCCACGAAGCCATCCGCCCGACGGATGTTGCCAAAGATTTTAAAGTAACTAACTCCAGATATGCGAAGGACCAGGAAGCCCTCTACAACTTAATCTTGAGAAGATTTGTGGCCTGCCAAATGGCCCCGAGTATTTATGACGAAACTTCAATCGAAGTTGTAGCCGTTAAGGGCAAGAAATATCTCCTTAGGGCATCGGGGCAAATCATTAAATTCGAGGGTTGGAGAAAAGTAATCCCCGCCAAGAAAGAAACCGAGGAAGAGTTTGCAAAACTTCCCGAAGTCGTTCAGGGGGAACCGCTTCAACTTATTAAAGTGGACTCGATTCAGAAATTTACCGAGCCCCCGGCGAGGTTTAACGAAGCCTCCTTAATTAAGATGTTGGAGAAGTTGGGGATAGGCAGACCCTCGACCTACGCCCCGATTATTACCACGATACAGTATAGAAATTATGTCGAGAAGACGGAAGGGAAGTTTTATTCCACTCCCGTCGGGGTTGCCGTAAATGATTTCTTAATCGGTAACTTCCCGGATATTTTCGAGTATCAGTTTACGGCGGAGATGGAGGATGATTTGGACAAAATTGCGGAAGGCAAAACCAAGTGGGAAGTTCCCATCAAGAAATTCTGGACCCCTTTCGCCCAAACTCTGGAAATAGTGGAAAAGGGGAGCAAAAGGGTAAAAATTGAAGTTGAAAAACTCGGTAAGGCTTGTCCGCTTTGCAAGAAAGGGGAACTGGTAATAAGAATAGGCAGATTCGGAAAATTTGTTTCCTGCTCCCGTTTCCCCGACTGTAAATTTACCGAGAAATATATCGAGAAGGTGGGGATGAAATGCCCCAAGTGTACCAAGGGGGACGTCATCGTCAAAAAGACGTTTAAGGGAAAGCGCTTTTTCGGTTGTTCCCGCTATCCGGATTGTGATTTTGCCAGCTGGAGAAATCCTAAGGCCGAGAAGACCCCAAATATAGAGGCCAAACCCCAATAGTTTGCGTATTGACAGTGGCACCCCCACTTGTTAAAAAGTCACGAGGCAAAAGAGTCTTCCAATAATGACTGAAAGAAAAAATCAATTCGGGATAGAAGTCGAAACTAAAGAAGGATATTTGCCCGCAATTGACTCAGAAGTATTCTTAACCCCAAACGCTACCCCTTATCTTAAAACACCGGGAGTGGCCATGATAGCCGTACCCAGGGTGGACATTAGAGGTTTAAAGGGTTTTCTTTCCGGATTTCCCAGAGACTACGGATTTATCGAATATCTTGATGACCCCACACCCCTGCCTCCGGCAGAAGACCTTTGCAAGACGGCGGGACAAGCCTGTTATATGAGCTTTGGACCGGGGAGAACCCAGAACAAAGATGCCGAGCGCTATTTCGAAAACATGATATCTTCCGGGCACGGATCAGTATTGGAACATGCCAATTTCAGTTTTTTTATTTGGGGTATTTCCCGAAGCCTGTCCCACGAGCTGGTTCGACATAGAGCAGGTATGGGGTATTCCCAGCTTAGTCAAAGATATGTCTCCGGGAAGGTATTAAGATTTGTGGAAAGGCCCGAGTATCAGGAAGACCCGCTTCTTAACAAGATGTTCGAGGAGCGGATTGACCGGGCCGCCAAGGATTACGAGACGGTTGCTGAACTTTTGATGGCCAAACAGAAGGAGGGGGAACTGCTTCTTTCGGGCGAGACAAAGACGGATTTGAGAAAGAAGGTACAGCAAACAGCCAGGTCGGTTCTGCCCAACGAAACCGAAACGGCGATGGCTGTCACCGGCAATGTTCGTGCGTGGAGGCACATTTTCAACATGCGCGCCAGTGAGCACGCCGAGGTTGAAATCAGGAAGTTGGCTTTTGACCTCTTCAGGTGTGCAAGAACCGTATCCCCCATACTTTTCGGAGATTTCGAAGTAATCCACCTGGCCGACGGTACGCATGCAGTAAAAACTCCTTTTCCGAAAGTATAATTATGGTCGAAAGGAAAGACGCAGAACCCAAAGCTCGCAGCATCAGGATCGGAATATTAGGAACCATCGGCGTCGGCAAATCGACACTTGCTTCAATGTTGGGGGAAAGATGGGGGGCAGTCCCGGTTACCGAAATTTTCGGGGAAAACCCCTATCTGAAATTGTTTTACGAAAACCCGGCTGCTTACAGTTTTCTTTCACAAGTCTGGTTTCTGGAAAAGAAGGTTAAGCAATTATCATCAATAAATACCGAAACCGCTCAAATTGTAGATCCCGCTCTGGAAATGGATTCCATATATGCAATGGCGCATCACCGGTCGGGTTGGATGACGGATAAAGAGTGGGCCTTGTATAAACAGCTTTTCAGAACCCTTTTAAGCAAGAATGAAAAAAGTCCAATCAGCTCCGACTTTTATATCATTGTCAAAGCCTCCCCCGAAATCATCCGGCGCAGAATTGCCACAAGAGGCAGGGAATTCGAGAGGCGAATAGATGTGGGCTACACAACTTTATTGGCCGACTGCATAGATGAATGGCGCCAAACCGTAGGTAACATCCCGACTATTGATGTTGACCTGGCCTATTACGACCTGGTTGAAAACCGGAATGACGGCAGGGAACAGGTTTTGGGTAGGATAGAAGGAACTCTGGGACTTTTTTTGAGCAGAGACCCAAGAAGCATTTCCGGAGAAAGAATAATCGGGCCCTCATTTCCTCTGCGGGCATCGGGCGTTGATATTTCTCCCGCTCTTAGTGCGGAAGAAAGGATGTTGAGAAGGAGATGAAAGAAAACGGAAAATTTATTGTTTTCGAAGGCCCTGGAGCTGCGGGGAAAGGGACCCAGATTAACTTCGCCAAGGAACTATTATCCAGAAACGGCTTTGACGTGGTGACAACAAGGGAACCAGGAGGAACCAGCGGAGGTGAAGAGATAAGGCAGCTAATTTTTAAACTCCGCGGTGAACACCTGATTAACCCGGGGGAACAAATGGTACTCTTTTTTGCCGCAAGGAGACTTTTGGTGAAGCAGGTAATCAAGCCTAATCAAGCATTGGGAAGACTTATATTGGGGGACAGGTTTTATTCTTCGACCGGCGCTTACCAGGGATACGCTGAAGGTGGAGATATGAAAAAGATCGAGGGCCTGATAAGAGTTGGTCTTGACGGCTTTAAACCCGACGCGGTTGTGCTTTTGGATGTTTCCGCAAAGGTAGCAATCGCCCGCCTTAAAAAAGAAGGGAACGACGACCCTTTCGACAGAGCCAATCCGGAGTATTTCGAGAGATTGGTGGCGGGCTACAGGGAAATGGCGGGGACCGGCTGGGGAGACTTGAGGTGGTATGTGGTTAACGGCGAAAGAAGTATTGAAGAGGTCTCCAAAAGCGTAAAAGGGGTTTTAGAAAATATACTCGGGACAAAACTTCGGGAATAAGTTTTCTTAGCTCAGTTTGAAGCAGCAAACTGGTATAATACGGCCTATGAACAAGCTTATTGAATGCGTACCCAACTTTTCCGAAGGAAGGCGCATATCGGTTATTAATAAGATTGCCGACTCCGCCAAGAAAGTTGCAGGGGCAAAACTGTTGGATGTGGAGTGGGACAAATCCCACAACCGCTCGCTGGTAACAATAGTTGGTGCCCCCTCGCATGTTTTGAAGGCTGCATTCGATATGATAAAAACAGCCACAAAACTCATCGATATGAGGACCCATAAAGGGGAGCACCCCAGGATAGGAGCGACGGATGTGGTCCCTTTTATTCCCGTTTCGGGTACAACAATTGAAGAATGCGTAGTTTTATCGAATAAACTGGCAAAAAGAGTCGCGGAAGAACTCAAAATCCCGGTTTATATGTATGAGGCATCTGCAAAGAGAAAAAACAGGATAAACCTTGCCGAGATAAGGAAGGGAGAATATGAAGGATTAAAGGCGGAGATAGAGAAAAACCCCGAAAGAAAACCTGATTACGGGCCTTCCTTTATGCATCCGACAGCGGGGGCTATTGTTATCGGAGCCAGGAAGTATTTGATCGCCTATAACGTCAATCTGGACACCAAAGATGTTGAAATTGCCAAGAAAATTGCCGGGAAGGTCAGAGAGAAAGGCGGAGGACTGCCGTGCGTTAAAGCCTTGGGATTTAAGGTCGGGGGATACGCACAGGTTTCCATGAACCTGACTGATTTTGAAAAGACAAATTTTGACGAGGCGTATCGGGCGATAGAGAAGGAAGCGAAGAAACTCAAAGTCAAGATAAAAAATTCCGAAATCTACGGGATGATTCCCCAAGAGGCCCTAACCCGGGCGGCCAAGAATTCATTTAAAATAGCAGGGCTTAAGCCGGACCAGATTTTGGAAAAGAGGCTATATGGCAATTAAAGATCAGAAAATAGAAACCTTTTTGGAAGAGCTTTCAGGCAAAAGCCCAACTCCCGGGGGAGGTGCAGTTGCGGCCTTTTCCGGGGCAATGGCGGCCGCATTGGTCGAGATGGTTTTAAACATTACCAAGGACGAGAAACTCAAAACCAAATATCTGGGAAAGATTAGAACACTGCGGGGAGAGCTTTTGGAACTGGCGGATGAGGATGTGGCCGCATTTGACGAAGTCATGGAGGCCTATAAAGCAAAATCCCCGTCAAGGATTAGAAAAGCTCTGATATATGCGACTGACGTTCCCGAAAAAACCAAGGCCCTAAGTGGGGAAGTTGAGAAATTGGCGGATGAGGTTGTGGAGCATGGAAACAAAAATGCCGTCTCGGATGCAAGAACGGCGGTTTTACTTTCCAAGGCTGCCCAGGCCTCAGCAGAGGAAAATATCAAGATAAACAAGCAGGCATTGAAAAAGCTCTAGCCAATAGATATAATTGCCTACACACATCGGCCAGGTCTCCTGGAAACTTCCGGTCGATGGCGGGATAAGGAGACAATTTTCAGAATATGAAAAAGGCTGTTTCACTTGAAGAACTTTTGGAGGCAGGCGCCCATTTCGGGCACCAGTCCCGGCGTTGGAATCCCAAAATGGCTCCCTATTTATATGGAGTTGTGGAAGGTATTCACATCTTCGACTTACCCAAAACCAAGGCGGCCCTCGAGGAGGCCTTGGGTGCCCTCACCGAGGCCGCATCTGCGGGCAAGGTAATTCTTCTTTTGGGGACCAAAAAGCAGGTCAAGGACAAAATAATTGAAGTGGGGCAGGCCACGGACTGTCCTTATGTTTCCGAAAGGTGGTTGGGAGGAACCCTTACCAACTTCGAGCAGATGAAAAGGACAATCGATAAACTCGCGGACATGAAGGTCAAGATGGAAAAAGGGGACTATGCCAAGTTTACCAAGAAAGAAAGACTCCTTATCGAGCGTGACATTGCCCGAATGGAGAGATTCTTGGGGGGAATTTCTTCTCTTAAGGCCTTGCCCGATGTTCTTTTTGTGGTCGATACCCACAAGGAAAAGGGAGCCATCAAGGAGGCGATGAAATCCAAAATCGAGACGGTCGGCATAGTGGACTCCAACGCGGACCCGATGGTCGTCGATTATCCCATTCCCATGAACGACGACGCTTCAAAGGCGCTCTCATATGTATTAGACTTAGTTAAAGAGGCGATTCTTGAGGGGAAAAAGAAAATCAAACCCGCCCCTGAAACAAAATGAAAATCGACGTTTCGCTAATCAGAAAACTCAAAGAAGAAACCGGGGCTCCGGTAATTCGCGTCAAGAAAGTTCTGGAAGAGCAGGGGGGAGACGAGAAAAAGGCCTTTGAAATATTAAGAAAGGAAGGATTCGAGAAGGCTTCAAAAAGAGAAGGCCGGGAAACATCCCAGGGGCTCGTTGAGAGCTATATCCACCATTCCGGAAAAGTCGCTTCACTTGTTGAGCTATTTTGCGAAACCGATTTTGTCGCCAGAAACGAACTCTTCCGCGAGCTTGCCCACAATCTGGCTTTGCAGGTTGCCTCCATGGGGGCAAAGAGCAGTCAGGACTTACTCGAACAGGAGTACATCAAAGACCCTACAAAGAAGGTTGGGGATTTGGTGAAGGAAGTTGTCGCCAAAACGGGAGAGAACATTCGCGTGGGCCGTGTTTTTAGGGTAGAATTGGGCAAAGAATAACAAACGAATGGACGAAACGCTCCTTCGCTCCAAAATGCAGGCGGCAGTTGAGCTTGTTACTTCAGACATTGGCGCAATCCGAACCGGAAGGGCAACCCCCGCACTCGTGGAAGGGCTGGTGATTGCCGTCTACGGAGGAACCCAAAAGCTTAAAGTTCAAGAATTGGCTACAATCTCCGCTCCGGACGCCCAATCTTTGGTCATCGACCCCTGGGACAAAAGCATAATCGGGGAAATAAGACAGGGGATAGCAGCCGCCAATATCGGCATGAATCCGATGATAGACGGGGAACTTATCAGAGTGACCATGCCGCCCCTGACCACCGAGGACCGGGAAGCCTACTCGAGACTTCTTTCCACTAAACTGGAAAACGGACGAGTCATGATCAGGCAGCTCAGGGGAGACGCCATGCATGAGATAAAGAAGCAATTTGAAGAAAAAGAGCTCTCGGAAGATGAAAAATTTGCTCAGGAAAAGCGCCTTCAGGAGATTACCGATGAGTTTATAGACAAACTCGACGAAGCGGGCGAGAAAAAAAGGCAGGAACTTCTTTCGATTTAGTATATACTTAAATCCGTATGGCTGGCTCGATTCTGGTTTTCTTGGTGGTTTTATCAATTCTTGTTCTGGTGCATGAGCTCGGACACTTCATTGTTGCCCGGAAAATGGGGATATTGGTTGAGGAATTCGGGTTCGGTCTTCCGCCGCGAATTTTCGGAAAGAAGATAGGGGAAACCCTTTACTCGATAAATCTATTGCCGTTTGGGGGGTTCGTAAAACTTCATGGGGAGTCTACCGAAGAAGGGGTTTCCTATCCCAAGCGGGCATTTTTGAATAAAAGTAAAAAAGCCAGGGTCGCTGTCGTGGTTGCGGGGGTGATTATGAACTTTATTTTGGGAGTCGTGGCTTTTGCAATTGTTTACTCCTTCCTGGGAATTCCCCGAGAAACAAATTTGGTCAAGGTTGTCGAGATTGCCACGGGCTCGCCTGCCCAGACTGCGGGAGTTCTTGTCGGGGATATTGTTGCCAGCGTTGACAAAAAAGAGGTTACAACCGTTGACAGCTTTGTTTCCCTTATTGAGGAGAAGAAGGGAAAAAGAACGACTGTCGAAATTAAACGGGATTCCGAAACCAAGAATATAACCATCACTCCCAGGGAGGCCCCTCCCGAGAACGAAGGCCCTTTAGGGGTCGTGATTACCACTACCGAAATTTACTTCCCGCCATATTGGCAGAGACCTTTTATCGGAGTTTATTACGGATTTAAGGAAGCTTTAATCTGGGGAGGGCGGATAGTCGGGGGCTTTGCGGGAATATTTAGGGACCTCTTTGCCGGGATTGGCCCTAAGGATATCGCGGGACCAGTGGGAATTTTTGCAATTACCACCCAAGCGGCCAAAGGCGGAATTCTGGAGCTTATCAGCTTTGTCGGAATTTTGTCGGTGAATCTGGCGATTTTAAACATCATTCCTTTTCCGGCCCTCGATGGCGGCAGGCTCCTCTTTATCGGGATAGAAACATTCATCGGGAGAAAAGTCTTACCCAAAGTCGAGGCAGTAGTTCACATGGTTGGCATGATTATTCTGCTGCTTTTGCTTCTGGCCATTACGGCCCACGATATTCAGGGCCTGATTAGAGCGGGCTCTCTTTCAAACTTTGTGCAGGGAGTGTTAAAATAAGCGAAGCTTGAAATTTCAAGAGAAATTATAAACCCAAATGCTCCAATCCCAACTTTTCCCCAAGACCTTAAGGGAAGCCCCGAAAGAAGCGGAGAGTGTAAACCATAAACTTCTGGTCAGGGGAGGATTTATTGACCAGCTGATGGCAGGCTCCTGGACACTCCTTCCTCTGGGATATAAAGTCGTATCCAAAATTATTCAGGTAGTCAGGGAAGAAATGAATGCGGTCGGGGGCCAGGAGATGCTCATGCCGCTTCTTCACCCCAGAAACATTTGGGACGAGACAGGCAGATGGGAGAAGGCCAAAGAGGTAATGTATCAGTTTGCCGATACAAGGGGAAAGGAATACGCGCTTTCCATGACCCACGAAGAAGTAGTCATGGACCTTCTAAGAAAGAACATCAAGAGCTATGCCGATCTCCCCGTTGCCCTTTATCACTTCTCGACAAAGTTCAGAAACGAACCCCGGGCCCGTTCGGGAATTTTAAGAGGCAGGGAATTCTTGATGAAAGATCTGTATTCCGCCCACACAACGGAGGCAGACATGCTCTCCTATTATGAGAAAGTTAAAAGTGCATATTCAAAAATCTTTAAAAGGTTGGGTTTTGACTTCAGGGTAATTGAAACCGGAGGAGGGGTTTTTACCGACAGCAACACCCATGAATTTCAGGTCATGGCCGAAGGAGGGGAAGATACCATTTTTTACTGCGACAGCTGCGATTGGGGGGAAAACAAGGAAATCTTTAAAGGCCAAGAAGGAGAGATCTGTCCTTCTTGCAAGAAAGGGAAAGTGGTCAAATCCAGCGCCATCGAGGTGGGCAATATTTTCCCTTTGGGTACCTGGTATGCGGAAAGAATGCGGGTTTATTATGCCGACGCCAAAGGGATGAAAAAGCCCGTCTGGTTTGCAAGCTACGGAATAGGTCCCACAAGAACGATGGGCGCCTGGGTTGAGGTATCACACGACGATAAGGGAATAATCTGGAATAAAGCGATGGCGCCTTTCGATGTTCATTTGATTGAACTGCCTGGAGCAAAAAACACCAAGAAGATTTATGAAGACCTGAAGGCAGAAGGGGTAGATGTCCTTTGGGACGACCGGAAGACAGGAGCCGGAGAAAAATTTGCCGACGCCGACCTTATCGGAATTCCTGTAAGAATAGTTATTTCTGATAAAACGGGAGACAAGATAGAATTTAAGAGGAGGGACTCGGACAAGACGGAAATGCTTTCATTTGAAGAGCTCGTCAAAAGGTTGTAATATCTACCCTCTGGTGAAACGCAAAAAGATAGTCGTCATAGGCGGAGGCACGGGTACCTACACCGTCCTTTCGGGCCTCAAAAAATATCCCGTCGAGCTTTCGGTGATTGTCACCATGATGGACTCGGGGGGCTCCAACAGAGTGATAAGGGACGAGTTCGGTCTTCTTCCCACATCGGACATCAGGCAGTGCATGGTAGCACTTGCCTCCAACCATTCCTCCGAAATGCTGAGAAAACTTTTTACCTACCGCTACAATCAGGGAACAGGCATTTCGGGAATGACCTTCGGCAATCTTTTTATGGCCGCCTTAACCGACATTTACGGCTCCCAGGAAGAAGCAATTAAAAAAACCTGCGATATCCTGGACGTCAGGGGCAATATTTTCCCTGTGACATTCGACAACGTCCATTTGGTAGCCCGCTATGACAACGGAGAACAGGTTTTGGGAGAACACTTTATCGACGAACCCGGGGAGGGAGATGGAGGACGCAAGATTGTCGAGCTGGAGCTTATTCCCAGGGCAAGAGCCAACAGGAGAGCCTTAAGGGCAATCAAAGAGGCGGACCTTATCGTCTTCGGACCGGGGGACCTTTACGCGAGCGTAATCTGCAATTTAATAGTTGACGGGGTCGCCGAGGCGGTAAGAAAGTCGAAGGCCAAAAAAGTCTACGTCTTAAACCTGATGACAAAATACGGCCAGACGGACGGCTATAAAGCTTCGGACCACTTAAGGGATTTGAATAAATATTTGGGAGATAAAGCCGTAGATGCCGTACTGGTAAACACCAACTGGAAATTTCCCAAGGGAATTATGGCCAGGTACAAACAAGAGAAAGCCTACCCGATAAAGGACGACCTGACAACCAAAGACGCAAAGATAGTCAGGGGAAATTTAGTTTCGAGTAAGATATTCAAGAAGGCAAAAAGCGACAAGCTCAGAAGAAGCCTGATACGCCACGACCCCGAAAAGGTGGCGAGGAAGCTCATTTCTCTTCTCTAGAGGGTCTTGTCGGGAGAGGAGGAACCCACTATACTCTTGCCATGAACGAGTGCATTTTCTGCATGATTGCTGCAAAGAAAATTCCCGCAGATATCGAAAAGGAAACGGAAGACATGATAGTCTTCAAGGATAAATTCCCCAAAGCGCCGATTCACCTTTTAATCGTTCCCAAGAGGCACTACCGGGATATTACCGAGTCCGACGGGGTTGTTTGGTCGGAGGTCAGGGAGTTGGCCAACGGGATTGCCAAAGAGAAAAACCTGAAAGGATTTAGGCTGGTTCATAATGCAGGCAGCGCCGCGGTTGTGCCCCATATGCATGTCCATTTACTGGGAGAGGTGGACGCCCAAAGGGAAGTATGATTACCGACTCGATTAACCAAAAAATTGCGGAGGCCTTAAAAGCCCATGACGAGATTCGGCTTTCAACCTTAAGGCTTCTTTCCTCGGCCTTTAATTACGAGTTTATTGCCAAACAGCACAAGCTTTCCGAAGAGGAAGAGCTCGCCGTTGTCAGAAAGGAAGCAAAAAAGAGAAAAGAGGCAATCGAGGCCTATCAAAAAGCGGGGGCCCAGGACAGGGCGGAGAGGGAGCAAAAAGAACTGGAAATTCTTGAGGAATATCTTCCGGCCGGGTTGTCCGATGCGGAGGTAGAAAAAATAGTTGCCGAGGCAATTGCGGAGACCGGGGCCACATCAATGGCCGACATGGGCAAAGTGATGGGGGCG
>Ga0209108_10001681_pt1 | contig 12830 bp, 11 predicted proteins | sample Rifsed10ft1_FD_184003 | JGI IMG/M metagenome (GOLD analysis project Ga0209108, IMG submission 184003) | Soil microbial communities from Rifle, Colorado, USA - sediment 10ft 1 (version 2) | ecosystem: Environmental > Terrestrial > Deep subsurface > Rock core/Sediment | place: Rifle, Colorado...
AAGAATCCCCGCCGTCAACCGTCAACCGTCAACCGTCAACCGTCAACCGTCAACCGTCAACCGTCAACCGTCAACCGTAGAAGCACCCATGCGTATTCCCCACCCCGAAATCCCGCCGCGCGAGCGGCTAATCTTCGCGCTCGACGTGCCCGATGCGAACAGCGCCCGCCGGCTGGTGGATCGACTGGGCGACGCGGTGCAGTTCTACAAGATGGGGCTCGAGCTCTTCGCGGCCGGCGAATATTTCGAGCTGCTCGACTGGATGGTCGGCAAGGGCAAGAAGATCTTCGTTGATCTCAAGTTCTTCGATATCCCGGCGACGGTGGCGGCGGCCGTGAAGCGCCTGCGCGGCCGCGGCATCACGTTTGCCACGGTGCACGGCTATCAGTCGATCATGCAGGCGGCCGCGGAAACGAAGGGCGACGTCAAGATCCTGGCCGTCACCGTGCTCACCAGTCTCAATCGCGGCGATCTTGATGATCTCGGTTTCGACGGCGATGTCGCGCAACTCGTGGTGTCACGCTCCCGCCGCGCGCTGGAAACCGGTTGTGACGGCGTGATCTGTTCGGGTCTCGAAGCCGCGTTGATCCGGCAACATGTCGATCATCGCTTGCTGGTGGTGACTCCCGGCATTCGCCCGGTCGAGAACCGTCCAACCGACGACCAGAAGCGCGTCGTCAGTGTCGAACAGGCCTTCATGAATGGCGCGGACTACATCGTCGTCGGCCGCCCGATCCGCGATGCCGCCGATCCGCGCGCCGCCGCCGAGAGCATGCAGGCGACGATCGCGAAATTATTCTAACTAGGGAATCGACTCGGCTTCGAACCGCCAAGCTTCGAGATCGGCTTGCCAGCCCTCGTCGGGCCAGCCCGCTTTGCGTCGCAATTCGCGCACGAAGGTCACGGCATCCGGGATACCTTCCCAAACGTGCGGGATGAAGGTCACGCGCTCGCCGCCGGCGGCGAGCACGAGACCGTGCCGTCCCGGCACCAACGCGGCGAGAAGCTCTTCGTGCGATCGAACGACGAGCCGCTCGAGTGGCGAGAGGATCGATACCTCGATCTGCAGGCTGGAGAGCTCATGTGCGGCCAATGGATCGAAACGCGGATCCTCAAAGCCAGCGGCGTAGGCGTTGTGCCAGACGTCCTCGATCAGCGGCCGCTCGGGCTCGAGCCGCCCGCAGCAACCACGCAACCGCTCGCGAATCATCAGCGTGACGAAAGTGCTGCGCCACGCGACGAGCGGTGGCGCAAAGTCTGCTTGTGCAAACAGAGCGCGTGAACCGGAGAGCAGGCTCTGCTCGATTGAAGCCCGCGCAGCCTTAAGCAGCGCACGACGCGCGGCAGCGTCAAGCATCGTAAAGTGACCAGGCGCCGTAACCCACGACGCGCTTGCGATCGCCGGCCGTGTCGCCCGAACTGCGCAAATCCTCGAGCTGGATCCGCATCCGGCGCCGGCGCGCGACGGCGAGAAATCCGTTGAGGCCGACGCAGCCGCACGCCTGTTCGCCGTCGATCCGCGACGAGTACGCGAGCACGGCTTCGTTGGTCGCGCGATCGATGAGCCGCGCCTGTTCATAGTCGTGGTAGTGGCTCAAGTCCGTGCTCACGACGACGAGCGTCTCGGGGTCGCCCCAGACGAGTTCGAGTGCCTCCGCGACTTCCATGGACATGGCATCGCCGGCCGCGATTGGCAAGAGTACAAAGCCTTTCAGCATCGCCTGCAGAAACGGCAGCTGCACTTCGAGGCTGTGTTCCTGCGCGTGGGGCGAATCGGTGAGCCGTACCTGTGTCAGTTCGAGCAGCGCGCGCCGGGCCTCGACGTCGATCGGAATGCGTCCGAGCGGCGTGTCAAAGGCATCCACCGAGGGCACCGCCAATCCATGAAACGGCACGCGGTGGCTCGGCCCGATCAGCACCACGCGGCGAATCCGCGCTGCCGCAGCTTTGAGCAGTCGAAAAGCAGCCGCAGCGGTCGGGCCAGAATAGACATAGCCCGCGTGCGGGGCGATCAGGGCTTTGGGCGCGGGGCGCTCGACGTTGTCAACGGGCAACAGCGCCTGCAGCGCGTCCTCGAGCTCGCGAGGGTCGTCCGGATAGAAGAGGCCCGAGACGGCCGCGGGCCGCACGCGTAAGCTTGAGCTGGCGGTGGCCATGGCGGGCGGCAGTATCGAGCCCAGGGCCCCGGCAGGCAAGCAGCATGGATTCGGCAACGGCAAGTTCGACGGTCGACACGCGCTATTGGCATTGGGTGGATGACGAGCGTATCCAGTGCGACGTGTGCCCGCGTGCCTGCAAGCTGCGTCAGGGACAGCGCGGCCTGTGCTTCGTGCGCGGCCACGAGCAGGGCAGCATCAAACTGCTCACCTACGGGCGCTCGAGCGGCTTCTGCATCGACCCGATCGAGAAGAAGCCGCTCAATCACTTTCTGCCGGGCACGCCGGTGCTCTCGTTCGGCACCGCCGGCTGCAATTTGGCCTGCAAGTTCTGTTTCCACCCTGACACACCGGTTGCCACAACCAAAGGGTTGCGACGCATCGCAGATCTGTTTGACGCATGCGAAGAAAAGACGCCACACCACGACGGTTGGGTGGCATTCCCGGCATCTCTGGACGTGTGGACACGAGCGGCGAATCGCGCGCGCGTCACGAAGGTCTTCGCGCACCCATACTCGGGGGAGCTTCTGTCGCTCAAGGCAAGCTGCTGCCCACCGATCCTTCTGACGCCGAACCACAAAGTGTTCGCTGCACATCGCTCGAATGCCGGGCAGGTGCGACTGCTCGCGGCGGAGCAGCTCACGACGGAACATTATCTCTCGATTCCGAAGCGGCGGCCCGGTGCCGGCATTCGGTTGGACATCGCGGAGCTTTTGAGGCGTCGGGAACCCGTTGCGCATGCACCGCGCCTCCGGCGCATACCCGGGCCAAATTTGGTAATGGCGCTGCGTGCGAACGGTACGTCCGCGGAAATGGGCGAGGCGCTGGGGTACCACCCCGCCTATCTGCGAGCGCTTCGGGGTCAACTTGCGCGCGGCGCGCTGATAGTTGACGAGCCCCGAGCGGTCAGGGTGCGGGTGGAAGCGGGACGCGTCAGGTTTCTAGGCGAACGAGGCGCTGGGCTACCAGAGTTCCTCGAATTCACGCGCGATTTTGCCTGGCTGCTGGGCTTCTACTGCGCGGAGGGCTTCGTTACCGCACACCCTGGTCGGCCGAATTCCTATCATCTTGGTTTCGCGTGCGGCCACCACGAGCAACAGCTTGTGGACAGGACGGCGCAACTACTTGCGAATGTGCTCGGCGCCCGAAGCGCCATTACGGGCCGACGCACGACCATCACGGTGGACTGCAGCAGCACTTCAGTTGCTCGGCTCTTCGAAGCACTTTGTGGAAGCGGTGCCAGGAACAAGCGCGTACCAGCGCAACTCACGCAATCACCGGAGCCTGTGATACGTGCCTTCTTGGAGGGATATCTTGCGGGCGACGGATACGTCGCCGAGACTCACGTGGTCGGAAATACGGTCTCGCGTGACCTAGCCTTGGGAATCTACGAGCTAGGTCTCCATCTGGACCTGTTGCCGACCTTTTTTGTCCACCAGCCATCGCCTACGAAAGTGATCGAGGGGCGGGTGGTTTCGCAGTCGACTACGTACATCGTGAAGTTCAAGCGCGACCGCTTCGAGACGCTCGAGCGTATTAGGTCGGAACGCACGAGCCGGCGCGATGCAGGCGACAACTTTCTTGTTCCCGTTCGCTGCATTGAGCGCATCCCGTATTCCGGGACGGTTTACAACCTCGAGGTCGATGACCCGGACCACTCCTACCTCGTTCCGTTTGTCGCGGTATCAAACTGCCAGAACTGGGACATCAGCAAATCGCGCGAGGTGGATACGCTGGCCGACCGCGCGAGCCCGGAAGAGCTGGCGCGCACAGCGCGCGCGCTCGATTGCGCAAGCGTCGCGTTCACCTACAACGACCCGGTCGTGTTCATGGAGTACGCGATCGACGTCGCGCAGGCGTGCCGGGAAGTCGGCGTGAAATCGGTCGCGGTCACCGCGGGCTACATGTGTCCCAAGCCGCGCGCCGAGTTCTATCGCTACATGGATGCCGCGAACGTCGACCTGAAGGCCTTCACCGAGCGCTTCTACTACAAGATCTGCGGCGGCGAGCTCAAGCCGGTGCTCGAGACGCTCGAATACCTGAAGCACGAGACCGACGTGTGGTTCGAGATCACGACGCTCCTTATTCCCGGGGAGAACGACTCAGAGGGCGAGCTCGATCAACTCACGAGCTGGGTCATGGACCGGCTGGGTGCGGACGTCCCGCTACATTTCACCGCGTTCCATCCAGACTGGAAAATGCTCGACAAGCCATCGACGCCGCCGGCAACGCTGACGCGCGCGCGGGAGATCGCGCTGCGTAACGGCCTGCGATACGTGTACACGGGCAACGTGCACGACCGCGACGGCGGCAGCACGTGGTGTCACAAGTGCGGCACGTGCCTGATCGAGCGCGATTGGTACGAACTGGGCGAATGGCGGCTCGATGCGCTGGGAAAGTGCGTCAATTGCGGCGAGCCCCTGCCCGGAGTGTTCGCAGGGCGGCCGGGGACATGGGGCCGCCATCGTCACCCGGTCAACGTCAAGAGAAACCTGAATGCAATGCCCTGATATTTCTCTCTCTCCGATGCATCGGAAAGCGTTGGGGTGAGGTTCCACTCCCTCTCCCGCTTACGGGAGGGTTGGGGTGAGGGTTTCCTTGACGCCATTCACAGACGATTCAGCGGCCCTGATCGATTCTGCGCGGGCCATGAACGGACGCACTTCGAGGTTGTTCAGCTTCCCGGTTGCCCTGCTAGCGATCGCAGCGCAACTGCTGGCCGGCTGCTCGACCGCTCCGTACCATCCTCCAGCCAACGCACGCACCGTTCCTGCCCCGGCGCCAGTCTCGATGCCGCACCCCGCCGCGCCGGTTCCGGCTGATCACGGCATCGAAATCGCGCAGCACGCGCAAAGGCTCGTTGGGGCGCGTTATCGTTATGGGGGCTCGGGTCCCGATGCGTTCGATTGCAGCGGGCTCGTTTACTACGTGCACACCGAGCTGGGTATTCGCGTGCCGCGCACCGCGGCGGACCAGATGGCAACCGCGTCGCCCGTCAAACGCTCGGCGCTCAAGCCTGGCGACCTGGTGTTCTTCCGCGACTCAGGACCCATGATCACGCACGTCGGCGTGTATACCGGCGACGGCGTGTTCGTGCATGCGCCGAAGACCGGGCGCAACGTGAGCTACGACTCGCTGCACGACGACTACTATCGCGAAAACTTCGTCGGCGCCGGCCGTCTGTACCAGACGCGCTGATTCGCCCTGTATCCAGCGTCGCACGCTGCGCGCGACTCTGATTCAAATCTGCAGGAACGGGACGAATTCCCGGATTGCCCGCCGCCTCGGCACGGCATCAAATGTCGACCAGTCACACGGAGGACGGTCGAATGATTCCGAAGCCAGCATCGATCCCGCGACTCGTGCTGATCGCCCTGGTCGGCGTGATGCAGGTGACGGCACCGGTAGCGGACCTGCACGCGGCGAAGTTCGACGAGAAGCTCAAGGCGCCCGAAGCGCCGACCAATGACGGCCTGAGAACAGCGATCCGCGAGTATTTCGACGTATATGCGCGCGCGACCGTCGAGACATCGTCGGGAATTGTTCGCGACCGAGCCGCGTTCGAGAAGTGGTTCGACACCGATTGGCGCCTCGGACGAGCCATCGACACCAAGAGAAACCTCGGTGACCTGAGCGAATTCGGAATCACGCCGAAGGATGATGGGTCATTCCGGGTCGATATCGCGACATTCCCGCAATGGCGGCCCCTGCACGAAATGCTGCTGCAACTGGCAACGCCCGAACTCCTCGAAGCGTACTCGGTGCGCCTGAAGGAGCGAGGCTTTCGCGACCAAGATCTCGAAGTCCTGAAGGCTTACGTGGAAACGAATCAACCACGGCGCGCCACCCTCGCTCAAAGCATCGAGCTCGGCGAGACCTTTGCGGCCAAGGTCAAGCTGCAATTGTCGAAACGGCAGAAAATCGGGATTGCGCAGGTTCTGTCCTATACGTACCAGAGCAATCGCATCAATCTGGAAGCAGAGAGAGCGTGGTGCGTGGGTCTGCTGGATTCGCTCGACAGCCAGCGACAGCGAATCATCGAGTCCTATTTCGATGAGATGGGCCGTACCGGATCAAAGGTGATCGGCCCAAGTGACCTGGCGGGGCAATCAGACTGGCTCATCGGCGTCATCGCTTCCGGGGAATATCAGCAACTGATCGAAAAGGAAAAAATGGAGGTACGGCAATGAAACGGATAATCGGCAGGATTCTGCTGTTGTTCCTGCTTCCAATGGCGAACGCGAAGGCGCTAACGCCCTCGCTGGGCATCTATGTGTTCCCTCCAGTGCAGGTCGGAAGGACGGAGAATGTGGAGCTGGGTATGGCCGTGAGTGCGTCGACGCCGCTCTATGCGCTTTCCGTTGCGGGGGGTTTCACAGCGACTTGTCCTGAGTCGCAGCCGATCCAGGCGCAGGCATCAGCGAGCAGTTGGGCCTTTCTCGGCGGTGTAAGCGTATCCGTGCAGATTCCGCGCACGGTAACCGGCCAATACCCGATGAGCGGCTGGTCAAGCTGGCCGTCCCCGTCGACGCAGTCGTGCAGATTCAATTACATCGGGAGAGCCAAGGAGGGGATATTCAACCTTGGTGGCGCAGGTTCAAGCATTACGTTTGGTGGTGGCGACACGTCCGAGGGCGATACCTTGATTTTCAGGATGGTGAAGCCGGCCCCGGGAACGGGCAGCGGGACGTGCTGGCAGTAGAACACTAAGGGGAGATCGCCATGGATGGACTCAATCTCAAACTGCGAATCGTTGCAGCAGTCTTGCTCATCTTTCAATCCGCCTCTGCTTGGGGGGTCTGCAGCCCGATCGTGATTGACCTCGGAAAGGACGGCATCCAGCTCGGTGAAGCCGGCGTGGGCGTGCGTTTCGACGTCAACAACGACGGATTGTTCGATCACCTGCAGTGGGTCCGGCCGGGCGGCGACGAAGCATTTCTGGTGCTCGACCGGAATGCGAATGGCGTCGTGGACAACGGCGGCGAGCTGTTCGGCATCGGAACGCCGATGTTCTTCGAAGGCGGCAAAGCGTCCAACGGCTTTGTCGGGCTGGCGCAGTACGACTCGTTGCCGCTGGGCGGCAATGACGACGGCTACATCACGCGCGACGACGCAATCTGGCCGCATCTGCAGCTCTGGCTGGATATCAACGCGGACGGCATCTCGACGGCCAACGAGATGCTGACGCCGGATGATGTCGGGGTGACATCGTTCGAGACCATCCCGAAAGTCCGCCGGCGCTCCGATGCGGCGGGGAACCTGCTCCCCTTCTGGGCCTGGGCCATGACCGACACCCGGCCAAAAAGGACGCTGATGGTCGACGTCTTCTTCGTCGAGCTCTAGCCGGCTCGCAGCTGGTCGCCGATCGGCAGCTGGCGGATGCGACGACCCGTCGCCGCGAAGATCGCGTTGGTCAGCGCCGGCGCGGAAGTCGGGATACCCATCTCGCCTGCTCCGGCCGGTGCGAAGGCGGTGCGCAGGATCTCCACCTCGACATCGGGTGCGTGGGCCATTTGCAGCAACCGGTAGTCGCCGAAATTGCTCTGCACGACCTGGCCCTTCTGGACCGTGATCTCGAGATTCAGCGCGGTCGAGAGTCCATCGATGGTCGCGCCCGAGATCTGGGCATCGACGCCCAGCGGATTCACCACGACGCCCACGTCGGTGACGCATACGCAGCGACGAATAGCGAGCTCACCCCGCCCGGACACCGCGACTTCCATCGCGTGCGCGGTGTAGCCGCCAAACACGAAATGCGCCGCGAGGCCAATTCCCGAGCCCTGCGGAAGCTTTCGTCCCCAGCCGATGCGCTCCGCTGCGCGCTTGAGCACTGCGGTCATTCTGCCGGTGTAAAACTTCGGTCCGCCGTGATCGCGGTAATCCAGCTCGCGCGACTCTCCGAGCAGTTTCAGCCGCAACGCCAGCGGGTCCTGCCCGCTCGCGGCAGCCACCTCATCGACAAAACTCTGCGTCGCGAATGCCACGAACGTCGGTAACGGCGCCCGCCACCAGCCACGCGCCAGGCCGAACTCGAGTGGCGCGAATTCGCACGCATAGTTCGGCACGCCGCCGGCGGGAAATCCATCCGGATCCGCACAGCCAATCCAATCCGATTCCTCTTCCATTCCGGCGGCGCGGTATTTGCGCGCCGTCGCCGCAACGCGATGGCGCCAGCCCGTCACGGTGCCCTGGGCATCGAGGGTAGCCGCGAGGGCATGCACACCAAACGGCCGATAGAAGTCATTGCGCATGTCGTCCTCGCGCGTCCACATGAGCTTGAGCGGCGCCTTGACCGCCCGCGCGAGGTACACGGCTTCGGCGACGTAATCGTTCTCGAGTCGGCGACCGAAACCACCACCGGAGCGCACCAGCCGGATGTCGATGTTGATGCGCGGAATGCCCGTCATGGCGCTGATGAGACGCGAGGCGCCGCCGGGCTGCTGGATCGGCGCGATCAGCAACGCGCTGTCGGACTTGAGGTCGATGAGCGCGTTCATCGGCTCGAGGGTGGCATGCGCAAGGAACGGTTGCGTGTACTCGGCCTCGACAATTTTCGCCGCCGACTTGCGTGCATTCTCGAAATCGCCATCCTTCCGCGCCGCAGTCCCGGGGCGCGACGCGGCTTCGTGCGCACGCTTCGCCAGGGCGTCCGTCGAATCGTCTACCCACGGGCCCGCGCGCCATTCGATCTCGAGCGCGTCACGACCCTTGCGCGCCGACCACATGTCATCGGCAATCACGGCGATGCCCGTGGCGAGCACGCGATCGAGCGGTTTGCCGGCCTCGGGTCCGGGAATCACGACGACGTCGCGCACGCCAGGTACGCGCCGCGCGGCCGCCGCATTGAAGCGGACGACTCCGCCATCGAAGTACGGACAGCGCGCGATCACGGCGGTGAGCGCATTCGGCAGATGTGCATCGATGCCATACGCCGCGTGGCCGGTCACGATGTCGCGACCATCGGCTACGCGGGCGGGGTGGCCGATGATGCGAAAGTCGGCCGGTTTCTTGAGTGGCGCCGGATCCTTCGGTGCTTCGATTTGCGAGGCCGCGGTCGCCAGCTCGGCATACTTCAGCGAACGACCATCTGGATGCAGGACACTACCTTCTCGTGTCGACAGGTCGCCCGCCGGTACACCCCACTTCCGGGCCGCGGCTTGCACCAGCAGCCAGCGCGCGTTGGCTCCCGCCTGTCGCAACGGCTCGAAACTCTCGGGAATACTGGTGCTGCCGCCGGCGCCCTGCGGCCCGTACTTCGACGCGATGCCCTGGGGCGTATCGCTCGGAATGATCACGTAAGGCAGCTGCTCCACTTCGATCTGCGACCACGCGACGTCCAGTTCTTCGGCGATGAGCATCGGCAGCGAGGTCTTTACGCCTTGTCCGATCTCGCACCCACGCGCACCGACGACGATGCGCCCATCGGGCTCCACGCGCACGAACACTCCAAGTTCCGCCGTTCCGCGTTGCGCCTGCGCGCGCGCTGGCCAGTGTGCAGCGATTAGCAGCCCGCCAAGCGCCGTTGACGAGACCTGCAGGAACGATCGCCGCGACAGCACGGCGTTCATCGCGGCGTTTCCTCTTTCATAAGGGCTGCGGCGCGCAAGATGGCCTTGCGGATGCGAGGATAGGTTCCGCAGCGGCACAGATTGCTGATGGTGTTGATGTCTTCCGTGCTCGGCTCCGGCTTGCGCTTGAGGAGGTCGACCGCGGCCATGATCTGCCCGGCTTGGCAATAACCACATTGGGGAACGTCTTCCTCGATCCATGCACGCTGCACGACATGCAGCGAGTTGCCCTGCGCGAGTCCCTCGATCGTGGTGACCCGCCGGCCGACGACCGCAGCCAACGGTACGAGACAGGAACGCGTGGCCTCGCCGTTGATGTGCACGGTGCAGGCCCCGCACGCGCCTATACCGCAACCGAACTTTGTGCCGGTGAGCCGCGCGTAGTCACGCAGGTACCACAGCAACGGCATCGTCTCATCGCCATCGAAACTCGCGCGCTGGCCGTTGATGGTGAATTCGACCGCCATGCCGCCCTCCCCTTGAGTTGCGCCAGATCACTCGACCGCACTTTGAGCCGCTGCGCGGGCCGGAAGTTCGCACGAGCGCGTGGCGAGCGCAATCTCAGCATCCGCCCGCAAACCCGTTGTGCGAGAGGTCAGTCTGTCGCGATTAGCGGCTGGTAGCGCCGCGCGCACTGCTCGGCACACATCGACAGTCGTTCGTCCCGTGGGTATGCGGTTGGCAGGCCACGTGCGAAAAGGGTGCCGGGTTTGTACTATTTGTGCCTACGGTGCCGGGTTTGGCTTATTGGTGTTTCGTCGAAGGGTGGTTGTGGGTAACCAGTAATGTTGCAGCGAACCGCCAATAAGGCATACGCGACTCCGTCTTCGAGGGCGAAACGCAGATAGTGCATACGCGGCACCCTCTTTATGTATGAGTAGGACAATTCGCGTCATGGGCTGGGGCGCTCTGGCTCTCCTCGGCGCCGCGGCGCTCGGCGGTATCGCCCTCAATCGCGGCGAAAGCATCAACGCCCTGTGGTTCGTGGTGGCCGCAGCATGCGTTTACCTCATCGCCTACCGTTTCTACTGTGGCTGGATCGCTGCCCGGGTGCTGACGCTCGATGCTACGCGCGCCACGCCGGCGGAGCGACTCAACAACGGACGCGACTTTGTGCCGACACACCGCTGGATCGTGTTCGGGCATCACTTCGCGGCGATTGCCGGTGCGGGTCCCCTGGTCGGCCCGACACTGGCAGCCCAGTTCGGTTACCTGCCGGGTACGTTGTGGCTACTCGTCGGCGCGGTGTTGGGCGGTTGTGTGCAGGACATGTTGATCATGTTCTGCTCCGTGCGTCGCGATGGCCGCAGCCTCGGGCAGATGGCGCGCGACGAGCTGGGCGTTGTCGGCGGCACGGCGGCACTCATCGGCACGCTCACGATCGCGATCATCCTGATCGCCGTGCTCGGACTCGTGGTCGTAAAGGCCATGACGCGCAGCCCGTGGTCGACTTTCACTGTGTTCGCCACCATTCCGATCGCGATCATCGTCGGAGTGTTTCTCCGCACGCTGCGACCTGGCCGGGTCCTCGAGGGCACGGCGCTCGGTGTGGCGCTGTTGTTGTTGGCAGTCGTCGCGGGACGCTGGGTGGACGCCAGCCCGACCTGGCATCAATGGTTCGATCTCTCGGGCGAGGCTCTGGCGGGCTTCGTCATCCTCTACGGGCTCGTGGCCGCGATTCTGCCCGTGTGGCTGCTGCTCGCGCCGCGCGACTATCTGTCGACTTTCATCAAGCTGGGGACCGTGTTCCTGCTGGCGATCGCGGTCTGCGTGCTGAGCCCGGAAGTCAAGATGCCTGCGCTCACGCGCTTCATCGACGGTACCGGGCCGATCTTCAGCGGCAAGCTGTTCCCGTTCCTCTTCATCACGCTCGCCTGTGGCGCCGTCTCGGGATTCCATTCGCTGGTTGCATCGGGAACCACGCCGAAGCTGATCGCGCGCGAGACCGATATTCCGCTGGTGGCTTACGGGTCGATGGCGCTCGAATCGTTCGTGGGAGTGATGGCAATCGTCGCCGCCTGCGTGCTCGATCCGGGCGTGTACTTCGCCATCAACTCGGCGGCAGGGATCGTAGGCGCCGATCCGCAGGCGGCCGTTGCCACGATCACGAGCTGGGGATTTCCCGTCACGGCTGACCAGATGCGCGCGCTGGCCGCGCAGATGGGAGAGCACACTCTCTTCGCGCGCACCGGTGGTGCTCCCTCGCTCGCCGTCGGCATGGCGAGCATTTTCGGCTCCGCGTTCGGCCAGAGTCTGCTCGCGATGTGGTACCACTTCGCGATCATGTTCGAAGCGATTTTCATCCTCACGACGCTTGACGCCGGCACTCGCGTGGCGCGCTTCATCATGCAGGACGTGATGGGAGCGGTCTGGACGCCGCTCGGCCGCACCTCGTGGTACCCGTCCGTGGTGCTGGCGAGCAGCCTGGTCGTGGCAGGCTGGGGTTACTTTCTCTACATCGGCGTGATCGATCCCAATGGCGGCATCAACATCCTGTGGCCGCTGTTCGGGATCGCCAATCAGCTGCTCGCGGCCATCGCACTCTCGGTGGCCACAGCGATCCTCGTGCGCAGTGGCCGGCTCGGGTTTGCATGGGTGAGCGCCGTGCCGCTCGCGTGGCTCGTGATCGTCACCACCACGGCCGCGTGGGAGAAGATCGTGAGCGATGACCCGAAGATCGGCCTGTTCGCAGCGGCGCAGGATCTGGCGACAAGACTCGCCGCAGACACGCTGCCACCGGATCGCGTCGCGGCGGCACCACAGCTCATCTTCAACCAACAGCTCGATGGCTGGCTGACCGCGTTCTTCCTGGCGCTGGTGTGGATAATCGTCCTCGACATGCTACGCAGCTGCATGCTGCACCTGTCGGGACGGCGCCCGGCAGTGGGTACCGAGTCACCTCACGTCCCGACGCAACTGGCATGATGCGACAGGCACTCAGTGCGACGATGACCCGCCTCGTCTCGGCGTTGCGGGACGCGCTGCTGTTGCCCACGCGGGCGTGGCGGCTGTTGCGGAGCTTGAGTGGCGACGATGCGTACGAACGCTATCTCGAGCACTCGCGTTGCCATCCACCGGGTTCGGTGCGGCTCGATCGCCGCGCCCA
>Ga0209108_10001683_pt1 | contig 12823 bp, 17 predicted proteins | sample Rifsed10ft1_FD_184003 | JGI IMG/M metagenome (GOLD analysis project Ga0209108, IMG submission 184003) | Soil microbial communities from Rifle, Colorado, USA - sediment 10ft 1 (version 2) | ecosystem: Environmental > Terrestrial > Deep subsurface > Rock core/Sediment | place: Rifle, Colorado...
ATAAACTACAGAAATGTAGTTACCCTTCTTGAGGAGCTTGCAGTCAAGAGGGGAGGGTACGACCCCGAGATGCTCAAAGATATCCATAAAATCACGGTTCATAAGATAGTAGCCGAGGAAAAAATCGGGGTATTCAGAGCCACCCAGGTGGTCGTCAAGGAAGAGGGGACGGGTGAGATCATCTTTTCCCCGCCGCCTTTTGTGGAGGTGCCCTACCTGATTGAAGATTTCTTCGTCTGGCTAAATTCGGGAGAGGGAATGGAGGTCCACCCCATCTTAAGGGCCGGGATTACCCACTATATTCTGGTTGCAATTCACCCCTTTGTAGAGGGAAACGGGAGGGCGGTTAGGGCCTTTACAACCCTAATCCTGATGCGGGAGGGATACGACATCAAAGGATTTTTCTCTCTTGAGGAGCATTTCGACAGCGACCCGTCGGCATATTACGATGCCCTGTCCCAAGTTGATAAACAATCCAAAAACCTTGCCGCCCGAGACCTGACCCCCTGGCTTGAATATTTCTCTGGGGTAGTGGGCACCGAGCTTAGTAAAGTCAAAGAAAAAGTCAGAAAGCTCTCGATAGACACCCGGCTTAAGGCCAAGATGGGAGAACAGATTGCCTTATCCGAGAGGCAGATGCGGCTTGTGGAGTATATCTCGGACCAAGGCTCGGCAAACATGCAGGAGCTTAAAAAGATACTCTCGATGGTTTCCGAAGACACAATCTTAAGAGATATCAGTGACCTCTTGGTCAAAGGTATAATCAAGAAGGAAGGCAGTACCAAAGCGTCGAGATACATTATTACCAAAACCTAAATGAGCGCCACCGACCCGCAATTTTTGTACATGATCCTGGTTTTACCGGCCCTTTTCGGCCTGACCCTGATTGGGGAAGGCTTAAATAAAATAATTCACGATGAATGGAATGGGGTAATCAGCATTATTTTCGGAGTACTTTTTCTTTTGATTGTCGTTTTTGCCTACCTTTTCTTTTCCGCGTACCTGGGGAAGAAGGTATAATCGGGATATGACTTTTAAAGAGCTCTCCCAGTATCTGGAGAAGCTGGAAAAAACTTCTTCCAGAAACGAAATAACCTCAATCCTCTCCGAGCTTTTCAGGAAATCAACTCCGGCGGAGATAGACAAAACCGTCTATCTGGTATTGGGGTCTTTAGCTCCCAGCTATCAGGGGATAGTTCTGAACATTGCCGAGCGGATGATGCTTAGGATTATAGCCCTGGCCTATGACGAGGACATAAACAAGGTTAAAGCTCTTTATAAAGAAAAAGGGGATTTAGGCACGGTAGCCGAGGAGTTGGCTTCGGGGGCGGGTGGATCGATAACGGTCGCGGAGGTCCATGGGGCACTTCTGGATATCGCTAACGAGGCGGGGGAAGGCTCCCAGGAGAAAAAGATAAGCAGGATGGCAAAACTACTCGGGGAGCTTACCCCCTTAGGCGCCCGGTATGTGGCCAGAATTCCGGTGGGAAAACTCCGGCTTGGTTTTTCGGATATGACTATTCTTGATGCCCTTTCTTTTATGGTTGCGGGAGACAAAAGTGCCAGGCCGGAAATTGAGACGGCCTTCAATGTATTTGTCGATATCGGGGTCATTGCCCAAATCGTAAAGGCCAAGGGCCTTGCGGGCCTTAAGGGTATAAAACCCACCGCGGGGACACCCATCAGACCGTCCCTTGCCGAAAGGTTGCCTTCCGCGGAAAAGATCCTTGAAAAAATCGGCCCCAAGGTGGCAATTGAGCCCAAATACGACGGCTTCAGAGCACAGGTCCATGTCTATTCCGAGGGAGGCAAGAGGAAGGTCAGTATCTACTCGAGAAATTTGGAAAACACAACCCACATGTTTCCCGACCTGACCCAAGCGATATCTGACTTGAAGGTCAAAACAGCCATCTTTGACTCGGAAGCCATCGGTTACGAACCCGGGTCGGGGAAGTTTTTGCCTTTTCAGGAAACGGTCCAAAGGAAGAGAAAGCACGATATCGAAGAGATTGCCAAGAGGCTCCCCCTAAAGCTTTTTGTCTTCGATATTTTGTTTAAAGACTCAAAAAGCTACATCGAGGCTCCTTTTTCCGAAAGAAGGAAAGTTTTGGAGGATACCATTGGCAAAAAAGGCGCAAAACTGGAGATAACCCGGCAGGAGACAACGGACAGCGCGGAAAGGATAAGAGACCTTATCCAGACCTATCTTTCCGAAGGTTTGGAGGGGGCCATGATTAAAAAGATAGACGCTCCTTATAAAGCCGGAGCCAGGGGTTTTCACTGGATTAAATACAAGAAAAACACCGGAGGGGGAGTGGCAGACACTATCGACTGCCTGGTTTTGGGCATAAATAAAGGCCGGGGCAAAAGAGCCGGCTTCGGCGTGGGAGCGTTTTTGGTGGGGGTAAGGCAGGGTGAGAAATTTAAAAGTGTCTCTAAAATCGGGACAGGTTTAACCGACGAGCAGTGGAGGGAGTTGGACAAGCGGGCAAGGGCCCTTGAGGTGAGGGAAAAGCCTAAGCAGTATGAGCTTCATAAGAATCTGGAGCCCGATGTTTGGGTAAAACCGTCCTTGGTTGTTGAGATTTTGGCGGATGAGATAACCAAAAGCCCAATCCACTCGGCCGGGCTGGCCTTAAGGTTTCCCCGGCTAATCCGTTTCAGGGACGAGAAATCGCCCGAACAAGCAACAACAACGGTTGAACTTGAGAGTCTATATGCGATGCAGAAGAAATGATTTATTTGTAAGGTTTTAAAATATGCTTGATGACCATGAAGTAAAGGTTATGCCCCCCGCCCCCAGACTTGCTAAAATCTTGGGCCCCAGCTTTATTCTGCTGGGATTGGGCCTGGGAAGCGGAGAAATTATCCTCTGGCCGTACCTGACCAGCAATTTCGGCATGGGAATTATCTGGGGGGCGGTTCTGGGAATAACCCTGCAGTTTTTCATCAATATGGAGATTGAAAGATACTCCCTGGTGAAAGGGGAGAGCATCTTCGTGGGCTTTGCCCGAAAATTCAGGAGTCTGCCTTACTGGTTCATCCTCTCCACCTTCTTTGCCTGGATTTGGCCGGGAATAATTGCCGCTTCGGCAAAACTCTTGGGATCCCTTGTCGGGATTGCCGATACCCGCTATATCGCCATTCTCCTGCTTCTGGCCATAGGTGCCATCCTGACCCTGGGTCCCATTCTTTATAAGACGGTTGAGAAGATTGCCATGTTTTTGATTGTCTTCGGGGTCCCGGGAATTTTTATCCTGACCCTATTTTTGGCTGAAAAAACCGACTGGGCGGCTTTGGCTGGCGGCCTTGTCGGCCGCGGCGAGGGATACTTTTTGCTCCCCGCCGGGATTCCCATTGCCTCTTTCTTGGCCGCATTTGCCTTCTCGGGGGCAGGGGGGAATCTTAACCTCGCCCAGTCTTTCTATATCAAGGAAAAAGGCTACGGCATGGGGAAGTTTTCGGGAAGAATAACGAGTATCCTGACGGGAAAGGTGGAGTCCATCAAGCTCGAGGGAGCCAGATTTGAGATGAATAAAGAAAACCTTAACAAATTTAAAGACTGGTGGAAGGTGGTCAACTTGGAGCACCTGCTCATTTTTTGGGCCACGGGGGCCTTTACCATCTGCCTGTTGGGACTCTTGGCCTACTCGACCGCCTTCGGGGCCACAACTCCCGCCGCCGGGATTAACTTTGTCCTCTATGAGGCCGCGGCAATCGCCCAGAAAACTCTTCCCATTTTCGGAACTCTGTTTCTCCTTATCGGGGGAGTAATGCTTTTTTCGACCCAGATGACGGTCTTGGATGCCACCAGCCGGATAATGTCGGAAAACCTCTTAATCCTTAAAAGAAGGAGCTGGGAAGCCAAGTCCCTGCCCAAAATCTATTACTCCTTCCTCTGGGCCCAGATTGCCTTTGGGATTGTGATATTTTTATTGGGTTTTGGGGAGCCGCTTCTGCTTCTGACCTTGGCGGCGGTAATTAATGCCGGGGCGATGTTCGTTCACATTGCTCTGACACTGATATTAAACCTAACCAAGCTGGAAAAGGAAGTTCGGCCATCCCTTATCAGAATTTCGATGATGGTATTCTCGTTGCTATTCTTCGGTTATTTCACCCTCAGGACAATCATAAATATTCTCTAAAATAGAGAAGTTGATAAGCTCCGTATGGTAGCATTTAAAAATGCCCCCTAAAGAAAAAGGCTTAAATTTCCAAGAGGTAGCCAAGAGACTTAAGCAATTCGGCCCCAATTTACTGCCCGAGAAACCCCCACCTTCAAATTTTATTATCTTTCTGTCCCAGCTAAGAAGCCCCCTTGTTTACGTTCTTCTCTTGGCGGGGGTAGCCGGCTTGGGCCTGCAGATTTCCCCGTTTGTCGTTCCCGGCCTCGGCCGCTTCCTGGGGGTTACTCCTTTAAATATCGGCCAGTGGGGAATCGTCTTTGCTTCCTCTCTGGTGATGTTTATAATAATAGAAATATCAAAGTCCGTTTTTAGGTTGACCGCGCGTACAAGCAAAACATGATTCCAGGCCTGATTCTTTTACTATTTGTCTTCGTTTTAATCCTTATCAAGTCTGCCGATATTGTGGTGGTTTCTTTAAGGAGGCTGAGTATGCAAACCCATACCAAGACTTTTGTGCTGTCGGCAATTCTTCTGGCCATGGCCACTTCCTTTCCCGAGCTTTTTGTGGGAATTACCTCCGCCCTTGAGCAGGCCCCGCATCTGTCTTTCGGCAACGTACTTGGGGCCAATATTGCCAACATTTCTTTGGTTGTGGGCATTTCCGCCTTAATCGCCGGCAGGGTAAATGTCGTCGGGGAGATAGTCAAAAAAGAGGTCGCAATCGCCCTAGTGGCGGGAATTATACCTCTGGTTTTGGTTTTTGACGGGGTCCTTTCCAGGGTTGACGGGTTGATACTCCTGGCAGTCTACGGCGCCTACGCCACGAGTTTTTTCAAGGAGCGTTTCCTGCAGATTGCCCATCAGCACCGGAAAGAAGGATATATCCACAGGTTTTTAAGGAACTTTACCCTTCCGCAGATAAATATCCATAAAGCCCGGGAATTGGGGAAGCTCTTTATCGGCATTGCCCTGCTTATCTTCTCCGCCGACGTGATCGTAAAAATTGCCAAAGAGATTGCCGTTATTTCCAATTTTCCCATATTTCTGGTGGGGCTAATCCTGATTTCGGTGGGGACAACCCTTCCCGAGCTGGCCTTTTCGATAAGGAGCCTCGAGGACAAACAGCCGACGATGTTCTTCGGCAACATATTGGGATCAATTATTGCCAACTCGACCCTCATCCTCGGGGTTACCGCAACAATTTATCCGATAGAAATTGTGGCCTACCGGGAGATATTGATTGCGGGGATTGCCTTCGTTTTAACCTTCTCTTTATTCTGGTTTTTCATAAAAAGCAAATTAAGGCTGGACAGATGGGAGGCCGGGGTTTTGCTTCTGTTATATATCATTTTTGTTGCAGTTGAGTTCTTCTGATACAATGCTGCCGAATGGAAGTTATTGCGGATTTGCAGATTCACTCCCGCTTTTCTAGAGCCGTTTCTCCCCAGATGACGGTTCCTGTAATCTCGGAATGGGCGGCCAAGAAGGGAATTGGCCTCGTCGCAACAGGAGACTGGACCCACCCCATCTGGTTGAGAGAACTTCAGGGCTCTCTCAAGGAGGCAGGCGATGGAATTTATAAAGCCAAGGATTCTCCCGAGGACGCACCCAGATTCCTGCTCTCGACTGAGATTTCTTCGATTTATACCCAAGGAGGCAAAGGAAGAAGAATCCACACCTTGGTTTTTGCCAGAAACTTCGATATTGTCGAGAAAATAAACAAGGAGCTCACCCTAAGGGGAGCCAACCTTCTCTCGGACGGCAGGCCGATTGTGGGTCTGACCGCGAAGAATGTGGCTGAGATTGCCTTGGGGGTAAGCTCTGATTGCCTGGTAATTCCGGCCCACGCCTGGACTCCTTACTATGCACTTTACGGTAGCATTTCCGGGTTTGATTCCATCGAGGAGTGCTTCGAGGAGCTTTCCGGCAGTATCTATGCGGTCGAGACAGGCCTTTCCTCCGACCCGGCCATGAACTGGAGGATAGCCGAGCTTTCCAATCGCAGGATAGTCTCATTCTCCGATGCGCACTCTCCTGCCAAGATGGGGAGGGAAGCAACGGTTTTTGAGATGCCGGAGGTCTCATATGAAGGGGTAAGGAAGGCCGTTATGGGGGAGAAGGGGGCCGAGATTGCCTACACAATAGAGTTTTACCCGGAAGAAGGGAAATACCATTACACGGGCCATCGTAATTGCAAAATCGTCTACTCCCCGAACGAAACCAGGAAGATGGGAACAATCTGCCCTGTCTGCGGGAGACAGCTCACCGTCGGGGTCATGAGCCGGGTGGAATCCCTAGCTACCCAGGATGTCGAAACCAAAAGCCGCTCGGACGAGTTTGGAGTCCGCTGGATACGGGATAAAGATGAAAAACGACCTCCCTATGTGATGATGGTGCCCTTAACCGAGATTTTGGCGGAGGCCTTGGAATCGGGTGTGGGTAGCCAGAAAGTTCTCGCCATGTATGAACAACTCACAAGTTCCCTTGGCGGGGAGTTTAAGGTGCTTCTGGGTACCCCTTTGGTTGATATTGAAAGAGTGGCCGGGGAGAAAGTTGCCGAAGGAATTTCCCTGGTCAGGAAAGGGGATATTGTTATCGAACCGGGCTACGACGGGGTATTTGGCAAAGTTGGTATCTGGAAAGAAGATAAAGGGGAGAGTGTCGATGATTCCTCTGACCAGGGAATGCTCTTTTAAGCGGCTTGACAGCATCATGTGTTTCTGAAATCATGAAAGAAGGAATTGGGGGTGATTAAAAATGGCAACAGCAGGACTTAAGAAGACTACATCTGGAGCACTCGCATATGTTTTGGGACCGATTACGGGAGTAATATTCCTCATTATCGACAAAGACCCGTTTGTCCGTTTCCACGCAATGCAGTCGATTGTGGTATTTGTGGGACTTTTTGTATTGCAGATGGTTTTGGGTTTCACCATTATCCTTGCAATATTAATTCCCATAATCTCGATTCTCACGTTTGTTTTGTGGCTAATTCTTATTTATAAGGCTTGGCAGGGAGAGCAGTGGGAAGTTCCGGTATTTGGAAAAATCGCCCGAAACATGGCATCTAAGGTCTAAAACCTTTTGATGAATTCCGAACGCGAAAATATGGTTCGGGAAATACGGGAGAGCTACGGCCTTGACTCACCGGGAGTCTTCTCGGCAATGCTTCAGGTACCCCGCGAAGAATTCGTTGCCAAAAAATACAGGGATATTGCCTATTCCGACGGTCCCGTGCCCATAGGACACGGACAGACTATTTCCCAGCCCTACACGGTTGCCTTCATGAGTGACCTTCTGGACCTTAAAGGCAAGGAAAAAGTATTGGAAATCGGCACAGGTTCCGGCTACCAGGCTGCAATCCTCGCCCTTCTTGCGGATAGGGTTTTTACCATTGAGCGGATTGGCCCTTTGGCCAGAGAAGCCAGAAAAAGACTCAAAAGACTGGGCTTCAAAAACGTCAAGGTCAGAACAGGCAGCGGGGAATACGGTTGGAAAGAAGAATCTCCTTTTGAGAAGATATTGGTTACGGCAGGGATGGAATGGATTCCGGAGGAACTCTTCAGACAACTCAAAGACGGGGGAGAGCTGGTGGCGCCCGTTGGCAAGGGAATGGATAAGACAATGATCAAATACACCAAAAGGGGAAAGAAGATAACCAAAAAGCAATACGGCATTTTCCACTTCGTACCCTTCATCGAAGAGTAAATGATACAATTTAGGCCATGAAGTTAATCGTCGGACTGGGAAATCCCGGAGGGAAGTATCGGGATAACCGTCACAATGTCGGCCATTGGGTTGTGGAAGCACTTCTTAAAAGGCCTCTGCCCAATGAATTTGTCGTTAAAAAGTCCCCGGTCTTCATGAACGACTCAGGGTTTTTTGTGAAGAAATTAGTTGAGCAATACAGGGCAAAACCCTCAGATTTATGGGTAATTCATGATGACCTGGATATCCCTTTGGGGAGCTATAAAATCCAAAAAGGCAAAGGCCCCAAACTCCACAATGGGGTCAACTCCATTGAAGAGGAATTGGGTACGGATGAGTTTTGGAGAGTCAGGGTGGGGGTAGATAACCGGGACCAGGAAAGCCGGATTTCGGGTGAAGAGTATGTTTTGCAGGATTTTTCCCAAGAGGAAAGAGGAGCCTTAGATATGGCAATTGCCGAGATATGCAAAAAATTAGCGACATCCTAAAAAAGTTCGATTCGGATGAAGATAAATACATCTCTTTCGAATTCCAGAAGTATGGATACGAACTAGCCAAAGATCTCGGAGATTTAAAGAACAAATCACTCTATATTAAGCTTGCAAAGGACACCCCCAGAGGTTTTTTGGAGAGCGCAAAAAACTTTGTCAAAGATGCCTATCAGGTAAAATCCCGCCCGAAACTCTTTATGTGGAAGCTTGCCCAGCTTAAAAAAGAAGCTAAAATAAAGAAGTGAATACTCCCTTAAACGGCAATTATATTGACCTTCTGATTATCCTGGTACTTATCTATTTCGCCAGTGAAGCCATAAGGCACGGATTTTGGGTTATTCTTGCCGACTTTCTTGCTTTTCTGGTTTCTCTACTTATCTCACTTCGAGCCTATAAATTTCTCGCGGGTGTCCTGGGAGCTAATTTTTCCCTGCCCCATTCGGTTGCCAACGCCCTGGGCTTTCTGGTTACCGCCATCGTCTCCGAGGCTATTTTGGGATACGTTTTGGCCCACCTGATTACCCTTATCCCCAAAAAGATCAGGAAACACAAGCTAAATAAGGTGGTGGCGGTAATTCCGGCAATCGGTGAGGGGCTTGTCCTCGTGGCTTTTCTTTTAACCCTGACCTTGGGACTGCCCGTTAAGCCGGGGATAAAGGAAGATATTACCGACTCCAAAGTAGGTGGCCTGATTCTGGAGAGAACCTCAAAGGTAGAAAAAGCCATTAACGAGGTCTTCGGGGGAGTAATCGACGACTCCCTGACCTACCTGACGATAAAGCCGGGAAGCAAGGAAGCGGTTCCCTTAAAGGTCGATAAAGTAACGCTTTCGGCCGATGAGGTTTCCGAGAGCCAGATGTTTGCCTTGGTTAACAGTGAGCGGACAAAGCGGGGGATAGGGATTCTGGCCTGGAGTCCGGAAATTGTTGGAGTTGCCAGGACCCACGCCGAGGACATGTGGGAGAGGAAATATTTTGGCCATGTCTCTCCCGAGGGGAAAGACGTGGGGGACAGACTCGATGCGGCGGGGGTCAGATATTTCCTGGCCGGGGAAAACCTGGCTCTGGCCCCGACGGTTACAACCGCCATGAACGGACTTATGAACTCCGAAGGCCACAGGGCAAATATTCTGGAGCCGAAGTTTAAAAAAGTGGGGATTGGGGTAATTGATAACGGCTTTTACGGCAAGATGTTTGTCCAGGTGTTTACCGATTAACATGGGTTTCTTTGAAAAAGTTTACGCAGTTGTAAGGAAAATCCCCAGAGGAAAAGTTGCCACCTACGGGCAGATTGCCGAGATGCTGAAAACCAAGGATTCAAGAAAAGTAGGTTGGGCTCTCCACGCAAATCGTGATCAGAAGACTTCCTGCCACAGAGTAGTCAGCCGGGTTGGAGGCCTCGCCGCCAATTTTGCATTTGACGGGGAGAAGGAACAAAGAAGAAGACTCGAGGCGGAAGGGGTGAGTTTCGTGGGCAAAAGAGTCGACCTCAAGAGACACCTTTGGACTCCTTCTTAATAGTGTAAAATGGACTTAGCTGTCCATGAAGAAGGAAATTTTCATCCATTTTGCGTTCCTTATCTCCTTTTTGATATTCGTATCCCTATTTAAAAATTACTTGAGTCTTTCTTTCTGGCCGCTTTGGGTAGGGGGAATTGTAGGTACTATCCTGCCCGATGTCGACCACTTCATCTATATCTTGTTCCTAAAACCCAATGAGCTGACTTCGCGCAGGGCCAACTCCATGCTGGAGAAAAGAAGCATTATGGAGACCCTGAAATTTCTGGCGGAAACTAGGTATGAGAGGACCAAAATTATCTTTCATACGGCCTCTTTCCAGTTGATTTTTATCCTCCTGACATTTTGGGTTTTAACATCATCCGGGAGCATCTTCGGCAGGGGACTGGTCTTGGCGTTTTTGCTGCACCTGGTAATTGATCAGGCTGTCGATTTTAACCAGATGGGGAATCTCTCCAATTGGTTCAAGAATTTCCCAGTTGAGCTTGGAGGAAGGGAAAAGCTCTACTGGTGGGCGAACATCTTACTACTTTTAATTTTCTCCTTTTTGCTGTAGGTTATTTTTTAATGCGCAAGAAACTCATTATCCTTGCACTTATCTTGGGTTCAGCCCTTTTCTTGTACTGGATATTCAAAATATCAACAAAACCGCTTCCCGGGGAAGCTGTTCCCGCCCTTGGCAGGGACCACGTGACGGACATTTACGGGGTTAGCTACAATTCCAATCCGCCAACCTCCGGATCCCATTTTGCCGTTTGGGCAAAGCCCGGAATCTATGATAGGCTGATTTCCGACGGATATCTTATCCATTCCATGGAGCATGGCTACGTGATTCTTTGGTATGACTGTTCGAAGGCGCCTTCGGGCTTTTTGGTCAAGAGCGTATACGCCCATGACGAGCCCGCCACGGAGTCCACTGACAGCGGAGAGCTCCTGATGCATATGAGGGTTACCCCTTCGGGAACAATGAGCTGGTTTGGCCCCGAGAACCCTCCCGAAGTGGAAATTGAGCTTCCGGATTCATTTCAGAGCGATTCCTGCAAGAGTTTGGTAAGTCAGCTCTCCGAATTTACCAAGGTAGCCCAAAGAGTGATCATCATCCCCCGTGTAAATATGGATTCCCGAATTGCCCTCACCGCCTGGGGAAGGATAGACAAACTCGACTCGGTAGACGGGGAGGCAATTAAGGCTTTTATCAAAGCCTTCCACAACAGGGGACCAGAGCAGACCCAGGAGTAAATTCCACCAAGAAGCAAAGCTACTTGACAAAAAAGGCTACTCATAGTGAAATATACATATCCCCCCCAGGGGGATATGCGTAAAAATGGACAAATTAGTCAAATCCCAAGTTTCCCACCGCTTGGCAATTGCGGAGGGACACCTCAAAAAGATCAGAAAAATGGTCGACAGCGACTCCTACTGCCTTGATGTCATCCACCAATCCCGGGCCGTCCAGGCGGCGCTCAAAAAGGTAGACGAGGAAGTGCTCCACGGACACCTGCACGGCTGCGTCTTAAACGATATCCACCAGCCCCAAGGCAAGAAAGAAAAATTTGTAGAAGAGATTGTTGAGCTTTTCGGAAAATCCAGTTAATGACAAAAGATATTAAATTCTTAATAGGAGCATTTTTGGTTTCAATCCTGGTTATCGTTGGTGTTGCCTTCCTACTTACCAAAAGCTCCCAAAGCCAGGCAGAAACACCCACCGGTGACATTTCGGGCCTGACTATCTCCCCGGCAAGCTACGAATTGGGAGATGTGGCAATTGACGGCGGAATTGTCAGCAAAGATTATGAAGTTGTTAATTCAACATCCGGGAAACTCTCCCTTAAAAAGATTGCCACCTCCTGTATGTGTACAACGGCAGCTATCCAAATAGGAGATAAAACGACTAAGTTTTTCGGAATGGAAGGACACGGGGACGCCAACCCTCCGGTTAATCTCGAAATTCCTGCGGGACAGAAGGCAAAAGTAACGGTTAAATTCGATCCTGCCGCGCACGGTCCCCAGGGAGTCGGACCCTTCGACCGCATCGTCTGGCTTTATTTTGCCGAGGGGGTAAAGGAGCTTACCTTCAAGGGCGTGGTTATTGCCCAATGAGACTCCACAAGCTCCTGGTTATAAGTTTACCTTTATTGGCGGCAGCGGCTTACAAACTAATCTTCCCGGTAGTCGCTTTGGCTCACTGTCCTTTGTGTGTGGCCGGCGCGGGAGCGGGCCTGACCCTTACCCGGTGGATCGGGGTAGACGACTCCATCTCGGGAGTCTGGCTGGCGGCACTCTTGGGAGCAACCTCTTTCTGGAGCGAATCCCTAATTAAAAGAAGGGAATTAAGACCGAAGCTGAGGCCCTTAATCTTCATAGGGATTTTCGCAGCTACGGTTTGGTCTTTTTATAAGTTCAATCTGGTAATCAGGATGAGCCAGATATTGGGTTTGGATAAGCTCATCTTCGGAATGGTTGTGGGAGGGGTGGCCTTTTATCTTGTAGATGTCATCGACGACTACATTATCAAAAGAAAAGGAAAAGTTTTCTTTCCCTACCAGAGGATAATCGTGACTTTGGGCAGCATGCTTGTTCTTAGCCTGGCCATCTATATTCTTATCAACTATTACATCTAAGTGAAATTCAGAAAATTTATCAGCAAAGACAGAATAGTAATTCTTGTTGCTTTTGTTGCCCTGGGGCTATCCGGACTCTTTTTGGGGATGAACCTGCCCAAAATTACAGGAAAAATTCAGGAAAGAGTGGAAGCCAAACAGGCGGAGAAGGAAAAAGAGGAGCTCCAGAGGCTTGCCGAGGCGGTTTTACCCAAAGAAGGGTTTACTCTTCCCGTATCTTGGGGAGATCTGGGACCCAAGCTTATAAGTCTGGGAGTAATCGATAAAGCCAAATTCGAGACAGCGGTTGCCCTCACGGATGAACAAAGGCAGATTTTGGAGGGGGAAGGGGATAACCCGATAAGGATTGACGGGGCCAG